>WNFB01018176.1_pt1 | contig 11680 bp, 10 predicted proteins | sample 5400501 | NCBI WGS metagenome assembly WNFB01 (sample SAMN13153341, study PRJNA577476) | soil metagenome | isolation source: 200 cm saprolite under Douglas fir tree site 2 hole 1 | place: USA:California | collected 2015-04-18 | reverse complement strand
TCAGTCGCCGGAAGCCGTAGCCTGTTGGTGCGTCGCTTGCACGCCGCTACACTGCGGCAGTCGGTCAACGACAGCCGCTTGGCCAAGGAAGCCGGCCCTCGTCGGCGCCGGCCCTGGCTGGCACGTGACCAGGCGAAGCACATCAACTGGAAGGATGCCCCGGATGGGGAACGTCAATTACCTCGCGGCCGCGGCCAAGTCATCGTCAGGGAATTACACGTTCCTCCTGGTGATCGTGGTCCTGTTCGGCCTGTTCTACTTCGTGATGATCCGGCCGCAGCGCAACAGGCAGCGTCAGGCCCAGCAAATGCAGCGGCAGGTCATGCCCGGTCAGCAGGTTCGCACCACGGCTGGGATGTACGCGACGGTGGTCTCCGCGGATGACAACGACGTGGTGCTCGAGATCGCGCCCGGCGTCCAGGCGCGTTTCCTGCGCCGGGCCGTCATGGAGGTGATTTCCGAGGACGACGGGACGGGCATGACCGGGCCGACCATGGACGACGAGTCCAGCACCCCGGGAAGCGCCGCCGAGGACGGGTACTCGAAGGACACCAAGGACTTATCGGCCGGGCACTGACGCTGGCAGCTGGCGGCCCCGACGACATGAGAATCAAAGGACAACCGAGAAGTGGCTCCCGCAAGCGGTAACGTTTCCCGGCCGGGGCGCGCACTGGCGGTGCTGGTCGCGCTGATCGTGGTGCTATTCCTGGCGATCGTAGGCTCCAACGCCTTCCAGCCGGCCAACTGGCACAAGGACCTCCAGGTGCACCTCGGCCTCGACCTCACCAGCGGCACCACGGTGGCGCTGCAGGCCCAGACGGCCAAGGGCCAGCGGCCCTCGGCATCGTCCATGCAGCAGGCCAAGCAGATCATGGAGGGTCGCGTCAACGGCGCGGGCTTCACCGGGGCGCAGGTCCAGCAGCAGGGCGCCGACCAAATCACGGTGTCGGTCCCGGGCAAGGGAGCAAGCCAGGTGGTGAACCTGCTCGGGCAGACCGCCGACCTCCTCTTCCGCCAGGTGCTACTGGTGGCGCAGAACACCAGCGTGGCCGCGCCGACGCCGTCGGCCAGTGCCTCGGCGTCCGCGACCCCGACGCCCACGGCAAGCTCGACCAAGCCCGCTACGTCACCCAAGACGTCCGCCACTGCCTCGGCGCACGCCGCGGGCGCACCGGGCGCCGGTGCCGCCGCCAGCGCCCAGGAGATGGCGAGCCGGGCCCGCGGGCTGCCCGCGGCTTCGGCCAGCCCGTCGGCCAGCGCGCCCGCGACCGCCGCGGCCAGCGCCTCGCCGACGCCCTCGGCATCTGCTACACCCGGGGTTTCCCAGGTCAGCCAGGCCTCCGGAAACGCCAGCCTGGTCAGCGCCCCCGTCAAGGCGCTGTTCAACAAGCTCAACTGCGCCGACAAGAACTGGAAGCAGCAGGTCGGCTACGCGGGGCAGCCCCCCGAGTACGACAACCCGAACATCCAGATCGTCGCGTGCGACAAGAGCGGGAATAAGTACGTGCTGGACAAGGCCAAGGTGCTCGGCACGATGATCCCTCCGGGAGGCGCCAGCGCCACCCTGATGCAATCCAGCGTGTACTGGCAGGTCAACCTGACCTTCAACGGCGCGGGCACGAAGGCGTTCGGCCAGCTCACGACGGAGCAGTTCAACAAGTACTGGAACAGCACCACCAACACCGCGACATCGCCGCTGGATGACATCGCCATCGTCCTGGACGGAAACATTGTCTCGGCGCCCCAGACGCAGGGGGCGATCACGGGCGGCTCGGCGCAGATCACCGGCGGCAACCCGGGATTTAGCCAGACCGACGCCACATCGCTGGCCAACGTGCTCAACTACGGTGCCCTGCCGCTCAGCTTCAAGGAGCTGTCAGTCCAGTCGGTCACGCCCACCCTCGGTCATGACCAGCTCACCGCGGGCCTGCTGGCCGGCGTGATCGGCCTGATCCTCGTCGTCGCCTACTGCCTGCTCTACTACCGGGGCCTGGCACTGGTCGCGGTATCCAGCCTGGCGATCGCCGCGACCCTGGTCTACGAGTCGGTCGTCGTGCTCGGCAAGTACCAGAACTTCACGCTGAGCCTGGCCGGGGTGGCCGGCCTCATCGTGGCCATCGGCATCACGGCGGACTCGTTCGTCATCTTCTTCGAGCGCCTCCGCGACGAGGTCCGCGACGGGCGGACGCTGCGGACCGCGGTGGAACGCGGCTGGAAACGGGCCCGGCGGACCATCCTGGTCTCCGATACCGTGTCCTTCCTCGCCGCCTCGCTGCTTTACCTGTTCTCCGTAACTGACGTCAAGGGCTTCGCCTACACCCTCGGCCTGACCACCGTCATCGACATCGTCGTGGTGTTCCTGTTCACCAAGCCCACGGTCACCCTGCTGGCCAGGACCAAGTTCTATGGCCAGGGGCACCCGCTGTCCGGCCTCGACCCAGCCCGCCTGGGCGCCCGCGCGCCATGGCGGGGCTCGACACCACGCCCGGCGGCCAGCCCGGCCAGGACCTCGGCGAAGGAGGCGTGATGTCCCGGCTCGGCAGCGTCGGCGGCAAGCTCTACCGCGGTGAGGTGTCCGTCGAGTTCGTCGCCAGGCGGCGCCTCTGGTACGCCATCTCCGGGCTGATCCTGGTGATCGCCGTCGTGGCCCTGTTCGGCCGCGGGCTTAATTTCAGCGTCGATTTCAAGGGCGGCTCCCTGTTCCGGTTCAGCGCCCCGCACGCCTCGATCGCCCAGGTGCGCAACGTGGTCACCAGCTCGGGGGGCGGCAGCCAGAACGTGATCGTCCAGCAGGTGGGCAGCGGCAGTAGAGCCACCTGGCTGGTGCAGACCGGCAAGCTGCCCTACAGTCAGTCGGCCAAGGTGGCGGCCGCCATCAGCCACGACCTTGGCGTCAGGCAGGTGAGTCCGACCTTTGTCGGGCCCACCTGGGGCAGCCAGATCTCGCAGAAGGCGCTGCAGGCACTGATCGCGTTCCTGGTCGTGATCGTCATCTACCTGTCGATAGCGTTCGAGTGGAAGATGGCCGTCGCCGCGCTGATCGCGCTGGCCCACGACATCGTGATCACGATCGGGGTCTACGCGCTGGCCGGCTTCGACGTCAGCCCGGCCACCGTTATCGGCCTGCTCACCATCCTCGGTTACTCGCTGTATGACACCGTGGTCGTCTTCGACAAGGTCCGGGAAAATACCGCCGGGCTGCTGGGCTCCTCCCGGAGCACCTACAGCCAGGCCGCCAACCTCGCGCTCAACCAGACCCTGGTCCGGTCCATCAACACCTCGCTGATCGCCTTGCTCCCCGTAGCCGGGATCCTGTTCGTCGGCGCGGGCCTGCTCGGGGCGGGCGAGCTGAAGGACCTCGCGCTGGTGCTGTTCGTCGGCATGCTGTCCGGCACGTACTCCTCGATCTTCATCGCGACCCCGGTTCTCGCCCAGCTGAAGGAGCGCGAGCCGCAGTTCAAGGCCCTCGCCAAGCGGGTGGCCCTGCGTGAGTCGGGCGGGCGGGCGGCTAAGCGCGCGGCGGCCAAGGCCACCGGCAAGCCCGGCGCAGCGGCGGCCGCCGCAGTCGATGACGGGCCCGCCGGAGAGGACGTCGTGGAGGCCAGCTACGACTCCGGCGCCGACGCCACTTCCAGCGAGAAGGTGCCCGCGGGCCAGGCCGCCCCGCGCGGCACCCCCGGCCCTGGCGCCCGCCCGACCCCGCGACAGCAGCCGCGCCGTCCCAGTTCGGCCAAACGCCGCCCCAGCGGCAAGAAGAAGCGGCGGTAGCCGGTGCTGCCCGGTGAAATCTCGGCGGCCCCGGCCATTGCCGATCTGATCAAGACCAGGATCAGGGACATCGCCGATTACCCGCAGCCGGGGATCGTGTTCAAGGACATCACGCCGCTGCTCGCGGACGGCGCCGCGCTGCGCGCGGTCATCGCTGCCCTGGCAGGCGGGCATGGCCAGGTGGACAAGGTGGCCGGCATCGAGGCCCGCGGCTTCATCCTCGCCGCCTCGGTGGCCTGCCAGCTCGGTTCTGGCTTCGTACCGGTCCGCAAGGAGGGGAAGCTGCCCGCCCCGACCTACGCGCAGACCTATCAGCTGGAGTACGGGACAGCCACCATCGAGGTCCACCAGGATGCCTTCGCGCCCGGTGAGCGGGTGCTCATCGTGGACGACGTGCTGGCCACCGGCGGCACCGCCGAGGCGGCCGCGGATCTGGTCCGGCGGGCCGGCGGCGAGGTCGCCGGCATCGCGGTCATCCTGGAACTCGGCTTCCTGGACGGCAGGGCCCGGCTCGCCGGCCTGCGTGTCCGCTCACTCCTGGTGGTGTGACGGGCAGGCCCGAGCAGGCACTCCGGGCATCAGCCGCCGATAGACTGGTGTCTTGGCGGACCTGAGGAGCCCACTTGGCCGGTGACGTGGCAACGACCGGCACGACCGGAGCCGGAGTCACGCCCGCCCACCCTGCGGCGTCCGACCAGGAGGCCGCAGCCGGGGAGGACGCGGTCGTGACGCCGGACGAGGCCGTGCCCGGCGTTGCCACACAGCCCGCTGCCACGCCCCCCACTGCAACTCCCGCCGCACCCACAGATGCGACAGGGACACCGGTAGCGGCCCGCGCGGAGAGCACGGGGGCCAGTGACACCACCGGCCGGCCCGCGGCAACCGGCGGTACCCCGGGGGGCGCAGGGGTCCGCCGACGGCTGGCCCGCCTCGGCGCACCCCGCGGAGGGGGGGTGAACCCCGTGCTCGAGCCCCTGATCAAGACGGTCCGCGCCACGCATCCCAAGGCGGACATCAGGCTCATCGAGCGCGCATACGGCGTCGCCGCACAATGGCATTCCGGCCAGAAGCGCAAGAGCGGCGATCCCTACATCACGCATCCGCTCGCCGTGGCCACCATCCTGGCCGAGCTGGGGATGAATCACGAGACCCTGTGCGCGGCCCTGCTGCACGACACCATCGAGGACACCGACTACACCCTGGCCCAGTTGCGGCGCGAGTTCGGCGACGACGTCGCGGCGCTCGTCGACGGGGTCACCAAGCTGGACAAGGTCAAGTACGGGGACGCCGCCGAGGCGGAGACCGTCCGCAAGATGGTGGTCGCGATGTCCCGTGACATCAGGGTCCTCGTGATCAAGCTGGCCGACCGGCTACACAACATGCGAACCCTGCGCTACCTGCCGCGGGAGAAGCAGGAGCGCAAATCGCGGGAGGTCCTGGAGATCTTCGCGCCGCTCGCGCACCGGCTCGGCATGAACACGGTGAAATGGGAACTCGAGGACCTGGCCTTCGCGACCCTGTTCCCCAAGCGCTACGACGAGATCGCGCGGCTGGTGTCCGAACGGGCTCCCCGCCGCGACGTCTTCTTGCAGGAGGTTATCGAGGACGTCCATTCGGACCTGCACGACGCGAAGGTCAAGGCGCGGGTCACCGGGCGGCCCAAGCACTACTACTCCGTGTACCAGAAGATGATCGCGCGGAACGTGGGGTTCGACGACATCTACGATCTGGTGGGCATCCGCGTCCTCGTCGACTCGGTCCGCGACTGCTATGCGGCCCTCGGCACGGTGCACGCCCGGTGGAATCCCGTCCCGGGGCGCTTCAAGGACTACATCGCGATGCCGAAGTTCAACATGTACCAGTCGCTGCACACCACCGTGATCGGCCCGGAGGGCAAGCCGGTCGAGATGCAGATCAGGACCTGGGGCATGCACCGGCGGGCCGAGTACGGCGTGGCCGCGCACTGGAAGTACAAGGAGGAGACCGTGCCGGGCCGGGGCGGCGGGCAGAGCGGCGCGGCAGACATGGCCTGGCTCCGGCAGCTCGTCGACTGGCAGCGCGAAACCGCGGACCCAGCCGAGTTCCTGGAATCGCTCCGGTTCGACCTGGGCGCGGCCGAGGTGTACGTCTTCACCCCTCGCGGCGAGGTGATCGGGCTGCCCCAGGGGGCGACGCCGGTGGACTTCGCCTACGCCATCCACACCGAGGTGGGCCACCGGACGATCGGGGCCAGGGTAAACGGCCGCCTCGTGGCGCTGGAAAGCACGCTCGACAACGGCGACACCGTGGAGATCTTCACCTCCAAGGCCCAGGACGCGGCGCCGAGCCGGGACTGGCTCGGCTTCGTGAAGAGCGCCCGGGCCCGTAACAAAATCCGGCACTGGTTCTCCAAGGAGCGCCGGGAGGCGGCGGCCGAGACCGGCAAGACCGCCATCGCCCGGGCGATGCGCAAGCAAGGCCTGCCGCTCCAGCGGCTCGCCACCGGGGACGCACTGCTCTCGATCGCGAGGGAACTGCGGTACACGGACCTGTCAGCCCTGTACGCGGCGGTCGGCGAGGGCCACGTCAGCGCCCAGTCCGTGGCGTCCAAACTGGTCGGCTCTCCAAATGCTGCACGCCGGTGCCAGGCGATGAGATCACCGGCTTCGTCACCCGCGGGCACGGCGTGTCCGTGCACCGGGCGGACTGCCTCAACCTCCGGCACCTCCTCGATTCCCAGCCCGAGCGGCTCGTGGCGGTCCGCTGGTCGCCTACCGAGGGTTCGCTGTTCCTGGTGGCCATCCAGGTGGAGGCACTGGACCGGACCGGCCTACTCTCCGATGTGACCCGGTCCATCTCAGAGCAGCACGTCAACATCCTGTCGGCGTCGGTGACCACCACCAGGGACCGGGTCGCGGTAAGCCGGTTCACCTTCGAGATGGGCGACCCCAAGCACCTCGGCCACGTGCTGCGCGCCGTGCGCGCCATCGACGGCGTCTACGATGTCTACCGGATCACCAGCTAGACAGGCCCCGGTCCTAGCCAGACAGTTCGGCCAGAGTCCGTTCGGCTTCTTCAAGCCAGGAACGGCGGGCGGCGATGGCTTCCTCGGCCCGCTCCGCCGCCTGGCCGTCATCGCGCGCCTGCGCCTTGGCCAACTGCTCTTCCAGGCCGGAGATGGCGGCCCGGATCTGCTCCACCGTCCCCTTGGCCCGCGCCAGGGCCTCCGGGTTGGACCGCCGCCACTGCGCGTCTTCGGCCTTGCGCACCGCGTCCTCGACCCGGCGCAGGCCGGACTCCAGCCGCTCGTGGGCCTCCCTGGGCACCGGGCCCGCATGCTCCCAGCGTTCCTGGATGGACCGCAGCGCCGCCCGGGTGGCCCGGACGCTGGTCACCGGCACGAGTTGCCCCGCCTCCTCCAGCAGCGCCGCCTTGACCTCGGCGTGCTCGCGCAACTCGGTCTCCTTAGCCGAGAACACCTTCGACCGCTCCTGGAAGAAGGCGTCCTGGGCGGTCTTGAACCGGGTCCACAGTTCGTCCTCGTCGCCGCGGCCCGCGCGGCCCGACGCCTTCCACGACCGCATCAGTTCCCGGAAGGCTGCCGCCGTGGGACCCCAGTCGGTCGAGGTCGCCAGCGCTTCCGCCTCGGCCACCAGCTTCTCCTTGCGGGCCTTGGCGCCCTCCCGCTCCTCCTCAAGCCCGGCGAAGTAGACCTTGCGCCGCTTGGTGAACGCATTTCGGGCGGCTGACAGCCGCTTCCACAGTGCGGTCTCCACAGCGCGGTCCGCGCGCGGCGCGGCCTTCCACTCCTCCAGAAGCTGGCGCAGCCGCTCACCGCTGATCTTCCAGTGCGTTGCCTCGGAGGCGATCTGCTCGGCCTCGGCCACGATGCGCTCCTTGATGTCCTTAGCCTCGGAGCGGGCGTGTTCCCGCGCGGCGCGCACTTCCTCGCGGCGGTGGTCGACCTGGCCGGTCAGGGCCTCCAGCCGGCCGTGCAGCGAGTCGAGGTCACCGACCGCGTTCGCGGTCGACACCGCGGCCAGCAGGCGGTCGATGGTCGCGCGCGCGCTGCCCGGGGACAGGTCCGTGGCGGAGATCCGCTGCTCGAGCAGGGTGACCTCGGTCTCCAGGGACTCGAACTTGCGCCGGAAGAACGCCAGCGCCTCATCCGGACTGCCTGCCTGCCATGAGCCAACCACCCGCTCGCCGCCTACGGTACGCACGTAGACCGTACCGTCGGCATCCACCCGGCCCCACGGATCGTTGGCGGTACTCACCGCTAACCTCCTGCTCAGCCCTGATCCGGCGACGCCGCCGATCAGGTCTTCTTTATTGTGACTTTCTCAATGACGACAGGCTCCTTCGGATGACCGTCCCCGGAGCCGTTGGCGTTGTCCGAGCCCGCCTGGGCCACGCTCTGGATAATTCCCAGTCCCGTGACGACCTTGCCGAACGGCGTGTAGTTGGGGCTCAGGGTGGAGTTCTTGTACACGATGAAGAACTGACTGCCGTTGCTGTTCGGCAGCGAGGAGTGCGCCATGGCCACGGTGCCCGCCGAGTAGGTGGCCCCGGTGGTGTTCTCGTTGGCGAACCCGTAGCCAGGACCACCGGTGCCCTTGCCCGTGGGGTCCCCGCACTGCAGCACGGACAGGCTGCCGGTGGTCAGCCGGTGGCACGTCGTGCTGCTGAAGTAATTCTTCGCCGCCAGGTACACGAACGAGTTGACCGTGCAGGTCGCCTTGCTGTTCAGCAGGTCGATCACGACATTGCCGCGGTTGGTGACAATGGTCGCCTGATAGGTGGCGGTGGAGGCGGGCGTGGTCGGCGGCATGCCGACACTGCGCGCCGCGGGCGGGCTGGACGTGTAGGCGCAGTGCGTGGCTGGCTCGGCGACCTGGGTCGGGGTCGGGGTAGCGGTCGCCGTCGCGGTGGCGGTCGGCGTGGCGGTCGCCGAGGATGCGGCGGCGTTGCTGCCACCGGGCCGCAGGAAGAAGTATCCGCCCACGCCGATCCCGATGACCACCAAGCACGCCACGCCGATCACCGTCCAGAGCCGAGCGCGCCTGGCCCGATCCGCGCGCCGTTCCTGCTGGCGCTCGTAACGCGCACGGGCGAGCTTGCGCTGGCGATCCCTCTTACCCGCCACGGGTCCGGTCCTCCTAGCTAGCTGCTGCCTGCTTATCAGCGAAACTTCGCGAATGGTACCGGCCGGTGCGAGGTCGTGACGTCGCTGTTACCGGTTCGCGGCTGGCACGGGCCGATCGGTAGCCTGTACGGGCAGTACCTGCTCACCCGTCAAGCGTCTGCCAGGGAGGCCGGCCGTGCTGGTAGCTGGGTTCCCGGCCGGCTCGTTCGCCGCGAACTGCTACGTCGTGGCGCCCGGGCCCGGCGAGGAATGCCTGATCATCGACCCCGGCCAGGATGCGGAAGGCGGGATCGAGGAGATCCTCACGCGGTACCGGCTCAAGCCGGTGGCGGTGCTGGCGACACACGGTCACATCGACCATGTCTGGTCCGTCGCACCGGTGTGCGGCGCAAGAAACATTCCCGCCTACATCCACCCCGCGGACCGGGCGCTGCTGGCCGACCCGGCCCGCGGCTTCCCGCTGCGGGTCGGCCAGCAGCTCCTCGGCGGCCTCACCTTCACCGAGCCCGACGAGGTCAGGGTGCTTGACGACGGCACGGTGCTGCGGCTGGCGGGCGTCGAACTCATCGTGGATCACGCACCGGGTCACACGCCCGGGTCGGTGACGCTGCGGTCCGGCCATGAGGCCATGTTCTCCGGGGACCTGCTGTTCGCCGGGTCGATCGGGCGGACCGACCTGCCGGGCGGCGACGATGCGGCCATGCTGGACAGCCTGGCCCGGGTGTGCCTGACGCTGCCGGACGAGACGAAGGTGCTGCCCGGCCACGGGCCGCGGACGACCATCGGCGAGGAACGCGCCAGCAACCCGTTCCTGACCGGCCTCGTGCCCGGGGCTCGCCCGGGCGACGCGGCGCCAGGCAGCCAGGCTCCGCGCGCCACCCGGGCCACAGGACTGTGAGACACGTGATGGGGAGGCTGGGCGGTTCATGATCCGTACCCACGAGGCGGGCGCGCTGCGCGCGCCGCAGGCCGGTGACAGCGTGGTGCTGGCGGGCTGGGTGGCCCGCAGGCGTGACCACGGCGGCGTCACCTTCATCGACCTGCGCGACGCCAGCGGTGTCGTCCAGGTCGTGTTCCGCGACGAGGGGGAGGACAGCCCGGCGCACGCCCTGCGCGCCGAGTTCTGCATCCGGGTCGCCGGTGAGGTGCGCCGCAGGCCCGCGGGCAACGAGAACCCGGAGCTGCCCACCGGTGAGATCGAGGTGGTCGCCGACGGGCTCGAAGTGCTCGCCGAGGCTGACCCGCTGCCGTTCCCCGTCGAGGGTGCCGGCGAGCTGAATGAGGACATCCGGCTGCGCTACCGCTACCTGGACATCCGGCGCGCCGAGACAGCGGCGGCGCTGCGTACCCGTTCGCAGGCGACCTACCTGGTCAGCGACGTTATGCGGGAGCATGGTTTCGTCACCGTGGAGACGCCGTACCTGACCAGGTCCACCCCGGAGGGGGCACGCGACTTCCTGGTCCCGGTACGGCTGCGCCCCGGCCACTGGTACGCCCTGCCGCAGTCGCCGCAGCTGTTCAAGCAGCTGCTCATGGTCGGCGGCCTCGAACGGTACTGGCAGCTGGCCCGCTGCTTCCGTGACGAGGACTTCCGAGCCGACCGGCAGCCGGAGTTCACCCAGGTCGATATCGAGATGAGCTTCGTCACCCGGGATGACGTCATCACGGTGGGCGAGGACATGGTGGGCCGGCTCTGGGCCGAGATCGCGGGCTACGACCTGCCCCGGCCGATTCCCCGGATGACCTACGCGGAGGCGATGGACCGGTTCGGGTCGGACAAGCCGGACCTGCGGTTCGGCTGCGAGCTGGTGGACCTGACCGGCTACTTCGCGCAGACGGCGTTCCGCGTGTTCCAGGCCCCTCACGTCGGGGCGGTGGTGATGCCCGGCGGGGCGACGCAGTCGCGCCGGGAGCTGGACGGCTGGCAGGAGTGGGCCCGCGCCCGGGGCGCGCGGGGCCTGGCGTACGTCCTGGCGGACGCCGAGGGGTCGGTGTCAGAGTCGGGCCCCGTCGCCCGGCACCTGTCCGAGGAGGAACGCGCCGGCCTGCTCGCGGCCGTCGGCGCGGGCCCGGGCGACTGCGTGTTCTTCGCGGCGGCCACGCCTGCGCAGGCCAAGTCGCTGCTCGGCGCGGCCCGGCTGGAGATTGGCCACCGCCTCGGACTCATCGACCCCGCTGCCTGGGCGTTCACCTGGGTGGTCGACGCTCCCATGTTCGAGGAGGACGGCGCGGGCGGCTGGACCGCGGTGCACCACCCGTTCACCGCCCCGCTGCCCGAGTGGGCGGACAAGTTCGCGGCCGAGCCGGGCGGGGCCCTCGCCGATGCCTACGACATGGTCTGCAACGGCACGGAGATCGGCGGCGGGTCGATCCGCATCCACCGCCCAGCCATGCAGCAGCAGGTCTTCGACGTTATCGGGCTGTCCCGTGAGGAGGCACAGTCCCAGTTCGGCTTCCTGCTTGATGCGCTGCGGTTCGGCCCGCCGCCGCACGGCGGGATCGCGTTCGGCTGGGACCGCCTGATCATGCTGCTCGCCGAGCGCGACACGATCAGGGACGTGATCGCTTTTCCCAAGGCGGCATCCGGGCTCGACCCGCTGACCGGCGCGCCGACGCCGATCACGGCGCAGCAGCGCAAGGAGGCGGGCATCGACGTGATGCCCCCCGTCACGGAAAGCGGCTCGGATGGCTGAGAACGGGAGCCCGCCCGAGTTCGACAGCCACCCGGCCGGCGGGGACATCCGGGCCGCCCGGCCCGGATAGTGTCGAGCTGTGGCTCGGGCAGAT
>WNFB01005146.1_pt1 | contig 11680 bp, 14 predicted proteins | sample 5400501 | NCBI WGS metagenome assembly WNFB01 (sample SAMN13153341, study PRJNA577476) | soil metagenome | isolation source: 200 cm saprolite under Douglas fir tree site 2 hole 1 | place: USA:California | collected 2015-04-18 | reverse complement strand
TGCAAGCAACGAGTTCATAGGGCTCCTCCGAGCCGGTGATTGATAATGTAGACGGTGAGTGCACCCGTCGCGATGAAGGTCACGGTAGCAATCAGTGAGCGCGGGGAAACCCTACTGATACCACAGACGCCATGGCCGCTCGTGCAGCCGTTCCCCAGGCGTGTTCCGAAGCCGACTAATAGACCGGCGAGAGCAAGAGCCCCCCAGGACCGCGCGATACTGATCGCAAAGGTCTGAGGAGAAAGGAGTCTGAGCAAGAATCCGCCAGTAAGCAGGCCGGCCACAAAGACGATGCGCCACAGAGTATCGTTCTTCGCCGGGCTGAGCGTACCCGCTATGATGCCGCTGATGCCGGCGATCTTGCCGTCAAAAAGCAGCAGCATCGAGGCGCTCAAGCCGATTAGCATCCCGCCGATGAGGGAGGCGAGGGGGGTGAAGTGTTCCATGTCTTGACCTCGGAGGTTTTGTACTATAACTATATTGCTACTTAGCAATATAAGAAATTCCTGTCAAGAAACTGCCGATGACACGACCGAAAAAAGAACTCTCCGATGCTGCCCTGCAGATGATCGCCGACCGCTTCAAAGTATTGGCCGAGCCCATGCGCCTCAAGATCCTCCACACCCTGTGGGACGGAGAACTGACCGTAGGCGAGATTATTGCGGCGACCAATGCCCTCCAGGCCAATGTATCCAAACACTTGGGCATTCTCCAACAGGCTGGCCTGGTGAACCGGCGGAGAGACGGCCTGAATGTCTATTATCGCATCTGTGACGAGACGGTCTTTGAATTGTGTGAAGCGGTCTGCGCCAGTCTCCACGATCGGCTGACGGCGCAGATCGATGAGATTGCTCCTGCCGTGCCAAAGCGCAAACGTGCCTAGCCAGGGATCTAAAAGGGGGCTATACTGAATAAAAACGCGACTCTGGGCGTCTTTCATACTGAAGAAGGTGAGGGGTTTCTGTTCCTTTCCGATTGTCTGCAAGGGCTGAGGATCCGCTCATCACAGGAAGTGTTCCTCCAAACGTCGGCCGAAGAGAGGGAGCAACGGTGTGGTTGGTAAGAGCGTGGCAGGCTATCTCTCGCCTTGCCCACAAGGGCGCGGCGCTGGGGCTTGTCGTCCTTGTTTTGCTACCAGGCATTTCCACCGCTGATGACTTCCACACCTGTGCCCTGCATGGATTTGCTCCGAAATATCGTTTACCGCAGCTCTATGAGCTCAACCCTGATGACGATTCAGACCAAGCTCCCTGTCTGGCTTGTTATTGGCAATCTGTCTCCGACCCTGCCTATGATGTCGGTCAGCTCTGGGTAGAGTTCCAACCCCTCTGTTCTCTTCCATTAGCTCAACACCTCGCAACGCAGCCTGGAACGCACCCCGTGCGCCACGGCCGTGCGCCCCCCCTAGCTCGTCCTTCCTAGCTGTCTCTGTGCTCGCCTCACAGATCTCAGGAAGCGGTGAAGGTAGTTTCTCACCAAGGCTGTAGAGACCGCTGCAAAAGCAGGGGCTCTGTCACCTCAGTGTGACGAAAACTCAAGCGGAATCCCCTCTCCTTATCCGTGAGTGGTTGTTTTGGTCACGAAGGGGCTAATGAGCCCGACGTCCAGAAGAAGAAAGTGTGGGTAATGCATATTCATCCACTGGCTGCTTTTCTGCGTCTCGTCTTGCCTCCCGCTGTGATGATTGATCCCTACGACTCGGTCCACACGAGCGAGGACGCCGCGGGAAAGACGTGGCGCGGCGAACGCACCATCGCTCTGCTGCTTTTCGCTGCTACGCTCCTCTTGCGTGTCGCTTACGTCTTCCATTATCCCATCGACTCGGACGAACCACAGCATCTCCACGTCGTGTGGGGATGGGCGCACGGCCTGCTGCCGTATCGTGATATCTTCGATAATCACACGCCCCTTTTCCACCTGCTTTGTACGCCGCTCTTCCTCGCTTTCGGTGAACGGCCGGAACTGTTGTACCTGATGCGGTTGGCGATGATCCCGCTCTATATCCTTGCACTCTGGAGCACGTACAAGATTGGCTGCGTACTCTTCTCCCCTCGCGTCGGCCTCTGGGCCGCCGTGTTCGCCGGACTCTTGCCAGGCTTCTTTTTTTGCTCTATCGAGTTTCGCACGGATGAGCTCTGGACGGCACTCTGGCTGCTGGCGCTCGCTGTCCTTGTCCAGGGACGTCTGACATGGAGACGAAGTCTGATCGTTGGCCTCATCCTCGGCACAGCTATGGGTGTGTCGATGAAGACAACCTTGTTGCTTGCCTCCCTTGGCGCCGCTGTCCTGGCAACAGTCTTTCTCACTACCAAGAACCGTTCGCCGTTTGCTTTCCGCCATCTCAGCTTGTGTGCAGCAACGGCGCTCGCCGGACTCTCGCTCGTGCCCGTGACGTTAGCTCTCTTCTTCACCGCGAAAGGGGCGTTTGCGCCGTTTTTTTATGGGACCGTACAACACAACATCCTGCCGCGACTGGGCCGCTGGAAGTACCCACGGCAGGCGCTCCTCTTTCCCACGATGCTGCCGACGCTGTGGTGGGGAGCGCGAACCATTGTCCGTCGCACTTCCGACGTTGGCCTTGCGGCACGGCGGGTTGTCATCTTCCTCACCGCCGCAGTATATATCTCAGCGCTTTTCAGTTTCTGGCCGCTGCTGACACGGGCAGACTACCTCCCTTTCTATCCTCTTTTTGTTCTCCTCCTGACACCAGTAGTCCTCGCGGTTCCCCGCTGGATTGCTCACTGGCGAGGTGAACCTCTATCGTTTCCTCCTCGTTACGCCGTGCTGGCGCCTACGTTTGTTGCGATCCTGGAAATCGGTTGTGTGGTGGGAGGCGGATTCCTGTGGTACAATGATATATATGACGCAGTCGACTTGCTCGCGGATGTGCTGCGGCTGACGCAACCGACCGATCCAGTCGTCGACCTGAAAGGAGAGATGGTCTTTCGCCAGCGTTCTTCCTATTATGTCCTCGAAGGGATCACGAAGGCGCGGATCAGGCGTGGGCTTATCGCCGACGACATTCCGGAGCGCCTGATTGCGACCCGCACGTGCGTCGCGGCAGTGGATAGCGATCAGTTTCCTCCCCGCACACGCACCTTCCTGCAAGAGAACTATATGCCGGTGGGTCACTTACGGGTGGCCGGTCAATTCCTGACTCCGCGGGTAGCAAATGACGGAACGTTTTCCTTCCCCTTCACTGTCCAGATTCCTGCCCAGTACGTGATCGTTTCCGAGACCGGTGCTGCTACAGGCTGGCTGGATGGCACGCCGCATCAGGGCGCGCGATTTCTTGCACCCGGACTGCATGAATACCGTTCGTCTCTCAGTGAGGACCGACTCGCACTCGTATGGGCGCAGGCGGTGGAGCGAGGCTTCTCACCCTTCCCCCTGCAGAAGGAATCTCGATGAAAATGTTACCAAATCCGGTTGAGTGGAAGCGGGTGATGGTTTTTGCTCCTCATCCTGACGATGAGACACTCGCCACGGGAGGACTCCTCCAGCAAGTAGTGGCTGCCGGTGGGGCAGCCCGCGTGATCTTCGCCACTGACGGTGACAATAACCCCTGGCCACAGCGCGTGATCGAGCATCGGTGGCAGCTTGAGGCTGCCGACCGTGCCCGCTGGGGCGCGCGACGTCGTGCTGAGGCACTCGCGGCACTCGCGTGCCTCGGTATTTCCGCGAGCAGCGCACATTTCCTCGGATACCCTGACCAAGGGCTCACCGATCTTCTACTCTCTGGTGATCCAGAACCGTTGGTTACCCTTGCCGCAGAAATCGCTGACTGGCGCCCAACGCTCCTGGTTACTCCGTCAGGGCGCGACCTTCATCCCGACCATAGTGCGCTCGCCGTCTTCCTGCGCTTCGCTCGTGCGCGTTTAAGCCCTGACCAGTCCCGCTTTACGGAGATCAGCTATCTTGTTCATGGCCGGCAGCGGAGGCAAATGAATCACTCCTGGTTATCTTTGCAACTATTCCCTGAAGAGCAAGCACGGAAACGCCAAGCGATTCTCTGCCACGCCTCTCAGTTAGTGCTGAGCAGGAGAAGATTTCTCGCTTTCGCCGAAGATTCGGAGAGATTTCTCCCCCCTGCAGAGCCGATCGACTGCGATGAACACCATCCTGTATGCAGTGCCGTTGTCGAGGGTTCTACCCTGCGGTTGGGAGTGGCTAGGCGGACGCGTTCGCGCGCTTCGGGCACGACGACACTCTAAGTTGCCACTAACAACTTGGTTGGGAACGACGCTCGGCTTTCTGTGACGCTGCCGGGAAAGCCGGCGGAGGTCAACGTGTGCGATATCGGCTCCGGCCTGGTGATCGCGCAAGCCCGTTTCTGCGGCAATCAACACCAGGGTGAACTGCTGTTCCCGCTTTCCGCATTGCCGCCGGCGCAGAGCGTGTTCGTCAAATTGGAACGTGCTCTCGGGTTCTTCGACGAAGCTGGCTGGCGCGAGATCCCGTTTGCGCGACCACGCCTGTGTCTCGATTCAATCCTGGCTGTACGCCCGAGAGAAACTTGGGCAACCCCGGTCGTTTGCTGCGTGGTCCCTTGTTACAACGTCGCTCCATTCTGCGGCGAGGTGGTACGCGAGGCAGCTCGGTACGCCGATCACGTGATTGCTATCGACGATGGCTCGACCGACGAAACGGGTGAAGTGTTGCGTACAATCGCGGCGGAAAGTGCGAGGCGTATTCGGCTGCTCTCTTTTGTGAGCAACCGTGGCAAGGGTGTCGCTCTGCTCGAAGGGTTTCGCTACGCTCTTGCGGAACTGGCTTTCGACGTGCTCATTACCCTCGACGGTGATCGCCAACATCGTCCTGCCGATATTCCTCGCCTCGTGCGAGCGTGGAGGGAGGAACGCGCCGCGCTGGTCATCGGCGAGCGCCGCCACTTCGAGGCGATGCCTCTACGGAGTCGCCTCGGCAACACCATTACCAGTACGCTTTTACGAAAGATCCATCCAGCGAGCCCCTGCGACACGCAGTCCGGACTGCGCGCGCTCAGCCGGAGCTTTGTTACAGAAGTGGTGGGCGTTGTTGAGGGTGGGCGCTATGAGACGGAACTGGGTATCCTCTTATTGGCCCTACGACAGCGACGGCGGATCAGCACTGTGCCAGTTCCGACCCTTTATATTAACGGGAACCGCTCGTCTCACTTTCGCCCGGTTATTGATTCCTTGCGTATCTACCGGACACTTCTCAGCAAGAGACTGCTCACGCTACCGTTGCAGCGCGACAAAGTGTGATGGGCCATGACCGTCAGGCGCGATGGAGAGAGATCTGTCCGGTTACGTCGAAAGCGCGCTGACTTCTTCCTCGGCGAGCTCGCGCACGTCGGCAAAGTTCTCCAAGGGCTCTTTGCTAACCAGAAAGACCGCGCGTAGACCGAGAGGAACGATAGTGAATCCCTCCCGCTTGCTCATGCCGGACAGCGGACGGGTCCAACGCCGCGAGACGAACAGCGAAACCTCTTCGTGTCTACTGCGATACACCAACTGGACAAACACGCGGCCAAGAGGGTAGCAGATCCGTGCCCCTTCTAGATGAAAGCCTGCCGGTCCCAAGTTAGGCAGGTCCTCCAGTCCTTCCTGACGCAGCACGTCTTGCGTGCTGTGCGGATCAAGCCAAGCCAGGGAGAAGGGCTGAGCGGTGTTCAATTGCATCTCTGTGACGAGCGCCTCACCAAAGGCGGCGGCTTCGGGGTCTGCCGGAGCCGAGAAAAGTTGCCGGCCGACCACGAGAAACAGCAGGACCGCGGCAGCCGCTCCTACTCCTCGCCAGCGTCGTACCCAAGTCCAAGGGGAAAACAGCGCCAGGATATTGGCGCGCACTTCATCGACGCCCTCGATCGAAGCCTGCCCGGCGACTCGCAGACGTTCGTCAAAACGTCGCAGGGCTTCCATCTCCCGCTGACAGGGAGCGCACACTTCCAGGTGTTCGGCCACGGTAAAAGCGTCGTGAGCGCCGAGTTCGTTATCCACGAACGGGCTCAGCAGTTTGCGAATATCTTTACATTCCATGGCCCGGAGTCCTTTCTTTGGCTGCGACGGCCGGTGCAGTCAGCCAGCGGCGGAGTTCGCGCCGTGCGCGGTAGAGCCGTGACATGACTGTACCCATCGGAATATCAAGCATCTGAGCCGTTTCCTTATAAGGGAATCCTTCGACCACCACGAGCCATAATACGTCGCGAAATTCAGGAGTCAGGTGACTGACGGCGGCAAGGATGTCTTGCCGGTTTCCTCCCTCGACATCGGGAAAGAGGGGAATCACCTTGTTCGACCCTTCCACCTCCTCGGCCTCAGCTAGAGGGTCACGCCGTTTCTTTCCCGCTGCTTTTTTCAAAACGTTCAGCAGGATGCGGAACAACCAGGCGCGGCAGTTCGTATCCGGCTGGTAGGTACGGAATGACCGCCAGGCGCGAAGATACGTTTCCTGCACCGCATCCTCGGCACGAGCCCGGTCACCGCTCATGCGGACCGCAGTTCGTAGCAGTGCTTCCAGATGGGGGATCGCTTCTCTTTCAAACGACACCCGGCTGCGCACCTTAACTCCCTCCTTGGCCAGTAAAATTCTAACCGGTTCCGCTTTATTCCCTGGGCGTGCTGCCGTCAGAAAGGCAGCGAGCTACACGCAAAGGTAGAGCAGCCCATTCTCCACTTTAACTTGATAGACGGTAGCCCGGGCGGGACGCTCGCTGCTGCCGTCGCGCAAATCAAACCGCCAGCCGTGCATCGGGCATTTGATCCTCCCAGCCCGGTCGATGAAGCCACGGATCAGAGGACCGCTACGATGAGGACAGCGGTTCTTGATGGCATAAATCACCCCCTCTAGATTGAAGAGGGCAACCTCAAGGTTGTTGACCTTAACCAGCTTGCGACTACCGGGGGGCAATTCCTCCGGCCGACAGGCTTCGATCCAGTGTTGGGGGTCCATCTCTTAAGGAACATACCCCCAGAGCTTGACCACATCGAGGGGATTTTCATTGCGGTAGGCTTTGTACTTCAAAAGCGTGTCGAGACCGTCACAGGTGCGCTCCAGGTTGGTTTCCATGCCAGGAAAATCGCCCCATCCCTGCGCGTTCTTATTGTCGATGATCCAGCGCAGGCCGCGCATAATGATGTCTTCCCCACGCCTATCGCCGAGAATACGGGTGACAACCATCAGCGAGCGGGTGCAATCCATGGTGTGATCCACGTTCTCGCCGTCCCATGAACCGTCCGTTGCTTGCCATTCAGAGAGCCTGGCTGCCCCTTTGGCACACGACTCACGCACCCCACTCACACGGTTGTCGATTACCAGGTCGGCGACCAGCGCATCCTGAATAAGATGGGCGGTAATTTCCACCCCAGAAGGATGGAAGTCGTGGTCATACCAGCCGCCGTCGGCGCTTTGCTGGTCGATAATAAACCGAACGCCTTGTTCCCAGGCCCGCCGGACATCACCCCAGTTGTGCGTTTCGCCCAGGGCCCTGACGACGTTGAAAAAGCTCACCGGGTGGCTGGTGGTATCGAGGTCCGCCCAACGAGAGTCCGCCCAGCGGCCGTCCTGGTACTGCGTATTGAGGAAATAGTCGATGGCCTTTTTCACCGATTGAGTAAGCCGCTGGTGCTTGAGGAGACGGTTCCCGCGGATGAGCATGAGCCCGCAGAAAGCCGAGACCCACACCGTGCTCTCCTGGTCCGCCGAGAACGGGCTCCAGCCGCCGTCCGCGTTCTGGCAATCGACCAAGGCAAGATAGTCAGCCAGGAAGTCCGGCGTCGTGCGTGCGTGCAACAGCACGCGCAGGGCATGAGCGACGAGTTCCAGGTCCTGCGGTCCAGTGGTGAGGCTCCAACCGTTCCGCTCTTGCAGAAAAAAGGCGTATTCGTCTTTGATTAGTTGATCAATCTTCTCCAGATTCATCTGTGACCCTCGTTTGTGTGGTGGCTATTAGCTGTTAGCTATTAGCAGGAGAGGGGAGAAGGAGCCGACTCTGCTCTTCTGGGTCTGGCTAAAAGCTAAAGGCTAAGAGCTAACTGCTTTTTCACTTCACCTTCGCCCAAGCGCGGCGGTAGTCTTCAAAAGTGTCAATCTCCAGCCAGCCTTTGTAAATATCCACGCACGCCACCTCGCCGCCGCGATCGACAATCTCCTGCAAGAGGTCAGTAAAGGCGGCTTTTTCCCAAGATTCGGCTTCATGGAAGCTACGACCTTGAAAGCGCTGGTGGGTTTGGTGGTGGACTGTGCGGAGCAGACGCGCACCCTCCTCGGAAAACATGGCGAGACCGACAAACTCGCCGTCCGCTTCATCGGGAGACAGGTGTCGGCCGATGCGAGCGAGGGTACTACCTTCGGCGGTTGGCAAGAAGCGATATCCGGTCTGAGGCGGCTGGTGGGTGACCACCAAGTCGGGGTTCTTCGCGCGCATCTCTTCCTGTGTATGAGCATGGTCGCCCCAAGCCCGATCCACCACGACGCTGATGTCGGCTTGTGACTTGAGCAATTTTTCCAGGATCGCCGGATCAAAGATAATGTCAGAGTAAAGGAAGAGAAACCGCCCGGACATCTCGGTCTCGGCCAGGAACAACGATACCAGTTCCCCGGTGTCGCGGAAGCGGTCGTTATCGTAGTAGCGGACGTTGGGCAGGCTGATCTGCTCCTTGCGGTAGCCGCGCACCACCACCACGTCTTTGACCCCACACTCGTTCAGTGCGTGGATCTGGCGTTCCAGGATCGTCTGGCCTTTAATTTCCAGCATCGCCTTGGGCCGATCTTCGGTGAGTGGCAGTAAGGCCTCGTCGAAGCCGGCGGCGATGATGATGGCTGTGACGTCGTGCCCGCCTGGCAGTAGGAACTTCTGCTCGTTGGCCTGCAAATCAGGCACGCCGACCAATTCATAGATCTCAGGCAGCGTGGCGATGCGGTCATCCACCGCTGCCGGCCGGCCTTCGTGCTTGAGAGTGGCGAGAGCCTCACGCATCGCTTTGACCGCAGCTCGTAATGCCTGGTTGGCGAAGATCACCAACTTGAAACCGGCGGCGGCGAGGTCGGCTGCGGTGATGCCGGCATAGGTGGTCGGCACGGCGACGAGTGGACAGACGCCATCCCAAGCGGCGGTAAAGTCTCTCAGTTCATCGAAGGTCGAAGACTTCGAGTGAACCAGCACGGCATCGGCTCCGGCCTCGGCATAGGCGCGAGCGCGCTTCAGCGCCTCTTGCGTGCCCCAGCCGGCGATAAACGCCTCGGTGCGTGCGATGACGACAAAGTCAGGATCACTCCGCGCAGCCTTGGCCGCTTGGATCTTACGCGCATGCTCGTCAGTAGGCACGAGCTCGCGTCGCACGCCGGCGTAGAAGCTGCAGCGTTTGGGGAAGATGTTGTCCTCGATGCAAATCCCAGCCACGCCTGCCCGTTCGTACTCGGCCACCGTGCGCATGACGTTGATGGCGTTACCGAAGCCGTTGTCGCAGTCAGCGATGACCGGAATGCGCACTGCGTCGCTCATGCGTCGCACGGCGTCCAGGGTCTCACTCATTGTTAAAATGTTAGCGTCCGGCAGCGCGCTCACCGCAGAGATGCCGAAGCCGCTAGCCCAGATCGCATCGAAGCCTGCTTCCTCAGCAAGTTTGGCAGAGAGTGCATCATGGGCGCCGAGAACCAATGCCGGGCCAGGCCGGCGGAGCAGCGCACGCAGTTGCGCGGTAACTGGAGGTGTGGGCATAGTGGGCAAAACTATACGGTCTGGGGTCGGGAGCCGCAAGACCCTGAGGAACAACGGCCTGGAAAGTCTCCAGAATCTAGCCTAAATTGTCAGCGAAAGGTGGGAACAATGTCCCTACAACCCAATGAAATAATCAATACAGTGGCGCGCGAGCTGCTCATGCCAGAGGAAGAGCTGGTAAAGCAAGGACTGCGCAGCGTCTTGGAGCGCAAACTTCGCGAGATTAAAGCTGAGATTTTTGCCATCACCGGTCGGTATAGGGTGTCCAGTGTCGAAGAAATGGAAGCGCGTTATCAGGAAGGGACTTTGGAAGAGGCCGAGTCGTGGAAAGACCTACAGCGCCTAGACCACCTAGAGCATAAACGTGACCGTCTTTTGCAACTGCTTGAGGTCGTGATGTGAGCTTGGTTGATGTTGGGCAGTTGCGTGAGATCGCGGAAGTAGAGTTTGCTGACATTGTGGTCGAAGCAGCGATTCCTGATATCAACGAGCTTCGTATATTCCTGTCTGATGGTAGCTTTGTCGACGTATGGTTCTCACTCAAGCTCCAGGGCCGATCCAGCTTCCACTGGGAGCGGCAAGCTATTGACGGAACAATCTACCGCCATGACAACGCGCCGCATCGGCGCTGGCAATCTGTAGCGACCTTCCCACGCCATTTCCATAACGGCAGCGAGTCTGCTGTAGAAGACAGTCATCTCAGTACAGTTCCAACAGAGGCACTCCGTGAATTCCTCGCGTTCGTGTGCGGCAAACTGCACACCTCGTAAGCTATAGCTGCCGGAGCGTAATACTGAACGCTTTCTTTTTTCCTCCGCTTCATGGTAGAGCAAGTTGAAGCCAAGTCCCGGAGGTTGCGGCGATGCGCTGTCCGAGCTGTGGATTTGGCAATCCAGAGGGGATGAAATTCTGTGGTGAGTGCGTCCCTACGGGCTAGGAAGCTCACGTCTGGAACCTCCGGCGCCGGCTCTGCTCCCAATTTGCTTTTCGTACAGTCCTGTCAGGTTGCCGTGCGTGACCCGCCGCAGAGTTGTAAACGGAAAGGGAGTGTATCATATAGAGCGGACCAAAAACGCTCTCCCGACGGGGGAGAAAAAGGAGGGAAAGATGAAAACGCGCAACCTGTTTTGGGGAGTCGTCTGCTGCGGGATCATGGGGGCGCTGCTGGTAGCTGGGACGGCCGGGGCAGCAGGCCCGCCTCACCCACCACCGGTGGGCGGCCTGCCGCAATGTCAGGCTGATCTAAATACCTGCAACAGTGACCTGGCGGCGTGTCAGACGGCAACGTGCGGCGACGGGGTGGCGGAGTTCGGCGAGGCATGCGACGGGGCGAACCTGCAAGGGGCGACCTGCGCTACCGAGGGGCTTGCTTTCGGAACGCTGGCCTGCAGCGGGAGCTGCACGTTGGACACCAGCGGGTGTACGAGTGCCCGGTTTGTGGACAACCTCGACGGGACGATCACGGACAACCGGACGAGGCTGATGTGGGAGAAGAAGGGCAACAACCACCACACGGTGCACGACGTGGGCAACTTCTACAAGTGGTCCGCAACCGGCACCGCACTGGACGGGGGGCGTTCACGGGCTTTCTGGGCACGCTCAACAACTGCGTGAGCAGCGTCGGACAGGTGGTGACGGGGGGCTTTGCGGGCCACTGCGACTGGCGGTTGCCGACGATCGTGGAGTTGCGGACCATCATCGCTACCAGCAGCTCTCCCGCTGTTGATCCTGTTTTCAACACCGGGTGTACGGTAGGCTGCACCGTGACTACCTGCAGTTGCACCGCCGCGTCCTACTACTGGTCGTCCACGTCCGACGCCGGCAATCCGTCGGGCGCGTGGGACGTGGTCTTCGGCAACGGCGGCGTGGACGGCGGCAGTAAGGACGACGACTCCCACGTGCGAGCAGTGCGTGGTGGCTCGTGATTTTGGTTATTTGATCATTTGAGTATTTGATTATTTGATCTTGGGGGTCTGGGGG
>WNFB01005141.1_pt1 | contig 11685 bp, 10 predicted proteins | sample 5400501 | NCBI WGS metagenome assembly WNFB01 (sample SAMN13153341, study PRJNA577476) | soil metagenome | isolation source: 200 cm saprolite under Douglas fir tree site 2 hole 1 | place: USA:California | collected 2015-04-18 | reverse complement strand
TCACCGCCACAGTGCAAAGTGGCTCGACGTATAGCATTTCTGGGACAGTCAGTCCGACAGCGGGTGGGAGCGGGGCGACAGTGATGCTGAGCGGCGCCGCGGGCGCGACGACGGTTACCAACACCTTAGGCAATTACACCTTTACTGGATTGGCAAACGGGACCTATATAGTAACTCCTACCAATACAGGATACACATTCAGCCTTGCCAACCAGACAGTGACAGTCAACGGAACCAATCTTACCAATGTCAATTTCACAGCCACTGCGCAGCAAGCGCACTCCGTGGCGCTGTCCTGGAACGCGAGTACGTCGACTGTGTCCGGGTACAACGTCTACCGCAGCACGGTGAGTGGGACAGGGTATACGAAGATCAATTCTTCACTCGTTCCCGCGCTAGCGTACACCGACTCGACTGTACAAAACGGTATAATCTACTACTACGTTACGACCGGGGTGGATTCTATCGGGAACGAAAGCCTTTACTCTAACGAAAAACAGGCCATCATCCCGTAACTTAACTTAGAGGATTCTGCCTTCTATTTGTTCGCAGCGTCCGCCGACAATTCGGGCGGCGCTGCCAAGTTCGATTTCCATTTTGCATAGAACCAGACGAGAGTCTGGGCCAATACCACGCCGAGGGCGTCAATTGCTACGTCACGCGGCCGTGCCTCCCGCAAGGGCACGAAGGACTGATGCAACTCGTCCAGGCCGGCGTAGGTGACCGCAATCACCAGAGTGGCCAGGGCCCAACTGAAGCGCCAGCCAAAACGCCCTCCGCGAATGCCGTGGAAGACTGAGATGCTGAACAGGCCAAATTCAGTGACGTGCGCCATTTTGCGGATCCCCACATGCATAAGGCGTAGCATGCGGGGTGAAGCTGCGGGGAGGAGCCAATGGAGCATGGGGATGATGACCCGCCCGGTCTGCTGGCTGCTGAAATAGTGAGTGGAAAAGAGCGAGATCAGTGTGGCGACAAGGATCGCAGGGATCCAATAGAGGAAGCGTTGCCGATCAGAGTACCGCTGATTCATGAGTCTTTTCCTTTGGGCGCTGTGGCTCCACGCGGACTAGCCGATCGGGCCTCGACCAGGCGCACGAAGTAGAGATTCGCGACTTTGGAAACGTGGTCGCTGCATCAAGCCAGTTTGCGCTGTTCGCACAACTCCTCTAGATAAGCGCCGGTGGCCTCCTGCCAGCAGCGTAACATCATTCCATGGGCATATAGACTCGCCGGTGAAAGAACGGAATAGGCCGGACGCTTGGCTGGGCGGACCGCTTGGGCCGTGGTGGTGGGGAGGACGCAAATGGAGCCGCGCCCTGCCTGTCGCAGAACTTCACGTGCAAATTCGAACCAGAAACAGGAGCCCGTATTAGTGTATTGGTAATATACAAAATTCTGCGAGCATCCGCGCGGACAAGGTCGCGATCCCATTGGAACCAATGATCAAGATCCGCGGGGGCTCATTTGCGCTGGGTTCCCAGTCGTAGGCAATCGCGGGGTCGTTGTAGGCGATCCGTAATTCGTCGGCCGGATTGTAGTGGCGGTCTGTAAAATAGAGAAGCTGAATATGCTCCACTCCCAGCGCTTTGTAGCCGTGGCCAACTCCGGGTGGAATCAGTATCTCCCAGGGGCGGAATTTGCCGGCATAGATCGTGTTGATCAAACTAAATGTTCGATTCTGGCGCGAAATTTCTCTGTGGAAAACTGGGAAAGACAGGACGAAAAAAAAAGGAGCAAAAAAAAGAAAGAAGAGAGATGGTATCCAAACAGCCGGGCTCGACTGCCGAGATCAGGTGACTGCGACAATGCCTGGACCAGTTCCCTTCGCAAGGGGGGAACAGAGGTCGATTATCAGGTAGCAGCACCTACTGAATCGAGTACACCCAACTTGCACCGAGCGACAATCGCTCAACAGAGAGTGCGGATGGAAGGGTGGCGACAGAGGCGGCTTGGCTCAATGGGAACAATTTGGAAAAAGAACAAATAAAGAAGAAGAAAGCAAAAATGAAAGAAGAAGCTTGACACTCACCGGCCTTCTCATGGAAGGCATTGGCCTGTTCACTAGCATGACGCCATTTCCCGTCCCACGACAAGGATATGGGTCTTGCTAATCTTGGGGGGCTTTTCCGCTAGGCCGATTGCGGTTTTTAGGTCCGTCTCTAACAGCAGAAAGATAGAAGGAAGGAAAAAAGGCGCGCCGAGTTGAAAGCAGATTCAGGGAATACTGGCGATGACTTCGCTCGAGTAGGGACTTTCCGCCCCCGTGGAGTCCACTTCGGTCGCGACGTAATGGTAGGTTTGTCCCGAAGCAACGCTAGTGTCGATGAAAGACGTTGTGGAAATCAAGACAGAGTTCACCTTGGTGTAGGGCCCGCCGGACAGCGACCCCCGGTACACACTGAAGCCTGCGAACGACGAGGAACTCGGTGTCCAATCCAAACTCACGGAGTGGCTCACAGGCGCGATGCCCGATCCAGAGAGCGAGATGGCTAGGGGGGAATTGGCGGCATTGCTGGTAACCGTGACACTGCTCGGGAGACTGCCGGTGGCGGTCGGAGCAAACGTTACGCTGAAAGAGGTAGACTGGCCGGCAGCAAGAGTGAGGGGTAGCGCGAACCCGGTGGCGCTGAATCCCGCGCCACTGGTGCTGATCTGCGAAACGGACACGCTGAAGTTACCGGTGTTTGCCAGAGTCACACTCTGCGTTCCGCTGGTGCCCGTGGTGATGCTTCCAAAACTAAGCGAGGCGGGAGACGCCGTGAGTTGGGCAACGGGTGACACGCCTGTGCCGGCCAGGGCAACAACGAACGGTGAATTGAGCGTGTTATTCACCAGTGGGAGGTTGCCGGAAAAACTACTGGCGGAGGCAGGCGTGAAGCCGACGGTGAAGGCGGAGGAACCTCCGGGGGGAAGAGAAAGCGGCAATGCCAGCCCGGAGACGCTGAAGCCGGTCCCGGCCAGTGATGCCTGGGTGACGCTGAGGTTTGCTGTCCCAGGATTGCTGATGGTGAGTGTCTGGGTGTTGGTCACACCCACGGTGACGTTGCCGAAGCTCACGCTGGCAGGAATCACTGAGATCTGCGGCTGTACGCCATTGCCGCTCAGCGAAATCGTAGCCGGCGAATTGGTCGCGCTGCTGGCAACGCTGAGGCTTCCTGTCGCGCTCCCGGCGGTGGCCGGCGCAAAACTGACAGTGAGCGTAAAACTCTGGCCTGCGGCAAGGGTCACGGTCCCGGGGAAGCCGCTGACGGTGAATCCAGGGCCCGTGATGGCGACCTGCGAAAGGTTGACGCTCGCTGTCCCGGTGTTCGTCAGCGCAACCGCTTGAAAAGCAGAACTCCCCACCAGGGTATTGCCGAATTTCAAGCTGCTCGCACTGGCCGAGAGCAAATACGATTGGGGAGAAGCTGACGATGCAGTCGTTCCCGTTCCTAAGACAGAAATCGATTGAGTACCGCCATTCATACGGCTTGTGCTGAGAACGATGCTGCCGCTGAAGGTCATCGCGGCGTCTGGCTGGAACACCACCTGGAAGGATGCGCTGCCATGAGGACCCAGCGTGATGGGCATTGCGGGGCTGATGACAATAAACTCCGGAAGGCTGCTCGAAACCTGCAGGATCGAAACGGTCTGCTGGCCATTGTTGGTTACAACAACGGTAGCTGCCGAGCTCGGCGTGTTCACGGTGACCGATCCGAAACTCAGCGAAGTGGGTTTTACTCCGACACCTGCCTGGATCGGCATAGGAAAGAACACTACACCTACAAAAAGCAATCCGAGACAGAGACACACCAGTCGCGTTTTATGCATGCGCGGGCAATCCTTCGTATTCAATTCAAGAGCGAGACCAGAACGGGGAGGAGGGCGTGCCGTTCGCCGCTCAATCTTCTTATTGCCAGAATGAGGATAGGAGTTGCAGGTCTCCCAAACTACTGGTAGTAAGGTCAGATTTGGGACAGGTGTTCTTTGGTTCTCTGATGGACAGAAGAAATCTGTCCTGATACGCATGGATGAACCACGAGAGTGAAGCGGAAACATAAGGCAGCGCAAGCGTGGGCTTCTCTGAAGAGTCGCCTGCTGGCGTTCCGTTTATTCCGGCGGGAATGGTATGGATCGAGATCCTTCAGAGATCCTCATCGGACCGCTAAGGGATGAAAGTGTTTTCCAGGATTTTTCAAGACGCAGAGCTTTTGGCGGAACTGCGCGAAGCGGCACAGATGAAAAACAAGAATGCCGTTCTGCTGATGGAATGGGCGTCAGTGTCGGATAATCGGAAACTGACCCACTACCAAGTCTCGGGGATGACGGGTTCTCGACCGAGGTCCCATTTACGGCTGTGGACAAACTTAGGGATAAAGTGGATACTTTTCTTCCAATCCGGCTTGACTGAGGCAGTCAAACAGGAGATGCGTCAGAAGGTCTGTTTCCATTTTTTCTTATAACGTATTGAAATTAGACATTTTAGTGCAAGAGTAAGATCTAATCCTCAGGCGGAAGGATGGAACGGTCCGTGCACCATATGGAAGTGTGTAATACTGATCTGGATGGGGATAGCTCTCTGGAAATATAGGCATGTCGCCTTGGACATACGGCGAAATGAGGAAATAGCGCGATGATTCAAAATGGCGAAATCTCGTTGGCCGACGCCAAGAGGGTTCTCCGCAAGTTTTGGTGGATTCTGCCGCTGAACGCCCTCCTCCTTGGCGCGCTGGGATTTGTTGCGACTCTTGTCCTGCCCAAGAAGTATACGTCTTCGACGAGCGTACTTGTGGAACAGCCGGTTGTGCCCACGGACTACGTCAAGCCGGTGGTGACTCAGGACTTGAACCAGCGCTTGGCCTCGATGAAAGCGCAGTTGCTGAGCAGTTCGCGCCTGCAGCCAATCATCGACAAGTTTAACTTGTTCCCAGACAAGCGTGCCAAGGTACCGATGGAAGTGCTCGTATACGATTTGCAGAAGTCGCTTGAAGTAGAACTTTTGGAACCCATGTCGGGTGCCATTGACCGCCAGCCGCCCGGATTCCGCGTTGCGGTGACCTTTGACAATCCACACGTGGCGCAGCAGATCTGTCAGGAAATCACCTCGATGTTCATGGAGCAGAACTCCAAGAGGCGCATGGAGCAGGCCACGGACACCACGGAATTCTTGAGTGGACAGCTCGAACAGGCGAAGGTAAAGATGGATGAGCAGGACGCCCGGCTTGCTCAATTCAAGAGACAGTATCTGGGTTCTTTGCCGGAAGAAGAGCAGGCCAACCTGCAACTGCTGACAGGTCTGAATACGCAGCTGGAAGCGGCGACGCAGGCGTTGAATCGCGCCGGGCAGGACAAGGCGTTTAACGAAACCATGTTGAACCAGCAGGAAGCCAACTGGAAATTGATGCAGAGTGGACAGCAGAGTCCGGATACACAAGATCAGCAGTTGGCAATTCTGCAGGATCAACTGAGGGCGCTCCTCACTCGCTACACGCCTGAGCATCCGGATGTCATCAAGCTCAAAGCGCAGATCGAAGACCTGCAGAAGCGGATGGCTGATGAACCTGCAGTTAGTGCTGCGGTAAACCCATCACGGACGAAAACACATGAGCCGCCACAGTTGCAGCAGTTGCGCGCAAGGATCAAGCAGGATGAAGTAAGCATCGCCGATCTGACGAGAAGGCAAACGCAGATTCAAGATCAGATCCGCGTGATTCAGGGCCGCGTGCAATCCAGCCCGATGGTGGAAGAGCAGTTCAAGGAATTGACGCGAAATTCCCAGGCTGCCACGGAGATCTACAACGAACTTATTAAGAAACGCGCGAATTCGGCGATGGCCGCGGACCTGGAACATCAGCAGCAGAGCGAGACGTTTCGCGTGTTGGATCCGCCGAGTTATCCGTCCAGCCCGTCGTTCCCGAAGTTGCGTGTTTTTGTGGGCGGAGGGTTCGGCGCAGGTCTGGCGCTGGCGCTGGGTATTCTGTTTCTGCTCGCGATGCTGGATAAGGCCATGTACACGGAGCGGGATGTCGAGAAGTGCTTGAAGTTGCCTGTGCTGGTGAGCGTCCCGATTCTTGCGCCGCTGCGGTTATTAAGACTAAAGTAAGAGGCCACGGGGAGTCCAGCAATTTTGAAGTTACGGTAGCCCTGAAGGCGTAGGGATTCGCAGAGAAAGACCGAAAAGAGCATAACGATGAGCCGGATCCACGAAGCACTGAAAAAAGCCGCACAAGAGCGCAATGCCCAGTTTGCAGATCGTTCCACACTCGACGTGGTCGATCTATCGGCGGAAGGGTTGACGAGCGCGGTTCTTCCTGACAACAGGTCCGATCGCGGTGCTCAGGGAGTGTTCTCCGGCGGGCCCAACGTCGAAGTGCAGCTCTTCCAGGAGTTCGTAAAAAAATGTTCGCATCCTGCGTGGAAAATTGAACCGCGGTTCAGCGTGTTCAGCCCCGAAGCGAATTCACCGGCAGGAGCGGAGCGATTTCGCACGCTGAGATCGCGACTCTTCCAAGTTACCGCGACCAAGACCATTCGGCGGCTGGTGATCACCAGCAGCGTGCCCGAAGAAGGAAAGACGTTCGTCACCGCCAACCTTGCGCAATCGTTTGCGCGCGAGCCCGAATGCCGCGTACTGCTCATTGACGGGGACCTGCGTGCCTCACGCCTCCATCTTCCCTTCGGGGCGCCGGAACTGCCCGGGCTATCCGACTATTTGCTGGGCGAGGCGGATGAAGCGAAGATTACGCAGGTGGGGCCGGAAGGAAATTTGTGCCTGATCCCCGGTGGGCGCACCGTGCCGAACCCCAGCGAGCTCCTGCATGGCGACCGCATGAAACTTCTGCTGGACAATATGTCGCGCATGTTTGACTGGATCCTTCTGGATACGCCGCCGGCTCTCGCCGTGCACGACGCAAGTGTTCTGGCCGATGTATGCGACGGCGTTCTCTTCGTGGTCCGCGCGGGCAGCACCGATTTTGAAGGTGCGGAAAAGGCCTCGGCCGAGTTTCGCGCCAAGAATTTACTAGGCGTTGTGCTCAACCGCGTCGAAAAGTCAGAGAGCTACGGAGGCTACTATTACGGGTATCCCGCTGAAAAGCAGACCTCACGGCAAGCGAGCGATTAAGCTCTGAGCAAGAGCTTACGCGACTCGCCCACGAAACCCTAGAATTGAACCTCACCCTGCTGGAGTCAGCACACTCGCTCGCTTTCCTGTGCTAGGCTCGCCGCGCCATAGCCACCCATACAGGGGAACCAACAAACCCAGCCCGAACAGGAAGAAGGCCACGCTTCCCTGGTGGTGCAGGCGCCCATACAAATTTGGATTTCCTACAGACCGCGATCCGGGTCGCTGAATAAACCGACAATCCACGGAAGAACGGATGTGGTGCGGTTACGCCCCCATAGGAGTTGCCTCACTCTTGATTTCAGATGAAGTTGGTTCAATACAGCACCTGCCATCTTCGAAGTTGAGTGGCAAGTGCGATGGATGCTGCTTGCCAGGAGAGGATACGCTCGCCGGCGGAAGAGCCAGACAAATGCTTCCAGCTAGCTTTCGTTGGCAAAATGTTCTTTGTACTTCGCATAATCATCCAAGTCATAAAACTGAGGTGAGTTTTCTCTGAACAGGTCTTCCAGAACGAGCAGAAAAGAACCGTTCCCGCACTATAACTCCTCCACGCAGGGTCCACTCCAGCAGCTGCGGTATAGAAGGTCGGGCCATACTGCTGCCCGATAATGAAGGAGCATGGCACAGTACCGCACTTGAGCAGATAAGACCGCAACCACCCGCGCTGCGCCAAAAATTGCAGTTCGCTCCTCACCGCATCAATATCTTGCGCCCCGATGCCCCAGCGATGTCGAACAAATTGCCACGTCTGCAGGGAGATCCCGTACGCGGCCTCTAGGAACGCATCGATCTCAGATGCCTTGGTCACTCGGATGAACTGCATATCCCCGCACGCTCGCAATCTCTTGATCTCGCGAAGGCGATTCTTTCGTACTTTTGGAGAAAACTTATTCATATAATCCGCAAACGATCCGTTTAGGCGAATCAACGGGTGGGGTAACGGTATAGAAGTAGAAGAATTTCTGGATCAGTGGGCTGCTGCGCACATAGCTCCAAAGGAAAGATGCAGTCTTGATATAGCTCAACTGAATCGCATCAAATTCGGACTCCAAGATCCGACCAAACAGCATGTCATAGACGGATGTTTCCGCGGGCATGTTGGGTGTGTAACCCTGCAAACTCAAGATATGCAAGGGAAACTTCGCCACGATCGACTCGCCCAGCCTGCAAAGGAGCGGCTCCTTGGAAAGCACAAACGGGACAGCGCCAATGACCTTGCGTTTCGCTCTCCAGGAAATATATGCGCACATTTTCCTTTTGCCGCTTGATTTCCTTTTTGATCTCGAAAACGGCACCATGGTACGCCCGTCTCGCTTGTTCGCGACACCGTGAGACGATTTTCATCCGGAACCCCCCGCAACGGCCTGCGATCCGCGCCAGCACAGCCCGAAATTGCCCCAGATTCCAGCCCGCTTCTGCAACACCCCTCCTTACCCCAATCCCGCTGTAGACAGATTCCGCTGCTGCTTTGGCCACCAGCTCTTTATCCCGTCCGTAGCGGTAGCAGAGCGATCCGGCCCAGCATCGCTCCGAACCGCCGCCGGTTCGGTGACCAGGATTTTCACCCGTGCCCTCCCGCATAGTGGCAACTGGTTCGCCCGTGTGTCAAAGCACCCTCTCAGCGTTTTTCAATCGCCTCAATCATGGCCGACAAGAACGGCGTTGGACGAAGATTTTCGTCAAACGGTAGAGCGATGTGCTGCGTTTCGGAACTCCGGTCGGAACCTGTTTTCTGTCTCGATCGGTGACTCACGATGCCCCACGTCAGCACCGCAGTCACCTGGGGGTGTTTCAGCACATTCTTCAGATAATCACGGCAAAGTTCCGCGAGTTGTTTCTCGCGTTTCTCAGACTTGGCGGCAAGTTCGCTATCGTCGATATCAAATTCGGTAACAAAAACCTGCAGATCCAGTTTCGCGACCTGTTTCAGAAATGCGTGCAAGCCGCCCCAGTCCGGGAGGTAGTCATACCTTGCTTTGAGATGCGATTGCAGTCCCAAGGCATGAATAGGAATGTGGTTCCTGCGCATCCATTTCAGAAATTCTAGTGTGATCTCGCGTTTGCGTTCGTTGTAGGGATCGTCATCCTCCAACCCAAAGTCGTTATAGGTGAGAAGCGCTTTGGGATCCGCTTCGCCGGCCGCGTGGAAGGCGATGGCAATGTAGCGCAATCCCAGAAGTTGCATCCACAGCGAATCGCGCATGCCGTCTTTACGGCCACCTTCAGGATCGATGGCCTCGTTCACGACATCCCAGGAGTGAATCCTGCCCGCGTAGCCTCCGGCGACGGTGTGGATGTGTTCTTTGAGAAGCCGAGCCGCATTGTCCCGCGTGGCGACGTTGGCAAGCCAGGGCGGCTGGGCTTCATGCCAGCAGAGGTTGTGTCCCCGGACCTTCATGGAGTTTTTCTCAGCGAAGGCGACCAGCTCATCGGCGGCTGTAAAGTCGTAGCGATCACGCTCAGGATGGGTGTGATCCCACTTCATGTCGTTCTCGGCGACGACAATACTGCACTGTTCCGCGAGGATGGGAGTTAGGGAAGCATTCTTGAGCTGGGACTGGGAAACAGCAGAGCCGGCCAGCAGATTTTTCTTGGCGGCTGCGGAGCGTAGAGTATTGGATTCGACTCGTGGCAGGGGAAATCGCAAAGCCACTGAGGAGGCAGCGGCAGCTAGCGAGGATTTGACGAAAGTTCTGCGTTTCATGCGCGTAGTCGAGTCGCGAGTGTAACTCGTGTCCTGATGATGGCATGAATCGCGCAGAAAACTGAAGACGCGTTGGCCTGCTGTTTTCTTCGGACCGCGTCTTTCTCGGGGAAGAAGTCGGTGGTTGGGTTGATTTTCCTAGCTCCAACTGGAGGCCGGAGTCAGTGAGAACGAGACCAAGCGTGTGGTACGAGAAAGAAACGAAAGGGATTCAATAGCGCAGCGCCTTGTCTACAGGAATTCGGGGCCTAGTGAATTGCCATGAGGTTCGCGTCAAACGCTCGGTTTGCGATCTGCCTCTACGTGTGGCGGCTTGCCCCGCTAAGTCTATTCTTTGTAATTGGTTAAGAAAGAGTCGGTCTCATGGCTGACATTTGGCAATCCCCCATACGTTGGTTCTTCCGATTCTCTCCTAGGTTCAGGTTTAGCAAAGTGCCCACGAGGCGCTAGGCAGGCCCAAGGCAAGCGCCAATTTTCGAACCCATGGGACAGTGGTTGCCGTGCTGTTTGGCACCGCAGACGTCTGTAACACTTCTTTTATCAAGCAGTTAGAGAAGTCTAGGACGGCTATGTGAATGGTGACAAGCAGGTCCTCAACGGGCCTGAAGATCCGGCAAGTGACTCCTCAGGGTAATCGGCACATTAGGCTACGCTTGGAATGATTTTGGAACAAAGGAGCACTCGTTTTCTCCCTGAGAGAGCTGAATTGAGAGTTGCGGATCACGCGAATTGTAAGAATCAAATAGTCCATTTATTTTCAATCACTTAAAGAATCGTAGAGAGGGTGCACGAAGCCTTATTTCGTAACGGTATTGGCGGGAGAATTGCCTATTAGGAGTCGAGGTCGTTGGGACTCTTGTGGCGGTAGCTTGCAGAGGTTGCAGTGGTGCTCGGACCACCGAGCAGTTCAGGAGAAAAGTCCCGTGCAAGACTTGGATTCATTCGAAGAAAAGAAACTGCACCGGTTGCCATGGTTTGCGTTGCAAGTGAGGTCGCGGCGCGAAGCCCTGGTTGCCACCCATTTGAAGGGGCAGGGCTACGAATGTTTTCTTCCGCTGTACAAAAGCGAGCGGCGTTGGTCGGACCGGGTGAAGGAGATCGACCAACCGCTGTTCCCTGGCTACCTGTTTTGCCGCTTCGAACTTCACAATCGCGGGCCGCTTCTTATGACGCCCGGCGTACAGCAGATCGTAGGAATCGGACGCACCCCGATGCCGGTGGCAGAGAGTGAGATGGAATCAATCCGGCAAGTTCTCGCGTCCGGCCTGCCGAGCCAACCGTGGCTCCACCTCCAGATTGGCCAGCGCGTCCGTGTGAATCACGGAAGCCTGAACAACCTGGAAGGGATTCTGATCAACTTCAAAGGCAGCCATCGGGTTGTTTTGTCTGTGTCTCTGTTGCAGCGGTCTGTAGCGATGGAAATCGATCTCTGCTGGGTAACTCCGGTCAATGATGCAAAGAGGGCTCCGTCGAAAGCCCTTCGGGAGCGGTCGGCAACAGTTCCGGTTTTAGGGTAGTGAGTATCGGCGTCGGTTGCAGTCAGGAAAGAGACGCAAATTATGGGCTTATTTCGAACAGCGACGCCACGCGAAGAAAAGCATGGTAATGTGACTGTGCGCATTCCGACCAACAATGCGGATGACGTGTCGACGCGCATGATCCTGTCGGAAGATGCGTTCATGTCCATGTTGTATCTGGAACGCCGCCGCGCCGAGCGCGCTCAGAAGCGCTATGTGTTACTGCTGGTTGACGTGAAGGACGCCATCTCGGATAAGCAGAAGATCCGCACCGTTCAAGAGATCAGCCGGACCCTTTGCGCTGTCACCCGGGAAACCGACATCATCGGCTGGTATGTGTACGACCACATTTTGGG
>WNFB01005140.1_pt1 | contig 11688 bp, 8 predicted proteins | sample 5400501 | NCBI WGS metagenome assembly WNFB01 (sample SAMN13153341, study PRJNA577476) | soil metagenome | isolation source: 200 cm saprolite under Douglas fir tree site 2 hole 1 | place: USA:California | collected 2015-04-18 | reverse complement strand
GTCCCCGCTGACACTGATCAGGATTAGGATGTAGTCGCCGGTTAGGGTCTGGACAGCGATGCCGCCCCAACCCCTGTCGCCGGATACGGCGAGGGTGGGCGTGTCCATGTGCGTTTTCACGTCCAGAGCGGTCAGGGTGAAGACTCCGTATGTGTGGGTCCCGCTTATCCCATACGCTGCAACGATCAGGGATCTTCCCGGGTCCCAGGCCAGACTGATCGCGTCGTCGTCGGCGTCGGAGGCGTTCGTCTCATAGGTTAGGTTCTGGACGCCCCAGGACCAGCTGGAGCCGTTCCATGATGCCTTGTCGAATGCGATGCGCCCTGAGCTGACGAACTTGTCGGCGAAGAGGTAGATGTTGTGGTTGTCAGGTCTCTCTATCAGATTGGGGACGAACCACTGGATGACTGACGAGTCTACGAGGATGTTGTCAGGGGTGGTTGAAGAGCCTGCTAGATTGGTCCAGCCGGTAGTCGGGTCCCACCGGAGGGACTTGACGATTGACGTTGTCGTGTTCTGCCAGGCCCAAGCGAGTAGGATGTCGCCGTTGTGAACTAGAATAGCCGTCGGGTATCTGGCGAGACCCGACGCGTCGAGGGTGGTGGGTGTTCCGAAAGTGAAGCCGGTGATGTTGTTCTGAGCGTTACGGGTTATCGTGACGGGAATATCGGTGATTACGCCCAGGCCGGAGCCTCCGCCACTCATTATGTGGAGCAGGGTGAGTGAGACTAGCACTGCGGCCGGCCATGTGTAGCTGGATGCTGGTGTGGATGATTTTACAGGAGTAGACCATCCTGTCAGGACAGGGTCCGAGTTGGCGTAGGAGACTCCTATCTTGCCGGAGCTGTCGATGTAGACTGCGATCATTTTCCCGGCCGAGTCTTGGACGAGCTTCTCGCCGGTAGGGTAGAGCGATATGGGGCCGGTCGCGCTGTCGGAGGCGACGAGTGTAGAGGTGAAAGATACGGTAACGGTCACAGTGGTCGAGTGGCTGAGCGTGCCGTTGACTCCGGTCACCTTGACAGAGTAGCTGCCGACGTTCGTGGATGAGACTGTAAGGGTGGAAGTGGCTGATCCTCCGGAGAAGAGGGTGACGCTCGGCGGGCTCAGCGATGCTGTGAGTCCGGAGGGCGTGACTTGCGTGGAGAGTGAGACTGTTCCTGAGAACTGGGTGAGGCTTGTGAGGCTGATCGTCGAGGTTGCCGTAGTAGACTGTGCAATTGTCAGACTGGTCGGGCTGCTTGAGATGGTGAAGTCGGCGGTGACTACCCTCGCCGTGATTGTTGTCAGGTGGGTGATTGATCCGCCTGTTCCTGTCACGTTAACGGTGTAGGTGCCGGGGATGGATGAGGAGAGTGTGAGGGTTGACGCGCCGTTTCCTCCAGAGGTGAGGCTGACGCTTGGAGGGTTGAGGGCCGTGGTCAGGCCGGCGGGGGAGACTGTGGTGGTGAGGGATATTGTTCCGGAGAAGCTGTTGATGCTTGACAGGTTGATCGTGGTAGTGTTTGAAGTGCCTGTGTGGATGGTGAGGCTTGAGAGGCTGCTGGAGAGGCTGAAGTCGGGGCCGACAACGAGCGTCTGAGTAGCGTTCCGGGTGGCTCCTGTCTTGTCGGTAACGGTCAGCTGGACATTGTAGCTTCCGGCGGCGGTGTATGTGTGTGTGGCCGGGTTGACGGTTGCCGTTGCGCCATCGCCGAACTTCCAGCTGAAGCTGTAGGGAGCGGTTCCTCCGAAGACAGTGGCTGAGAACGTGACTTGTTGTCCGGTGAGAGGTGAGGACGGGGAGATGGTGAAGCTGGATGTGAGAGGGATCGCGAAGAACTCTGACATCGAATTGGCGTTGCCGTCGTTCGTGTTGAAGCTGGCTAGGTTCCAGTTTGCCTCGACAGCCTTCAACGCCGAAAAGAGAGTGTAGGTCTGGGTTGACTTGAAACCGCTCTTTGTTGTGGGGTTCGACGGGTTTGAGGCCCAGACGCTGTACAAGTCGGGGCTCGGATTTGAGGGGCAGGGGGGTTGGCCGGCAGGGTTGGTGCAGCCTGGCTCGTCGAATGTGACGAAGAGTGCTGCTCTCTTAGTCTTGAACAGGTTGCTGTTGAGGATCTGCGGGATCATCTCATTCATCCACGCGTTGCCTGCTGAGACGTCGTTGCAGTCGTGAGCCTGATCGATCGTGTCAGGTGTGAGGAACATGTAGTTGGAGGCGTTGGTGACGGAGTTTAGATCCTTGATCAACACGTCATCGTTCTGAAGGGCCGTGGGCCAACAACCCGTCGAGTTCTGAGTGACAGGCTGTGAGTTAGCGGCGACAATGCGAGCGCATCTCGTGTTGTTGTTCGCGATGTCTGCATAGTAGAGGAATGGGTCGTGGATCGGAGTGTAGTAGAAAGGCGCGCCGCTATTGTAGCCGATGAAGCAGCCGGACGGAGGCGGGGGATAGCCCTCCATGTAGGCCTTCCAGGTCAAACCGTTCTTGTCGAGACTGTCGACGATGTCGGGGTTCGTGAAAAAGGGGCATCCGCTGGCGTTTGGCGCATTGTTACATGCCTGAGGCGCTTTTAGGGCTGAGGTGATGGCTATGTAGCTGCCGGCGCTCGCGTTGACACCAGCATTTGTGAGTCCCTCGGCCAGGCCGTTGGTGTTGGCGAGCGATGTGAAATAGGTGCAGTTTCCCAGGCAGGAGTTTATGCTTCCACCGTTGTAGTAGGTGAAGTTGATGCTGTGATTCTCCAGCATTATTGTCAGCACATAGTCGAACCATTGTCCCGTGGGCGGAGTGGGACTACTGGCCAGCGTCTGGTGTTTCGAACCGAGAGCCGCGCCTGTCATCGCGCTCAAGAGGACGATGGCCATCAGAATTAACGCTGGTTTTGCAGTCTGCATCCGGCTCGCCAGTCTACTCGGCTTGCTCGGAGCCAATCGACTTTGTCTGAGATAATCTGCTATGGAAACTGGAGAGAAATGATTTGTTGGCCTTCGCGCGAGACTCGTGGATCGGAATGGCGCGCGGAGATGGCCAGTGCACGGATGGGCCCTCGTTGGACGATTGTTATAAGCTTTGATCGGTTGTATATCTATCTGGAGACATCTAAATCAACCGTAAGAAGACGATACTTCTCCTGTGAAGTTTTGTGAACGACGTTTTGCTGGTGACTATTGTTGGTACTGTCATGGTTTGAAAAATTCTGTCATCGGGTTTGTGCTAGAGTCGTATGCTGTGAGTGTTGGTAGGTTCCAGGCGGTTTCGATAGTCCTGACTGTAGAGTAGTGGCTGTACTCGGCGAGTGAAGTGTAGGCTAGTTTTGCTGTGGGTCCTGCCCAGATCGCGGTGACCTTGTTGGATCTGCTGGATGATTCGTCCCAGACAATGAGTAGGGCCGCGCGCTGCGTTGTGAAGAGCGTGCTGGATAGGATCTTGGGAATGAGGAGTGACATGTACTGGTTGGACTGCGAGACGGTGTTGTTGAGAGGGTTGCAGAGTGTGTGTCCGTCGTCGCAGATGTTTGGCGTGAGCCACATGTAGTTGGACGAGGTCGTGACCGAATTGAGGTCGCTGAGGAGCAGTGTTGGCAGGGCCAGGTAGCCGCTTGTTCCAGGGTTCGCGTTAACAATGTTGGCGCACCGGGCCGCGCTGTCGTTGATGTCCTTGTAGTAGACGAATGGGTTGTGTTGGCCTCCGTAGTAGGAGTCGCCTTTGTCTGTGCAGCCTCCGCCGGTGTAGTCTTCCATGTACGCCTTCCAGTTCCGGCCCGAGTTTTCGATGCTGTCTATGATGTTAGGTGCGGAGACGTGGCATACTGCAAGGACGCGTGGAGAGCAGTCGAGGTCGAACGGGTACGAGTCATAGTTGCCCGCGCTTGTCAGGGCCAGATAGTTCGGGAGGCTGGGATGGCCGATAGCTGAGTAGTTCTTGGCGAGACCACTTGTTTGTGCTAGGGATGTGATGTATGTGCAGTTGCCTGTGCAGTGGGACCCGACGGTCTGGTTTAGGCCCTCGTTCTCGAAGAGTATTGTGAGTAGGTAGTCGAAGTGTGGAATACCGGGGCCGGATATGGTGACCGCTGTCTGGACTGTCACCTGCGTGGTCGCCATTGCCGTCAGTGCGATCAGCGAGATCGCTAGGGACGTGGTCCCTGCGGGTATCCTCATCGCTACGTCACTGTTAACGTGAGGGCTATCGGCGAGGATTGTGCGGTGGTGTAGCTGTTCGATATCGTCAGGGTTGTTGGTAAGCTGAATCCGCCCGAGGGAATGGTGGGGAGCGAGGTTGGGGTGATGGTGAAGCAGGGGCTGTTTCCGCTGATGCCGCACGTCGCCGCGTCTCCGCCGGTTATGGTTATGGTCGGCGTGTCACTTCCGGTGCCGATGTTGTTGATGCAGAGGTACGTGTTGGCTGCTCCACCCGCAGGCTCATTGAAACTGACTGGTGAGGGGGTGGTTGTGTAGCCGGTTGTGGGACAAGGGCCTGTGATGGCTGTTGCCTGGTAGATTACCTGGATGTCTGCTCCGGTGGTGATCGTTACATCGTTGGAGATGGGGATCGATGTGACCGCCGCGTAGGCGACTATCGACAAGGAGACTGCTATCAGTAGTGTCGGTAGGAACCATCTGCTCTTTGCGAGATTGTGCAGTCTTTCTCTCAATTTTTCACCTCCGGCTTCGCCGGCCGTCCTGGCTATCCAAGGCTATTCCCGGCAATATCTATCGGCTGAAGAGGGGACCGTCTGATAAAAGCGTAGCTGAAGCGCCCGGCTCGTCTCTTCGACGACCGAGTCTTGTCAGTGGCTCCCCAATGGTAAGGTTGGATTAGAGATCAAGAACGTGAACAATGATATCAAAGGGAACCTCCCCGCCCAGTATCTGTCCTGATGCCCTGAATCTGTTTCAACCTTGAATGATAATCGTATGTCCTAGTATACCAGGATCAAGCCTTCTGCATACTGAAAGTTCTCGAGAATAAATAGCCGGATCCATTTCAGACAAACCGTCTGGTGCGCGATCGACCTTGAAACTATCAAAGGTTGCACGATATGAAAAATAGTATTCGTATTCTCGTGGCGTTATTTCTCTTGGCGGCCATAATGTTGTCTACGATTATGGCCGCGACCTACAGCCCGACTCGTGCGGCTTCGCCGCAATTTCCCGTGGGCGCCAGCTCCTGGAATCCTCGAGTACCATGCTCCTCGCCCTGGATCGTTAGAATAACAGATATCACTGATAACATGACGGGGTCATCCTCGCAGACTAGCAGCATTTTCAACCCTGGAAGTCCCAATAAGAGATGGCTAACGCCGGGGTCTACGCCCCCTGGCTGGGTTTCACCAGGACCTCCATGCACTGTCACAAACTCTCACGGGACGGTCTCGGTGTTTGTTGAGATTGATGGCGTGAAGCGATCTAGCATAACCAACGAAGACTGCGTGGGAACCTATGACACGATTAACGGTGGAGGATCTAACGGGGGGTCCTTTTGTGATTCAACCTTCAACATCTACGACCCAACGGTCGTTACCAACTACGGAACCTCCTGCACTAGTGCTTCTGATCCAACTTGTTATGGGAGGATCCACTCAGAGATTGATCACGACTGGAAGGCCGCTCACTATTGTGGGTCCGCTACTACCTGCGATGATGTTGCTCTTGGGTCACAGTCAACAACCTCGTCGTTGCTTGATGTCCAGGGTTATGTCTATTGGGACCCTCAGCATCTTGACGTGTCTTGGCACAGCTTCAACGGCTGGGAGATCCACCCGTTAACAGCGTGGCGCCAGCATCAGACAAATTCCGGTCTGTCCGCTAGCTTCACCTTCAGCCCGTCTTCCCCAAGCGTCGGACAGAGCGTCACGTTCACCGGGTCCGCTTCGGGAGGTACTTCTCCGTACACCTTCAACTGGGTGTTCGGCGATGGAGCCGGGACAGGAAACCCTGTCTCGCACGCCTACACAACCGCCGGATCCTTCATCGTCCAGCTAACAGTCCGGGACTCGGCTGGAGCGACTGCGTCAACTAGCCAAAGCATCACTGTCAGTGAGCCCGTTCCGCCTGACTTTGCCATCTCATCCACCCCGGCTGCCTTGCAGATTATTCCGGGTGGTTCTGGATCGTCAACGATCACATTGGCTAGTAATGGAGGATTCGCGGGAGCCATCGATCTCTCCGCAAGCATCTCGCCAAGCGGTCCTAGTGTCTCACTGTCTCCCAAGTCCATAAGTCTGGCCGCGGGTGGCAGCGGAACGGCTACGCTAACAGTGACGACACAACTTACCACGCCGATTGGCAATTACACGGTAACTATCTCAGGAAACTCAACTTCCCTGTCCCACTCGACCACTGTTCTGGTCATGGTTCGACTGACCCCCGACTTCTCACTCACCTCAAGCGCGTCAACGATCAGTATCCCTCGTTCCTCCTCCGGAAACGTCACCCTTTCCCTCGCGAGCCTGAACGGCTTCAACGGAACTGTAAATCTGTCAACGACCGTATCACCGTCTGGGCCTAAAACATCGTTCAGTTCGTCCACGGTCACTTTGACCCCTGGAGGATCGGCCGGCGACCTGCTAACTATCAGGGCGTTGAAGAAGACCTTGGTCGGTAGCTATGCGGTCACAGTGACAGCGACAAGTGGAACAACAACACACACCGCGACAATAACAGTCAACGTGACCTAGGGAAGATCAGTCCGTTTCCACCGAAACTCAGTCTCGTCGAACGCGTGCTCTTTCTCGTTGGCAGGGTCGAATGCTCGGAGTTCGCTAAGTCTATCGCTCTTCATGTCAAAAGTCACTTCGATCATTTCGAGAAGCTCGCTCATCATCTCGGGACGGAGCATCCGTCCGATGACGCCTATGAGATGGGCAACCTGGTCCATGGCGGGACCCCCGACTACACACGATCAGTTTCTAGATGAAGTTCTTCGTCTTCATCAAAAAAGAATCTCAGACGCCCAGATCTAACCCAGCCTAAAGGTTCGATTTGTAGAGAGTGATGATAATGTCTTGCCTTGCTACCGCACAAGGTCCACGATCTCTACCACATCAGCGAAGCCGATTATGAGACCTCACGGGGTTATGAACGAAAAGGAGGACAACACGGTGCGCCCCAGAACCCGTGTGAACGTATCAAAAACCGTTTCAGGGCTGAGCCTGATTCTTCTGGGAAAGATCTAGGCTTGTTTTGCCTGGTTCTGATTCTGCTTTCTTGGACTTTCGTCTGAACGGATTACGCATTTCTTCTTTCACCCTTTGCCAATAAGTGCGTTCTGCTGTCCGTCGACCACAGCTTTCCCCATCTGGAGTGATAGTTTGCGTCTATGTTGCCTGGGAGCTTAGGGATCCTCTAGGGCGGTTGCTCTGCCTCGAACGCAATGCGACGAGGGTTCCGATTGCGGCGATGACCGCTATTACTCCGCCGAGAATGCCATAGAAGATGACTGGAGCTAGTCCGAGTATTGTGTTAGGTTGTGGGCTTGCGGGTGAAGCTGGCTCGTTGAAGGTGGTTGAGAAGGTTGACTGGTGGGAGGTGGAGCCGCTTGTGCCTGTGACTGTGATCGTGTAGGTGCCTGCTGTTGTTGAGCTGCAGGAGACTGTTGCTGTCTGGGATTGTGTGATGCTAGTGGGGGTTGCGGTGCAGCTTGGCCCTGAGGGTTGTGTTATGACTGAGAGGTTGATTGCTCCTGTGAATCCGGCGTTGGCGGTGATTGTTATTGTGGAGGTGGCTGACTGGCCGGTTGTGGTTGCGGATGGGCTTGTGGCTGAGACGCTAAAGTCGGGCTGTGGAATAGTCATGGTGTAAGTCGCAGATGCTGTGTTTCCACTGTTGTCCGTTATTGTAGCTTTGATTGCGAAAGTGCCGTATGATGTGTAGGAGTGGGTGGCTTGGGTCGCGGTGCCTGTTAGGGCTGTGTTCATTCCATCGCCCCAGTCGATACTGGCCGAAGCTATGGTACCATCAGCATCGGACGCCGCGAAGCTTAGAGTAAACGTCTGACCAACGTACACTGAAGATGGGGAGACGCCAGCGATGCTAGTTGTGGGAAGCCGATCGGTTACGACCTCAAGGAATGTGGCCGTGCCTATTCCCGCGACATTGGTCGCGTTGATAGTGATCTTGAATGTTTCAGACTTGGCGTCGCCAGTCGTAGCATAGACATGACTGTCGGATATTGCAGTAGCCGCTAGATTAGCGGTTGTCGTGCCATCTCCCCAGTTGACAGTTATCCCGGTTACAGTGACGAGGCTGTAGACGCCGAAGTTCAGCGTGACCGAGGCTCCGGTATTCGCCGGATTAGGAGAGACAGAGATGATGGAGATGACGGGTGCCGATAGTTGGACGACGTCAATTATGAGATAAGTGATGTGGGATTGCGATCCTGAATTTGCCATTAGATAACCGAAGTATGTGGTGGATGCCAAGGTAGACGCGGCGGTTGCGTTGAGCTGAACATTTACGATTCCTCCGGGTGAGAGTTGAATGCTGGTAGTGTTTAGCGAGATCGTTAGATCTGGCTGGAAAATGAGTGGAGATAATTGGACGGTCCCTGTGAATGCTCCGAGAGATTCTACGGTCATGGCTGTGCTGACGGTTGTTCCCTGTGGTAAGCTGAGGATTATTGTGGCTGGAAGCAGCTCAAAATCTGGAGGAACTACCTCTACTGTGAAGATCGCGTCTTGTCTCAGCGAGCCGCTTGTCGCGTTCACAGTTAAGATGTAGAGGCCGAGGTCGGTGAGAGTTGTCGCGTTCACTTGTAAGGAGGATTGGCCTGACGCGCCGAGGCCAAGAGTGATGGTTAATGGCGTTATGGATAGTCTTGGTGGATTTGTTACGCTCGAGTTTGTCTGTGACAATTGGGTCTGTAGATTAATGGGGCTGGTGAGCAGTCCGACGCCCGTCAGGTTTACGCTGAAGGTGTCGGAGCCACCCTGGAAGAGGACGAATGAAGATAGCGGGGTTATGTCGAGGCTGAAGTCAGGGTTGGTCGAGGCAGCCCAGATGTTTGTGCTTGTTGCCTTCAGATGAATGGTGATGCTGGAGGAGGGCGAGGAGGGGGAGAGGATGCCTGTTGGGATGAAACTTGTTAGGGAGAGCTCGAGGGCGAAACCCGTCTGTCTGTCCCAATAGACGGCTGATCGGAAAGTGACGCCGGGCAGCGACGGTTCTTGGATTCCAACATTAACTGAACGTACGGCGCCGGCGTAGTAGCGGTCTACAGTCTCGTTGATGACCGAGGCGAATCCCACGGAGCCCTGAATCTGGGGCGCTTTCGTGACGGGATCTCCGGCACTGAGACCTCCTGCGATTAATACGAAAGTTAGATTTCCTTTTCCGGTCGCCACGTCGCCCTGGAGGACTACGCTCCGAGGTTGTGTTCCATTATCGAACGTTGCTGTTTGGACTAGGGTAACATTGTTTCCGTCTACATTTGTTACCATAGATTTGAGATCTATAATGTGGTTGAACGCCTGGAGGTCGAAGCCATTTCCGTTGCCACGGAAACTGATCTGGCCATAATCGACATATTCACCAATTGCTACTCCAGGCACGTAAGTGGCGCCATGTGCTATGGGAATATGCAGGGATGGCAGGGCGAATAGAAGAAGGACGAGTGAGAGAGTTATCGGGAAGACACGGGTCTCGTTCGCTGACATAGAGATTTTGGTTTGTATTTTCGGTAGGGTTAAGCTTTTCCAACTGGTGAGGTTGGATAGGCTTGACAGAGACTGAATCTGAAACCCTGGGATATAGGCCGGGCTCTGGACTGTTCTTGGAGAAAATGGGCTAGAGGTGAATGTAGAAATGATCGGGGGTTACCGTTCTCCGACGATTCGCCTGTCGGATAAGGTGCGTCCCAACCTAGTTCTGCCGGTTGGGACGACTGGTTTTCTATCGGAATTGAACTAGGCTTGTTTTGCTGTTTCTGGTTCTGCTTTCTTGGACTTTCGTCTGAACGGATTACGCATTTTCTTCTTTCACCTTGCCCAATATAGGTGGTTTGATGGCTATAGGTGTTCTGGGCACATATCGCTGATCAACGCTTTGATCGGGGCGTAGATTGCTGGAGAAAGCGCAATATTACCGCGTTTCTTCTGGAATTCAGGTAAATTCGTTGTTGCGATGCCGATCGTAGCTCTTGATAGGATTCTCGCTTCGACTTGAGGATTCTGGCGTCTGAATGATCCTCTGTCTGAGCCTAGACCAGCCGGTGTCTCCAGCACGGTTTGGCAACACTTATAGCCGGCACAGGCAGTTAGCCTGTGTTAGGTCCCCTTGGCTAACGTGACAGTTTCCGTTCCTGAGGAGTTGAAGAAGAAAATGGAACATGTCTCAGGAGTGAACTGGAGCGAGGTTGCGAGGGATGCGTTTGAGGAGACGGTCCGGCGGAAGCGGATGCTGGAGGCGGCTGAGAATATCAAGAGGCTCAGAGAAGAGTCGAAGACCCCTGGCTGGAGCGGAGTGCGCGAGATCAGGAAGTGGAGGGATGCTAGGCGGAAGCCGTAATCGACTCCTCTGTCGCCGTCAAATGGTTCAGCAAGGAAGAGGAATCGGACCGGGCTCTTCGAATCATGGACCAGCACGTTGAAGGCACGAGACGGCTCTGGGTCAGCGACCTACTCTACCACGAAGTAGCAAATGCGCTACGGTACAAGCCCGACTTTAACGAGAAGAAGCTTAGCGGAGCCGTAGAGGAACTCTACGGATTGCAACTCAACACGAGATCCGTCGACCCCGAAGTCATCAACAAGGCCTCAGCGATTGCCTACAAGGGCGATCTCACAATATACGACGCAGTCCCGGTCGCAATTGCTCAGATACGCGGAACCGTATGCATAACGGCCGACGAACAGACACAATACAAGAAGCTGAAGCCTCACGGATACCCAGTCACCCTCCTTTCAAAAGAGCCAATCGACAACCCTTGAAATCTAGTAGAGTGAAAACCGTCACCGTGACCGGAAACGGACGGATCACCATACCGGTCCGGCTAAGGAAGAAGTACGGTCTGCGGGAAGGAACCAAGGTACAGGTGACAGACACCCCTTCAGGTCTCCTCTTCAAACCAGTTCTCAAGATGAAGACCTTCGCGGAGACGACGCTGGAAAATGCGCCTACGAAGAAATGACGCGGAAGTTGGACCGGTTCAGAGCAAGATCGCGCTAGTTTAGGTAGTCGACGTCCGCAGAGGAGTTATGCCTGTGCTGATATCGGCGTAGGGCCTACTCGGACTCCAGCACACTGCGCTAATGCTAGGAGTAGACTCTGACACAATCTACCACATTCTGATAGCTCGGAACTTTTTTTTGCGATTCGGGACTCAGATAGTATCTGGGCTTCGACGGGACGATTCTACGCATCTTATAGCGTCGGAAATAGCCCTTCACACATTCGATGTCTGAGACTCTGGACATGCACCGGTTGAAGGCGGAGCACATGCTCAAGAGAGCAAGGCTCGCGGCCCTTGGAGAATCCTTTGTCATCTTGACATTGCTGGTCTGGCTGAGCCTGGAGTATCAGAACAACTTCTACATGCAAGAATGGGTAGCTGCACATTTCTGGCCTGCTCAGTGGCTTCTCAACGGAACACTGGTCGGAGTGGCGGCCGGATTGATGGCGGGATGGGTGCTGGCTACTTGGCAGGGAAAACGTTCTAGGGAACAGAAAATCCTAGATGATCTTAGGAAGATTGTCTAGGCGAGG
>WNFB01011882.1_pt1 | contig 11692 bp, 14 predicted proteins | sample 5400501 | NCBI WGS metagenome assembly WNFB01 (sample SAMN13153341, study PRJNA577476) | soil metagenome | isolation source: 200 cm saprolite under Douglas fir tree site 2 hole 1 | place: USA:California | collected 2015-04-18 | reverse complement strand
CGCGAGCAGCGACCGCTGTGATTCGAGGTGGCGCAATCCGGAGTTACTGTAGCGGGAAGGGCGGCTGCCACCACCACGGTTGGTCATCGACTTCGATCGCGGCCACCCATTTCACCCACGCGAAGCCGCGCTGGCCCGGTACCACGAGACGGACCGGATAGCCATGCCCGGCGTCGAGCGGCGTGCCAGACATGCGCGTCGCGACCATCATGCGACCGGCGTCACCGAGCGCGAAGCGCCGGCTGTAGCCGGTGATCGACCTCACGTTCACGCTGGAGGCGCCGCCCGTCGCTCGTCCCAGCAGGCGCTCGAGCAAGACTCCCTCCCACACCTGCTCGGAGTACCAACCGCCGGTGCAGTCGATCACCGCCGAGAAGCGGTCGGTGTACCCGACCAGCTCGGCATACGTCCATTCTCTGCCGGGCACGGCAAGCCGCCACGTTGCGACGTCGACAACAGGGACGCTGTCGAACATCCAGACCGTCGCCACCGGGTCGGCGGCCTGGAACGAGCCGGTCGGCGCCCGCCGCGCTGCCGGCATCAGCGCCACACCGAGCGCGGCGCCAACTGTGACGAGGCCGCCCTTGAGGAATGCGCGGCGGTCGAGGTCTGTGACCCGGAGCTTGAGTGGCCGTGCGACCACGTGCCACAGGAGGAACGGGATCACGCAGATGGCGGCGCCGACGTGAAAGTCCATCGCGGTGAGATAACCGATGTCGGGATGGCCGGCGGAGTGCAGAACCCCGAACCCGATCGAGACCGCGATGCCGAATGCGAGCACCAGCGACGCCCACTTCAGGTTTCGCTTCCGGCGCAGGCCTCGCCGCGCCACCAACGACTTCCACGGGACGAGCAGCACGATCGCCACGCCCGCCGCTGCGTGGAGCACGAGAACGGCGCCCGCGGGCTGACCCGCCAGCTCGAACGCCAGCCAGCCGCTCAGGAACGCGAGCGCGAGGAGCAGGAGAAGGGCCAGGTTGGTGAGTCGTCCTGCGGCGGCGCTCAATGGATCAGCCCTCGGCTCTCATTGCAGGCGTTCCGGTTGCCGTCACCTCGAGGTCAGCCCACATTCCGCTGGCCTCGCTGCCATCGACGAGCGAGGCGATGCGGTAGCTGCCCGGCGTCGAAGGGCTGAACACGAAGGATCCGGACCGTCCAGGGTCGAGACCGCGAGTCGGGTCCGGCGTCGACCAGCCCGGCTGCATCGGCGCGATGTCGGTCTTGCCTCGCACGACGGCGCACGAGTTGGGCACGGTGCCGCGATTCTCGCACTGCACCGTCGCTTGCCAGCCGATCGGGATGGTGATCACCAGCGTGCCGTTGCCATATCCGTTGTAGTTGAACTGGTAGTCCCCGGCGGGGTAGCCCGCGATCAGAGTGATCACGACCGCGCGGGTCGCGGAGTCCGAATGAATGTAGGTCTTCGGATCGGGCGGGGTCCCGGGGCCTGTGCCGGTCAAGGGATCGCACGCCGCAGCCAACAGCATCGCGATCCCCAGGCACCCAGCCGTCGCCCATCTCAGGCCCATGTGAAGTTGAGCCTATGATCCCACTGGGATGGGCGAACCACGTTCGGGCGCGCGGCGAGATGTGCCCAGGGTGATCCTCTGGTGGGAATCGCTGGAGACGTGGAGACAGCTCGTCATGTCGTTTCCGGTCCTATCCGTGCTCATGTTCGTGATCAACCTCGGAGCGTTCAGCCAGCCGCTGGGACGATCGATTTTCTACGGGCTGTTCGAGGGGGCGGTGCTCAGCGGACTGCTTGCGGTGGCGACCGCCACCGAGCGCGGGCAGCGCGGCTGATCCATCTGGGGGGGTGACGATGGCGACCAGAAGTGCGGCCGTGAAGCGGATCGTCGTTGGCGTGGATGGATCCGACCCGGGGAAGCATGCAGTCGAATGGGCGGCCCGGCTGGCGAAGGCGATGCGCTCCGAGGTCATTGCCGTCTACGCCCTCGACATACCTGTCGCGCTGCCCGACCCTTACACGATCCCCCTGTACCTCGATAACAAGGTGCGCGCGGGAATCGAGGCGGACCTGGTGAACAAATGGTGCCGCCCGCTCAAGACCGCGGGCGTCCGGTACCGGGCGGTGCTCCAGGATGGGCGGCCGGCTTCGGTGATCATGGACGTCGCGGACAGTGAGAAGGCCGACCTGGTCGTCCTCGGAAGACGCGGGCGCGGAGAGGTGACCGAGCTGCTGCTCGGCAGCGTGAGCCACGAAGTGGTGCTTCATTCCAAACGGCCCGTGCTGCTCATACCGCGGAGGGCCTGAGCAGAGCATGGCGTCATCCATTCGTCTCGGCCGGGTGTTCGGCATCGAGATCGGCGCGAACTGGAGCCTCGTCTTCGTCTTCGCGCTCATCGCCTGGACTGTCGCCACGCAGGTGCTCCCATTTGACGTCCCCGGCCAGCCGGCGTTGGCCTACTGGGTTGCGGGCGCCGCCGGCAGCGTCGCGTTCTATGCGTGCCTGCTCGCGCACGAGCTCGCGCACGCCCTCGTCGCGAGGCGCAACGGCGTCAAGGTCGGCGGCATCACGCTCTGGCTGTTCGGAGGGGTCTCGCGGCTGGACGGCGAGCCCAAGAGCGCGGGCGCGGAAGCGCTGATTGCAGGCGTCGGACCGCTGACCAGCCTCGGCGTCGCACTGATCGCGTTCGTGCTGTCGCGGCTCCCCCTCCCCGCACTCGTCGCGGACCTTTTTGGTTGGCTCGCGTACGTCAACGTCGCCCTCGCCCTGTTCAACCTCGTCCCCGCTTTTCCGCTTGACGGCGGGCGCCTGCTCAGCTCTTTCTTCTGGTGGCGCTCTGGGACCAGGCAGCGGGGCGTTCACAGCGCGGTGCAGATCGGCCGTGTGTTCGCGTACTTGATGATCGCGTTCGGAGTCTTCGAGCTCTTCACCGGAGGGGTGCTGAACGGTGTCTGGATCGCATTCGTCGGCTGGTTCCTTCTCTCGGCGGGGAGCTCTGAGGAGGCCGGAACCGCGATCAGGGGCCTGCTGACGTCGGTGCCGGTTTCGGCCGCGATGACGTCGCCGGTGGTCATCGTCCCGGACTGGCTCACCGTCGAACAGTTCCTGGACTCGATCGCGCCTCAGCATGCATTCACGACATACCCGGTGCACGATCCGTCGGGCAAGCTGACAGGGATCGTACGCCTGGGTGACCTGGTGAGAATGCCTCCCCAGGCGCGGGCCGAGGAGCGGTTGAAAGACCGCGCCCGCCCCATTACCGACGTGCCGACATCGCGGCCCGATGAGGATCTCGCTGCTCTCATCCAGCGAGTGGGGACAGCGCTCGACCAGCGCGTGCTCGTGTTCGACAACGGCCGGCTCGTCGGCATCGTGTCGCCGGTCGACGTGGCGAGGTTGCTCGCGATCAGGCAGTCTCTGGTCGGCGGGGCGCCGCCGGCGGGCGCGCCGCGCTGATCGGCGTGTCAGGCCCCTCCGCGCGCCGATTCGCGCCGATTGCGTGCTCCCTGATGATCGCCGCCTGCAGCATCGGCTCGCCCAATACATTCAGCCTGAGCAACGCATCGGTCGACGCGAGCCACACGTGCGCGGTGGGCGCCATCAACGTGTCCTACGACCTGCACGGCGCCATCGATGTCCACAATGGGACTGCAAACGCGGTGACGATCCGTAGCGTCGATGCCACCCTGACCCTCGCTGCGGTCAAAGGAGGCTGGCTGCAGAAGGTGGGCGATGCGTACGACGCAGGCTCTGCCACCTTCACCGCCAGCAGCGTCGGCGCTGGAGCAAACACAGCGCTCGCCGTTCGGAGCTGGTGCACCGGCCGGGCCACCGGCTCTCCTGTCGCCTGGGGTGATTACGCGGTCACCTTCACGATGGCCACCTCCGCCGGCACGTTCAAAGTGACCAGCAGGGACAGGCACCGCATCGTCACCGCCTGACGCTTCTCTGGCTTCCTACGCGAGCGTTCCGAACAGCTGGGGCTGTGAGGTCGGCGCCTGCGAGCCGTCGGGCGCATCCTCGGCCGTCACGGCGATCTGCGAGTAACCCTTCAGCGGCAGGTTCACCAGCACGACCTTGCTCCCGCTGCTGTCGGGCACGAACACCGCGGCCGCGTCGGGGTGGCCGCCCGGCGTGATGAGCCAGACCTCGTACACCTTGCCCTTGTCCAGCGGCGGGAGGCCAGTGAAGTCGACGAGCGCGACCCCGTCCTTCGTCAGGTCGATGACGGTGCCATGCGCGCCGGCGAGGGGACCGTGGCCGACCAGCGTGAAGCGGACCACCTGGCTGGACACCGGCGGGACCGAATTACGCCCGGCGAGGTTGCCCGCGAACAGGCCGACGAGCAGCGCGAGCACGACGGTGGCGGCGATGGCCAGCGCGGGCACCACGCCGAACCGGATACCGGCCGGGGGCTTCCACCGCCGAGACGCAGGCACGACCTTCTTTCTTGCCATCGCCGTGGGGACAGTCGACGCTCGCGCGGCGGCGGCGGCACTGAACACCCGCTCGCGCAGCCTCGCCGGTGGGGCGATCTCCTCCACCTCGAGCGGCAGCGCAGCGGCGGCCCCGCGCAGGCGGGCGGCCGTCTGCCTGCAGCTTGCGCAGCCTTCGACGTGGACGCGCATCGCGGCAGCCTCGCCGGCATCCATCGCGCCCAGCACCCACGCCGCGACCGAGCTTTCCAACTCTTCGTGATCAGACATCGATCTTCTCCCGTGGTCCCCGCGGACTCAAGGCGAAGCCTCCGAGTCCGTGGGGTAAAGCCCTCTACCCTGGAGATACGAACTCAACTTCTCGAGGGCAAGTCGCATCCTGCCCTTGACCGTGCTGATAGGCACATGGGTCATTTCCGCGATCTCGGACTGCGAGTAGCCCTCGAAGTAGGCCATCTGGACGGCCTGGCGTTGCTCGGCGGGCAGGCTCCCTACCGCCTCGCGGACGGCCATGCGTTCGAGCGCCAGCGAAACCTCTCGCCACGGATCCGATCGTGGCCCGGATTCGGCCACGTCCGGCTGGAGCTCGAGCTCCTGCCGCTCGTGCGCGCCACGGCCCCTCAGGTAGTCGATGGAGCGATTGCGCACGGCGGTGATGAGCCACGTTCTCAGCGAGCCTTTTTTGGGATCGAAGCCGGCGGCGTTTGTCCAGATTTTCAAGAACGCGTCCTGCACCACGTCCTCCGCACGACCCGGATCCCCAAGCACACGCATGGCGACGGCGTAAGCCAGCCCTCCATACCGGTCGTACAGCTCCAGCAACGCATCCTGGTTGCCGGCCGCCAGGACGACCGCGAGGTCGGCGTCAGCACGTCCCTCTGTGGCTATCGGATCACGGAGCCTCCGCGGTCATGACCGGTGCTTCGGCGGGCATGCGGCGCGTCGTCAGCGCACCGATCGGCGACTTTCTCGGCGGCGTGACCGCCCACTCCTCGTTGTCGATCAGCCGCCATGCCCACTCCGGGTTCTCGCGCCGGCGATCGCGGGCGGTGTATAGCGCCCGGGACATGAGCTTGATGCCCGACAGGCCGGGAAGCCGGCCGATCTTCTCGTCGATCCCGAGCAATTCCTCCTCGCCCTGCTCGTCGTCGAACAGGTAGAGGGCCAGCGCGTCGACCTGCTCCTGGGTCTTCACGCCCTGGCCTACGGGCACCCACACGCGGTCGAGCATCCAGCGGTCGACCCGCTGCGCCTTCTCGTTATCGGTGAGCCACTCCTTGGCGGAGTTGAAGTAGAACGCGAAGTGGCGGCGCTCATCCTTGATGATTCGCCCCAGCAGGTCCCTCAGCACAGGGTGCTGCGACTTGCGAATGAGGGCTCCGTACCCGGTGAGCGTCGAAAGCTCGTTGATCGCGCCGATGGACAGGTACACCGCCGAGAAGTCCTTGAGCAGCCACGACCCCAACATCGTCGACAGGATGCTCACGCTGTTCTGAAGTCCGAGGTTGGCGCGAACGTTGGCGATCCGGTCCTGGGTGTCGAACTCGATCCCGTACAGGTTGAGGAACTTGCCGATGTTCTCGCCGTGCCACAGCTCTTCGTAGTTCCAGCAGGCGAGGAACGCGGTCAGGATGGGGTCCATACAGGCCCGCGTCACCAGCAGATGCGAGAGATAGAGCGGGACGTGGTTCTCGATGTCCATCATGTAGTGGAGACAGAAAAGGTCTCCCTTGGACAGGGGGCTGCCGGTCACCGCCGCCCAGTCGACCCCGGCAGTGTCGAGTTTCCTCGACTCCTCTTTGTAGCGCTCGATGCTGAAGCTCATCCTGTCCTCCAACCCTTCCGGCGGCGTCATTGCTCGATACGCAGCTTGACGGGGCCCGGATCATTCTCGCCCCAGAAGGGGCGCCACGCCCATCTCTCTTGGCCAAGTCACAGCCTCCTCACACGGCACGCTGAGCCGCCAGCGCCAACCTCAGTGCCAACGCTCGAGCGAAAAACAACTGGAGGAATCAGGCAAGCCATGAATAGAGTTCGTACAGCAATCACAGCAGCGGCCATCGCCGGGTCGATGCTGGTAGGAGGGGTGGCCGGAGCCGCCCTGTACGGCGTGTCGGCTCTCAGCGCGGCCGCGGCGACGACCGCGGCGAGCCCAACCCCGACGCCCGGCTCGTCCACGGGCAAGTTCGTGCCCAACGAGGACGCCACGCACGAGGCCGGTGAGAGCGCGGCTCGCGAGGCCCAGGAGAACGCTGGGCAGGTCCCGACCGTACCCTAATGAAGGGGTCCCCGCGAACTCACGGCTTTGGCTCTGAGTTCGTGGGGCAAAGAGTGCGGTCACGGAACGGCGGGGCCAGTGAAATGCTGGCCCCGCCACCATCAATTTCGAGATACGCATGAAAGGCCGGTTGCTGATCGCGGGAGTGGCCGCCGTCGCCGCCCTGGCGCTCGCCGGGGGCGGAGCGTACGTCTACTTCTTCTCCGGACTTCGCTCATCCCCGAGCGCGCTCGGGCTCTCTTCACCAACCGCCCACGCTTCGGGCAACCCCACGGCCACCACGGCCGGCGGCCTCGCCGGCACGTGGACGGTCACCACGGGCTCGCGGGCCGGATACCGCGTCCAGGAGCTCTTCGTCGGCCAGACGTCGAAGCACGAAGCCGTCGCGCGGACCACCAACGTGAGCGGCAGCTTGACCGTGAGCGGTGACTCGAACGGCTACGAAGTAAGCAAGATCACTCTGACCGCCGTGCTCACGGACCTGCACAGTGAGGATTCGGTCGCCGGCCGCGACGTCACGCAGCGCGACGGCTTCGTCGCTCGAGACATGAACCTGCAGCAGTTTCCGAATGCGACTTTCACCGCGTCGTCGGCGTCCGTGCCCGGCGCCGTGACCAGCCAGGCTGTCGACGTCACGGTGCCCGGCAAATTGACCATCCACGGCGTCACCAAGGACGTCACCGCGACCGCCAAAGCTCAGGTGACGGGCGGCGAAATCGAGATCGCGGGCAGCCTGGTGATCGTCATGACCGACTACGGGGTCTCGCCGCCATCAGTGCCGTTCACAACGTCTGACTCGCAGGTCACGATCGAGTTCCAGCTCTTCCTGACAAGGGCAAGCTAGCCGAACATCTGCCGCGCCACGAACAACACGTTCGCGGGACGCTCAGCCAGCCTCCTCAGGTACCAGGCATACCAGGCGTCGCCGTACGCGATGAGCGCACTGACGCGGTAGCCCTCCGTCGCGAGCCTCACCTGCTGCGACGACTGGATGCCGTAGAGCATGTGTAGCTCGAGCTGGTGGCGATCCATCCCGATCGCGTCGGCCAGGCGCGCGATGCGGTCGATGAGAGCGACGTCATGCGTGCCCAGGACGAGGCGCAGGCGCCCTCGGTTGACGTCGGGCAGCATCAACGCGCACAGCGCCAGGTAGTTGGCGTCGACATCGCGCTTGGCCGGAAACGCACGATCCGCAGGTTCCGCGTAGGCACCCTTGACCAGCCTGATGGCGGGCTTGAACGCGAGCATCCTGTACGCATCGGAAGCCGTCCGGTAGAGATAAGCCTGCAGGCAGACGCCGACAGCCGCCTGCCTGGCATGGATCCGGTTGTACAGGTCGAGGGTGCGGTCGGTGTACGCGCTGCCCTCCATGTCGATCCACAGGAAGCCCTTGGCCCGCGCGGCGGCGACGGCGAGCCGGTTGAGGTTTGCAAAAGCTGCGTCGGGGTCGATATCGAGGCCGACCTGGGTGGGCTTGACGGAGATCTCAGGCTCGAGGCCGGCCTCGGCCGCGGTGCTGAGGACCATCTCGTAGTGCTCGACAGCCGCGGCAGCCTCGGACAGCGCCTTGATGTTCTCGCCGAGCTTCGTGAAGACGGCCCCGATCCCCTGAGCCTTGAACGTGACGGCCGCCTTCAGCGCGGAATCGAATTCGTCGCCGGGCATGAACCTCTTCACAGCTCGCCGGACGAATCCCCAACGCGGCACATTCTCGGAAAGCCAGGCGTTCTGGGCGCACCACAGGAGCAGCGCCCTCATCCCGGCAATGATATGGGGGCGGGGGTGTGGCACGCCAAGTGGCTGTTCTATGCTCGCCGAGTGGTCATCCGAAGCGACCTCGAAGGCATCACCGACGCGCAGGCGCGCCGTGCGCTCGAAGGCCTGCCTCGCGCCGGCGACTATGAGGTCGTGGTCAAGCCCCTTCGGTACCGGACGTCACCGCACCTCGCCGCGCGCTGCGAGTTCGAGGAGCGCAGGATCGTGCTCCAGGTCCCGGTGCCGTTCCGCTCATTCAAAGAGCCGGTCGTCTTCGCGGCCCGCCGCAAGCGAGGGCATGGAATGCGCTTCGCGTGGGCGTCCGAGACCGTCTCCTTCCGCCTCCGTCGCGAGGTGCTGCGCTTCCTCTACTGCCACGAGTGGATGCACTGGTACCTGCACGAGGAGCTGGGCAGGCGATCCGCGGCCGAGACCGCATGCGACAGGTTCGCGCTCAGGAACTTCAGACGTCCTCTCGTTTCGATCGCCGACGCCGACGCGGCGCTGCGCCGCCGCCCCCTCCCGAGGGTCGGTTCAGGCCGCGCCTAGCCTCTGGATGGCGGGAGTCTCGCCCACGAAAAGGTCGACGACCTCTGGATCCCACTGGCGGCCGGCGCCGTCCACCAGCACGGCCAGGGCTTGGTCGATCGGGAGCCGGCGCCGGTACGGGCGGTCGTTGACCAGCGCGTCGTACGCGTCGCACACGGAGACGATCCTGGCCAGGCGCGGGATCTCCCGGCCGCTGAGGCCGTCTGGGTAGCCAGTCCCATCGAAGCGCTCGTGGTGGTGGCGGATGATCGGGAGCAATGTCGAGGCAGAGCGCAGGGGCCGGACGATGTTCTCGCCGATGAGGACGTGGGACTGCATGCACGCCGTCTCGGCGGCATCGAGAGGCCCGGGCTTGAGGAGGATCGCGTCGGGAATGCCGATCTTGCCGATGTCATGGATGATGCCGCCCCGGTAGAGGGCGTCGAGGGCAACCTCTGGTAGCCCCAACCGGACGCCGAGGTGTCGTGCTGACTCGGCCACCCGCTGGGTGTGCTTCTCGGTGAGGGCGTCCTTCGCCTCCACCGCGGCGGCGAGCGAGAAGATCACCTGCTCCGCGCTGTCCAGCGTGTTGTACAGGGCCTTCAGGCGCAGGGCCGACCGGACGCGGGCGACCAGCTCGACCCGTTCCAGGGGCTTGGCCATGAAGTCGTCCGCGCCCGCCTCCAGCGCCCGCACGCGATCGTCGGTCTGATTGAGGGCGGTGATCATGACCACCGGCAGGAGGCGTCCGCGCGGGCCGGCCTTGATGCGGCGGCAAACCTCGTAGCCGTCCATGCCCGGCATCTGGACGTCAAGCAGGACCAGGTCTGGAGGTTCCGCCTTTATCTGCGCGAGCGCGGAGGATCCGTCCTCGGCCACGCGGACGTCGCAATCGAGGCCGGCGAGGTACGCCTGCACCAGCTCGCGATTCGCAAGCCCATCGTCAACTACGAGTACGACCGCCATCTCCCTGTCCGACCACCCCACCTGCTGTTAAGTGACACACGGGCAAACATCGTAGCTGCAAACGTGTGACTTAACGCCTTCTTAGCGTCTATCTCCGGAATGTCGCCGCGGCGCTCAGGCGGTGGCGATGCGCTCCAGCCGGGCGGGGGCGACCCGGCCTGGGTGCAACCGGCTCAGGGCGAGGTGCAGCTGCGCGTTGGCCGCGGCGAGGTCGCCTCGCTTCTCGAGGAGCTCGGCGTAAAGGACATGGCAGCGACTCAGCCGCTCGGGCCCGCCCAGCGCGTCGAGAAGGCCCCACGCTTCCAGGAACTCGGCATCGACGCGGGCGTGGTCTCCGCGCTCGGCGGCGATGCGGCCCAGCCACATGTGGGCTTCGGCGAGGGTTGCCTTCTCGGACAGCTGTTCGGCGAAATCCTGAGCCTCGACCGCGTACTTTTCGGCCTCGTCCATGCGCAACCGAGCGACGGCCAGCTCGCAAAGGCTCAGCAGCACGGTGGCCCGGCCGACCTCGACGGCCTCCTCCTCCCACAACGCAAGAGCTCTGGAGAGATGCTCCTCGGCGGCGGCGAGGTCACCGCGCTTGATCAGGACCATGCCCAGGTTGTTCTCAGAGCGCGCGAGCGACAGCCGGTCGTTCAGGGTCTCGTGGATGGTTATGGCGCGCTGCGCGTAGTGGGCAGACTGGTTGAGCTGGCCGATTTCCCCGTAGGCAACGCATAGGCCGCTGTACATTAGCGACAGCCGCCTCAGGTCCTGGACGACCTCTCCCGCCGCGATTGCCCCCTCATAACACTCGATTGCGGCCTGCCAAGCCTGGTTGATGACATGCACAGTGCCCAATACGAACAGCAACCGGGCCTCGGTCGCCTGCGGGATCGGATGGAGAGAACGGCATAAAGCAAGAGCTCGTTGGGCAAGACCCAACGCTGTCGGATCCTGGAGCAGGTACGCTGCCGACGCCTCATGGCCGAGGCACTCGGCGGTCATGAGTGCATCTCCCATTCGCTCGAAATGGTCCCGGGCAGCGGCAGCAAGCTGCCTCGCTTCCACCGGCTGGGCCAGGCGCAGCAGCGCGTACGCCATCAGGTACCTGGTCCGCGCGGTCGTGTCTGCGTCCCGCTCCGCCGCCAGCAGCCCACGGCCGGTGGCCAGCGCGCCCTGGGGATCGTTGGTCGCGAGCAGAAGCTCGACCTCCAGCGTTCGCGCCGACGAGCGTGGCTCCATCGTGGAAGGCTTGGCAAGGAAGTAGTCGAGAGGCCGCCCGGTCCTTTCCGCGATCAGTTTCAGGGTCTCGATCGAGGGCTTGGCCTTGCCTGTCTCGACGAAGTAGATGGCGGTCCGGCTCACCGCCCCGTTGGCCACCTGGGCCAGGCTCAACCCGGCGTCCTTGCGGGCCTGCTTCACCGAACCCGGCTTGATCTCGATGCCGTGGCGGCGGCCCCGACGGCCCGACGGCGAGGCGGTCGGATTCAGGCGCGCTTCAGCTTCCTGCATTGCGCGCCAGCTTACCTGACCTCGATGATGATTGACAACGATGGATTAACGCCGCTTATGGCGTGTCCGGTCGCTCAGCAGCAGGGCGGTACGAAACCCGCGCTGGTCGACATCGCCAGCGAGAGCACCATCGTCGCCGCCAGAATCGCGGCAAGGATCATCTTCCTCAACATCAATCTCACCTCCTCTCGGCCCCGGCCGCGCAAGGTTCGAACGAAGAGCGCCGAAGGCAGCTCGGCCTGGGTTTCAAAGCCTCGCGCCGGCCG
>WNFB01008999.1_pt1 | contig 11694 bp, 9 predicted proteins | sample 5400501 | NCBI WGS metagenome assembly WNFB01 (sample SAMN13153341, study PRJNA577476) | soil metagenome | isolation source: 200 cm saprolite under Douglas fir tree site 2 hole 1 | place: USA:California | collected 2015-04-18 | reverse complement strand
CTTCCATGATGGCGGTCAGTTGCGGCACTCCTGCGCCGGTGACCACCCGCGTCGTGCAAATGAAGCCCGGTCCGATGCCCACTTTCAGCCCATCGATGCCCAGGGAGATCAATTCCTTCGCGCCTTCATAAGTGGCCACGTTGCCGGCCACCAGCTGCATTTCCGGCAACCGCCGCCGGATGGCCTTAATCGCTTCCATCACTCGCTCGGAGTGGCCGTGCGCCGTGTCGATGGCCAGCACGTCGACTTTCGCTTTTGACATTTCCACGGCCCGTTCGAGAAAATCGCCCGTCGCCCCCACCGCCGCGCCCACGCGCAATCGCCCGTGTTCATCCTTCGCGGCGTGCGGATACTCCAGTTTTTTCTGAATGTCTTTGACGGTGATCAGGCCCTTCAGGTTGAAATCCTGATCGACCACCAGCAGTTTCTCGATGCGGTGTTTCTGCAGGATGCGCTCGGCTTCTTCCAGCGTGGTGCCCACCGGCACGGTAACCAGGTTCTCTTTCGTCATCACCGAGCCGACCAGTTGCGCGTGATTTTTCTCGAACCGCAGGTCGCGGTTGGTCAGAATTCCCGTAAGCCGCGAGCCGCGCGTCACCGGCAGGCCGGAGATCTTGTACTTGTTCATGATTTCCAGCGCCTGCCGCAGCGTGATGTCCGGCGAAATCGTCACCGGGTCGACGATCATGCCGCTTTCCGAGCGCTTCACCCGGTCCACTTCCTCGCCCTGGCGGTCGATGGGCAAGCTGCGGTGCACCATCCCGATGCCGCCCTGCCGCGCGATGGCGATGGCCAGGCGCGATTCCGTCACGGTGTCCATGGCTGCGGAAGCCAGCGGGATGTTCATCGGCAGCTTGCGCGCGAAGTTCGTGGTGGTGTCGACTTCGGTTGGCAGCACCGACGACTTGCCCGGCAAAAGCAGCACGTCGTCAAAGGTAAGACCCTCGGAAATCACAGTGTCCATCATTCCAGCCTCACGTAAAAAGATTGGGCGCGCGCAAACCGGCGCCCTAAAGCAGCGCAGCCCAGCGGGTGCCCGCTGGGCTGGCAGATAATTTCATCAAATTGAAAAAATGCGTCACCGTGAATGACCCATTATAAGGGCCAAAGGAATTTGCGTCAAACAAGCGCATCGCTTGGAAGTTGCTCGTTTTCAAAGTCAGGTCTTTTTTATGGCCCGTTTCATATAACCGTACCCTGACAGGAATACTGCAAAGGAAACAAGTGCAATCAGAGCCGTTTCTTTATCACGGGGATGCCGCGCCTGGTAAGGGATGTAGGGATGGTTTGCCTCAAGGTCACACGACATGTTCGAATAATTGAAGCTGCCATGGTTCGCAGACAAGCATCGGTCGACAATGAATTCTTCTCGCGAAAAGCGGTAGATCACAGAAGCTAGAAAAGACGCGGCGAGAAGTGCCAATAACAAGACCCCTAATCTAATCTTATCTTTCACGCGGCCGCTCCGGCCCACTACCTATCGCTTCATAGCATGCCCCGAGCGCTCTATCTTCCTTGTAGGAATTCGATCAATTCTTCTCGGGTAAATCCTGCTTCCCTAAGGAGCGACATAAGCGTCCCCTTTGGAATATCGCGGTTGTGCTTCGGAACCACTGCGCGGCGTTTCGACGTCGGATGACAATAAATGAAGTGGCTCCCCGAGGCATGATCGAGCACGAATCCCTTACGTTCCAGGAAGCGCGTGATTTCCCGCGGTCTAACGGCTGGAAGTTTCGGCATACTCGAGGTCGAGCGAGGCAACCAACGATTCGTCGTCCGTTGGAATGGGTTCTCCGTGTTTCTTCAGACTCTCGATATAGCCGGCGATGGCGTCCTTGGCCATTTTCTTGGCCTCGGTCAGGGTTCGTCCATAGGTCACGCAACCCGGCAAAACAGGAACGATTACCGTAAACCCGCCTTCAGGTTCCGGCCGCAATACGACGTTGAAATGGCCACGTGATTTCTTCATTTGCCTAATCTTATCGGAAGGGTCCAGGCTGGTCAAACACTCCTGGAGCGATGCTTGTCTAAGCCAGGGGCGTGAAATAGAGTTTGAGCGTGAAAACTATCTTGCCTGAATTCCAGCCACACCCGCTGCTGAAAAACGGCCACGCCATGACCATCGTTTCCGCCTTTGTGCCCCGGCGGTTTGATATCCCGCCCGCCGACTCGCGCCTGTTTCAGGTTGATCCGCAATCCCGGTTACTCGCTCATTGCCACTGGCAACCCGGAAAGCGCAAGGATGCGCCGGTCATCGTAATCGTTCATGGCCTCGAGGGTTCCAGCGATGGCAATTACGTGCGCGGCATCGCGGAGAAGGCCTTCCATCGCGGCTTCCATGTCGTGCGCATGAACCAGCGGAATTGCGGCGGCACGGAAACATTGACGCCCACCTTGTATAACTCCGGCATGAGCGGGGACTACCGGACCGTATTCGAAGAGCTATCGAATGCTGACGGTTTCGAACGAGTCTTCTTCGCCGGTTACTCGATGGGCGGAAACCTGGTAACCAAGATGGCTGGAGAGTTTGGCGCCGCGGTGCCGAAGGCGCTGCGCGGAGTCTGCGCCGTGTGCCCCGCCTTGGATCTTGCGGCCTGCGCCGATGCGCTTGAGCGCGCGGACAACTATTTTTACCAGCGGCGCTTTGTGAACGGCCTGATGTCTCGCTATGCGAGAAAACACAAACTGCTTCCGGAGCGCTACCCCATTGCTGGTCTTGCGCCGGTTCGAACGGTCCGTCAATTCGATGACGTCATCACCGCGCCGCAGTTCGGTTATCGCGACGCTCAAGACTATTACGATAACGTGGGCGCGAAACGCGTCGCGGCGCAGATCCGCGTGCCCATGCTGTTAATCACCGCGCAGGACGATCCGTTCGTCACCTACGCTTCCTTCATAGCCGCCAAAATCAGCGAGAATCCCGCCATCCAATTTGTGGCGCCCCGGCATGGCGGCCATTGCGGCTTCATTTCGAAGCACTCCGGAAGCGAGCGCTTCTGGGCCGAGCAGCGCATCGTCGAATTCTGCGAAAGCCTGGGTGCTTGAAACGTCTCTTGTAGCCGCCCTCTTCAGAGGGCGGGCCTTTTCTTTTTTCTTTCTTGGTGTCTTTCTTTCTAAGTCTTCCCGCCGTTCAGCCCAGCGGTTTTTCCAGCGAAACCGCAAAGCTCGGAGTCAAGAGTTCCGCCGGCCCCTCCGTAGCAATAACCATATCGTCTTCGCAGCGCATCCCGAATTCACCGGGAATGTAGACCCCCGGTTCGTTCGAAAATGTCATACCCGGCTCAAGCAGGGTCTTGCTTCCGCGCACGAGATAGGGATGCTCGTGGCCGTCGAGTCCGATGCCATGTCCGAGGCGGTGCGTGAAAAATTTGTAGTCGGGTCCATACCCCGCGTCGGTAACAGCCTTGCGCGCGGCGTCATCCACTGTGCCCGATAGCCTTCCAGCCCGAGCCGCATCGAGAGCGGCATCCTGCGCTTTGCGCACGATTTCGTAAACGCGCGCCACTTTTTCCGGCGCCTTGCCGAAGATCCCCGTCCGCGTCACGTCCGATTGGTAGCCCTCCACCGCGCAGCCGCCGTCGATCAGCACCACGTCGCCGTCTTTCAGTTTTTGCGGCTTGATGGTGCCGTGTGGCAGCGCCGCGGACGCACCCAGCAGCACCAGCGCTTCGCCGCGCGAACCCATCTTGGAAAATCCTCCTTCCACCAGCTTGCCGATGTCCTCCTGAGACATCCCTTCCTTCAACGAAGCGAATACCGCGCGAAAAACCTCGCAGGTTGCCTCGCAAGCCAGCCGCATCAGCTCGAGTTCGTGAGCCGACTTGCGTCCGCGGCACGCGATGGCCACCGGATCGGCCGAAACGCATTCGAATCCCGGCGCCGCGCCGCGCAGATGATCGAAGAACGTAAACGCCGCTGCTTCTTCAACTCCCATGCGTCCCGTTCGAATCCCCCGGTCCGCCAATGCCGCCGCCGCGATTTTCGTCGGACTCTCATCCTCCTGCCACGTGCGTACTTCCGCCGGGAATTGCAATTTCTCACGCATACGTCCCTCTTCAAATGCAGGTACGACTACGATCGGTTCGCCCCTGCGCGGAAGCACCAGGGCCAGCAGGCGCTCGCTGATTCCCCAGCGGATGCCGGTGAAGTAATAGAGGGACGTCCCGGGAGCAACGAACAGAGCGTCGTATTTCGGCGCCAGCTCCGACATCAGTTTTTGTGCGTGCTGGAGCCGTCCATGAAACTCATCAGCCGTAATCGCATGGACCCGCGAGCCAAGTGGTTTGAGCGTCGAGAATGCCGCCGGAAGCGCGCCGCAGCCATCCTCAGGCATCGCCCTGGTCATGGCCGCGGGTAGGGAATTGTCCGGCCGCGCAAGCGCCAAAGCAGAAGCCAAGGCGGTGTTTTTCAAGAAATGCCGGCGCGATGCATTCGAACGGGAATCCAAAGTTGGATTGTGCATAGCAGGAAAGAGGTTTATCTGGCCGAAGCACAGCTTGTCAAGGTACATCGAAGCGCACAGAAACAAGAGAGGGACAGAGTTGCCTCTGTCCCCCTCTCGAACTGTTTTTTCGCCACGTCTATTTCGGCGGCGGATTTTGCGAATTTGGATCGGCAGGCGGTTGGTCCGCATTCGAACGCTGCCGCGATTTCTTTCCCGGCAGGTAGGTGATTTCCAGCGGCTGTTGCAGCGTAAAATCCAGTCGTGTTTCCGACGGGATCTTCACCTGCTGTCCTTTGGTGAAGACCTGCACACCCGTGCCGGCTCCTCCGCCTACCGCTGCGCCGATCGCCGCTCCTTTTCCGCCTCCCGCCACTGCGCCAATCAGCGCGCCGAGAGCCGCTCCGCCCCCGATGGTCTCCGCGCTGCGCTTCCCGCGAGATGCCCCCGACTGCTTCACGTCGCTGCTGGCCACGTTATAGGTCTTTCCTTGAAAGACGATGCTGCTCAACTCCAGTCCGAGCTCGCTGCGCCCCGTTAGATGGCCCGCTGAGCTGGCGCTGACCAGCTTGACGTAGGCATCCGCGCCGCTGGGCACGATCACTCTGTTGTCCACCACGATCGGCGCGTCCAGCGATGCCTTGAACACCTGCCCAGCCTGATTCGTTTTCGAATCGATGCTGTCGATCGTTCGAATCGTCACAATCGTATTGGCTGGCACCGTAACGGTCACCGGTTGTGGCGGCGGAGGAGCTGCTGCCGCCGCCGCAGGAGCTGCGGCCGCGGCCATCGGCTCCGCAGCTGGCGAAGCCGCGGTAACTCTCCGCGATTTCTCCGCCCTCGCTGCGGTTTTCGATCTTGCCTTACGCGTCGTTGGTACGGCTTCCGGCGTCGGGGCGGCGGGTTGCGGCGCCGTCATTTGCGCTGCGGCGACGCTCATCTGATCATTCACCCGGCTCACTCCCTTTGTTTCCGAGGCGATCTTGTAAGCGGCCAGCCGGGCCGCGTCGTCCGGCACTTGCCCGGTCAGCGTCACCTCTCCTTGTTTGCTGGCCACGTCCACCGTCGCCGCTTTCAGCGCCGGTTCCGAAAACATTTTTGCTTTGATGTCCGTTGTGATCGCATCATCGCTCGGCTTGCCGATCCGCGAGCAGGAAACGCTCATCGCCAGCATCAGCACCAAAGCTAGAACGGCTATTTTGTTCTTGCGCATTTATTCCTCCGCATTGGCTGCTTCAAAATCCTCGGGAGGACTGGGGGCAACCCGAAGTGCTATTTTACCGCATGCATCAAAGTATAAAGGAATCCTGTCCTGTAAGGATGCCGCATACGGGCAAACTGCTGCCTGGAAGTATAAGCCCGGAATCAAGCTCCGTAGCGATTACGCTTCCGCCGGCCTAGAGAAGATCAACGCCAATCCCGGGACCGGCGCAAACTACTCTGTCCTTACGGCGAGGATTTTCTTCCCGTCAACTTTTATTTCGATGCCGAGGGGCGGGCGCAGATCGGAGCCCTGCACGATGCTTCCGCGCACCCAGACACCGCTGCCGGGAAGATTGGCGGTCATGAGCGGGTCGAATACCGTGCGGCTGCAGGGATTTCCGACCATAGGATGCTTGGCGGCGCGGTAGCCGTAATCATTTTTCAACCTCTCCAGGTCGGTGAGGTATTCGAGTTGGCAGTTACCGAAAGGGGCTCTTTGCGCGAAGGCCCAGTAGCCGCTCGATTGGGACGGAGACCCTGCTGGCAAGCGGATCAGCAACGCGGGGATGTTTTCGCCCGTGAGGCGATTGCGAATATAAAACTCTTTCGAGGACCACGGCCTGGCCATCTCTACTGCGTCGGCGATCCCGGGCTCCGCGTCGGTCGCATGGGGGAGCAGCGTGCTCGGATCGGGCGCGGGCGGGGGAACTTCGATTTGGGGTTGCTGTTCGGTGGATTGCGGCACCGCATGCTTCGTGCGAAGACCCCAGCGCGCTCCCAGGAAAACGGCGAGGAGCATGGCGAGAAGACCGACGACGAGTTTGACGGCAGGATTCGACGCTGCGGATGAGCGCGAGGCGGAAACGCCGGGAATTTGCGGCATCTCCGTTTTGAAGCGATCCGATGGGGGCAGGTCGGTCATGAGGCTTCGCTTTGATTCTATACTCAAAGAAGAGAAAGTTGACAGTCCCGAGTGGGTCGGAATCTCCGAGTGCAAAAAGGTTGGGGCCCCCAATCAACAGTCCCGGCAATACCGAAAAGGGGCTGTCGAAGCTAAGTGTAAAAAAGAGCCGATGCAGTCATCCAATCAGGATGATGAACGGCCCCTCTTCAACGCCCTCGATTAGGGCGGTAAGTCTCTTGGTGTAATATTGTTAGCTATATGACTGAGTGTCTTGCTGCAGCCCAGGATGCTATGAGGACACCGGCTGCAAGTGGTCCAAGCACCAAACGACTGGAATGGGCGGAAATAATTCAGGCAAAGGATGGGCCTGGTGTTTGCACGGGAGCTCGCGCGGCGCGGATATAGGGTGCTCGCGATAGCACGACGGCTTGACCGGCTGGAGGCGCTGACGCGAGAGGAGGCCGCACCTGGAGGCTTCATCGTGGCTCTGGCAGCCGATCTCGGGTCGGCGGAGGGACTCGCCTTGGTGGTCGCGCGCTTGAGCGGCCTTGGTACGGTCGATCTGCTGGTCAACAACGCCGGCATCTCGACGTCCGGCGATTTCCATCGCTCCTCGCTCGAACAGGAACTGGGTGCAATACGTTTGAATGTGAAGGCCGTCGTGACGTTGACCCACGCGGTGTTGGGCGAGATGTTGCGACGCGGGAGCGGCGCCATCATCAACTTGGCTTCCGTTGTCGCCTTTCAACCCTTTCCACACTTCGCCGTGTATGCAGCGAGCAAAGCCTTCGTGCTCTCTTTCACCGAGGCCTTGGCGGCGGAGGTCAAAGGCTCGGGAGTTCGAATCCTGGCGCTGTGCCCCGGTGCCGCGAAAACCGAGATGAGCGTCTTTTCGCACAATGAAGGCCTTCTCGGGAAACTCCCCAGTCTCAGCGCAGATGAAATCGTGAGGACGGCTTTGCACGCGATCGAGCGTGGGCGCGTGGTCCGGATCGTTGAATGGCTTAACTGGATGCTGGTGTTTCTGAACCGCTTCGTGCCCCGCGCCGCGGTTCGCTGGACGATGGGCGTAATCGCGAAGGCCCCGTCGCCCCCTTCTACTCCGCGCTGACCGAGCGCCTAGCGCGGTGTCACGGAAAAAACGAGATGCTGCCAGCCGATCCCGGCCTCTACAGAATCGAGGAGGGAGGGCCCGTTAGGCTTTCGCGGCCAGAAGTTGATACTCGAGCCGGGTCACCAGTAGTCTTGAAAGGGCTATGTGGGAAAGGACAAGGCAAAGCGCGGAATCACGGCGTCATCGCGGATTTCGACGTTCGTGGCGGTTGTGCTGCGTTGCGTGGCTGGGGATAGAGTTTTGGTGTCCCTTGCTTGGTGCGCAGGAAGCGCCACGGACTGTACCCGCGGGAGGGACGCCGCAAACCGCCGCCACGGACGCGCCGCCACAAAACTCAGCACCAGCACGAGCGGAGCGCGAGGTCTCCTGGCACACGCTTCCGCGAAACTTTCTCCAGGATCAGAAGGACGTCTGGCTGTTTCCGGTGCAGCTGGCCAAGGGGCAGCATTGGGTGCCTGCGCTCGCAGTTACGGGCGTGACGGCGGGGCTGATCGCTGCTGATGCGCACGACACGCCGTACTTCCGGCGCACGGCTCGATTCGAGGGTTTCAACGACGCCTTCTCCGGGCGCATCACGTTAACGGAAATCGCGGCTGTTCCCGCGGCATTTCTGGTTGTGGGACATTTCCGCCACGATTCCTACGCGGAAAAGACCGCGCTGCTCGCCGGTGAAGCGTACGCTGACAGCGCCATCGTTGACATCGTTATGAAGGTGGCGACACGGCGGCTGCGTCCTTCGGACATCCCACCGACCGGCAATTTCTCCGACACCTTCTTTCACAGCCATGTGTCTCCTGCCGGCGTTAACACGAGCTTTCCTTCGGGTCACGCGGCGGCGGCATTTTCCATTGCTGCGGTGTTCTCGCATCGTTATCGCCAGCATCGCTGGGTGCCGTGGGTGGCTTACGGGATGGCGTCCGCGATCGGCTTTTCCCGGGTGACGACGCAGGCGCACTTCCCATCGGATGTGTTCCTGGGGGCAGCGCTAGGGTATACGATCACAAAGTTCGATGTACTGAGACCGCGATAGATGGAGCGGAAGTGGAGAGTCACTGAAAAAGAGAAAAGGGGCGAAGGCATCGCCCCCGACTCTAGAGCCTTGCCCAGGCTCATGGCGGGGGTGCCGGTTATTTTCGCCTTGAGCGCGTCGAAGCCGCCGGGAATGTTCAGGTTCTTTGCCACGTGCGCGGCTGCAACGCACTGGCCGAGGTTCTTGAAGTTGCTGCAGGCCATCGACGCGTCCTCGTTCGTCAGCGCCTTGATCTTACCGGCGATGGCGGTGTTGTGGCTCAAGACGTCGCTCGGCGAAGCTTGCGACATGTTGGTATGCGCGGTGGCGCCAGCGTCATGGGACCCGCTCGTGCTGGAACTGTTACCGGTTGGGTGTCCCGCAGGCGGTCCACCAACTGGATGCGAGCGCTGCTGAGCGTAAGCTGGAGCGTTGAAGGCGAGCGCCATCGCTGCAACCACAATCAGAATCAAACGTTTCATGTTGTTCCTCCCTTTTTTTGGGGCTGGAGGGGACAAGACAAGCCTCAATTCTGCCGAGACCGAGGGCTTGCCCTTTAGTTTCTAGGATGCGTCAACCGCGAGTAGGGATGCAAGGCCCGGTGCTCTGTTTTCCATTACTGCCGCTATCCATTTGGATGTAATACTCAAACAATTCTAAACCAAAAGAACGGGTCTCCCACCTCGGCCCCCGAGATGCTCGGGGCAGGCGGGACAAGTTCCAACCAGCTAGTCCGGGGCGCTCACGCGGCAGGGCGTAGCCAAGGGCTGGCAGATGTAAGTGGTGGGCAACAATGTTTCCAAAAGGATACGAGAATCTGTTATTGAGATAGGTACAGGAAGCGCCAAGAGGCTTGTCTCTGGGCGAGGGTGAATTTATTGTAGAGGGAAGCATGAGGAGGGGCAGGGTCCAGCGCCGAGAGCGATGATTTCCGAACAAAGAGGCGGGGCGCGGACGTTTGTCCGCAGCCTGAACATTCTGCTGAAATTCGCGCGTCTGTACGAGTTTGGGCACGTGAAGACGGCGCAGCAGTTTGAAACGACGTGGAAAGAACTGCGCGGCGCGCTGGATGACAGTGGCGGCGGCGGTGTGCTTCTAGGGGCTTCGGGAACCCAGATTTTGCTGGACGGGGTGCCGCTGGGTTCCGCTGCGGGCGAACGAAGTTTCGCACAGCTATTGACTACCTCGGGAATTGCGAGCATTCATTTTTCTACGACTCTCACGCAGCCGCAATTCGCGCGATTTGTGCGCGCCTTCCCCAGCGGAAACGCCAAGCCTACTTCCCTCGCTGAACAATTGAAAACCGCGCTGGCGGGGGATACGAGCATCAAGGTCAATGAAATCCGCTACGTGGCGGAAGATTCTTCGGTGGCGGGCATCAAGGTGGCGGCGCAACTTACGCATAAGGTACTCGGCGTGGCGGGCGATAAATACAGAGATTTCTTCGAAGACCCAAACAAGATGCTGCAAATGATCCTGGCCGCGGAGAGCATGCGCTCCGGCGGCGGCGGTGGCGGGATGGGTGGACCGGGACACGGACCCGGTGGCGCGGGACCTGGGTTCGGGCTGGGTGGTTCCGGCGGATCAGGTGGCGGAGGAATTGGAGCGGGCGGCGGCTCCGGCGTGCCTGGGAGCGCGGGGAGCGGCGTTTCCAGCTTGTGGGAATCGGGAGGCGGGTCCGGCGCTGGTGGTGGTTCCGGGACAGGCACAGGCGGCCAAGGCGGTGAAAGTGGAACTGGCGGCGGAAGCGGAACTGGTGGTGGTGGCACGGGAACAGGTGCAGGCGGCCAAGGTGGTGGAAGCGGAACTGGTGGTGGTGGCACGGGAACAGGCGTCGGCGGCCAAGGTGGTGGAAGCGGAACTGGCGTTGGTGGTGGCGGGGGGACAGGCGCCGGCGGCCAAGGTGGTGGAAGCGGAACCGGCGGCGGAAGCGGAATAGCCGGTGGCGGCGGCGGAACGGGTGGCGCTGGATTTGGAGCTGGCGGCGGCGTTGCGGCTGGGGGCGCCGAGGGTACCACGCCGGGAAAATGGCTAACCGCTTCAGCATTGTTGCGCGGCGGCGGCGGCTCGCCCGCAGGCGTTGCCGGTATGCCGGGAACAGGCGCGGGAACGGGGGGCGGCGGATTCAGCATCGAAGAAGAAGAGGTTCGTGCGATGCTGGGATTGTTCGCGCAACTGGGCAAATCGAGAAAAGATGCGGAACACCGGATGGACGTGCCGACGTTCCAATCGCGCCTGAGCGCCATGCCGGTGCGGGCGCAATACACGCTGCAGCAAGCGCTGGCTGGGCTTGCGGCGCAGGCGCCCGATGCCAAGCCCGACAAGCCGATGCTGCTCAAACTGGCGGAGCACGTGGCGATCCGCTTCGCGCTGGACAGCTACGAAAAAGGCGAACTGCGCGTCAACGCCGTGAAACAACTGCTCGACCGCATGAATACGGAAATTGAATCGCTGCGGAAGATTCTTTCGACGCAGGAAGAGATGATGTCGCAGGCGGGACTCTCCGTGCAGTCGTACACGGAGTTGCTGGACCAGGAATTCTGGGAGCAGGTACCGGAGGAGAACAAGAAGGAAGTGCTGGTATCGGACGAAGCGTGGTGCGTGCCGCCGCGCAACGTGCGGGCCTTCCTGGAAGATATGTTGCGGCGCGGGGAACTGAAGACCGTCAACGAAATTCTGATGAAGTACGCTTCGTGCATAGGGCTGGAAGCACCGGAAGCGCGGCGAACCACGGCGATCGGGATTTCGGACTTGGGCGAACTGTACGGCAGCGGAGACGGCAGCGCACTGATGGACGCGATCCGCCGCCTGGGCAACCAGTTGGCGATCGAGCGTGAGCCGGAATTGCAGACGCTGATCAGCGCGGCGTTCGTGCGCTTGAGCCAGGAAGCGGCCTCCAAGCGCTGCTACCCGGCGATGCAGCAAGCGCTCGCGTCGCTGGAGAGCGTGGAGACGCAAAGGCCCGGATCGACGCAGAGCTTGCGGCCACGCATCGGCGCGGAAGAACGACTGCCGGAATTCAT
>WNFB01005136.1_pt1 | contig 11695 bp, 10 predicted proteins | sample 5400501 | NCBI WGS metagenome assembly WNFB01 (sample SAMN13153341, study PRJNA577476) | soil metagenome | isolation source: 200 cm saprolite under Douglas fir tree site 2 hole 1 | place: USA:California | collected 2015-04-18 | reverse complement strand
TGAAGGGCCTGCCCCAGGCCTCCGCGCAGACGAAGCCCAAGGCTGCGACCACCGCTCCCAAAGCGATGACCATACTGGGCATGGTGAGCGCTGATGAGAAAAGCTTTGTCAACGACAAGGACAAGAAGAGCTGGACGGTAGCGAACCCCGAGGCCCTCAAAGGGCATGCGGGCCACCACGTCAGTATCACCGCTCAGGCTGACGCTGCCAAGGGCGAGATTACTGTGAAGTCGGTTAAAATGCTGGCGGCCAAGGCCAAGACGACCAAGACGGCGCCCGCGTCTAAGTACTAAAATAGATGACGTAGCTCGTTTCGTGTTGCTCGAAATTTCGGAGCTGTCGGGAACGAGCTGCCGCCGCTGCACGGTACCTGGCTGGAACGTACTGGGGCGTGCTGTTCCTACATCTCCCGTGTGGAAAGCGCGCACACCGTCCCCGCCGTCGAGACGCTTCAAAAGTCTGCCCGCGCCCTTGAAGTCCCAATCTATCAACTTTTTTATGAGGGCGAAGAGCCGCCCAAGCTGCCGAACCTACCTAAGCGCAAGTCGGCAAATAGCAAAGAGTAGGGCGACACGGGAAAGGATGCACGCTCGCTTTACAAGTTTCGCCCTTTTCTTAGCCAAATGGAAGAAAACAACCGGAAGCTTTTAATGTTCATGGCGCAAAAAATGGCGAGGTCGAAGAGTGATAGGTAGGAGCGGTTAGCCTTTAGGCTCGCTGTCGATGGAATTTCGCCCATCGTTTCCTTTGCGCCGCAGCTATCTTGCTGCGAGCCGCCGCCGACATCCTGCGTCTTTTGCCGTGTCGGGCCGACATTGAGTTTGTAGATAGATCGCGCAGCACAGCAAGCACTTTATCCAGCTTTTTCAGTTCTTTTTTCGTATGGGCTCTTTCGGTGCGCATCATCTTCATCATCTCGGCTATTTTGATGGTCGCCATTGAGTCTGCGATCTCCTTTTTGAATGAATTTCGGCAGACAGCTTATCACAGGTCGCTTTGCGGGCAGACGATCATGCTATGCTGGACTGCGAAGATTGACAGGCAATCCTTACCAGCAAATCTCGATAACAAGTCACAAGTGCTTGCCCTATGTCATTCGAATACTCGTCAAGTAATAGACGGGTCGCGACGATCCCGAAGCACCCGGCAAGCCCATCAGATGAATTTGTTCACTGGGTCCTTTCAGGGAGCCCGCAATGGTTTAGCTACCGGTGAAAACGCCGCTTTTTCGATTACTCAGACGCACTCCTAGTGGTTTGACAAGGGGGACATGGAGTCCTAGGTGAATACCCCTTGAACGCGAACTTATAAGTGCCTGTGCCTCCATTCTTTGCGTCGGCTCCAGTCACCTCAGCTTGAACCTCGTAGATGTTGCCTTGGCGATCGGTTGAGATCTTGTGACCGGGAGGATGCGCTTGCGCGGCACCGGTGACGAATGAGCCTAGGATCTCAAGCGTCTTGCGATTCGCGATGTAGGTGACCGGGGTCCCCGAGACGTACAGAAACCGTTGGTCTGGCGAGATGGCCGCAGACCTCGCCTGAAGGGGATACTTGCTGTCGAGGCCAAAAAACTGCTCCGCGATGAATTTGCCATCGGGTGTGAACACCTGGACCCGCTTGTTTCCGCGATCGGAGACATACACGAGGTCATCGTCGGAAATAAGTACGTCGTGCGGCACTGCAAACTGCTGAAGAGCGTTCCAGACCCCGCATAACGCAGGGCACAATTCGTTCAGCCTAGACTCGGGTTGCGGCGGACGCGCTTCTACATCTAGCGGCTTGTTGCCATACGCGCTCCACATGCGCTTGACCTTCCCCGTGTCCGCGTCAAAGACAATGATGCGGCTGTTGCCATAGCCGTCAGAGACGAACACTTCGTTCCTCTTGGCGTAGTAACGAACGCCCGTCGCCCCCCTGAGGACATCCGTAGCGTTGCTGCCAGTCTGGCCGCTCTTGCCGATGGCCATCACAAACTTGCCGTCTCTAGTGAACTTGAGAACCTGGTTGTCGTTCGGGAGATTTGCGGGGTTATTCTGGTTGCCATCTGCGTTTCCTGTGATCCACACAAAGCCTTTTTCATCAATGGTGATGCCGTGCTCGTTCGACGGCCATTGATATCCCAGCCCGCTATCCCCACCCCAGCCCTGTATGAAATTGCCGTCACTGGTGAACTCCATGACGGGTGGCGCCGGAGTGGATACTAGGTCAGGCGTCGCTGACCGAGGATGGGCAAGACCGCGTGGGCGACTCAAGATCCATATATTACCCTGGCTGTCGGCCTGGATATCGGAGCCAAACCCCATCTTCCACTTCGACGGGAGCTTCGGCCAGGTGGGATCTACCTGGAATTGTGGCAAACCGCCTTCTCCTATATGAGGAGCCTCCGTCGACGTAGCCTGTCCGAAGACGGGCCGGGACAAACGCGGGATCAGCCAGACCATGACGATCCCGACCAAACCGAAACCGAGCAGAGCGGTACGCTTCATGAGTTCTCTCCTATCAAGAAAACGGCAGAGGCGTAGTTGGCGAGTCGAAATTTATCACGCTCGACGCGACCGACACAAGGAAAAGGCCAGTAACCAGCATTTCTGTTGAAGGTGTCTGTGGACTGCATGATTTCACCGCTGAACAATTGGAATACATTCGCAAAATGGCTCGCGGTCTGAAAGTGATTTTGGAAGATTCCAAGAAGCCTGGACAACAACGCTTGGCCAAAGCAGGGCGCTCAGGGAAATCCGGACATTCAAGAGCCGCGGTTTTCGCGTTTCCACAAATCGAGAGGAAATCACTTCCGCAACAGTTCTGTAATCCGAACTGACCTACCCGCCTTGCAGCGGATTCGAACCGCTGCCCCGCCGAGGCGCCCTGGACTGCCCTGCCGCCGTCTCCACCCACGCCGATCCCGTCGGGGCCTGCTATGGTGGCAAGTTCGTTGTGTCGAGGGCAGGAGAAGCGTACGATGCACAGGCCGGAGATCCAAATCGGAAATTCCGGCTCTAAGGAGGAAGGCGTCATGAGCGCTACATCTGTGGGCACCATCGTGAAAAAGTCAGTGGGGTGGTCCATTGGGCTCAGCGTCCTCATGATCCTGGCTGGTTTTCTAGCTATCGCGGTACCTCAGGCGGCCGGAATCGCGGTGAATTTATTGGTCGCCTGGCTGCTTGTTTTCAGCGGCGCGGCCCATCTAGTGTTTGCCTGGCACACCCGCACCACCGGCGGAATGCTCTGGGAGCTGTTGATGGGCATTCTCTATGTTTTCGTCGGTGCCTACCTGTTGTTTCGTCCTGTGGCCGGCTTGGCGTCACTCACGCTGGCCCTCGCGATCTACCTGTTTGCCGAAGGAGTCTTGGAACTGATCTTGTCGTTCCGGCTCCGCCCCATGCCGGGCTCGGGCTGGCTGCTATTCGACGGAATCATCACCCTGATCCTTGGAGTCATGATTTGGAGGACGTGGCCATCGAGCACGGAATGGGTCATCGGCACGCTTGTGGGGATCAGCATGCTCTTCAGCGGAATCTCTCGCCTGATGCTTTCTCTGGCCGCGCGCCGCCTGGTCGCCAAGTTGGCTTAAGCACTCGGCCCCGGTAGCATGCAAATCGCCAGGTGCAGAATCGCCACCCGGGGCACCCGGCAATTCAATTTGAGTATCCGCCCTGAGACACGGCCCAGCTTTGTTTATCCTCAGGGTGCCGCATGGACCGCGGGGAACCCACAATCGCAGCCCTTCGCTCATTTCATTCGCCCAGGACAAATGCGCTGCCCGCAAAACTTGGAGGCGCGGGTGGGATTTGAACCCGCACGCGCCATTGAAGGCACGTATCTTACTCATTTTACGTTACGCCACAAACGCCCAAACCGCCAAACGGAGGTACACGGCGGGTACACGGGACTCACGCATTGCACCACTTATTCCGGGCTTTGGGAAGTGACCACGGCTGTTAGACACTCTTCGCAGAGGCAGTCTCGATATTTCATTCGCAAAGCTTCAATCGTTGGATGAGTCACTTTAAGCGCATCGCACCAGCATCCACCTTGGTGGCAGACGAAAGTCTGTCCACAAGACTCACAGGTTTTGACCCGCCTGGTCAGGGATATCCTTTGGGGGGATTCTTGCCATGGCGTCATGATTGCGACCAAGCCACCCTTCACAAAACTAACTGACGCGCGCGAGCATCCGGTCCGCTGCGAGATCAAGATCTAGAATCAGATGATTTTCCATTTCAAACTGCGACAGATTCCGCAGCTCCAAAGGCGTCCGAAACATTGGGCCACCGAAAACAAAGCTGTGATACTCGCCGCGTTTGCCACACACGTCGACATTCTCAAGCTGCTCGAGTTCGGCGACGAACCGCTCTGAAATATCGCGCCCGATCCATTCTCTGCGGCCACAGGTGAGATAGACGCTGACAATACGCGCCTGATGGCCGCTATCTATGAATTCGCGCACCAGACTGGAGGGCGAGCAACCCCATAGGGGCTCGATGTGCTGAAAGCCCTGCGCGGTTGTGCGCTGCTCATACCAAGCGCGGATGTCCGCGAGGTGGATATTTCCGAACACGATCCCGTCAAATCCACATTACTTTAACTCCCGCAGCCCCAAAAGGAAAACTTCCTCGAAGTTTTGCCGATGGGTTTTCCTCTGCAGAAGTTCCAAGCCCGGGGCTCTGGCCTGTTCCGCAATCAGCTCTTTCCGTACCCCGTGGAACCGCACACGGCCGGAGTTCCCCTCATAAACGTTCACCAGGGCTTGGATGTCCAGCCCGAGGCGCCGCCCGCGATCGAGAGCCAGCAGCGAGTCCTTCCGTCCGCTCCAGAACAAAGCGTATCTCATGCCCGAAGAGTCCCCACGCACGAGAGGTCAAGGGCAGAGAACGCACCCGGGAGGGCCGGGGGAGGGAAAAGCTTGGGATGAATCAAGTGCGCAAGAATCTCAAGGCTGTCCGCAATCCGCGGGCCAGGCCTACTGAAATACGCTGAACCATCGGTCGCAAAAACGCGGCCCGCCTTGGCCGCTGGCAATGCGAAAGCGCCGGCAAAAGTCGCCAGAATTTCTGCCTCCTGCGTGCAGCGACCCAGATCGAAACCGCAACAGGTTAGGACGATGACCTCTGGAGCAAATTCAAGAACGCGACTCCAGTTCAGCCGAACCGATGGCCGGTGGTGATTGGAGAGGTCGTCTCGGCCGCCTGCGATATCCACCAACTCCTTCATCCAATGCCCACCGCAATAGGGCGGATTCACCCATTCCATGCAGAACACGCGGGGCTTGTATGCGAGACTTTGTGTCTTGTTCCGGATCGAATCGATACGACGCTGCAAGGAATCAACCACACTCTCGGCCGCGGATCGACGACCAATTACGTTGCCGACGAGGCGAATGTTACTCAGAATGTCATCCAGGGAGCGGGGTTCAAGATTCAGGACTTCGGGGCAGGATCTGAGATGCGCTACCGCTTTTTGTACTCGATCGAACGAGACTGCGCAAACATCGCACAGCCTCTGCGTAATCACCAGATCCGGCTGCAATTCCTCAAGCAGCGGGAGATCAAGTTCGTACAAAGACCCTGTCGCCTGAAGATTGGCACTGACCGCCGCATCAATTTGGTCGCTGGAAAGACCGAGTGGAAGGTTGCTGCGTGTCACCTTCGGAATTTGAGTCGTCGCCGCAGGGTAGTTGCACTCATGACTCAAGCCAACGAGCAAGTCCCCTGCTCTCAGCGCAAAGATAATTTCCGTGGCGCTTGGAAGCAACGAACAAATACGCACGGCGCCTGACTCCTAACTATTTCGTACCTGCGGTCAATGCTGCCTGCCGATCGCGCAGCAATTGGAAAGACCCAAGCATGAAGGCCGCGTAGGCAAGATCGCCCAGAATGCTATTGCGGAAAAATGGCAAGGCCGCGACATAACACGCCGCAAGGCCGCTCAGCGTGAGGGGGTACAGTTTCCCGGCAACCCAGACTCCAAAGTTGCTGATCAGAAAAAAGAGTACAGAACCTGCAATCGAAGCGAACGCGACACGCGCCCACGTAATCTTCGAACGCAGGGTCCATCCGATCAGGCCGGCAATCACAAAACCAGCCCAGGTGTAGGGACTCCACCAGCCGAATTTGCCGCCGTAGAGGAAGTGAATGACGGCGTAGTCGCTCAGAAGTAATGCCGCCAGGGGAACCGCAAGCGACTCTGCTTTGCTCCGAAAGGTGGCACCACTGAAAAGAAACATGCTGCCAAGTGGAGTTATGTTCCAAGGATGCGGCAGAAGCCGGAGCAGTATCGCGGCCAATACGAAGAGGTATGGCATGACGTGGCTCCTTTCGGACCTCAATCCTATCAGAATCGAATGTCGATCTGTAAGCGCCGACCACCCGCCAAACGGTACCAATACCAATAACCTTCCGTAGCGGCGACCGCAAGGACAGTGGCCTCTTTTTGGCCTGCAGTCCAGTAGTTCGTTGACTTTGACAGCTTCACAATGTCATCCGGTCGGGATTCTGCACAACCCATTCCGGCTAGGCGTCTTGCAGGTCAGGATGGAAGCAAGCTGCATTCCTCCTCAGCTTGGCAGCCCTCGCCACAATCTGCGGTCTAGCGGGTGCTCGGGTCGTGTTCCAATCGGGCTGCTATACCCCGGAAAGCGCAAGGAGAAATCCATGAAGACACACCTACACGCGAATCGTCGTAATCACTGTTTGTTTGATTGGATTTTGGGGAAAGGCCGCGTTTGCCCAACGCGATGGCGTTGAAATTATTCGCCAACTCCGGGCGGATGTGTCCCGCCCCCTGCGCGACATGCCGCCCCTCCCGGCCCAGGCCAGCCCTTTGCGCGACATCCCGGTCCGGCCGCTTCCGCAGCGCCCCGAAAGCGGACAGACCGACGGTGCCTTGCAGTCCACGACCACTTCACCTGTGACCACCACTGGCGGCTCTAATTTTGACGGCGTGGGAGTGGGCTTTGTGGGGCCTAATGGGAGCGCAACGGTGAACGTCGCACCGCCCGACACCAATGGGGCAGTCGGAAGCACGCAGTTCATCCAGTGGGTTAACCTCTCCTTTGCCATATTTGACAAGACGTATCAAACCGTTTTGTATGGTCCCGCGGCGGGCAATACTATCTGGAGCGGGATGACCGATGCGAACGGAAATCCCCATCCGTGCGCAACAAACAACGATGGCGATGTCATCGCTCAATACGACAAACTGGCGAACCGCTGGGTGATGGCGCAACTCTCTTATACAGGCGGCCCTCCGTACTATCTCTGTCTGGCGATTTCCACGACGTCCGACGCAACTGGCACTTTTGTCCGATACGCTCTCGATCCGAATCAAAGCAACAGCCTCGCCTTATTCCCGGACTATCCAAAAATCGGAATTTGGCCTGACTCGCAGAACAACGCCTATCTAGTGACCTTCAACGCGTTCGACTGTCTGTTTCTGGGCTGTTTCTTTCAAGGAGGGCAGGTCTGGGCGCTTGACCGAGCGTCCATGTTGGGCGGCGTGAGCGCGAACGCCGTGGGTTTTCAACTCAGTTCTGCCTACGGTGGCGTGTTACCTTCGGATCTCGACGGAAAGACCGCTCCTCCGACCGGTTCCCCGGGCTATTTTCTCAACTTCGGCAGCAATTCTTTGAATCTATGGAAGTTCTCTGTGGGCTGGACGAGCGTCCTCCCCTGTGCATCCGACAATCTCTTACCTTCCGCATGCCTTTCAGGGCCCACTTCAATTCCTGTGGCCTCTTTCAGCTCAGCCTGTGCCCAATCCTGCGTTCCGCAGGCCGGAACCAGTCAGAAGTTGGATGCTCTCGGCGACCGGATGATGTACCGGCTTGCGTACCGCAACTTCGGCACCTCTGAATCGTTGGTCGTCAATCATTCGGTGAAGGTCAGCTCCAATGGGAGAGGCCATTCGAGCAGTAGCAGCATAGGTGTGCGGTGGTACGAAATCCGAAATCCGGGCGGGGCCCCGGCGGTCCATCAACAGGCCACCTTTGCGCCGGATTCAAATTTTCGCTGGATGGGCAGCCTCGCCACGGACAAGATCGGTGACATGGCCTTGGGTTACAGCGTCTCCAGCAGCACGATGAATCCCGCCATCCGTTTCACCGGGCGATTGGCAAGTGATCCGCTCAGCACCATGGAGGCCGAAAATACCATCTGGGATGGCAGCGGTTCACAACTGCAAAACCTGAGCCGATGGGGCGACTATAGCAGCATCAGCGTTGATCCCGTGGATGACTGCACCTTCTGGTACACGACCGAATATTTGAAATCAAGCGGCACCTTCAGCTGGAGCACTCGAATTACTTCCTTTAAGTTTCCTGGTTGCCAGTGAGCTTCGGCAGGCGCCTTCCATGGTGGAGACTCTGGGAGAAGATTTCAGTGCTGAAACGGAGTAGCACTTCACAGTCCTGGCTGCAAGCGATGAGTGGACCGCATTGCTCGGCGTGAAGAACCGGCTGGGTCCCCATGATCCTCTTCGAAAAAACGGCGCAGATGGGAGGGCGTTGCGGATTTGAAAACCAAACAGTGCAATCCGGAAACACCCCAAGTTTCGGCCCCCTCGACAGCCGTCCCTTGCTGACCCCAGCGTTATCCGCAATGGCTGCAAATCGTGTCGTTTTCGTCCCTCTGCAAGGCCGCTTTTCAGGAAGGTGCCAACAGACGTCCCAGAGGCCCCTGATTCCTGGTTCTGGAAATGTTCCCAATTACGTAGGACGGCTTGAACGCGGTGGTGTCCTCATTCGTCCGACAGCAAAACGGCGCAGCTCGGATGTCTTGCGGATTTGAGTGCCAAAAATTATCGCTCAAGAGGGTCCCGTGGCCATTGATCCGCAAAACGGGGGGCCGCGATCATCTATACTGACGACACACTGACCAAGGACAGTTCAGGCAATCCGCTGCCGCAAGTCGTTCTGGCGCAGCAGAAGTAAAGACCGAATGGCGAGAGCTGTCACGGCTTCGAGAGAGAACATGATGTCAGCAACAAGGCTGAAGTCCCAGTTGAGTTGGCTACTGCTTTTACTAGCCGTTGCGAGTTGGGCTCAGAAGCCGAAAGGCCCAAATGCCGTCAGGCTCGTGATCGATTTCGGCGATGGGGTGCAGAAACAATTTGTTTTGCCTTGGAAGCAAGACATGACTGTGTTCGATGCCATGAACCTCGCCCAAACGAATCCTCACGGCATCAAGTTCACGTATGAGGGCCCGACGCCGGATAAATACTTGTTGACGCAAATCGATGATGTCAAAAACGAAGGCTCAGGAAGTGGTAAACGAAACTGGCTCCACTCGGTGAACGCGATACCTGCCCAGAAAAGCTTTGGTATTTACAAGCTCAAGGCAACCGACAAAGTTTCATGGAAGTTTTCCGCATCGCACGCGAAGAGCCAAGCCCAGCGAAAAGAGTGAGTTGACGGTGGCACTTGACTTGGACGCTTTCGAAGAGTAAAAGGGCTGCGTTGTCGCTTCTGGTGTTGTTTTCGAGAACTTAATAGGGAACCCGGTGCGAATCCGGGACGGCCCCGCCACTGTGATCGTGGAGGGCTGGCCAAGAAAACCACTGACCTTGAGGTTGGGAAGGCGGCCAGCCCGATGAAGCGAGAGTCAGGAGACCTGCCAGAAGCCGGATGAGAGAACCTTCGGGGGAAGGTGAATCATGCTGACTCTTCAGGACGTTTTAACCTACCAGATTTCTCCTGAAATCCCGCTGTCCGTTCGTCTCTTCCCGATTCTCCATCCTGAATCCCGAACTCTCCCCGTCGCGGGACAGGAGGAGCTATGCGCGAATTTGCCCTGCTGTGGAGTTTCCTTCTCTTTGCGCCCGCACTCTGGGCGCAATCGCCTTCAACGATAAACGGAACAGTGGTCGATAGCACTCGGGCTGTTTTAGCCCGTGCGACTGTCCGTTTGCTGGATAAGACCGGTAGCGAAGTGGGAAAAAACCTGACTGATTCGGCTGGCCGATTTCAGTTTGAACGAGTCGCGACCGGATCGTACCAGGTTGAGGCGTCGCTTACGGGTTTTCGTTCGAAGGCTCTGTCGGCGGAGACCGGCAGTGAGTTGCAGATCGTTTTGGAAATAGCGCCGGTTCGGGAATATGTAACCGTCACCGCGGATCGAACAGACACGCCAACCAGCCTCACAGGCGCGGCGACGACCGTTTTTGACGAGCGAACCATCGAGGATCGCCAACAGCTCCTGGCGAGCAGTGTGTTGCAGTCGGTGCCCGGCGTAATCGTTGTTCGCAGCGGCGGCATGGGAACCGTTACTTCCGTATTCGTGAGAGGAGGAGAAAGCAATTACAACAAGATTTTGCTGGACGGGATTCCGCTGGACGAGCCAGGCGGGACATTCGAGTTCAGCAATCTGGCGGCGGAGGATCTCGACCGGATCGAGATCGTGCGCGGTCCGCAATCTGCTCTTTTCGGGTCAGATGCGATGGCGAGCACGATCCAGTTCTTCAGCCATCGCGGCAATCCGGAAGATGTGCGGCCTCGCATCTCGTTGGGATTCGAAGCAGGAAAATTCCAGACGCTGCGGGGACGTGCTGGCCTGAGCGGCGGATATCGTCGGTTCGACTATGCCTTTGGCTGGTCGCGCCTTGAAACCGACAACCAGGAATCTAACAATGCGTTCCACAACTCGACGCTTTCGAGCAACTTTGGCCTTGGATTGGGAAAGAACACGACAGCACGACTGATTTTGCGCGGTGACTTTGGGAGGGCTGGCACACCGGGTCAGACGGCGTTCGAGCGTCCCGACAGCGATGCTTTTTTCCGCAAAGCAGATGGTTATGCCGGCTTTGCGCTGCAAAACAGAACCTCGTCAAGGTGGAACCAAAAGCTGATGTACACGTTTGCCCGGACGCGCCAGGTTTCTCGTGATCTGTTCATCGACCCGCCCTATACGCCAACTTTCGAGGGACACACGGCCCCGTTCCAGTTTTCTGATTTTCCCTTCGACTTCTTGAATGACGCCAAACGGGAGCACGTGTCGTATCAAAGCGACGTAACTCTGGGCAGTATCGGTCACCCGATCGGACAGCACCTCGTCACCTTGGCCTTCGATTGGGATGGGGAGCATGCATTCATCGCCGACCGACTAGCGGGAACAACGCCTACCCGGGCTGAACGCAACAACTTCGGCGGAACGCTCCAGGATCAGGCGATTTGGGGCCGGTTCGTGCTCACCAATGGGTTCCGGGTCGAAGACAACGGCAGCTTTGGGCGGACCGTAGTTCCGCGGACTTCAGCAGGCTATCTAATCCGTCAGCGTGGAAACACTTTCGGCGCCACAAGGCTGAAGTTCAATTTCGGTCTGGGTATCAAAGAGCCGACATTTACCCAATCCTTCAGCCCTTCTCCATCGTTTGCAGGCAATCCGAACCTTCGTCCTGAGCGGGCGCGCAGCTTCGATTACGGTATCGAACAGCGGTTTTGGGGTGATCGCGCCAAGGTGGAATTGAATGGCTTCAACAATCTGTATCGCGAGATCATCGCGTTCCAGACCGTCAGCTTTGTGCCGTTTCGAGGGACGTTTTTCAACTTGGCGCAGAGCAGAGCGGACGGCGCAGAGGTCATCGTCGAAGTTGTCCCGCACAATGGCGTTCGTCTCGGGGGTAATTACACGTTTTTGCAGAGCGTGATTGAACGCAGTTCGCGACCGACTCGCCCGGTATTTCGGCAGGGACAGGAGCTGTTTCG
>WNFB01005134.1_pt1 | contig 11696 bp, 6 predicted proteins | sample 5400501 | NCBI WGS metagenome assembly WNFB01 (sample SAMN13153341, study PRJNA577476) | soil metagenome | isolation source: 200 cm saprolite under Douglas fir tree site 2 hole 1 | place: USA:California | collected 2015-04-18 | reverse complement strand
CGGCGTCCGCCCGGACCAGGTGGACGAGGTGATCCTGGGCTGCATCCTCCAGGCGGGTCTCGGCATGAACCCCGCGCGCCAGTGCGCGATCAAGTCCGGCCTGCCGGAGTCGGTGCCCGCCCACACCGTGAACAAGGTCTGCGGGTCGGGTCTGAAGGCGGTGATGCTCGCCGCGCAAGCGATCCGGTGCGGCGATGCGGAAGTGGTGATGGCGGGAGGCACGGAGAGCATGAGCGGCGCGCCGTTCCTCCTTCCCGGAGCGCGGTGGGGCGAGCGCCTCGGCCACGGCAAGGTCGTCGACCATATGATCCACGAGGGGCTGACCGACGCCTTCCACGACATCCAGATGGGCATCACCGCGGAGAACCTGGTCGAGCGGTACGGCATCAGCCGCGCGGATCAGGACGCCTTCGCGGCCGAGAGCCAGGCCCGCGCCGAGGCGGCCATCCGCGAAGGGCGGTTCAAGGAGGAGATCGTTCCCGTCCCGGTTCCGCAGAAGAAGGGGGAGGCGAAGGCCGTCGACACCGACGAAGGCCCGCGGCCGGGGACGACGGCCGAGACGCTGGCCAGGCTCAAGCCCGCCTTCAAGAAGGACGGCACCGTGACCGCGGGCAACTCGAGCGGCATCAACGACGGGGCGGCCGCGCTGGTCGTGGCCGGATCGGACCGGGCCAGGGGCCTCGGCCTCAAGCCGGTCGCGCGGGTCGTCTCCTACGCCTCGGCCGCGGTCGATCCGAGAGTCATGGGCATCGGTCCCGTGCCCGCGGTGCGCAAGGCGCTCGAGAAGGCCGGCCTCGCCGCCGACCGCATCGAGCTGTGGGAGCTGAACGAGGCCTTCGCCGCGCAGAGCCTGGCCGTGCTGCGCGAGCTGAAGATCGATCCCGCGAAGGTCAACGTCAACGGAGGCGCCATCGCCCTCGGCCATCCCATCGGCGCGTCCGGCGCCCGCATCCTCGTCACCCTCCTCCACGCCTTGAAGGCGCGCGGGTTGCGACGGGGCCTGGCCGGGCTGTGCATCGGCGGAGGGCAAGGGGTGGCCATGGTGGTCGAGCGAGCCGAGTGAGCTTAGAGCCAGGCATGGCCTGATCGATGCGGCGGGTCGCCGAAGCCGTCTTCCTCGTCCTCGCGGCGATGTGCTGGGCGGCCAAGGTGGCCGTGGACTCCGGGGCTCCTCGCGCGATCCTGACCGTCGTCCTGGTGATGGCCGCCGTCGCCGCGGGGGCGGGGGTGCTGGCCGGCGGCCCGCGGGCCCGCTGGCTCGACGCCTGGCGGCTGCCGCTGGTGTTGATCGGCCTCGCTCAGCTCCCCGCCGTCTACGGCCGCCTGGGGGGCGACGGGTTCGAGTACTACGTCCTGGCGCGCTCGCCGCTCTTCGATCACGACCTCGATCTCGCCAACGACTTCCAGGGCCTGGGGGCCCGGCCGGTGGTCTCGCCCCTGGGGCAGACCACCAGCCGCGTCCCCATCGGCGTGTCGCTCGTGTGGCTGCCCCCGCTGCTGATCGTCCACGCCGCGGTCGGGCTCGGCTGGTTGCTGGGGGCGCCGCTGCGTCCCGACGGGTTCTCCGCGCCGTATCAATCCGCCGTCACCACCGCCACCTACGTGTACAGCATGATCGCGCTCGTGATCCTCGAGGGGATGCTGCGCCGGTATTACGGCGCCGCCATCGCGCTGCTCGTGACGGTCGCGATCTGGTGGGCGACACCCCTGTTCTTCTACGCGGTGGCCAACCCGTCCATGTCCCACGGCGCCTCGGCGTGCCTGGCCACGCTGTTCGTCGCCGCCTGGCTGCGGTTCCGGAGCAGCGACCGGCCTCTTCACTGGGCGCTCATCGGCGCGGCCGGGGCTCTCTTGAGCCTCGTCCGGATCCAGGATGCTGTGCTGCTCCTGCTCCCCTTGCTCGATCTGGCGTGGAAGCACCGCCCGGGCGCTACGCGCCTGGCGGCGGCGTTCACGGCCGGCCCCGCGGCGGGGGCGCTGCTGCAGGCCCTGGTGTGGGCGCGTCTCTGGGGAGGCGGCGCGTTCGTGGTCGTGCTCGCCCGCCAGGGGCCCGGGTTCACGCCGCACCTGGCCTGGCTGGAGGTGCTGTTTTCGCCCCGGCACGGGCTGTTCCCGTGGACACCCTTGTACCTGGCCGCGTGCGCGGGCTGGCTCCTGTGGCTGAGGCGTGACGCCCGGCTGGCCGGCTACTTCGTTCTGGCCTTCGCCCTGGCCGTCGCCGTGAACGCCGCGATGGGGGACTGGTGGGGATCGGAGGCGTTCGGCCAGCGCCGGCTGCTGGGACTGACTCCTCTTTTCGCCCTGGGGCTCGGCGAGGTCCTGGCCTTCACTCGCCGCCATCCGCTGGTGCCGGCGGCCGGGGTGCTGGCCCTTCTCGTCCTGTGGAACCAGGGGCTCGCGTACATCTACAACAGCGAGCTGGTCGCGCCCCGCAACCAGGCCCTCAACCTGGAGCAGCTCGCGCCCGCGCAGGTGGACGTGCTGTATCGGGGCCTGCTCGAGACTCGGCTCCCGGCTCCGCTCTGGACGCTGGCGTACGACAACCTGAAAGGGGTCTGGCTCGACGAGGGCGCCCGCTCGCTGGCGGGCATGATCGACCTCGGAAGCGAGCCGGCCGAGCTGCCCCTCGTGGTGGGCCACAACTGGTACCCTCCGGAGGCGGAGGGAGAGACGACCTTTCGCCGCTCGAAGGGACGGCGCTCCTGGCTCCGCATCCCCATCCGCAGCGTGGGTGACTTCGAGGCGGTGCTGCGCCTGCGCGCGGAGCAGCCGCAGCTCCCCGTGACGGTGCGGATCGAGGTCAACGGCGTCGAGGTGGGGGAGACGGCGGCGCCGCCGGCGTGGGGCGAGTACACCTTCACCATCCCGGGCTCCGCGCTCCATCCCGGCCTGAACGACATCGCCCTCGCGTACTCGGGGAGCCCTCGCCAGGACTTGACCGATTATCGCGGCAAGGACGCGGCGGTGGCGGTGGACTGGCTGCGCTTGCGGCGCACGTCCGCCCGTCCGCGGTGACGCGCGGCGGGCGTGCCGCCCTCGTCTACGTCGCGCTCACCGCGCTCTTCACCTGGCCCCTGCCCTATTTCTTCTTCACCCACCACGTCGGAGAGAGCGGGGGCGACGCGCGCATCTACCTCTGGAACCTCTGGTGGGTGCGCAAGGCCCTCGTCGACCTGCATGCGAATCCCCTGCGGACGGACTACATCTTCTATCCGGTGGGGATCGGCCTCGCCCTGCACACGCTCGCCCTCCTCCACGGCGTCTTGTTCGTCCCGCTCAGCGCGCTGCTCGGCGTCGTGGCGGCGGCGAACGCCATCGTGTGCGCGACGTTCGTCGCGTCCGCGCTCGCCACCTACGCGCTCTGCCGCCGGCTCGGCGCGGGCCCCGAGGGGGCCTTCCTGGCCGGCGTCGCGTTCGGCTTCTGCCCCTACCGGCTGGCCCGCCTCGCCGGCCATTACGACCTGCTGAGCACGGAGTGGATGCCGCTCTACGCGCTCGCCTTGCTTGCCCTCGTGGACGCGGGATCGACCCGCGCCGGTCTCGTGCTCCTCGCGGGAGCGGCCGCCGCCGCCTGCGGCTACACGAACCTGACCTACCTGAGCTTCCTCGCACTCTTCTCCCTGCTCAACGTGGCGTGGGTGGGGGCGACGCGCCGGCCGAGCCTGCGCGCGGTCGCCGCGCGCCTGGCCCTCGTGGCGTTGGTCGCGATGGCGCTGCTCCTCCCGTTGGCGATCGAGGCCGCGCGCGACCTCACGTCGTGGCGTTACCTTCCCTATCCCGGGACCGGACGCTACGTCGCCGACCTGGCCGCGTACGTGCGGCCGGGTCCGGCCCAGACCGTCCTCGGTCCGCGGATCGGGCGTGCCTTCGACCGCGACCTCACCGACACCACCGTCTTTCCGGGATACGTCCTGCTCGGCGCCGGCATCGCCGTGCTGGCCAGCCGCCGAGCACGGCGCGGCCTCGGGTTCTGGATCCTCCTGGGGGCGTGCGCTTTCGTTCTCAGCCTGGGCCCGTCGCTGCGCGTGGCGGGGCGTGACCTGGGCTTGCCCCTTCCCTTCGCGGTGCTCCCGCACATTCCCGTGCTCCAGCACATGCGGGCCCCCTCCCGGTTCTCGATCCTGGTCGTGCTCGCGCTGGCCGTGCTCCTGGCCGCGGGCTGGACCACATGTCTGGCGCGCGTGCGCCGGCCCTCCGCTCGCCTGCTCCTCACCGCGGCCGTGGCCGCACTGATGGTCGCCGAGTACCTGGCCGTACCGGTCCCGCTCTTCCAGGCGGGTGCGCCCGAGGTCTTCGCCCGGGTGGCGCGGGAGCCGGGGGACTTCACGGTCGTCGAGATCCCCGGCATCGACCAGGTGCCGGGCCGCATCATGTACGACCAGACCATCCACGGTAAGCGGATCTTCATCGGCACCGCCGCCCGCGTGCCGGTCGAGAAGACGAGCTATTACTTCGGCCTCCCGCTCGTGCGGCCGCTCGTGGACCTGCGCAAGGGCCGCCTCGAGCTGGACGCCGGCCTCCTCGCGCGCGAGCGAGATGCGGCGCCGCGAGTGGCGCGCTTCCTCGCCCTGCGCTACGTCGTGGTCGAGCACGCCTTCGCGGACCGCGGCGTGGTGGACTTCCTCGAGCAGGTACTGCCCGTGGCGCGGGTCGACGACGACGGCGAGCGGATGCTGTTGCGCGTGTCGCCGGAGGGCTTGCCGCCGCTGCCGTGGAGGGTCGAGGCGGGAGCCCCGGAGTCGCGGATGCACTTCGAGACGGGATGGTCTGTGCCGGAGGAGACCGGCGGAGCGTTGACGCGCTCGCCGAGCGGGTCGCGCTCGACGATCCTCTACCGCCGGCCGTCGGCAGACGTGCGGAGCCTCGTCCTCGAGATCGCCGGCGGGAGCGAGCTCTCGTGGCCCCTGCCCGGGGGCCCGGCCGACGTCGTCGAGCGCCTCGAGCTCACCTGGGCGTCGGCTCCCCCTCCGGCTCTTCCTCCTCGGGTAGTGGCCCTGCGCCTGGAGCGGGCGCCCTGATGCGGTCTCGGCGCAGCTCGTAGATGCGGTCGCCGTCGGGCGCCTCCGCCACGAAGGCGAACAGCCGCGAGCGGTCGAAGGCGGCGGCCAGGGGCCGGAAGGCCGGCTCGCGCACGGCGGGGACGATCACGTACAGGGTGGGGAAGACGTCGGCGATATAGAGAGCGGGCTTGCTGGCGTCGAGGTCGGCGGGCACGCGGCGCACCCAGTGGTTTTCGACGAGACGCGCGATGATGCGCGTCCCGCCGGGGACGAAGGCCGAGCCCTGGCCGTTGACTACGGGAAGGGCGTGCCGCGCCGCCCACACCAGCGTGTCGGGGGCGAAGACCGGCACTTCCAGGATCGGGGCCGGGGGCAGCGCGCGGATCATCCCGTAGGCGGGGGGCACGCCCGCCGGGATCGCGCGCACGACGGGGGGCGGGCTCAGCGTCTCCAGCACCGCGAGCAGGACGATGAGCGGCCCCGCCCACGCGCGGGCGGCGGCGCGCAGGCCGGCCCATCCGATCGCGGCGAGGACGGCGAGCAGGAAGAGCGCGGCCGCCGCGAACGTGTAGGGGTGCCGCATGCCGTCGAACGGCGGTATAGAGAAGAGCCACGTGTAGGGCAGGTCGAACGTCCGCCCGGCCACCTCCCGCCGCGGGCCGAGGGACAGAAGGAGCATCACGGCGAAGGCGGTGCCGTAGAAGAGGGTCCCCGGGCGGCGGCGCGCCACCGCCAGAGCGCCGAGGGCGAGCGCGAGCACGCCGGGGAAGAGCCGCTCGCCTTCGCGGGGAGAGAGCCAGCGGTACGCATAGGCGTCGCTCGTGAGGTCCGGGGAGGGACGGAAGGCCATCGCCGCCGACATGTTGATGTTCCGCCGCAGGCCCTGCTCCCGCCGCGCGTCGAGATACGCCGTGAGATACGGCAGCGTCAGGAGCGCCCCGAGCAGCGCCGCCGCGGCCAGCGCCGCGAGCGCGCGCGAGCGGCGGAGGGCCCGAAGGCTCACCGCCGCGAAGACCGCGGCGAGCACGACGGCGGCGACGCCGTAGTAGCCGCTGGACTGCGCGCTGAGGGAGAAGCTCACCCCGGTGAGGGCCACGCTGAAGGCGGTCGGCCGCTCGACCGTGCGGTGCAGGCCGAGGAGGAAGAGGGCCAGCCACCCGGCGGTGAGGAGGTTGAGGTGGTAGACGTGGCGCATCTGGTGCGAGTTGAAGGCGGCGAGGACGCCGCACAGCAGGCCGGCCCAGCGGTCGCCGGTGACGGCGTACCCGAGGGCATGGAAAGCCCACCCACCGAAGGCGAGGGCGACGAGCGCGGCCAGGTTGGTGAGCGGCACCGGGTCGTCGATGAAGGGCCGGAAGGGAAGCAGGAGCACCACGGTGCCGAGCGACAGGTCGGAATGGAGCACGGCGTGGCGCGCGGGATGGAAGATGTTCCCCTGGAAGATCTGGCTCGGGTCGAAGAAGTGGGTGGCCAGCCAGTGCACGGTCCACAGATCCACCAGCACGTCGAGGTGGCCGAGGACGTGGGTGTGGACGAGGGCCGCCAGCGGACGCGTGGCCGTGACCGCCAGGGCGAGGAAGAAGAGGGCGGCGAGCGCCTCGCGGCCCAGGGCGTGCTTGTCTCTCACCTTCTCGTGTTCACGGGCTCCACATCGGCATGCTAGTGTACGACGCCACGGAGCACCCGCAGGTCGGGCTCCTTTCCGCCCGAGCGGGAGCACTCCCGCGACTGCGGAATCTTGATGGAAGTGCCCGACCGAGGATGCGAATCTCAGGCGCGCGGAGCGCGCCGCGTTCAGGATCAATGACCCGCGGCGGGGCTCTCCTCTTCGCGCTGGGCCTCGCGCTCCGGCTCTGCCTGCTGCCGGTGTGGGGCACCTTCGACACCGAGGTCCAGAAGGCGTGGGCCGCGCGAGCGGCCACCGCCGGCCTGGCCGGGATCTACGGCCCCGACGATCGGGAGGTGGTGCGGGTGGCCCGGGCGGAGACGGGCTCGGCGTGGGGGCTGCTCACCGCTACGAACCTGCCTCGCACGCGCATCGATTGGAATAACGGCAACTTCGTCGTCGATTACCCGCCGGGCAGCCTCATCGTGCTGTGGGGGGAGGGGAAGCTCTACCGCGAGCTGCGGCCGCAGATGCCGAACCGGCCCTTGTTCAACGCGGTCGTCAACCTCGCTCCGCTGCTCGGCGGCGTCGCCATCGCGGTCCTTCTCTATCGCAGCGCCCGCGGGGAGTGGGCCGGCAAGCGCAGCGTTGCTTTCTGGCTCAATCCCGCCGTCCTCCTGGCCGCGCCCGTGCTGGGGGGACAGGACCCGCTCTTCGGCGCGCTCGCCCTGGCCGCCGTCCTCGGCCTCGCCGCGGGTCGTCATGTCGCGGCCACCGCGCTGGCGGTGGCGGCGGGACTGGTGAAGCCGCAGGGGGCGCTGCTGCTCCCCACGCTGCTCTTCGTGATGGCGCGCGAAGCCCGTCCGCGGGCCTGGGCGAAGGCCGTGCTGTCCGCCCTGGCGGTCGCGGCGCTCGTCTTGATGCCATGGTGGACGAGCGGCCACTTGCTTTCCGCCCTCGACGGCTGCCGCCGGACGCTGACCCAGAGCGCGCTCTCCGCCCAGGGTCTGAACCTGTGGTGGCTCGCCGGATGGGTGATGGAATGGGCGCAGGAGGGCCCGTGGCCGCTCGCCCGCATCCACTCCGCCGAGGCCTTCCGCCAGTGGGCGGGCTGGGACCCGCACCTCGCCGCGCGGGCGCTGCTCGCAGCGGCGACCGTCGCCAACCTGTTCCTCATGCGCCGGTGGCCGGCGGCCGACCGCCGCATCATCGCCCTCTCGGTGATCCTGCAGGTCCATGCCTATGCGTTCCTCGCGACGAGCGTGCACGAGAACCACACGTTCCTGGCCGTGGTCCTCGCTCCGTTGCTGCTCGGCGTCTGGCCGGAAGCCCGCACGCTTCTCGCGGCGACCTCCACGATGCTGTTCCTCAACCTGTTCCTGGTCGCGGGCCTTGGCCGCCGCGTCACGACGCTGCGCTTCGTGGAGCAGGTGCGGATGGCGGCCGGCGTCGACCTGGCGGTGGTCGCGGCCGTGCTGCACGCGGCCCTGCTCGTCGCGCTGTTCGCGTGGGCCGCCCGGCCGCGCGGCGACGCCGCGGGGCGTATCGCGGCCCCCAGCCCGAACCAGTGAGTACGGGGCTACGAATGCACCGGCTGTCCCCATATGTGGGGAGGTGAGGGGGTCGTTGAAGGTGGGGGGTCGATGGAGGACCGCCGGCGTTCTCCGCGGCCTTCTCGAGTGCGCGCTCTCCGCCCTCGTGGCGGCGGGCGTGTCCGGCCTGCTGTTCACGAACGACGGCCGGCTCCTTGCAGAGCTTGGGCGCGTGACCCTCTTCTGGCTTCCGATGCTCGTCGTGATGTCGCGTCTGTCGCGCGGCCCGCGGGCGGGTCCCGGCCTCGCCGTCCGCGGCATCGTCATGGCCTTCGCCGGCTTCGTCGTCGCCGCCCTCCTCGCCGGCTTCACCACGGAGAATCCGGGCCGGCTGGCCCGCCACGTCGTCCAGTTCCTGATCGTATGGCTGCCGCTGCTGGCCCTGCCGGCGATCGCCCGGCTGTCGCGGCGGTGGCGGGAGTTGCTGATGCTCGCTTTGTCCACCGCCGCGTGCGTGGGCGTGCTCTGGCTCGCCGGCCCCGTCCTGATGCGGCGCGTCATCGTGCCGCGCTACACCCTCGGCGTCGACCATCGCCCGCGGCCGCACACCGGAGGAACGAACGAGGACGGGGTCTATTCGCACCTCGGCGCGAGCGACTTCCGCGGCGAGGCCTTCAACGTGATCTGTCTCGGCGACTCCTTCACCGCCAACCCGCATCTCCCGGAGGAGGTGCGCTGGCCGACCCGGCTCGAGCGTCTGCTCCAGCCGCGCATGCCTGGACGGAAGGTGCGGGTGGCGAACTTCGGCTGGGTCTCCTCCTCGCCCGTGCTTCAGGCGCGCCAGCTCCGGGAGATCGGCGCGAAGTACAAGCCCCACCTCGTCGTGCAGGCCTTCGACATGACCGACTTCCACGACGACCTCGTGGCCCGCGAGCGGCTGGCCCGCATCGGCGCCGCCGGGGGAGGAGAGGTCTCGATCTTCCGCGCGTTCGGCGTGGGGGCGAGCCTCGCGCTCGGGGTCGACGATTACGGACAGTGGTTGCGGGAGCGCTTACGCTGGGCGCGGCCGGACGGCGCTCCCGCCGTTCCCGGCCCGCGCTACTTCTTCCTGTTCGAGCCGCCGGAGGCGTCCGAGCCCTACTTTCGCGCGAGCTGGGAGGCCATCCTGCAGACGGAGCGCCTGGCGCAGGAGATGGGCGCGCGCTACGCGATGTTCGTCCTCCCGCGCTATCAACAATACGACGCGCGCGAGAGCCCTCGCGATCCCGAGCGCCGCGTGTTCCCGGCCGACGCGCCGGGCCTGCTGGCGCCTTTCGCGTACTTCGCGCGGCAGGCGCGGACGGCGGGGTTCCCCGTCCACTCGTTGCGCGAGGACTTCCTCGCCGACCCGGCGTTTCCCAAGTGCCGGAGCGACGATCCGCACTGGAACGCGGAGGGGAACCGGGTGGCGGCGGAGGCGATAGAGCGGCATCTTCTTGATGACGGGCTGGTTCCGTAAGCTGAGGCAGCGGAGTGCTGAACAACCTCTTCCGGAGAGAGTGTTCGGCGCGCGCAGCGGAGCGTCTCCTCTGCCGTCTCACGGAGGGTTGCTGCGCGCCTCCACAATGTGGAGCCGCGCCAGCGGGACCTCGCGCGCTCGGTCCACATTCCGACGCGAGACGTTTGGGGACGGCGAGCGCGGAGCGAAGCGCGCCGCATTCGGGTTGTTGAAGATGGGGGGTTGACAGAGACGCCGGGGTTCATTATCGTTACACATTCGGTCACGTTCTGCGGACGGCTGGTCCGCTCCCCCTCGCACTTCTTCCGAGAATCGCCATGAGCCAAGAAGATCCTTCTTCCCCCAACCGCCCGGCCCCGCCCCGCCGAGGCCGCCCCCCGAAGGGCGACGGCCCGAGAAACCGGTCCCGGGAAGGGCCGGAGAACGACGGCGCGGACGAAAGCGGCCCGGATGGCCCGGCCGCGATAGCGACCGCGGAGCCCGACGCCGCGCCCCCGCCGGAGGAATCCGCTCCGGTGGCTCCGTCGCAGGAGCCGCCGGCGCCGCCTCCCGCCGCACCGGCTGAAGCCGCGGCCCCGCCGGCCGAGCCCAGCCCTGCGCCCGCCGCCGCCCCCGCCCGGCGTGAGCCGGAGGCCGCCCTCGACCGCGGCAACCGGCTCGACCTCGCCGAGCTCAAGGAAATGAACATCACCAAGCTCGCGCACGTGGCCAAGTCCCTGGACATCTCGGGGGCGGCGACGATGAAGAAGCAGGAGCTGGTATTCCAGATCCTGCGCGCGCAGGCGGAGAAGGAAGGGCTCATCTTCTCGGAAGGCGTGCTGGAAATCCTGCCCGACGGCTTCGGCTTCCTGCGTGCCCCGGAATATTGCTACCTGCCGGGGCCGGACGACATCTACGTCTCGCCTTCGCAGATCCGGAAGTTCGACCTCCGCACCGGCGACACCATCAGCGGCCAGATCCGCCCGCCCAAGGAAGACGAGCGCTACTTCGCGCTGATCAAGGTCGACGCCGTCAACTTCGAGCCCCCGGACAAGTCGAAGGAGAAGATCTTCTTCGACAACCTGACCCCGCTCTACCCGATGGAGCGGATCAAGATGGAGACCATCGCCGAGAACCTGTCGCCGCGGATCCTCGACCTGATGACGCCGCTCGGCAAGGGCCAGCGCGCTCTCATCGTCGCCGCCCCCCGCACGGGGAAGACGATGCTGCTCCAGGCGATCGCGAACGCGATCACGAGCAACCACCCGGAGATCGTCCTCATCGTCCTGCTCATCGACGAGCGGCCCGAGGAGGTCACCGACATGCAGCGGTCGGTGCACGGCGAGGTCATCTCGTCGACGTTCGACGAGCCGGCCGACCGCCACGTCCAGGTGGCGGAGATGGTGATGGAGAAGGCCAAGCGGCTCGTGGAGCACAAGAAGGACGTGGTGATCCTGCTCGACTCGATCACCCGCCTCGCGCGGGCCTACAACACGATCGTGCCCCCCTCGGGCAAGGTCCTCTCCGGCGGCGTGGACAGCAACGCGCTGCAGCGGCCGAAGCGCTTCTTCGGCGCCGCCCGCAACGTGGAGGAGGGCGGCAGCCTCACCATCATCGCCTCCGCCCTCGTGGAGACGGGCTCGCGGATGGACGACGTGATCTTCGAGGAGTTCAAGGGCACGGGCAACGCCGAGATCGTCCTCGACCGCAAGCTCACCGACAAGCGGATCTTCCCCTCCATCGACATCAACCGCAGCGGCACGCGCAAGGAGGAGCTGCTCGTCCCCAAGGACGAGCTGAACCGGACGTGGATCCTGCGCAAGGTCCTGTCTGCGCTCTCGCCGGTGGAGGCGATGGAGTTGCTGCTGGAGCGGCTCTCGAAGAGCAAGAGCAACAAGGAATTTCTCGAGAGCATGTCTAGCGGCGCATAGCAAGAGCCACGCGCTGCGAGCGAAGCGCGATTGCTGCGCGCCCCGCCAGCTCAGTCAGGTTCCATGGCGCGGTCGCCGAGCCCCGGGCGGACCGTGACCCGGACGTTGCTCGCGGCGAGGGAGCGGTTGGCGCGGCGCATGGTGACCTTG
>WNFB01005132.1_pt1 | contig 11699 bp, 7 predicted proteins | sample 5400501 | NCBI WGS metagenome assembly WNFB01 (sample SAMN13153341, study PRJNA577476) | soil metagenome | isolation source: 200 cm saprolite under Douglas fir tree site 2 hole 1 | place: USA:California | collected 2015-04-18 | reverse complement strand
CCGAGCCGCTACTCGGCCGGGGGACGGCTGCCACGGTGACGACCGCGCTCGAGGCGGCGACGCGCGCCGGGATCATCGTGGCGGGGACCCCGGTCTACCGAGCGACGTACAGCGGGCTGTTGAAGGTGTTCTTCGACCTGCTGCCGCAGGACAGCCTGATCGGGAAGATCGGCGTGCCGCTGGTGACGGGCCATGGCCCCGCGCATGCCCTTTCCGTAGACCACGGGCTCCGTCCGCTGTTCGCGAGTCTCGGGGCCACGGTGATAGCGAGCGGGGTGTACGCGACGAGCCAGCAGTTCACCGACGGGAAGCCCGGCCGCGAGCTGCTCGAGGCCGTGGACCGAGCGGTAGCGGAAGCGCTCGTCCTCGCTGGGCGGTAGGAGCCTAGGCTGTCGCACGAACGCCCCACGGTGCCGCAAAAACGCCCTATCCTGGCGACCGCGGTCTCGCGATGTTGCGCAACCGACCGTGATTACCCCAAATAGAGCCATGTCTCGAGACCTGGCGGCGCTCGCCGCCGACGAGGAGCCGCGCGTCCAAGCCGAGGTGCGACGTGCCGCCCTTCGGCAGCTGCTCGCGGGCGGGCCGCTTGCCGAGTCGGTCCATATCGTGCTCGTCACGGTCGTCGCCGCCGTGGTGTGGAATTCCCAGCCGGTCGGACTCACGCTCGGGTGGGTCGGCGCGGTCGCGGCCGCCGCTGGGTTGCGGAGCTGGTGGCGTCTGCGCGCCACAAAGCGCAACCTCTCGGCCGAGGAAGCCCTGCGGGGAGTACGCTTGACAGTGGCCGGAGTGGGCCTGGCATGGGGCTTCGGAGCCGCTGCGGCGATCCCGGCTCTGGGCCTCGACGAGGCGGCCCTCATCCTCGTGGTGCTCGCAGGTCTCGTGGCTGGTGCGACCGGTACGCTGGTCGGCGACCGGCGCAGCTTCCTCTACCTCCTGCTGACCGTACTGAGCCCGCTGCCCATCGGCATCCTCTTGCAGGGCCACTCCCGGCAACATGTCATGGCGATCGTCCTGATCGCGATGTTCGCTTGGGGCATGGACCGGGTGCATCGGCGTGCTCACCGCACGTTCGCCGATCGAGTCCGAGCATCGGCCTTGCTGGAGCGATCCACCCAGGAATTGGCCCGTCAGCACGCCTACCTCGACGCCCTGATCGCGAGCACGCCGGTGGCCATCGCGGTGCTGGACGACCAGCGCGTGGTGCGCAGCGTAAACCCGGCGTTCGAGGCCCTGTTCGGATACTCCGCGGCCGAGGTCGTTGGCGCTGGGATCGACGGGTTGATCGTGCCGGAGGCCTTGCGCTCCGAGTCGAGCGACTTGGAGACGCGGGTTCGGCGGGGGGAAGTCGTTCGCGTGGAGCTCGAGCGAATGCGCAAGGACGGCCGGCGTATCCAGGTCCGCCTCTCGGCTGCCGCCGTGAAGGCCGCCGCCGACGGCGCGCTCGTCGCCCTGTACGAAGACATCAGCGATCGCAAGGCGGCGGAAGCGGCGATGCGCGAGGCGCGGGACTTGGCGGAGCGCGTAGCACGCGCCCGCAGCGCCTTCCTAGCCAACATGAGCCACGAGATCCGCACGCCGATGAATGCGGTGCTCGGCTTCGTCGAGCTGGTTCTGGACACGGAGCTGGCCTCGGAGCAGCGGCGGGCTCTGGAGCTGGTGCGGACCTCGTCCGAGGCGCTGCTCACCATCCTCAACGACATCCTGGACTACTCGAAGATCGAAGCGGAGCATCTCGAGCTCGAAGCGATTCCGTTCGACCTGCCCAAGGTGGTGCACGCCACTGCCACCCTGCTCGCCGTCCGGGCGCGAGAAAAGCACCTCGAGCTGACCGTGGACGTGCTGCCCGACGTTCCACAAATGGTGCGGGGCGATCCGACCCGGGTGCGCCAGGTGCTCATGAACCTGATCGCCAACGCGATCAAGTTCACCGAGGAGGGCGAGGTGGACGTGTCGGCCAGCGTGGTTCGGCGCGACGGCGGCGGGGCGACCGTGCAGTTCCGCGTGCGGGACACGGGGATCGGCATCTCGCCGGAGCAGCTCGGTACCATCTTCCAGGAGTTCACGCAGGCGGACGCTTCAATGACGCGCCGCTACGGCGGGACAGGCCTCGGCCTCGCGATCTCGCGCCGGTTGGTGGCGCTGATGGGCGGCGAGCTAGCCGTCACGAGCGAGGTGGGCCGCGGCAGCGAATTCAGCTTCGCCCTCACCTTCCCGCTCGAGGCGGCACAAGTCACGGCCCGCGCCGCCGTCTCCCTGGGCGGGCGCCGGCTCCTGGTGGTGGATGACAACGAAACCAACCGCCGCATCGTCCGGGACATGCTGGGCGCGGAGGGGATGGCCGTCCACGAGGCGCCCCGCGCCGACGCCGGTCTCGAGGCGCTGCGCCGCGCCGCGCGAGCGGGGGCGCCCTACGACCTCGCGATCCTCGACGCCCAGATGCCCGATCAGGACGGCTTCGAGCTCGCCACGGCCGTGCGCGCCGATCGCGCGCTGGCGTCGACGCGGCTCCTGATCCTCACCTCGGCGGGGCAGCGCGGCGACGGCGAGCGGTGCCGGCAGCTGGGTATCCAGGCGTATCTCACCAAGCCCATCGCGCGGGCCGATCTGGTCGAGGCCGTGGGCACGGTGCTGGCCGGCACCGTGTCGGCCCCGGGCGAGGCCGACCTCGTCACGCGCCACTCGATCGCCGAGTCGCGTCACGCTCTGCGAATCCTTCTGGCGGAGGACAACCCCGTCAATCAGCAGGTGGCGACGGCCATGCTCTTGAAGCGGGGGCACCAGGTGGACGTCGTGAGCAACGGTCGCGAAGCGGTGGACGCCGTGGCCCGAGAGCGCTACGACGTCGTGCTCATGGACATCCAGATGCCCGAGATGGACGGGTTCGAGGCCACGGCGAAGATCCGTGCCCTGCCGCAGGGCCGGACACTCCCGATCATGGCCCTCACGGCCCACGCGCTGAGCGGGGAGCGCGAGCGCTGTCTGGAGCGCGGGATGAGCGGTTATCTCGCGAAGCCGTTCAAAGCGCACGACCTATTCGCCGCCGTCGAAGGGCGGGGCGCCCAGCCGGCCGACACCAGCGCCGGGCCGTCACCTGCCGTCGACGTCGCGGCCTTCCGGCGGTCCATGGAAGAGGCGGGGGCAGCCGAGGCGGTCGACGGGATCCTCGAGACTTTCGTGGCGACCATGCCGCAGCGCCTGGATGCTCTGGCCGCGGCGGCCCGGGGCGCCGACGCCGAGCCGTTGCAGCGGGCCGCGCATGCCTTCAAGTCAGCCGCCGGGACGATCGGTGCGGGCCGTCTGGCCGCGCTGCTCGAGGACATGGAGCGCGCGGCGCGGGATGGCGATGTGGCTGGGGCGTGTGACAAACTTGTGCACGTACGCGGCGAAGCGCAGGCCGCGCTCGATTACCTTCGGACGGCGACGAAAGGCGGGTAGGATGGCTAACGCAATCCCCGTGCTGGTCGTGGACGACGACGCGGTATCGAGCGCCCAGCTCGGCGCGCTCGCGAAAGCGGCCGGTTACGACGTCCGGAGCTCGCCCAACGGCCGCGAGGCATGGGAGCTGCTCCAGCTGGCGCGCATTCCCATCGTGATCTCCGACTGGTACATGCCGGAGATGGACGGCCCGGAGCTGTGCCGCCGCATCCGCTCCCGTGTGCGCGAGCCGTACGTCTATTTCATCCTCGTCACGTCACGCGGCGGCAAGCAACAGTATCTGGCCGGAATGGAGGCGGGGGCGGACGACTTCATCGCGAAGCCGGTGGACCCGGACGAGCTGCGCGCCCGGCTCAAAGTGGCGGAGCGAATCCTCGGCCTGCGCAAAGAGATCGAGCAGCTCGAGGTGCTGCTCCCCATCTGCTCGTACTGCAAGCGAATTCGGAACGACAAGGAAGAGTGGGAGCCGCTGGAGCAGTACATCGAGCAGCACTTCGAGCAGCTGCTCAGCCACGGCATCTGTCCCGACTGCTACATCAAGTACGTCCAGCCGCAGCTCGATCGGGGCACGTCTTCGTGACAGAACCCGCCACACAACCACCGCCGGCCCGATCATCGGCCGGCGGATGGTGGGCCACGGTGCGCGAGGCGCTGCGCGGCTCGCGCCACGACTACACCTCCGGCCCGCTGGGTCGGGCGATCGTGCTGCTCGCGATTCCCATGGTCGCCGAAATGATCATGGAGTCGTTGTTCGCGGTGTGGGACGTGTACTGGGTCGGCCGGGTGGGGCCGGCGGCGCAGGCCACGGTCGGGCTGACGGAGTCGCTTCTCACCCTCATCTATACCGCCGCCATGGGGCTCTCGATCGGCGTCACGGCCATGGTGGCGCGGCGTATCGGCGAGAAGAATCTCGAGGGGGCGGCCGAGGCGGCGGTGCAGGGGATCGCGCTGGGCGTGATCGTGGCCGTGGTGACCGGGGCGATCGGTGTGGCCTTCGCGCCGCGTCTCCTCGGCCTCATGGGCGCGAGCCCCGAGGTGCTGACCATCGGGAGCACGTACGCGCGGATCATGCTCGGCGGGAACGTCGTGATCCTGCTGCTGTTCCTTATCAACGCCGTGTTCCGGGGCGCGGGCGACGCGGCGATCGCGATGCGCGTGCTGTGGCTCGCTAACAGCATCAATATCCTGCTCGGGCCCTGTCTGATCCTGGGTCTCGGGCCGTTCCCGCGCCTCGGCGTGACCGGGGCGGCGATCGCGACCACCATCGGCCGCGGCACCGGTGTCCTGTTTCAGCTGTATCGCTTGTGGCGCGGCGACGCCCGCGTGTCCATCCGGCGCGCGCAGCTCACGCTCCAACCCGTCGTGATGCGGACGATGTTGCGACTCTCGGGCACGGGCACGTTCCAGGTGCTGATCGGGACCGCGAGCTGGATCTTCCTGGTCCGGATCATTTCGAGCTTCGGGACGGACGCGATCGCGGGGTACCAGATCGCGATCCGGATCATCGTGTTTGCGCTGCTGCCGTCGTGGGGGCTCGCCAATGCCGCGGCGACGCTGGTCGGGCAGAACCTCGGCGCCGGCCGCCCCGAACGCGGCGAACGCGCGGTGTGGCTCGCCGGGTTCTACAACATGCTGTGCCTCGGAGGCGTGGGAGCCCTGTTCGTGGCGTTCGCCGGACCGATCACCGGCGTGTTCACTCGCGACCCCAGCGTGGCGCCGATCGCCGCCCAGTGCCTGCGCACGATCAGCTATGGGTTCCTGTTCTACGCCTGGGGCATGGTGATCACGCAGTCGTTCAACGGCGCCGGGGACACGTGGACGCCGACGTGGATCAACCTGGGCTGTTTCTGGCTGTGGGAGATTCCACTGGCGTACGTGCTGGCGGTACATGGCAAGCTCGGACCCTTCGGCGTGGCCCTCGCGGTCACGATCGCGTTCTCGACCGTCGCCGTCGTCAGCGCGCTGCTCTTCCGCCGCGGGCGTTGGAAGGAGCGGCGCGTCTAGCCGCCTGCCTTAGGTAGCTGTTGCGTTGACGCATCGCCCCGCGCCGCTTGACAGCGGAACGGCGACGAACCCACCCTGGTACTAAGGGAACGACAATCGGTTCGTCGGAACTAGAGGAGCGCATGCGTGGACGCGAAAGAGCTGCTCGATAGTCTCGACGTCGGTGTTCTGGCCATGGCGACCGACTGGACGATCGCCGCATGGTCGGCGGCGGCGGCGCGCATCACCGCGCTGCCGGCGGACCGGGTGGTGGGTCGGAGCATCTGGATCGCCTTCCCGGCGGCGAAGGGCACCGAGCTGGAGCTCGTGCTGGACGAGGTACTGGCCGACGGCAAGCCCCGCACGTTCCTCGCGCCCGCGGGAACGCCCGAGGTCGCGGGCACGGTGCTGGAGATCCGGATCACCCGCGGCCCGGAGAATCATCTCGTCCTCTCCTTCCGGCCGGTGCACGAGGAGCTCGCGCCGGAGTCTCGCGCGGCGCAACTCTTGAGCGCGCTCGAGGCGGAGCGCCGGCTGTATCTGCAGCTGTTCAGCTCGCTGCCCACACCCGCTCTGGTGCTCTCTCCGGACGGCCAGATCCTCGATGCCAACCCCGAGGGAGCGAGCTTGTTGGGCGGGGCGGATGCGACGGCGCTGCGCGGCCGCGTACTGACGGAGTGGACTCCCGCGGCACAGCAGGGGATGCTCGCCGCCGGGCTACGGCACGCCGTCACCAAACGGCAGGACGTGGCGCTCTCCTTCGAATTCGCCGGTGAGCCGGCGCGGGAGGTACGCGCTGTCGTCGTGAACGTGGACCCCGTGCGTGCGGCGCCGAAGCTCCTGTTCCTGGCCCTGGACGTGTCGCGCGAGATTCTGCTACAACAGCGGCTGCTCCAGGCCGACCGGCTCTCACAGCTCGGCGCCTTGGTGTCGGGCGTGGCGCACGAGCTCAACAATCCTCTGGCCGCGATCGCCGCCTTCGGTGAAGCACTTTCCCTGGACCCGCATCAGGCCGAGCTGGCGGAGAGCGCCGAGGTGATTCGGAGCGAGGCGATGCGGGCCGGTCGCATCGTGCAGACCCTGCTCGACTTCGCCCGCCAGCGGCCGCGCATGCAAACCGCCGTGGACCTGGGGGAGATTGCCGATCGCGTGCTCGCGCTGCAGCGCAGCGCGCTCAAGAAAGCGCGCATCCGCGCCACGATATCGATTCCCAACGACGTCCCCGCCGTGTCGGGCGACCCGCAAGAGCTGCAGCAGGTCATGCTCAACGCCGTGGTGAACGCCCGGCAGGCGATCGAGGGCACGGGTCGTCCGGGCCAGATCGCCATCGCGGGTCGCTCCACCGACCACCACGTGCTGGTGACGGTGGACGACACGGGCCCGGGCGTGCCGCCCGAGATCCTCGACCGCGTGTTCGAGCCGTTCTTCTCGACCAAGGCAGAGCACGGCACCGGGCTCGGCCTGGCGATCAGCTTTGGACTCGTGCGCGGAATGGGCGGTCGCATGTGGATGCAGAACGTCGAAGGAGGCGGTGCGCGGCTCTCCTTCGAGCTCCCCGTGGATGCGGGCAGCCCCGACGCCACGGCTCGCGGCGCCGGCCAGCCGGCCGTGCGGCGGCTCTCGCTGCTGGTGGTTGAAGACGAGGAAGCGGTGCGCCGCGCCCTGGCGCTGCTCGGTAAGCGGCTCGGCCACGAGGTGACGACCGTCGGCCGGTTCGCCGACGCGACCGAGCGTCTCGCCCAAGCGGGCGCGCGTTACGACGCTCTATTGGTGGATGTGCACCTGGACGACGCGCACACCGGGTTCGACCTGTTCGATCATTTGCGGACCGCAGGTGAGGGGCTGGAGCAGCGCATTGTGTTCACGACGGGGGATTCCATCTCGACGCAGACCCGCGACGCGCTGGAGCGCGCCGCCCGGCCCGTGCTGCGGAAGCCCTTCAGCCTCGACGAGCTGCGGGAAATGCTCGAGCGCGTGACGGCCGGCTGACGGACGGCGCCGTCAGGCCGCCTGCACCGCAACCCGCGTACGCCGGCGCCGGCGCTCCTTGGCGCGGTCGCGGTAGTACGCGACTGTTTCCCGCAGGCCCTCGTTGAAATCCACGACCGGCTGGTATCCCACGAGGTCGCGCGCCTTGTCGATCGAGGCGAGTGAATTACGGACTTCACCGGGCCGCCCCTCCACATACTTCGGCAGGACCGGCACGCCGGCCAAGTCCCGGATCCGGTCCCACAGGTCGTTGACGCTCACGCTCTGGCCGCAGCCGACGTTGAACACCTGTCCGGCGACCCGCGCGGCCGGCGCGCGGGCGGCGAGCAGGTTCGCATGGACCACGTTGGCGACATACACGAAATCACGGGTCTGGCCGCCGTCCCCGTAAATGGTGGGTGGCTCGCCTCGCAGGGCCGAGGCAATGAATCGCGGCACGACGGCGGCGTACTGGGAGTTCGGGTCCTGGCGCGGCCCGAAGATGTTGAAGTACCGCAGCACCACGGTTTCGAGCCCGTAGGTCTCGTGCAGGGCGTAGCAGTACTCCTCGCCCGCGAGCTTGGACGCCGCATACGGCGACAACGGTCGCGTGACGTGATCCTCGGAGTTGGGCAGCGTCGCGGGGTTCCCGTAGGCCGACGTGGATCCGGCGTAGATGACCCGCCGCACCCGCGCATCGCGCGCCGTGAGCAGGATGTTCAGCGTCCCGGTCGCGTTCACCTCGTGCGCGGCGAGTGGCTCGTCCACCGAGCGCTGGACCGAAGTGAGCGCGGCCTGGTGGAACACGTAGTCGGCCCCTTCCACGGCGCGGCGACACGTGCTCAAGTCCGTGACGCTGCCGCGGATGAAGCTCACGCGCCGGCGCACCGCCGCGAAATTCTCACGCCGGCCCGACGACAGGTCATCGAGAATGACCACGTCCTGTCCGGCGGCGACGAGGCGCTCGACCAGATGCGAGCCGATGAACCCTGCGCCGCCAGTGACCACGTACCGCATGGTGAAACGCCGACCTCCGATGAGGTGCCGAGGTGCCTTTGCAAAACTCCAGCCACACGCTCTAAAGGGGTGACCACGACGCGGAAATGCCGCGCCACGGCAACAGGTGTCTCTCAAACGCACGACAGTCTTCGTGTTGCGTGCCTACGACACCGAGCGCGTCGTTGCCCGCAAGCAAGAGTCGCTCACATGCCGGGCATCGCGCGCACGGCCCCCACGTCGTGCTTGCCGCTCGGCAAGAGGGGAAGGGCATCCCGGACTTCGACGCGGGCCGGCTGGAGGTATCGAGGAAGCTCGCGGCCGTAATACGCCTGGAGCCGGTCGAGCGATCCCAGCTCGGCGAGCACGACGTAAGCGACGATCCGCTCGCCGCGCGCTTCGTCGGGCTCGCCGACGACCACGGCGTCCGCGACCTCGCCGGACGCGTACAGCACACTGAGAATCTCGTCCGGGCCGACGCGGTAGCCCATCGTCTTGATGATCCGGTCCCTCCGCCCCACGAAGTACAGGAACCCTTCATCGTCACGCCGCACCAGGTCGCCCGAGAAGACGACACGCTGTGCGTCGGACGGTCGCAGCGGATCGGCGCGAAACACACGCGCGGTGAGCTCCGGATCGTTCCAGTAGCCGGGCGTGACCGTGGGGCCGCGGTACACCAGCTCGCCGATCTCGCCGGGGGGGGCGGGGGTGCCGTCCTCCTGAAGCACGTAGACCTCCCCGCCGGGAATGGCGCGGCCCATGGAATCGGGCCGGCGGTCGAGCTCCTCGGGCGGGAGGTAGGTGCAGCGCAGCGCTTCGGTCAAGCCGTACATGAGGTAGAGCCGCGCCCCGGGCTTGGCGCGGCGCAGCGCGCGCACTGTTTCGCGAGGGAGGTGCCCGCCGGCGTTGGTCATCACCCGCAGCCCGGGAAGCGGCGCCTCGACGAACGCGGGCACGCGCAATAGCCGGTTCCACAGCGGCGGCACGTCCGCGAGCACCGTGACGCCCTCCGTGCGGACCGAGTCGATCATCTGCTGGGGAAGCGGCGACCGCTCGACGACGAGCGCCGCCCCCGCGCCCACCGCGCACAACAGCTGGCCCACGCCGTACACGAAGCTGAACGGCAGGAGGCTGGCGAGCCGGTCCGCATCGGTCAACGCGAGGTAAGAGACGACGGCACTCGTCAGAGCCCAGAGGTTGGCGTGACTCACCAGCACGCCCTTCGGGAGGCCGGTGGATCCGGACGTATACACGATCTGGGCGATGTCGCTTCCCAGCTGGTGGACCGGTGCGAGCGGCTCGCCGCCGGGACGGATCGCGCTCGCATCGAGGACGCCGACGGCCGTTTCGAGCCGCCGCGGTTGCCGCGCGAGCACGTCTCCCGAGGTGATCAGACAACGGGCGCCCGAGTGGACGAGCACGTGCTCGATCTGGCGCGGGCGGAGCGTCTCGTTCACGATCACGGCGATCGCACCGGCGGCCAGCGTGCCGAAGTAGGCCGCGGCGGCGTCCCGACCGCGCTCCAGGAGGATCGCGACGCGATCGTCGGCCCTGACACCGGCAGCGCGGAGCGCGGCGCCGATCGCCGCCGCGCGCTCCCGCAGCGCGTCGTAGCTGACAGTGCTGCCACGCTCCACGACCGCGGGCCGGTCGCCGTTGCGTGCGGCGCTCTCCCACAGGAGGAGCGCGGCATTGCGAGGGGAGGACGATGGCAGCATGGCTTTGTCGCGGTATTGCAACGAGCGTACCAAAAGAGGACAGGCGGTCGGATGGCACGCCGCGCGTTGCACGGGTGCGACAGGAGCGCTCGACCCGAGATGCGGTGCGGTCCCGAAGGCGTTGGTGCGAGGGCTCGAACTTTGCAATCGGAGACGCCTGGCGAGGCGGAAGCGGGTGTCCCCGTGCTGCGAGGTGCTGTGTTCACGACAATCGTAGACCGGCTGGAGCTTGATGCGGCGGCCGAGACCCGACGGATCGCGGAAGCGCTCCGGGTTCAGGTCGGGCAGACCCTGCGACGTACCGGGATCGTCGTCGCGATGAGTGGCGGGATCGACAGTTCGGTGTGCGCGGCGCTCGCCGTGCAGGCGGTCGGCCCCGGGCACGTGCTCGGGCTCGGCTTGCCGGAACGGGAGTCGGACCTGCAGAGTCTCGTGCTCGCGCGCAACTGGGCGGAGGGCCTCGGGATCGAGTTCCTGGCGGAAGACATCACCGCCATCCTCGAAGCGAGCGGGTGCTACGAGCGGCGGGATGCGGCAGTGCGCCGCCTCGTCCCCGAATACGGCCCCGGGTGGCGCTCCAAGCTGGTGCTCGACGGCGGCGGCCTCGATTCCGACCGCCTCAACGTGTGCTTCATCGCGGTGCAGCCGCCCGGGCAGCCGGTGCGCAAGGTCCGGCTGCCCGCGCGCGAGCTGCGCGAGATCGTCGCCGCTACGAACTTCAAGCAGCGCATCCGGACCATGCTCGCATACCATCAGGCCGACCGGCTGAATTACGCGGTGGTCGGAACGCCCAACCGTCTCGAGTACGACCAGGGGTTCTTCGTGAAGGGCGGGGACGGTCTCGCGGACGTGAAGCCGATCGCGCACCTGTACAAGAGCCAGGTCTACCAGCTGGCGGCGTCGCTGGGGGTGCCTGTGACCATCCGGGCGCGCACGCCCACCACCGACACCTACTCGCTGCCTCAGACGCAAGAAGAGTTCTTCTTCTCGCTCCCGCTTGGCACGCTGGACGTGGTGCTGCAGGCCCGGAACGACGGGCGCAGCGCCGCCGACGTCGCCCGAGAGCTGGGGTATCGGCCCGAGCAGATCGAGCGTGCCTATCGCGAGATCGAGCACAAGCGCGCCGTCACCCGTCCGCTGCACATCACCTCCCTGCTGGTCGCGCCGGTGCCGGACGTCGGAGAGAACACCTGATGTGCGGCATCGCCGGGATCGCTCGCCGACGCCCCGTGGGCGTCTCCGCCGAGATGCTGGACCGGATGGCGGGCGCCATCCGACATCGCGGCCCTGACGGGTTCGGATTGCACGCGGACGAGCGAGTCGGCCTGACGAACGTTCGGCTGAGCGTGATCGACCTGGCGCGCGGCGTGCAACCCATGACGAACGAGGACGGCAACGTCTTCATCGTCTACAACGGCGAGATCTTCAACCACCTCGCGTTGCGCGGGGAGCTCGAGGCCCGTGGGCACGTGTTTCGCACCCGGAGCGACACCGAGGTGCTGGTGCACGCTTACGAGCAGTGGGGCGAGCGGATGCTGGACCGCCTGAACGGCCAGTTCGCGTTCGCGATCTACGACCGTCGCGCCGGGTCCCTGT
>WNFB01005131.1_pt1 | contig 11699 bp, 8 predicted proteins | sample 5400501 | NCBI WGS metagenome assembly WNFB01 (sample SAMN13153341, study PRJNA577476) | soil metagenome | isolation source: 200 cm saprolite under Douglas fir tree site 2 hole 1 | place: USA:California | collected 2015-04-18 | reverse complement strand
CTCTTAATCCGCGGGTTCGGGGTTCAAGTCCCTGGCGGCGCACCCGTCCTGACCTGGTCTTTCCCCGCTTCCGGTGCCTGCATGCCGGCACTGGTATGGCCGGTGGCTGGCCGTGGTATGGCCAGTCGGCGCGTTGCGCGTGACGGCGTGACCTGCCGGCTTATCGTCCGGCTTCTGACGGCAGCGGCCCGGCGTGGTCGCCTGGGCGCTGGCCGGCGCCGGCGGTGCGTGCCGGGGACGAGGCAGCCGGCTTCGATGATGAGCCTGGCGGTGTCCTCGGCTGCCTTGCGGGCGATGTCGGGCAGCACCGAGGTGTAGGTGTCAGCGGTCAGCACGATGCTGGAATGACCGAGCATGTCCTGCACGACTTTCAGGTCGGTGCCGGCCGATAGCGCGAGCGAGGCGGCGCCGTGCCTCAGGTCGTGCAGCCGGATCGGCGGCAGGCCGGCGTCGGCGGCCAGGGCCTTGAACATCCGGGTGAGCCGGTCGGGGGCGAGCGGGTCGCCGTTCAGGCCGGTGAACACGTACCCGCTGTCGTGATAGCAGTCCCCGGCCTGGGCACGCTCGGCCTGCTGCAGGAGGCGGTGGGCTCGCAGCGCCGCGACGGTGGTGCGGTCCAGGGCGATGACACGCTCGCTGTGCGGGGTCTTGGGCGGGGCGACGGTGAGGTGGCCGTCGTATTCCTGCAGCTGCCCGCAGATCACAGCGGTGCCGCCGTCCAGGTCGAGGTCGCGCTACCGCAGCCCGCAGGCCTCGCCGCGGCGCAGGCCGCGCAGCGCGATCAGGTGGCAGGCCGCGTACAGCCGGTGGCCGCGGATCGCGTTCAGGAACGCGGCGGTCTGCGTGGCGGTCCAGACCGCGACCGGCGGCCGGATCCCGGTGTCCTCCCACGCCGCGATCCGCTCGGAGGTCCAGACCGCGGCGCGGGGCCGGCGGGCCGGCGGCAGCTGGATGTGCCGGGCCGGGTTATCCGCCAGGTAGCCGGCCCGGACGGCGGCGTTCAGCGCAGCCCGCAGCGTCGCCTTCACCCGCGTCAGCGTGGCCGCCGAGACCGGCTGCCCGGCGGCGGCGTGCTGGCGGGCGATGGCGGTGAACATCGCCTGGACCTGACTGGCCGACAGTTCGGCCAGCAGGACCCGGCCCAGGTACGGGGCCAGGTACAGGCGGACGTGGCTGGCGTAGCCGCGGCGGGTGGATTCCCGCGGCCCGGCCCGCTGGCCCAGCCACCGCTCCAGCCACTGGCCCACGGTCACCGGCGCGGCGTCCCGGCCGCCCGGGCCGGGCATGACCAGCTGGGCCAGCGCCCGCCGCGCCGCGTCCCTGGTCGGGTAGCCGCCGCGCCGGACCCGGCGGCGCCCGCCGTCAGTCCCGGCGGGCAGATCCAGCGACAGGTACCAGCTGCCGTGACCCCGCTGGCCGCGCCGCGGGCAGCGGCTGCCCAGCCGACGCCCGGTGCCCTGGTCCCGGCAGCCGCACCACGCGTAGACCCTGCCCCGCAGGCTCATGGCTGTGCCCTTCCTCGCCTGGGATGACTCAACCGGGGATCCTTGCAGTTCGCAGGCGCGCTCAAACTAGCGTGAATACGCCAGGAGAGAACAGCCGACAGCAATGGACCGATTGCCACGGCTTCGATGAAGCGGGGCGGCCGCTCCAAGAGAGGGTTACTTCAGTTAGGTAATCTCTTGCCCGCAGCTATCTGCTATAGCAGCGATAGGCGTCACTTGTCGCGGTTGCGTAGGGGTGTTGCGTGGGCGAAGTGCTCGCAGTGCGGCGAGCGCGTCTACGAGCGGGATGCGTTCCTGCTCGATGCGCCGGTACCTCTTCCACGCCGGGTCGGTAAGTGCGTGGTACATGGAGCGCTCAATGGTATCCAGATGTGGAAGGTCGCGGCAGGTTCCTGGGCCGCGTGGGTTTCCGCGGCGATCTAGGCGGGTTCCGAACCGCTCGTACCGCTCGAATGTCATCGGGTCCATGAGCATCGAGGTGGCGGGGACGCCGACGGCGCGGAACCCGTCGAGGATCTCGAAGCCAGCCGCATCGATGTCGCCCCAGTACACAAGGAGCGGCGCCTCGACGAGCCACGGCAGCGCGGCGGCTGTGGCACCTCCGAACCCGCCGCCCTCCACGCATACTCCGCCAGTCACCGCCGGGAACGCGACGGCGGTGTCTTTGTTCTCCGAGATGATGACGACCTGTGGGGTGTACGGCAGTTGGACATGGTCGCCGAGGCTGACGCAGTCATGGCGCCGCCCTCCGGCGGCGCGGTGTTCTGGGTCAAGGTAGGTCAGGTGGACTCGTGGCGGGTGCGCTGGCGCGAGGGGCAGCGCATCGAGGCCTGCGAGTGTCGCCACGAGGTGCTGGCGGGTGTTTAGCCACGTGGCATGCATGCCGGGTACGGGCACCTGCCGAGGTGTCAGGCCGGTCGCCTTGTTATCCCGGAACCAGGCGGCGGCGTCGCACAGCAAGGCGAAATCGACGTCGGCCCAGTCGTCGACTTCCCGCAGCATGCGCGCAAGGTCTGGCGGCGGCACGAACCGCTTGAGGAGCGCTGCAGCGCGGGCGCGGCCGCGGGCCAGGCGTGCGACCCATTCCCGGCCGGTGAGCGCTGCAGCAGCGTCGATGTCGGTAATCTGCAGGTGGGTCGGGATGGCCTGGACGGTGCCGTGTACGTGCCTGGTCGCGTCGATGAGCGCGACGCCGGTACCTTCATGGGTTTTGAGCCATTGCCGCCAGGCGAGCGTCTTGGCCTGGTAGCCGGCGAATTGGTGCTCGAGTTCTTGCCTGCCCGGCGCGCCGAGGGGGAATGAGTGGGGCCATGCCGACGGGTCGCAGCCCGCCGTCGCGTGCTCGCCGGCGTGACTCGTTCCGCTGAGCTTGTCCGCCGCTACCACGCGCGGCCAGCTGCGGCGTAGCCGCGTGGTCACGTCAGCGATGACCTGCTCTGGAGTCTTCATTGCTGCGGCCCGTTGGGATTGTCCGGGCTGGTAAACGTTGAGAGGTCGATCCCGCGCAGGCGGGTGAGGTGCGAGTAACCCTGAGGGGACTTGGTGACGGTCAGGATGAGCCGCATGGCGGGCTCGAGCGCGGTTACTTTGTCCAGGGGGACGCCCACGATCAGCTGGAATCCGAGTTTCTTCCACGCCTGTACGGACCGGCCGGCGAACTCGGAGTCGGCTTTGATGAAGCCCTCGTCCAGGAACACCGGCGCGAAACGCGGTCGGCGGTCCTCGTCGCCGAGTTGGTACCGCAGCGCGGCACCAACGATGAATGCCATCAATTCTTGTGTCTCGCCGCCGCTCTTGCCGCCGAGGGAGGCATACGTGGCGAGCTCGCGGCCGTGCTCGTCTAGGCGGACGGCAGTGATCTCCACGTGTCTGCGCACGTCGAGGTACAGGTCGCGGCTGGCACCTCCCTGTCGTGTGCCGCCGTCGGGTTTGCGGATGAGCGCGATGAACGACCGTAGCTGCAGGAACCGCTGCTCGGCCTGTTCGTCGCTGGCGTCGGTGGTGACCCCGGAGGCTAGGTGCGTGAGTTGCGTGCGGAACCGTGCGACGTCCTCGGACTTCAGCACGCGCAGCGAGATGCGCAACCGGTCGTTCGCGGGCCCGAACGGCAAGGTGGCGAGGATGTCGTTTACTGGGTCGAGGCGGGTCTGGATCTCATCGAGCGCAGCACCGAACGCGCCTGCCAGCGGGACGAGATCCTGCCCGCTCCATTCCGACAGGCGGCGGCGCCATTCCTGGCGGCGTTCGGCGAGGCCGGTAGCTACGATCTTGTCGAGGATGTCGCGGTACTCGGGGTAGGAGTCGACGTCGACGCCGCGGTTGGGGTCGGGCCAGCGGGATTGGAACTGCTCGAAGATGCCGGCCAAGGTGGCGGTCGCTGCGTCGGCTTTCTCCCGAGCGGCGGATGTCCGGTCAGCTAGGCGGGCGCGGAGCTTCGGCAGGCTGCGGTCGAAGTCGGCGAGGCTGTCCAGGCTGCCGACTTCCATGAAAACTGTCTCGAGGTAGTCGGCCTGGTCATCGAACAGGGTGACGGTGCCGTCCGTGTCGATGCGCTCCAGCGCGAGCGTTGTCTTGTCCTGCTGCTCGCATAGCTGTGCATACTCGTTTTCAATGTTGTCGAGCGCATCCTTCGCACGGATCGACTCGGCCTGCGCTCCGGATAGCGCGTTCTCGAGTCGGGAGTGTTCCTGGTCGAGAGCGGCGAGGACGTCGTTGGCCGCCAGCAGCCGGCTGAGCTCGTCTTGCTTGCTGGTCAGGCGCGCCTCTGGGCCGTCGACGTCGATGTCAGCCCACTCGGTGGCCTGCACCCACTTGTGTGCGCTCTCCAGCCGGTGCAACTGCTGCGCCTGCTCGTCGAGCTGGCGTTCGCGGCGCAGGAGGTCGCCCAGGGAAGCGTCGAGCTCGCCGATCTCGGTTCTGATCTCGGCGAGCCGGCCGGCGGAGGAAAATCCGATGATGGACGCGTCGGTGAGCTCGCCGTGCGCGCCCCGGCGGCCGTTGCGGGTCTGCCCGTTGGTGGTGACGCGGGGCCCGTCCCCGTCGAGATCCGAGGGCGATTGGACACAAAGGTGGTCGGTGCCGCGGCGTTTGACACGCTCGCGGATCCACCAGCTGAACGGGGACTCCTTGTACAGCAACTTTCCGGATACGTAATGGGGGTCGCCGGGCTGATCGCCGTGCAGGCGGTGCGCGACGCCCTCGAACTGGATGCGGATGGGCAGGGTGACCGGATCGATGGCGCGGGAGACTTGCTGCAGACGAGAGTCATCGATGAGCAGGACGCGGGCGATGGAGTAGAGGGTGACTTCGGCAGCTTTGCGCCAGGCCTGCTCGCCGGGGGGGACGTCGATGAGCTCGGCGACGAAGGGTAGCTCGGCTGGGTCGATGCCGGCCGCGGCCGCGATCGCCAGGCGTGCTTCATGCAGCCGACGTGGGACGCGGCCGGCGCGGCCCGTGAGCGACTCTCGTTCGGCAAGCAGGTCGGCGCGGCGGGCCTGCGCGGGCCAGCCTTGCTCGCGCAGTTGCTGCTGCTCGCCGGACAGTCCTTGCAGCTTGCTGGGCAGCGCAGCGAGGAAAGCCTGCGCAGCGGCTCGCGCGGCGACGAAGTCTGAGGCGGTCACCGGGTCGATGCCGAGGTCGGCGGTGCCGACCGCGAACTTGGCACGCCGGTCACGGGCGGTATCAAGGGCAGCTTGGGCCGCCTCGATCTCGGTCTTGAGACGCTTGATGGTGTCGCCGCCAGCGGCGCGCTGCTCCTCTTCGACGCGGGTCAGTTCGCTCTTGAGCCGGAAATGCTCGGTGCGCGCGGCGCGGCATCGTTCCTCGAGCATGCTCCGGGACTTGAGCGCGCCGCGCGTGGCGGAGTCGAGCAGCTGGTCGCGGGCGCGCAGCTGCCACAACAGGAAGGGCGTGTCGCCGGGGCGGCCAGCGCCGAATGTGTCGATGAGCTTCTCGTCGGCGCGGGCCTGCTCGCGTTCGGCCCATAGCTGCGGCAGCCGCGCGAGCGCGTGCTGCTTCTCCGCGGCGGTCTGCATCTCCTGGTAGGACCTGTCGAGGTCGTCGAAGTGCTTGGCCGCGCTGTCGGCCGCAGCATATGTGGCGGGCTGCTCGAGGACCATTGCCTTGTACAGCCCGTCGACGGTCCGGACGTGCTGGCCGGCCTGGATGCGGGCAAGCAGCCGCAACGCCCTGGCGCCGTTTCCGCCCGCGCCGATACCGAGACGGTCGAACAGCCGCTGCGCGAACTCGGTGTAGGTGTTCGCGACGAACATCGAGGGCCAGCGGGTCGTCAAGGCCCGCTTATCGAACTTGGCCACGGCGAGCGGTTCCAGCTCGCGCAGGTCAAGACGCCCGTCGAGGGTCCCCATCTTCATCGTGATGTCCTTAAACGCCACGGCGCCGCGCGGCACGTGGAAGGCGCGCAGCGCCGTGAGCCGTCGGCCGGCGCTGTCGGTGAAGGTCATCGAGATCGCACCCCAGGTGGGGCCGTCCACGCCACGCAACACCTTGTCGGTGAGAGCACCCGTGCCGGCTTCGCGGCTATCGTCGATCTTGCCGCGCAGGTAGGTAAGCAGGTTGCGCTGTTCGGGGTTTCGGGCACGTCCGGAGGCGTCATTCGAGGCGCCGTTGAACGGGGTGTCCGATGGCATCATCAGCGCGAGGTACCCGTCGAGGATGGTCGACTTCCCGGTGCCGGACGCGCCGGAGATCAGCGTCGCCTCTGGGTCGAGTTCGATGAGGGTGTGGCCGTGAAACCCGCCCCAGTTCACCAGCTGCATCGACTCGGCGATCCACTGGGTCTCGCTGATCCCGGTCAAATCGGGCAGGAGCGCCGGCTGGCTCATGCGTGGTCTCCTATGGTGCTGGTACCGTCCGCGGCTGCGTCGAGCCAGCCGAGACCCTCTCCGGCGCCTGCGAGGGGTGCTGGGGCCTCCGCCAGGTCGAGGTCATGTTCGGCAGCTCTATCGGCGCCGTCTGTGTCGTCCGCGGGGGCGTGCCGTTGAGGGTAAGGAGGGTGTCGAGCAGTTCATGGAGGCGCGGCAGCGGCAGGAGAACCTCAATCACAGGGGCGATGCGCAGTCGCTGCTCGTCGGCGGTCTTGAGCAATATGCCGGAGCGCTGCAGGGACACGATCGCGTTCTCGACTTTACGGGCGTCGCCGGAACGGTCGTTGGCGTCTGGCGGCCGGAAGCGGGTGACGGCGTCGAGGAGCTCTTCGCGATCGACGAGGACGGCGTCGGCGCCGTCGGCGCGTTCGGACCGGAACCGCTGCCGAAGGAAGATCAGCAGGATGGTTTCTTCACGGGTGTGCGCTATGTCATGCAGCAGGGTCGGGAAGCGGCCATCGCTGTCGGGGACGGCCTGGCGCTTGAACGCGATCTGAGCGTGCAGGTCGATGTGCAAGTCCAGGAACAAATCGTTGAGCCGGGACCGCAGTTGCACCTGGCCGTCGATGAGCGTGCGCCACTCGGCGGGGTGCTGCTCGGCGCTGATGTAGCGGTGCTTGATGAGGAAGACCAGAGCGCACCGCTGCTCGTAGGTGAGGAAGCCTTCGTCACCCTCGAATAGTGACAGGCTGCGACCCTCGACATCGGCGTCCTCGACGACGCCGGGCCCGTCAACGAACGCATCGCTGCCGTCCTCGCCGAACTCGTCGCCGGACTCGAGCTCACAGGCGGGGCCTAGTACGGTCGGTTCGAGGACGGTCACCGGTTCCTGCTCGCCGTGGTCGATGACCTGCTGTGACGTCTGATTAGCGCTGCGGTCGCCGTAGGCGGTCTCGGCTGCGGCGGTCATGGGCTGACTCCTTCGGCGAGGGCACTAGCGTCGTCCGGGCGCAGCGGCAGGACGGGCATGGCGAAAATGCGGCCGGTGCCGTCAGGGCGGATCGTTTCGACGTGTTCCTGCCGCTCGATGGCGGCTGTGAGCGTTCCGGCATCTGGGAGCCCGTCGAGGGGTTCGTCGGTGCGGGCGCCCAGGAGCAGGTGGATGAGCCCGATCAGCTCGACGGGCCGGCGCAGGTTGTCCGGGAGTGCGCCGAACACTTCGGCGACGCTGTCGAGATCGCCGGCGACCACGGCCGCGATGAGCTGCTCGCGGAGTCGGGCAAGAGCGGGCCCGCCCTGGTTACGGATGGCATCCAGGCCTAGCACAGGCGGGGCGGTATCTGACACGTCCTCCAGCGGAGGGGGCGGCGCAGCCTCGGCTGCATCCCAGAATCGTTCACGCAGGTGCTGGACGTCAATTCTCGCGGGCACGAGCTCGACGCCGATAGCGGCTCGAGGGCCGGCGGTGCGCATCCAGACATCAAGCTGCTGGTTGACCTGCCGCAAGGTAGCGTCGAGTTCACGGTCACAGACCATGTCGTAGTTCACGATGTGGTCGCGCAGCGTTGCCGACAGCCGCTGGCGCTGGACGAGGACATCGCGGATGCCGTCCTGGATGATCTTCACGGTACGGCGGAACTCGCGCTGCTCGGCAGGGGTGAGCGCCTGCGCGAACGGGTGTGTAAGGATAATGTCGAGGTCACGGCGCAAGTCGGCCAGCAGCGGCTCGTCTCGCAGTAGCGCGAACGCGCCCTCGAATGCGCGCCCTTCAGCAGTGAGGCTCATCAGCGAGTCGGACTTGGCCAGATACTGGTCGATGACCGCAGCGATGGGGCAGTCCTCACTGCGGAAATCGCTGATGATCTCCCGGTGCATCCCAGTCACGGCTTCCTCAACGCGCTTAAAGTCGCTCGGAAGCTGGCTGATGAGCGACAGTAGGTTGGTGTAGCCGTCGAGCATCTGGTCGTCGCTGGCGGGCGCGATCTCGCCGCCGGCTGCGATGCGGTCCCGCTCGGCTGTCAGTCCGGAAATCTGGACGTCGAGCCGGTCAAGGCGGGCCTGCCGGTCAGGATTCGCCTCAGTCGCAACGCGGCGAACAACATCGAGGATCGTGTGGATACGCGACTCACTGATCAGGGACCGGTCGCGGGTGAGGGACTGGACGAGGTCGAGCGCTTCAAGGGCGTGCGAAGTAAGGCTGTAATGCTCGGTATCGTCGTCGTCGCGGGTACGGATGAGCCAGTTATGTCCGAGCCACTGCATGCACAGGGCGCGTCCTGGCCCGTCGGGAACGGGCTCTCCGCCGAGGCGAAGCTCGTCTAGGTAGTTATCAACCTGCAGGTGGAGGCGATCGGCGGGGATGGTCCGCTGGTCGCGGGTGAACGCCGTACGGAAGACCGCCAGCACCAGCGGTGCCCACTTGCGGTCGAGCAAGCGCAGGGTCGGTTTGGTGAAGGCATCGCGGACACGGACAAGCTCGGCAACGATGTCGCTCACTTCGGCCCCTCCATGGTCCGCCCTTCGACGAACGTAGCTGCTGCCTACGACAGCTCGGCGGAGGTCGGGCGGCTTCCTGGGACAGGAGGGCGCAGCGTGCTCGCGCCAGGCGCCCTAGCAGGTCGCGCGTGTTTTGCTCGTCCACCAGGCATTGGGCCCATAACGTCTCCGATTCCTCGAGCGCCAAGCCAACGGTAAGCGATCCCGCCGACATTTCTACGAGTCGCGCCCGGCCGCGGCGACGATCAGCTTTCACGCGCGGCGCAAGGTCAAGAATGATCTTTAACTATCTGAGGATCAGCAGACGTCACACGCTGAATGGCACGCCCTTTCGTGACAATGGCGCCTCAGCGCAAAGGTAGCCGACTCAACACTGGGGCCAACAAAGCAGCCGAGCTTAGGAAGATCCCCTGGCGCGGCCGAGTGCGTCAGCTGGCTCTCCCCATCGTTGGCGGCCACGATCGGCGACACCGGGCATACGGTCCGCATAAGCGCTAGTCCCGTCGGCCGACCGGAGCTGGCCGACCAGAACGGCGATGAGCGGGATGCGAGGCGGTACAGCTTCTTGAGCAACCGTGCCCGGGACGGCCGTCACGCGGTGCCGCACCAGGCCCGGAACCTCCGCAGCTTGAGACCTGAAGAAACCCCACGTACGTGACGTACACTAGGAGCATGAGCGAGAACGCGATGCCGCTGCCGTACGAAGTACAGGAGATGACCACGACCGAAGCCCGAAAGCACCTGCCGGACCTGGTCAATATGGCCGCTTACGGTCATGTCACCACAGTGCTGACCCGGGACGGCCGTCGGCTCGCCCGCATCATTCCCGAGGAAGACGCATGGGTCTACAGCCCGGCCTGGCAGGAAAAACTCCAGGAGGCCGAAGCGGATCTGGCCGCCGGGCGGGTCCGCAGATTCGACAGCGATGAAGAGTTCCTGGGACACCTGGAAGCCATCGACGATGAGGCCGGTGAGTGAAATACCAGACCACGGCGGGATTCGATCTCGCACTGGCCAAACTCCCCCGCGAGCACCGCCGACTGTTCGTTGATACCGTCCGCGGCTACCTCATTCCCGCGCTGGCAGCCGGAGCGTACCGCGGCGACGCACCCTGGCCCAAGCGCCTGCGCGTTCACAAGATCGGTGAGACCTACTCACTGACCTGGAGCTTCGCCGGCCCCGATGGACGGGCCCTGTTCACCATCGGCCCAGACACCGATGGCGAACCGCTCCTGACCTGGCTGGCCATCGGCTACCACGACATCTATCAATGACAGAGCAACCAAGACGATCAAGCGTGGTTGCTCGAACGGGGCAATCAGGTTGGATGTGGCGGATGGCGGAGCAAGATCATCTGACGGCACGTCTGCTCGTTGTTTGCTCGGATGCCGCGGTACCGCTCGTCAGCAGGCGGCACCAGCCGACACCCGGCGCGTGTCCATTCACGGGGTCTCTGCGACACGCCGGCTTGGCTGGGTGGTTGAACGTTTAGTTCAGGTTGAGCATGCTTGCGGTTTGTGTCCGGTGAGCCTGGCGTGGCCGGTGAGCAGCAGGGTGACCTGGTGCGGCGGCTGCGTGCCGTGGTGGAGGCAAAGGACGCGGAGATCGGCGTGCTGCGCGGCGAGCTGGCTGCCGAGCGGGAGCTGCGGCGGCGGCTGGAGCTGCGGCTGGCGGAGGTGGAGCGGCGCCTGTCGATGGACAGCTCTGATTCGGGTACGCCGTCGTCGAAGGAGCGGATCGGGGCGAGGGAGGCGCGGCGGGCGCGGCAGCAGTCGGAGCGGGAGCGCAGTAAGGACCGCAAGCCGGGCGGGCAGCCGGGGCACGCGGGGAAAGGCCTGGCCAGGGACCCGGACCCGGATAACCGCAAGGACGCGGAGCCGCCGGCGCAGTGCCGCCGCTGTGATGCCGGGCTGGACGGCGCGGAGGCGGCGGAGCCGCGGTGGGCGCAGGTCATCGACGCAGAGATCGCCCGGAAGGTGACGGAGTGGCTGCTGCCGGGGCTTTCCTGCCCGTGCTGCGGGACGGTGACGTTCGCGGAGCCGCCGCCGGGCCTGCACGCGGGCGCGGTGTCTTACGGGCCGGTGCTGAACGCTGCGGCGGTGCTGCTGGCCTGCTACGGGAACGTGCCGCCGGAGCGGGCCGCGCAGGTGATGGGCATGCTGCCGGGCGTGCCGGTCTCGGCCGGCTGGGTGGACAAGGCCGCCGCCCGGACGTCCGCGCAGCTGGGGAAGGCCGGGTTCGATGAGGCGATGATCGCGGCCCTGGCCGGGGAGGCGGTGCTGGCCGCCGACGAGACCCCGGTGAACGTCCTGGACAAGACCGCGCAGCCCGCGGCACGGGACGAGAAGGAAGAAACGGATCCGGAGGAGAAAGACGGGAAGGCCGCGGCCGGCGCGCCGCACGTGCTGATCGTCCGGACCCCCGACGGGCGGCTGACCTTCCTGCAGGCCATCGCCTCACGGCGCAAGGCCGATGTCGCCGCCGGGATCCCGGCCGCGTTCACCGGGCCGCTGATCACCGACGGGTACACCGGGTACCAGCACCTGCTGTCCCGGCTGGCCGGCATCCAGCAGTGCTGCCAGCACGTAATCCGCAGGTGCCGCGCCGTGACCAAGCTCGGCCCCGGCGGCCTGCAGTCCTGGGCCGGCGACATCATCACGATCCTCCGCGAAGCGCACCGGGCCGTGGAAGACGCCCGCGCCCGCGGCAGCACCGCCCTGGACCCGCAGGTGCTCAAAGACCTGCGGGACCGCTACGACCAGGCGGTCAGCACCGGGATCATCCACAACCGGCTGCGCGACTGGCACGACGGGAACCACCCCGGCTACGCGCTCGGCTGCTGGCTGCGCGGCTACAAGGAACAGGTCTTCCT
>WNFB01005130.1_pt1 | contig 11700 bp, 12 predicted proteins | sample 5400501 | NCBI WGS metagenome assembly WNFB01 (sample SAMN13153341, study PRJNA577476) | soil metagenome | isolation source: 200 cm saprolite under Douglas fir tree site 2 hole 1 | place: USA:California | collected 2015-04-18 | reverse complement strand
AGGACGCCCGCACGCGAGCAACCGATGCCTGTCGCATAGGCGAGCGCGTTCGGCAGCGCCTTGCCGCTGGCGTCCTGATGCACGGCGACCAGCGCGGGCACGCCCCGGCCGGCCTGATACTCGCTGCGCACGAGGTGTCCCGGCGACTTCGGCGCGATCATCGAGACGTCCACCCCGGCCGGCGGCACGATCTCGCCGAAGTGGATGTTGAATCCGTGGGCGAACATCAGCGTCTTGCCGGCAGCGAGCGCGGGCGCGATCGCGGCCTCGAAGACTGCCCGTTGCTCCTGATCGGGCACGAGCATCATGATCACGTCGCCTGCCTTCGCGGCCTCGGCGACGGTCCGCACTTCCAGGCCATCCGCGGCGGCCTGCTTCCAGGACGCGCCGTTCGGCCGCAAGCCGACGATCACCCGAGCCCCGCTGTCGCGCAGGTTTTGCGCGTGCGCATGCCCCTGACTGCCATATCCGATGATGGCGAAAACGCGATCGCGCAGCCGCGCGCGGTCGGTGTCCGCCTCGTAATACACGCGTACCGATGAGCTCATGCTGCCTCCGGTGGGAGGAATGGAAGTGGCGCTCGCTCTGCGAACACCGACCACGTTTTGGATGAGAAGGACGAGACTCTCGACCGTCGCCTCGTCCGCTTCGATTTCACAGGTCAGCCGCCAGAGGCCAGGCGGACCATTCGAATCCACGTTGAGCGCGTGGATCGGCGCGTTGCGCCGCCGCAGCACGCCGCACACGCGGCCGAGCGTGAGCAGGTCGCTGCTCAGCAGCACCGTCACGGTGCGCGCAGCGGTCATACGGGCGCCGCCTCCAGCGGTTCGGAGAGCGAACCGCCGGGCACGATCATCGGGAAGACGTTGGCTTCCTGCTCGATCACCAGCTCGACGAGCGTGGGACCGGGAGATTCGTTGGCCTGCCGCAACGCGTCGGTCACTTCGCTGGCCTGCTTGACACGCCATCCCGGGATGCCGTACGCCTCGGCAAGCTTCACATAGTCAGGACTCCAGATCGGCGTATTCGAGTAACGGCCGCCGTGGAAGAACTGCTGCCACTGCCGCACCATGCCGAGATAGCCGTTATTGAAGACCGCGAGCTTCACCTCCAGCCCTTCCTGCACCATCGTGGCGATCTCGGCCATGTTCATCTGGAATCCGCCGTCGCCGGAAATGGCCCACACCGGCTCACCGGGGCGCGCGAGACGCACGCCCATGGCGGCGGGCACGGCAAACCCCATCGCGCCCAGTCCTCCGGACGTGATGTGGGTGTTGGGCCGCTGGAACGGATAGCGCTGCGCGACCCACATCTGATGCTGTCCCACGTCCGACACGATCGTGCAGCGCCCACCGGTGACCTCCGCGAGCGCGGAGAGAATCACCTCGGGCGACAAGCCGCCGGCGAACGATTCCTCGCGATGGCGGTTGAGGGCGCTGATCTCCTCGCGCCAGGGCAGACAGTTGCGTGGGCCGACGACCGCCAGGAGCCGTTGCACCACGCTGCGCGCGTCTCCCACAATCCCGATGGCGACGGGCACCGTGCGGCCGATCGCGGCCGCGTCCACATCGACGTGCACGATCTTGGCGCGCGGGGCGAACGTGGCCGTGTTCCCAGTCACGCGATCGTCGAAGCGCAGCCCGATGCCTACGATCAGGTCGGCCGCCTGGATGGCCTTGTTGATGTGGACTTCGCCGTGCATCCCCGGCATCCCCAGGTGCAGGTCGTGCGCCTGTGGGAACGCGCTGATACCCAGCAATGTCGTGATCACCGGCATGCCCGTGCGCTCGGCGAGCTCCCGGACTTCGGCGTACGCGCCGCTCACGATCACGCCGCGGCCGATCATCATGATCGGCCGCTCGGCCTGGGCGATGAGCCGCGCCACCTCACGCACGCTCGCGTCATCCGGGAGTTCGGGGGCTGCGCGCTCGCCGCTGCGGCGCAGCGGGTGCGGATGAGACCGGTATTCGGCTTTCTGGTTCTGGACATCTTTCGGCACGTCGACGAGCACGGGCCCCGGCCGCCCCTCCATCGCGATCGCCATCGCCTCGCGCACATCGTCAGCCAGCTCTTCGACGTCACGCACGAGCACGTTGTGCTTCGTGACCGGCATCGTCACCCCGACGACGTCGGTCTCCTGAAACGCATCGCGGCCGAGCATCGGGCGGCCGACCTGGCCGGTGATCGCGAGAACGGGCGAGCCGTCCATGTGCGCCGCGGCGAGTCCGGTGACGAGGTTGGTGGCCCCCGGGCCGGACGTCGCGACACACACGCCTACGCGGTTGCCCGCGCGCCCGTACCCGTCCGCCGCGTGCGCGGCGGCCTGCTCGTGGCGCACGAGGATGTGACGCAGTCCGGGGTGGCCATGGAGCGCGTCGTAAAACGGCATGATCGCGCCGCCAGGATAGCCGAAGAGCACCTCGACCCCCGCATCGACCAGTGTGCGGCACAGGATCTGCGCGCCCGTCAGTAGTTCGCTCATAGGAGCCTACACTCCCCAGAAGTAGCTGCTGCTCAGCGCAACCGTCTCGAGCCCATCGGCGTGGTCTGCCTTGTTCAGCGCGTTCACCAGCGCGCGCGCGCCCGCCTCGACGATATCGGTGGAGGCGCCGTGCCCGCTGAGTGATTTGCCGTCGACACGCACCTGCAGAACCACCCGACCCAGACTGTCGCGCCCGGGCGTGACCGACTGCACCGACAAATCGAGCACTTCGATCGTGCGGCCGACCGCCTCGCCAATGGCCGCGAAGGCCGCGGCGATCGGCCCGTTCCCGGTCGCGGTCGCGCTGCGCTCGCGGAAGCCGGGTCCCGCGATGCGCACGTCCGCCGTTGCCGTCTCGGTACCGCACGTCACGCGAAGATGCGTGAGGTTGTAGACCTCAGGCGCGCGGTGGAAGCCTTCGTGCAGCAGCGTGAGCAGGTCCTCGTCCAGGATCTGGCGCTTCTTGTCGGCGAGTGCCGTGAAGGCCTGGTACAGCTGCTCGATCGCGTTCGCATCGGGCTCGTAACCGAGCTCCTTGTAGCGGCGCTCCAGCGCGTGGCGTCCCGAGTGCTTGCCGAGCACAATGCTCGACCCGCCGGCCCCCACCGTTTCGGGCGCGATGATCTCGTAGGTCAGCCCGTTCTGCAGCACGCCGTGCTGGTGGATTCCCGCTTCGTGCGCGAAGGCGTTGCGGCCGACGATCGCTTTGTTGGGCTGCGGGAACACCCCGATCTCGTGCGACAGCAGCCGGCTGGTGCGCACGATCTCGCGTGGATTGACCCCGCATTGGAACGCGACGACTTGCGGCCGCACCCGTCCCGCCATGACGATCTCCTCGAGCGCGGCGTTGCCGGCCCGCTCGCCGATGCCGTTGACCGTGCACTCCACCTGGCCGGCGCCGGCCTCGATGGCGGCGAGCGAGTTGGCAACGGCGAGACCGAGATCGTCGTGGCAGTGGGCGCTCAGCACCACTTCCGCTGTCTCGGGCACGCGCTCGCGAATGGTGCGGAACAGCTCGGCATACTCTGCCGGTGTCGTGTAGCCGACGGTGTCCGGCAGGTTGATGGTCGTCGCCCCTTCGGCGATGGCGACCAGGACAACGCGGGCCAGGAAGTCGAAGTCGCTGCGCGTCGCGTCCTCGGCTGAAAACTCGACATCGGGGGTGTACCCGCGGGCGCGCCGCACCGCGGCGCGGACCCGTTCCACGCAGGTCGCGCGATCGATGCGCAGCTTCTGCTCGAGGTGCAGATCCGAGGTCGCGATGAAGACATGGATGCGCTTGCGCTGCGCGGGCTGGAGTGCCTCAGCGGCAGCATCGATATCGCCGTCGTGACAGCGCGCCAGCGCGGCGATGATCGGACGCCGCACGGCCTCCCCGACCTGCTGGACCCCGCGCAGGTCGCCGTGCGACGCGGCCGGGAAGCCGGCTTCGATGACGTCCACGCCGAGCGTGTCGAGTTGGCGAGCCAGTCGCAGCTTGGCTTCCGGTGACATCGCGTTCCCGGGCGCCTGTTCGCCGTCGCGCAGCGTGGTATCGAAGATGATGACATCCCTGGCCATGGCTCTCCTCCGCGGTAGAAAAAAAAAGACCGCGAACCTGATGGGGTTCGCGGCGCCGGTGCTACTCCGTCCTACTTTTGAGCGACTTCTAGATTCTTATCTCCGCGCGCGCCTCGACCCCTCCCCTGAGCAGACTCAGGCTCAGGAGCAGGACCAGGGTAAGCAGCAGGAACGCGAGTTGACTCATGTGAGTACGGTAATCTCCACTTATGCGGTGAGCTGTCAAGAGGAGGTTGTCGAGGATGGTGGAGGTTGTGGAGGATGGTCGAGGTTAGTCATTAGGAAGAGCACGGTACAATCGCCATGTTAGGAACCGCGCCCGATTTTGTCGATCGTTCAAGTCCTGCCATCCGGGTTCTTCCAGCAATCCAGCGTCTTTGGCAAAATGCAACGCGTAACCAACTTCGGACAGCGACGACAGAGAGATGTCGAGAAACCGCCGGAATTCCTTGCGGCTTTTTCGGGACGAGCCCTCTACCATATTGACCGGCGCCGAGAATGCGGCCCGGCGCAGCTGCGATGTCAGTCCGTAACGTTCATCGGCCGGGAAGCTCTTTGTCACACGATAGACCGCGAGCGCTAGCTCGTGACATTCGCGCCATGCGTGCAGTCATTCGTAGGGGGGAGCCACAACGCGAAATTACGGTGATAACTGCTTTGGTACCGTACCATTCGGCGATCCTGCGTAGCCTTTCCCTGCACCTACCTTCACCAACCTCCACCAACCTCCACCCTCCTCCACAACCTTTGGCTTTGCAGAGCCACCGGTCGGATTTGAACCGACGACCGCTCGATTACGAATCGAGAGCTCTACCACTGAGCTACGGTGGCGTGGTTGTACAGCAACAACTTACTGCGCTGGTCGAGAGGTCTACGCTGTGGTGCCAAAACCCACACCGCGCAGCGCCTCCAACCGCCCCCTAACTTAGCGGCGTGCTGCTCCACTCGGCACTCCACGGCCTCACGCCATCCCTTGACCTCACCCCATCCGCTGACCCCCGCTCTGCGAGCCCGAGTCCCGCGGGATACAAAACACGTCGTAGACGTTCCACCGCATCAGGTTCTCTGGTGTGATGCGCTCCCCGCGGAAATTTTCGTCGCCTTCGATTCGATGCACGTCGTAGCCGTGCCGCACCAGGAAGTCGTACAGCTCGCGCCGATACGCGACCGCCGACTTCCGGAGGCTGAACATCTCCACCTGCAGGTAGGGGCGCCGGCCACGAATGATGTCGGCGAGGGTCTCGAGGATGGCCAGGTCGAATCCTTCGGCGTCGACCTTGATGAACCGGAGCCGCGGTAGGAGGGCCGGGTGCTCTCGCGTGAGGAAGTCCTGCAGGTTCTTGCCTTCCACGCGGAGCTTGAAGGCACTGCCGTGCTGCCACTTTCTCATACCCTCGTGATAGCCGCCGTTGGAGTAGCCTTGTTCGCCGTACTGGAACTCGTAGACCCCCTCGGCCCGCATGGCCGCGAAGTTGAGCGGGCGGATGTTGGTCCTCTCGGGGTTCAGCCTGGCGTTTTGCTCCAGCACCGGAAACACGTAAGGGTTGGGCTCAAGCGCTAGCACTATGCCCGACAGGCCGACGGCGAGGGCGATCGGGATCGCGGTGTCGCCGGTGTGGGCACCGATGTCGATTGCGACGTCGCCGGGACGCAAGAACCGGCGCAGCTGGTCCACGGCTGCCTGCACCTGGGACGGCGCGACGCGAGGTGCGCTGGGGTGCAGCCACCGGGCGACCTGGAGCCGCCCCTCTCGGGCGACCTCGTGCGTCTCGATCACGAATCCAAACGTCTCGGGCTTGGGCTTGAATCCGAGTAGGTAGAAGAACTCCTTGGTCTTCACGCCGATACCTCCGGGCGGGCAGCACCCAAGATACTCGCATCGGGGACGCGCCGGCAGCCGTGCGGGCCGGACGCCAGGCGCGAGCTGATCCACGCCGAGGCCTACGACGGCAGGATCGCGAGCTCGCTGACGTCGCCCAGGTGCACGTAGATCCGTTCGGCGCCGGGATTCCCCGGCCTTGGTTGTTTGCCGGGTCTCGACTGCGAGGATTGGGCCGCAGCTCGGCAGGAGCACGCCTTGGCTCTTCGTCGACACGCGCTGCCGGGCCGGTGTTCGTCCGGCCAACGTAGCCCCTCCTGCCGAGGTGCCAATGGTGGTGCCAACGGGGTCGTTTCTGGCCGTCGCTGGCAGGCGCTCGACCCGCGTAAGTCCTTGTGAACACGACGGCCGTCGCTGACCAGCGACGGCCGTGTCCGATTACGAATCGAGAGCTCTACCACTGAGCTACGGTGGCGGCCCCCTAACTTAGCGGCGTGCTGTTCGATACGGTACTCCACCGCCTCGGCGGCGGTGAAATCACCGACTACTCCGCCACCGCGGTGCTGAAGCGGAGTTTGTTTCCGTCGGGATCCACGACTGTCATCTCGCGAGCGCCCCACTCGGTGTCTCCCGGCGGCTCCGCTGGCCTGATGCCACGGCCGCCAATCTCCCGAAACAGAGCATCGACGTCATCCACCACGAGATAAGCCGCCCCTCCAGGCTGGCAGTCACCGGTGTGCTCGGTCAGAAAGATCGACAAGCCGTCGCGAGTGAGTTGGGCAAAGACGGGCAGGCCCGGCTCGAATCGATGCTCCCAATCCACAGTGAACCCAAGGCCATCCACGTAGAAGGCACGCGTGCGCTTCCAGTTGGTCATGCGCAATTGGGGGAAGACTCGCTGACTCATTGAAAAAGACCCCCTTGACCTTATACCTAGGTATAGGGTCTATACTGAATCAGACTTCAAGGAACGGCGAGCATGCCACTCACTATCAGCAAAGTCGCGACCGCGGCCGACGTGAACGTTCAAACGATACGTTATTACGAGCGGCGCGGCCTCGTCCCCCCATCTCGACGCACCCCATCCGGGTACCGTCAGTACACCGATGACGCGGTGGCGCGCCTCCGCTTCATCAAGCATGCCCAGGAGCTCGGTTTCTCGTTGCAGGAGATCCAGGAGTTGCTCGGGCTGCGTGTCCGGCACGGCGCTGCATGCCACGCCGTCGAGCGGAAAACCAAACAGAAAATCGACGTCGTCCAACAGAGGATCCGAGATCTCCAGCGCATGAAGCGCACGCTGGAGCGGCTGGCCGCTGCGTGCGCGGTGCGGCGACCCACGGCCGAGTGCCCAATCCTTGAGGTCCTGGAAGATCATGCCGACGTCGGTCACTAAGACGGTACTCGCCGCCACGGGCGGTGTCGTCGCCGCCGTCGCCTCGACCCTCTGCTGCGCCGGACCGCTCGTCGCGGTCGCGCTCGGCCTGAGCGGCGCAGGGCTCGCGGCGACGTTCGAACCGCTACGGCCTTACTTCGTGGTCGGGACTGTACTCGCCCTCGGCTTCGGCTTCGTCGTCCTACGCCGCGAGGAGAAGCGGGCGTGCGAACCGGGCACCTTGTGTGCCTCGCCGGTTGTGCGTCGCCGGATGAAGTGGGCGCTGTGGGTTGCGACGATCGTCTCGATCCCACTGCTCACGTTCCCCTGGTGGTCGAAATTCGTCCTGGGTTAGGAGGTTCACCATGTTGTCGTCATTGAAGGTCGCGTTGCTTTTCGTGCAGGTCGCCCTGCAGTCTCCGGACACGGCGACCGTTCGGCTTCACATCTCGAAGATGACGTGCGGGAGTTGTCCCGCGACCGCGCGCCTCGCCTTGAAGCGACTCACGGGCGTCTACAGCGCCACCGTAACGTTAGGCGACAGTCTTGGCGTCGTACGCTACGACCCCCGGAAGGTGAAGCCCGCCGAGATCGCTGCACATCTCACTCGACTTACCGGCTTCGGGGCCACGGTCCTACCGGACACGACCGGTGGGAAGCCCTAGAGCATGTTGGATCGCGTTGATCTCGTCATTCTCGGTTCCGGCTCGACGGCGTTCGCAGCCGCTCTGACCGCACAGGAGCTGCAAAAGAGCGCAGTGATGACCGAGGAGCGGCCGATCGGGGGCACCTGCGTCAATCGAGGATGCCTGCCATCCAAGAACCTCATCGGCGCGGCAAAGATCATCCACGATGCTCGCAACCCTCGCTATCCTGGTCTCACTGCGTATCAGGTGGAGCTGGATTTTGCCGCCCTGGTCGAGCAGAAAGACGCGGTCGTCCACGACTACCGCAAGAAGAAGTATGAGAGCCTGCTCGGCGATCACATCCGTGTTGAGCAGGGTCACGTCCGATTCGTAAACCCCCACACTGTGGAGGTGGACGGTAAGCAGCTCGTGGGTGAGAAGGTATTGATTGCCACGGGCTCGCGAGCGGTGCTCCCGGACATCGATGGACTGGATCGCGTACCCTACCTGACGAGCGACCTACTGACGGTTGATGAGCCGATGGAATTGCGCGAGCTCCCTCAGTCTCTCTTGATCGTGGGGGGCGGGTACATCGCGTTGGAGTTGGGACAGATGTTCAGCCGCTTCGGAACGACGGTGACAATTCTCGAGCGCAACGCGCAGTTGCTGGCGCGTGGCTACGAACCGGAAGTTGGCCGTACCATCGCATCGATCTTTGCACAGGAGGGGATTCAGATCGTTTTCAACGCGACGGCGGAGGTTGTACGGCAGGAGGGTTCCGAGATCATTGCGACTGCTCTCGTTACTGGGCGCGAGCGGCAGTATCGGGCCGAGCGGCTCCTGGTAGCGACTGGTCGCCGACCCAACACCGACAACATCGCGATCGAGCGAGCAGGTGTAAAAGTGAACGAGGGGGGCGAGGTCGTCGTAGATGCGCACCTCCGCACGAACGTGCCACACATCTTCGCCGCCGGCGACGTGATCGGGAACCAGCACGGGAGCGAAATGGCCACGCCCGTAGGGAGCCGGCAAGGAGGGATTGCCGGTCGCAACGCGCTCTCGTCGGAGCCACCCCGCCAGGTTGATCACCGTGTTGTGCCGCGCACGATTTTTGTCGATCCCGAGATCGCCGTGGTGGGCATGCCGGAGTCCGCCGCGATCGCGGCCGGTCGTCGGTGCTGGTGCAATAGCGTGCCGATGTCGCTCGTTCCCCGGGCGGCGGCCATTCGTGACACGCGCGGCATGATCAAGATGACGGCTGACGCCGACTCAAATGAAGTGCTCGGCGTCGCGATGGTAGGCCACAACGCAGGCGAGGTTATCCACGAAGCGGCGATGGCAATGCGTTTCCGAGCCACGCTTCATGACTTTATCGACACGTTGCACGTTTTTCCCACAATGGCCGAAGCGTTGAAAATCATCGCTATCTCGAGGTTCAAGGACCCGGCGAAGCTTTCCTGCTGCGCTGAGTGACCCGATCTCCGGGCGCCTCGCCGATAATCTCCAAACCGCAAGCAACGCCGATAATCCGAGGTCCCGGGGGGGGACAGTAACCGGCGCCGCTGACAACGCCACTCAGTGACTAGCCAGCAGCAGCTCCCGTAGCCGTGCCGCTGCAGGGCTGAGCGGCGCTCCCTGGCGCCGAATCACGAGCAGGTCCCGCACCCACTGACGGCCGTGTAGGCGGATCGCGACTACCCGCGGGTCGCGCGTCAGCACGGCGTGCCGCGAGACGACGGACACGCCGAGCCCGGCCGCCACCGCTTCGCGCACCGCCTCGGTGCTCCCGAGCTCCATCACGGGGCGCAGTGTTACGCCCAGGTCGGCGAGGGACCGCTCGGCCACGGCGCGCGTGCTCGACCCTTCCTCTCTGGCGATGTACGGCTGACCCGCGAGCGCGGCGCCCGCGAGCGTGCGCCGCCGCGCGAGGGGATGTCGGCGCGCGACGATCGCCACCAGCTCGTCTTTCACCCACGGCTCTGCGGCGAGTCCGGGACGCACGGGCGCCGCGCCGATCACACCGAGCTCCACCGCGCCCGCGGCGACCCACTGCTCGACTTCGCGCGTGTCCCCAATACGGAGCGTAAGCGCGATTTGCGGGTGCGCCTTATGAAATCGTCCCAGGACTTCGGGGAGGAGGTAGGTCCCTGGCGTGGTGCTCGCGCCCACCGCGACCGACCCCGCCCTGAGCCCGCACAGCTCGATCGCCGCCTGCTCGGCGCTCTTCACGAGACCGAGCGCCTGCCGGACGAACGGTTCGATGAGGCGTGCCGCGGCGGTCGGCCGGATTCCGCGCCCGGCCCGCTCGAACAGGGGGACGCCGAAGAACGCCTCGAGGCCGCGCAGGTGCTCCGAGACCGCCGGCTGGCTGAGGTTGCGTGCCCGGGCGGCGCGTGCGACGCCGCCTGAATCCAGCACGGCCAGGAACAACTCGAGACGATGCAGCGTGAGGCCAGGTTTGGTCATAGGCTTTAACCTATATCACGTATACAAACTTCGTATTTGTCCTATGTCAAAAATCGGGCGAGCGTGCAGCTACCAACCAATTGGAGACCATCATGTCACTCCGCCGCACGATCGCACTCGCCGCCCTGGCCCTCGTCCCCGCCGGGCTCGTAGCACAGGCCCCGCCTGCGCAGGCTCCGTCATCTCACGTGATCGTTGCGCATGCGCCGACTCTCGCGTGGGCGCCCGGGCCGCCGTCGTTGCCGCCCGGCGCCGAATTCGTGTTGCTCGAGGGGAATCCAGCCGAAGCCGTTCCCCTGACCTTTCGGCTCAGGTTTCCCGCGAACTATCGGATCCCGGCGCACTGGCATTCGGTGATCGAGCACGTCACGGTACTCTCCGGCACGCTCAACGTCGGGATGGGAGAACAAGCCACGTACACCGGCGGTACCGCGCTGAACGCGGGTAGCTTTGCCGCGATGCCGGCCAAGATGGTGCACTCGGCGTGGGCCGGTCCCGAGGGCGTGACATTCCAGCTGCATAGCGTCGGTCCGTGGAGCATTACCTATGTGAAAGCGGCTGACGACCCGCGCACTCCGAAGCCCGCGGGCAATCGGTGAGCGATCTCGCGACGCAGCACTCCATCGACGAAGCCCCGCTGGAGGGCGTGATCAAGGGCGAGGTCCTACGGATGTACCAGGAGGTTGCGGACCATCCCGACAAGGAGTTCCACTTCTTCCACGGCCGTGAGGCCGCCGAGATGTTCGGTTACAAGCGCGAGTGGCTCGACCGGGCGCCGGCCGGCGCCGTGGCGTCGTTCGCCGGTGTCGGGAACCCGCACCTCCGCAGCCGCCTGCAACCGGGTGAGACGGTCCTCGATCTCGGCAGTGGCGCGGGGCTGGACAGCATCATCGCGGGCTGGCAGGTCGGGCCAACCGGCCGCGTGCTTGGCGTGGATCTCAACCCCCACATGTGCGCAAGGGCCGAGGCGCACGCCGCGCTCGCGGGCGGCGCGATCGAATGCCACTCGGGCACGATGGAAGACGTTCCGCTGCCTGACGCGAGCCTGGACGTCGTGATCTCCAACGGCGTCATCAATCTCTCGTTCCGCAAGCGCCGCGTGATCCGCGAGCTGTATCGCGTGCTCAAGCCGGGTGGACGCGTGTCGATCGCCGACATCGTGAGCGCCAAGCAGTTGTCGCAGTCGATCGTCAACGATCCAAAGCTCTGGGCCAGCTGAATTGGCGGCGCTCTCCTGGAGGGAGAGATGTTCACCCTGTTCGACCACGCGGGGTTCACTCGAGTGAAATCGGCGGTGGTGCCCGGTTTCCGGTTTCGGAAAGCCTCCACCCAAGACTCGGCCGAAGCCTTCGGCGTTAAGGCCGTCATGATGACC
>WNFB01005128.1_pt1 | contig 11701 bp, 6 predicted proteins | sample 5400501 | NCBI WGS metagenome assembly WNFB01 (sample SAMN13153341, study PRJNA577476) | soil metagenome | isolation source: 200 cm saprolite under Douglas fir tree site 2 hole 1 | place: USA:California | collected 2015-04-18 | reverse complement strand
CAGACGCCGGAAGTATATGCGGATCTCCTGGCCTTGGGGCTGACGCCCCGGAAGAGCCTGACGATCCAATGGCCTCATGTGCCAAGGCAATATCTCCGTGACTTCGTGCGAGGGTGTTGGGATGGTGACGGTTCAGTAAGCTTTCGGAAGTGGCGGAATGCGTCGGCAAGTTACTATAGCGGATCTTTGGTATTCATGGAGGGAATGCGCAAGGCCCTTGTCAGATTGGGAATCCCGAAAGAGGCTGTGAAGATCCAGCGGATCGAGCGCCCGAACAGCGTGTCTTACCAGATTCACCTCAACCGCCACCGGGCAGCGCCGCTTTTCGAGATCCTCTACGCTAATACACCCGAGACGATGTGCCTGAGCCGTAAGCGAAAAATATTCGAAATGATCGCGGAGAAGAGTACGTCAATCACGATCTCATCAGCCAAAGTTGACCTTTAAGGGCAAGGGCTGCTCGAATCTCTAGCTGGAATGTACGCTGAGAGACTCCGGACTCCGCATGGGTTAGTCAAAGACCAATGCGAGTGTCAGGCTTGCAGAATCTCGGTACAAGCCCCCGGTTCTCATGTGACTGAGGAGGCAGCGACAAGCAATGGTGGGATCAGGAGCCAGCAAGAAGCGAAGAACAGGGACGCGGGTAGCAAGGCATGTACGACCCTCCGTGCTAATCCTGGAATGCGATCCTGCAAAGCTCGCTGCACAATCTCTTACCAGCGCGCGACAGTTGGACCGAATTGTCGCGACTGTGGTCCCTTCCGCACAGAGATATCCCGTCGCGGCAACCTGTCGGCAAGCGCTTTTGTCACAACTAGCTCAGTGTAAAGAGGAGTGTGGAAAAGTTGATGTTGTGGTCATATGCGGCCACAGCAACAAGGACAAGCTATGCTTGACTGCCGATTGGCGCGCTCCATGGAATGAGGTGGCTCAGTGGATTGCCCCATTTTCTCCAAAGTCGGTTGTTCTAGTAGCGTGCCAAGCTGGTCGATGGCTACCCTCAAAAGCCCTCTTCGACGGCGTCTTAACTCTAAGAGAGATTTATGGATCGCCTGCATCTTTAACGGATCAACAAGCAATATTGGTGCAACTGCTCGTTCCTTATCTTCTAAGCAACGGACGCTTAAAAACAGATGTCTCTCGGATGCTGCAATTCGCAAACTTCGCCTTGACACGAGGCGTGATTTTCCGCCAAACGAGAAGAGAATTCCAGCAATCGGCACCCGCTGAAGGTCTAATATGGACAGGAATAGAAAGCTTGTTGCAAGCTTACTTGCATAGATGATGGCCGAGGCACACGGATTGACTGACCTACCCCCGATTCCGTAGACACCCCCGAATGGGGACAGGGGTCTGGGCTTCGAAATGCTCGGTGTGGCGCGCGAGACATGAGAAAAGGTGCGATCCGAAGTTCGGGGTTCGACGTTCCGAAAACCTCAAACTTCGGACTTCGAACCCTCGCCCGTCCCGCGCCTCTCGCCCAAACATTTGCGATTGCAGCAGAAGCGTTCATGCGTCATGCGGGTTAGGAGGGGGTTAGGGATCGTTTAGCCGATGCGGGGGCCAGAGGCAGCATCACCGTAAAGGTCGAACCTTCGCCGACCTTGCTCTGGACCTCGATATGTCCGCTATGGGATTCGACAATCCAGGCGCAGATGGACAGCCCCAGGCCCGTGCCCTTCTTGGTATAGGCCCGCGCTTCATCGGTGCGATAGAAACGGTCGAAGATCCGAGACTGATCCTCTTGCGCGATCCCAATGCCGTGATCGGTCACAGACACCAGTGCGTGAGTCTGTTCGATCGTCAGCGCGATGTCGACTGTGCCGCCGGGGCGAGAGTATTTGACTGCGTTATCGAGAAGATTCAGGAACAGTTCGCGCAAGCGTAGTTCATCTCCCAATACCACTGCCGACGCGGTGGTTCGTAGCACGACCTGGATGTCCCGTTCCTGCCCCAACAGCGAGGCTTGCCGGTGAAGGTCCTCGACAAGCGTGTCCAGTGGGACCGGCAGATGTTCCATCTTCACCTCGCCCATGTCGGCCCGGGAGAGAAAGAGCAACTCATCCACAATGCGCGTCATCCGGTCGATTTCTTCGAGATTGCTCTCCAGGACGACTTTGTAGTCGTCGGTTTCGCGAGGGCGTCGAAGCGCGAGTTCGGTTTCCCCTTTCATCACCGTCAACGGCGTGCGCAGTTCGTGTGAGGCATCGCTGCTGAACTGGCGGATTTGTCGAAAGGAGGTTTCAAGCCGGTCGATCATGTCATTAAACGTATTGGTCAGACGGCCGATTTCGTCGGCCGAGGCCGGGACAGTCAGTCGTTGGGTGAGGTCGCCTCCGGCAATGCGTTGGGCAGCCAGCGTAATCGCATCGACGGGGCGAAGGGCTCGGCCAGCCATGAACCAGCCGCCGGCGAGCGACACAGCCAGCGCGATGGGGATACTTACCAGAAGCACTAACAAGAGACGGTTCAGGGTCTGTTCGACGGAGTCCATCGAGGTGCCGACCTGGATGATATAGAGCAGATTCCCCCGATAGATGATGGGAACCGAAATGAGGCGTAACGGCGGTTCCTTGGGGAATTTTGCGAATTCGAGGAGCGAGCGGCCCGAGTAGGCGACTTCCAAGGCCTGCCGGCTCAGCGGCATCTCATGTTGTTTCACGTTCGGCGAACGAATGGTGATGGTGCCGGAAGGGCTGAAGATCTGGAAGAACTTATCAATGCGCGCCAGTTCGGGGAACTGCGACATGAGTTCGTCTTCGTCGATGAGAGGGAGGAACCCACGTTCTTCCAGCGACCGAACGGCTGCGGCGGCGGTTTCCTCCAGTGATTGATCGACCGCATCGCGTAGGCTTCGAGCCGTAATCACGTACAGGATGGTTGAAAAGATGATGAGGATTAGTGCGAGAGCTGTGCCGTACCAGAGAGTGAGCCGGAGGCGAAGCGGCATCAATCGACCTTCAGCATATATCCGCTTCCGCGAATAGTGTGAATCAGCTTCTTTGAGCGTCCCCGGTCGATCTTGTTGCGGAGATAATTCACGTAGACATCGATGACATTGGTGAACGTGTCGAAGTCCTGATTCCACACATGTTCTGAAATCATAGGACGAGTCAACACGCGTCCCGTATGGCGCATCAGATATTCGAGCAGGGCATATTCCTTCAAGGTGAGGTCGATCCGCTGGCCGTCTCTGGTCACTTCGCGCGTGGCCGGGTTCAATGCCAGATCGTCGATCTGGAGCACGCCGGGACTCTCGGTGGAGCCGCGGCGAAGCAGGGCGCGAATTCGGGCGAGCAGTTCGTCGATGGCGAAGGGCTTGGTGAGGTAATCGTCCGCTCCGGCGTCAAGGCCCTTGACGCGCTGGTCTACTTGCGATTGAGCGGTTAGAATCAGGATGGGGGTTTGAATCCGTGCCTGGCGGACGCCCTTGAGAATTTCCAATCCGGGCAATGACGGCAGCATCAAGTCGACGATCAGTAAATCGTAGTTGGTGTTGAGGGCCATCTGAAGGCCCTTCGCGCCGTCTTCACAGAGGTCGACAGCGTAGCTCTCCTCTTCAAGCGCGCGCTTGATGAAACAGCCGACTTTTGTTTCGTCTTCAATGACCAGAATACGCATAGTTGTCGATGGAGGATTATAGCAAACCTGTGCCTACTATTTGTCTAGCAGGATGTGGGGAAAGTCCGTAGCTTATCTTGTTCATTTGGTCTGTTCGGTCTGTCTGGTTTGTTTGGTTGTATGAGACTAACCAGATGGACCAGACAGACCGGGCTTGTCTCAGACATGCGCGCCATAGAATTTCCACCGTGCCACAATAGTTTTTCCGTGGCCTGTCAGGGGAGCCATTATGTCGGCGGAAAGCGTGTGACCGTCACGGGTTCATAGGTCAAGGCCATTCCCTCGGGAGTCCGTCGGATGAGGCTGTGTGTCAACCAATGCTGATTATCGCGGATTGGGAAGTCCGACCGGTAATGGGCCCCGCGGCTTTCCTGCCTGGCGAGGGCGCTGGTGACAATGGTTTCCGCGACATCGAGCAGGGACTGGAGCTCGAAGGCTTGCACGAGATCGGTATTAAACACCCGCCCTTTGTCCTGTACCATAACGGACGTGGCGCGATGGGTTAGTGTAGTGAGTGCCGAGATTGCAGCAGACATGGATTCGTGAGTCCGAACGAGACCCAGATTGAGGCTCATCAACTGGCCGAGTTCTTCCCGAATCTGCCAGGCTCGGACCGATCCCTCCTGTGCCAACAGACGCTGAACGCGACGCTGCTCGGTTATGAGCTGGTCTGTTGTGAGGGCCTGAGGCGCGACGGTTCGAGCGTATTCCCCTGCTCGGATTCCAGCGCGCCGACCGAACACAATCGTTTCAAGAAGTGAATTGCCTCCGAGCCGATTGGCGCCGTGCACACTGACGCAGGCACATTCACCGGCCGCATAGAGGCCGGCGATGCCTGTTTCCGTCCATTGATTGGTCCGGACGCCACCCATCTGATAGTGCGCGCCGGGACGGACAGGAATGGGAGTCTCGATGGGATCGAGGCCGGCAAACTCAATAGCGAGTTCTCTGATCTGAGGGAGCCGTTCGAGAATGCGCTGGCGTCCAAGGTGCCGCAAGTCCAGCAACACGCACCCGTCAACCCCGCGGCCTTCGAGGATTTCTTGCCCGATGGCCAATGAGACCGTGGAGCGAGTGGCCAGTTCCATCTGCTGCGGGGCATAGGTCTTCATAAACCGTTCGCCTAGCGTATTCAGGAGGTAGCCTCCTTCTCCGCGAGCGCCTTCGGTGATGAGGATACCCGTGCCCTTGAGTGTGGTGGGATGGAACTGGACAAATTCCATGTCCTTCAGTGGAGTGCCGGCACGATACGCGAGCGCCATGCCATCACCGGTGTTGATCACGGCGTTCGTGCTCGTCAGGAAGACGCGCCCGCTGCCTCCCGTGGCCAAGATGACGGCTTTGGCCCCGATCGCACGCAACCCTCCATGAATCAGGTCCCACGCTACGACTCCCCGGCACGCGCCGTCTTCCACGATCAACGCTGTGACATACCACTCTTCATACACGGCGATGCGCCGTTTGAGCAGCTGTTCGTACATAGCGTGGAGGATGGCATGGCCGGTACGATCGGCGGCGTAGCAGGTACGTGGGAAACCCGCTCCGCCGAACGGACGTTGGGCGATACGTCCCTGTTTATCGCGACTGAAGATGACCCCCAGACGTTCTAATTCGAGAATGTCGTCAGGCGCTTCGCGACACATGGCCTCGATGGCATCCTGATCGCCGAGATAGAGCCCGCCCTTCGTGGTGTCGAAGGCATGGGCTTCCCAGGAATCGTGCTCTCCCAGTGCCGCGTTGATGCCCCCTTGCGCAGCCACAGAGTGGCTGCGAACCGGATGGACCTTGGATATCACGGCGACGTCGAGATCCGGCGGTGCGGCAACCGCCGCTCTCATCCCTGCCAGACCGGCTCCGATGATAAGAATGTCGTGTAGTTTCACAGCCTGCTAAATACCTGTCTTTTTGTCATGTCAGACCGCAGAGGGCAGAAGATCCCCCTATTGGATTGTCTGCACTCATACGTGACTCTCGGTCTGAAGGCAAGCCCGGAAGCTATCGCACAACCCTTGGAAAATAGGGGGTCCGCATGGTATTCTGGGGTCCGCGAGTGGGTCAATCAGTACATCAGGGCTCTCGACCGACGACACATAATCCGAAGGACAAGACGAACCCCATGGCCACACCGGACTTTCTGAGCCCGACCGACACTATTATCCATCGCCATCTTGGTCCCACCGACGCCGATGCTTGCGAGATGCTTGCCACGCTCGGCTTGCAATCGCTGGAGGATCTGAGCGAGGCAACCGTGCCCGCCGACATTCGTTTGCAGAAGGAATTGGATCTGCCCCTTCACCGCGGCGAACAAGCCGTGCTGGAAGAGATCCGCTCCATCGCCGCAGAAAACCAGATCTACCGTTCATTGATCGGCATGGGCTATCACGACTGCATGACGCCAGGCGTGATTCAACGCAATATTTTCGAAAACCCGTCCTGGTATACCCAGTACACGCCCTACCAGGCCGAGATTGCCCAGGGCCGCTTGGAAGCCCTCGTGAATTTTCAAACAGTGGTGACCGACCTCACTGGCTTGCCCTTAGCCAATGCCTCGCTACTGGATGAGGCCACGGCGGCAGCGGAGGCGATGACCATGTGTCTCGCCATTTCCCGTTCGTCCGGCCACGAACGGACAGAGTTCTTCGCCTCTCAGGAATGTCATCCCCAGACCATTGCAGTGATGCAGACGCGGGCTGAACCGCTCGGCATGACGCTGCGCGTAGGGCGGACGCAGACCATCGACTTTTCCAACCCTCAGCTGGCCGGCATTTTGCTCCAGTATCCGGCCACCGACGGCTATGTCGGGGATTACAGTGGACTGGTAGCGCAGGCCCACGCGACCGGGGTTCTTGTGGTGGTCGCCACCGATCTGCTGGCCTTGACCCTCTTGCGCCCACCGGGAGAATTCGGAGCCGATATCGCCGTAGGTTCCAGCCAGCGATTTGGTGTTCCGCTCGGATTTGGAGGCCCCCACGCCGCGTTTCTTTCGACCGCTGAGGCATTCAAACGGCAGATGCCGGGACGCATCGTTGGAGTGTCCAAAGATGTCACGGGGAAACTTGCCTACCGACTCTCCCTGCAAACCCGCGAGCAACACATTCGGCGTGAGAAGGCGACGAGCAACATTTGTACGGCGCAGGTGCTCTTAGCCATCATGGCGAGCATGTATGCGGTCTACCACGGGCCGGATGGCTTGCGGCGGATTGCCGAGCGCGTGCATGGTTTGGCTGTGGTGCTGGCAGAGGGATTGCGGCAGCTCGGATTCGATGTCGTAGCGGAAGTGTACTTCGATACGATTCGGGTTCGTCTGACGAAGATGCAGTCCGAGCCCATCTTGATCCGGGCCAACGCAGCAGGCATCAATCTTCGCCGGCATGAGGACCACTCCATCGGGATTGCGCTGGATGAGGTGAGCACGGAAGACGAAATCCGCCGCCTGATGGAAATCTTTGTCGGCCATGATCGGCTGCCTTTTCAGGTGCGGGACTTAAGCTGCAGCATCACCACAAGTTTCCCGGCGAATCTCGCCCGCACCAGTCAGTACCTGACGCACGAGGTGTTTAATCGCTATCACGCGGAGCATGAGATACTGCGGTATATCCACCGTCTCGGGGCGAAGGATCTGTCGCTCGTCCATTCGATGATCCCTTTGGGATCCTGCACCATGAAGCTGAACGCGACGGCCGAGATGCTGCCGGTCACCTGGCCGGAGTTCTCACGGCTTCATCCCTTTGCGCCGATCGAGCAAACCAAAGGGTATCAAGAATTGTTCCATCAGCTGGAGGCCTGGCTGGCCGAGATCACTGGACTCTCCACCGTTTCCTTGCAACCGAACGCGGGCTCTCAGGGCGAGTATACGGGACTGATGGTGATCCGGGCGTACCACCGGAGCCAGGGTGAAGAGCATCGGGATGTGTGCTTGATTCCCGTATCCGCGCACGGTACGAATCCAGCCAGTGCGGCTATGGTGGGCATGACGGTTGTGACGGTCGCCTGCGATCGACAGGGCAATGTGGATTTAACCGATCTTGAAGCCAAGGCTGCTCAGCATCGCGATCGGCTATCGGCACTCATGTTGACCTACCCCTCGACCCACGGCGTCTTCGAAGCGGAGGTTCGGCGCATCTGTCAGATCGTTCATACGCATGGCGGGCAAGTCTATATGGATGGTGCAAACTTGAATGCCCAGGTGGGGCTCTGTCGGCCCGGGGACATCGGCGCGGATGTGTGCCATCTGAATCTACACAAGACATTCTGTATCCCCCATGGCGGCGGGGGGCCTGGGATGGGACCGATCGTTGCGGCGCGGCATCTAGCGCCGTTTCTTCCCGGCCATCCGGTGACGCACCTGGGTGGACAAGATTCCATCGGACCGGTGTCGGCTGCGCCTTACGGCAGCCCCAGCATCGTGACGATTTCCTGGGTCTACATCGCCCTGATGGGACGCGACGGCTTGACCAAGGCGACGCAGGTGGCGATCTTGAACGCCAACTACATGGCCAAACGGCTGGAGAAATACTATCCCATCCTCTACACGGGAACGTCCGGGTTCGTCGCGCACGAATTTATTCTCGATCTTCGTCAGTTCAAGGACAGTGCGGGGGTCGAAGTGATGGATGTGGCGAAGCGATTGATGGATTATGGGTTTCATGCTCCGACGGTCTCGTTCCCGGTTGCCGGGACGCTCATGATCGAACCGACGGAGAGCGAATCGAGGGCCGAATTGGACCGGTACTGCGAGGCGTTGATCTTGATTCATGCAGAGATACAAGACATCGTCGAGGGCCGCCAGCCGCGCACAAATAATCTGCTGAAGAATGCGCCCCACACGGCACAGGTGGTGACGGCCAACGAATGGAATCGACCCTACAACCGTGAACAGGCTGCCTTTCCTGCTCCCTGGGTACATGACCATAAATTCTGGCCCAGCGTGAGCCGCATCGACGAAGCCTATGGAGATCGCCATCTTGTCTGCACTTGCCCGCCAACAGACAGCTACTAACTAACAGGCTGCTGAAAAAGGCTCTCAACGTCGTTCTCGGCTCGCACACATCCTCAACGTACCCCAGAGGGTACGCCTCCGGTGTGTGCTCCGCCTGCGGCCTAGTTGCGAAACCTTTTTGAGCAGCCTGCAAAGTAGCGGGCAAGACAGTTGCTGTCCCCTGTTTCTGTGCCCTTTCTCATTAGTGGGTGGTTTGTCTCTCATGAGGAGGAAGGCGTCGCAAACCTTCCTGGGCTGACGTTTTATCATTGGCGAGGGCATGAGGCGAAACCATCACTTCCTCATAGCACTCTCTCGCTCTACGATGATCACTTAAACCCTCATGATGTACTGCCCCGCTTAATTGTGGACAATTCATTGAACATTGCAAACCATCAATTTTGCAGAGAATCCAGCCCTCTTCGATTCTCCATTTCTCAGGGGACATCCAGGACACTCGCTCGTGACTCTCTGGAAAAGACCTCGGCCGTCTTCCCCTACCATGGGTTTTGAATAAATTCAGTGGGTTTCCTGCATCCGTCTATCTAAGCTAACTGTCTACATTTTAAGCGGGGCACAACAGACATCCGCATGACCTCGAAGTATCCATCTCTGCCGGCTACGCCACTGTCATGGTTTCGTCCACACGATTTTGAACGGGTGCTACGGCGCGCGGACGCGGGCCTCCCCTCCTAAGGCTTTAATCGCGCACGGTGAACATTCCGGATAAGAAAAGAATGAATTGGAAATTCGTGAAAAGGTTTGCAGTTATTAGCATAACGAGTAATCTAAGTTTCTAAGGGCATTTTATTATTCCAGGATGCCGGGGAAATTTCCTGTCATAACAGTTCGCTTCGACGTCCACCCACATCGATAGATGGAGAGCTGTTATGAGATCGGAGTCTCGAGAGAGTACCACGTCCTCTACTCTTGTTCCCCGGCCGGATTTCCAAGCACTGTTTGAATCGGCACCAGGGCTGTATCTTGTCTTAACGCCTACCTTGACGATCGTGGCGGTGAGCCAGGCCTATCTGCAGGCCACGATGACCCGGCGGGGGGAGATTCTGGGTCGACACCTCTTCGACGAGTTTCCAGACAATCCCGAGGACGCCACCGCGACCGGAGTGTCGAATCTGAGCGCATCGCTGACACGGGTGTTACAGCATCGCGTACCGGATGTCATGGCCGTTCAAAAGTACGATATTCGCCGCCCGGACTCCGACGGAGGGGGATTTGAAGAACGGTATTGGAGTCCGGTCAATACGCCGGTCTTCGGGGTCAACGGGGAGGTCACCTACATCATTCACCGGGTAGAGGACGTCACGGAGTTCGTCCGCCTCAAGCAAACAGGGAATGAACAACAGCGAATCACCGAGGAACTCCGTACACGTACAGGCGAAATGGAAGCGGAGATTTTCCGCAGGGCTCAGCACATCCAGGAGGTCAATGGTCGGCTCCGAACTGAGCTGAATACCCGCAAGCAGGCAGAACAGGACGTGGAGCATTTCTTTGCACTCTCGCTGGACATGTTGTGCATTGCCAAGTCAGACGGTTTTTTCAAACGCGTCAGCCCTGCCTTCACATTGACACTGGGCTGGAGCGCCGACGAAATGCTCACGCGACCGTTCCTCGACTTCGTGCACCCCGACGACCGTGCGGCCACGCTCCGCGAGGTCGAGCGGCAGGTCGCCGGCGGCGAACAGGTGCTGGAGTTCGACAACCGCTATCAGCACAAGGATGGCTCGTGGCGCGTGTTGTCGTGGAAATCCGTGCCTCAGCCGGACGGGCTGATGTACGCCATCGCGCGCGACATCACCGAGAGCAAAGGGGCAGAGACTATGCTCCTTGAGAGCGAGGAGCGCTTCCGCAACTTGGCGAATAACATTTCCCAGTTGGCGTGGATGGCCGACGACCAGGGCTGGATCTTCTGGTACAACCAGCGATGGTTCGATTACTCCGGCACGACTTTGGAAGAGATGCAAGGCTGGGACTGGCAAAAGGTGCACCATCCAGATCACGTTAAGCGGGTCGTGGACAAGATAAGCCATTGTTTCCAGACGGGTGAGGTCTGGGAAGACACCTTCCCACTTCGCGGCAGGGACGGGCATTACCGCTGGTTCCTCTCGCGGGCCATTCCTATCCGCAATGGGGAGGGGAAGGTAATCCGCTGGTTCGGCACGAACACCGACGTCACCGAGCAGCGCAAGGCCGAGGAGGCGCTGCGCCGAGCGCACGACGAATTAGAAATGCGCGTACAGGAGCGGACGGCGGAAATTCTCAAGAAGACCCGCGATCTCGAAACGCTCCTCTATGTCACTTCACATGACTTACGAGAGCCGCTCCGTTCCATCGAGAACTTCTCGCGCATGGTGCAGGAGCGCTATGCCGAGCGACTCGACGAGAAAGGCCAGGATTTTCTCCGGCGTGTCGTCCGCGGGGCTCAGAGAATGGACCGACTGATGACGGATATTCTGGCGCTTTCGCGCGCGCAGCGGATGGATCTTCCAGCCGAGGAGGTCGAGGGCGAGAGCATCGTGCGTGAGGCGTTGCGTCAGCTCGAAGACAAGATCAAGGAAACCGGCGCGACGGTGCGGATCGCGAAACCCCTTCCTCGGTTCCGGGCCAACAGCACCTGGGCGACCCAAGGGGTGTACAACCTCCTGACGAATGCGCTGAAGTTCGCGCGCCCCAATGAAGCACCCGACATCGAGATTGCACCCTATCACCCAAATGGAACGGAGAGTGCGGAGGTTGGCCTCATCGTCCGAGACCGTGGGCCGGGAGTGGCGCCGGAGCATGCGGAACGCATTTTCCAACTGTTCCAGCGGGCGGTCGGACGGGAGATCGAGGGCACCGGCGCCGGACTCGCCATCGTACGACAGGTCGCCGAGCGGCATGGCGGACGGGCCTGGGTGCAGCCACACGAGGGAGGCGGCGCGGAATTCATTCTTACATTTGGAGCGACTAATCGGCAGAAAGGCAGTGACGCCCATGACGAGTCAGCCAGTTGAGATCTTGCTCGTAGAAGACAATGAAGACGATGTGGTCATCATCCGAGAAGCGTTCGCCGAATCTCGACTGGTCAATGTCATTAACACTGTA
>WNFB01005125.1_pt1 | contig 11703 bp, 7 predicted proteins | sample 5400501 | NCBI WGS metagenome assembly WNFB01 (sample SAMN13153341, study PRJNA577476) | soil metagenome | isolation source: 200 cm saprolite under Douglas fir tree site 2 hole 1 | place: USA:California | collected 2015-04-18 | reverse complement strand
AGGCCAGCTCATCCGGCGTGATGTCGTCCTTGAGATAAATCGGCTGGTAATGCGGCACGGAGGCGAACTTCCGGATGCGCTCGCGCACCTCCTTCGCATCCAGGTGCAGCCCTTGCGCGATGAGATCTGTGTCCGCAGAAAGATCACGCGAAGAATCACGCAGGAGCAGGGCCGTGAACGAAGGATAGTTGTCCACGATGGTGCGCCCTTCGCGATCCAGGATTCTTCCACGCGGCGCCAGAATCGGAACGTTGCGAATGCGGTTCTTTTCGGCCAGCGTGGCGTACAGATCGCTCTGCACGACTTGCAGCCGCCACAACCCGTAAGCCAGAATCAAAAAGATGGCCAGGACGATATACTGCACCGCGGTTAGGCGGATGGGCGATACTTTTTCGTCGCGGCCAAACATGGATTAGTCGCCGGTCATCAGTCGTCGGGCATCAGTCGTCGCTCGTCAGCCGCTATGATCGCGTGCGAACTCTCGCGACTAGAGGCACATCGCCGTGGACAGACTGGTCAAGGTTAACTTCATTGTAGACCCTTGCAGATCGGCAACGGGATTATCACGATGGGTAACGCAAGGACATAGCCCTTCGGCTCTTGCTGACGACCGACGACCGATGACTCGCTCACGTTCTCTGCTTAAACTTGTCCAGCAAGGCGAACAGGAACATGGCCAACACCGCGTTGGCGAAGGCCGAGCCTAGCTCACGCGGCCAACTCCACTCCACCGCCAGCCCTACCAGTCCGCGCGCCACCACGAAATACACGATCTCATGAACCACATAGAAGAACAGCGTCATCAGCAGACGGGCGCCAACATTTTCCACGTCCACCCTCACCCCCAACGAGGATGCCCCGTAGCCCACGACCGTTTTCGCGATTCCATACACGCCGATCGGCCGGTGGGTGAGCGAATCCTGTAGCACGCCGATGATCGCTCCCCCCAGCAGTCCTGCAACTTGGCTGCGGCGCGCCACGGCAAAGAAAATCACCACCAGGAGGGGCAGATCGAATCTTGAGAAGAAGTGCAACTGCTGCGGTACGAACGCCTGCAGAAACACCGCCACCAGGGGAATAATGATGGTCGCCGGAAGACTGAACCGGTAAACCTCAAGCTGGTCTTGCGATGTGTAAGTGACGGGCACGCTATTGAGGTTTGTCCTCCGACGGCGCAGTTTCGGCCGGGGGCTGGGCCGGTTTCTGAGGCGGGGCTGGATTGGGCTTAGGCTCAGTGCTCGCTGGCTTCGTCGTCGGTTGCGAGACCTTCACCGCCGGGGGCGCCGGCTTCTGCGCAGTGGCCGGCTTCACTACCGGACTGCCGGCTGGCCTCGTGATCCCCGGCGTGTTCGTTAGGGGCTTGCTTGCGGTTAATCCGCCATTCTCGTGCGGCTTGGAATTCGCCGTACCGGCCGTTTCCGGTTTGCCGGATGTGGCAGCAGGCTGCGGACTCGTTCGCACTCCAGCGGCGCTTTGCTTAGTGGGATCCTCCAGCGGCTTGTCTGGAACCGAAGGCAGCCGCTGCGCCAAAATGTCTACCGCGCGCACCGGCCCGGTCTCGGCAACGGACGGCGTCTTGGCTTCGTTCTTGGTGATCACCAGCACTTCCTCCAGCCTGCTCAGACTGGCCGCAGGTCGGACGCGAATATTGAGAAACATCTTTTCCTTGCCAGGAGAGACCTCGGTTACCGTGCCCACCGACAGGCCTTTGGGGAAGATCTGGTCGCCGCCGCTGGTCAGCACCTTCTCTCCCGGCTGCACCTTCTCGTCGGCCATGACTTTCTCCAAAACCACCTCACCCGCGGGCGTGCCCCGCAGCACCCCCTGCAAGCGCGATTTCTCGAGAATCGCGCCTACTCCGCTGGTCTGGTCATTAATCAGCAAAACCTGGGAGGTCGAAGCCTCGAGCGGTCTCGAGCCGAATACATGCAGCACTTTGCCAACAACCCCATCGGCGGTGATCACAGCCATGTCACGACCAACCCCCTCGCGCGCACCCTTATCGATATAAACCGAGCGCGACTGCTCGCTGCCGCTCGAACCGATCACCTGCGCCGCCAGGGTATGGGAGATGAACTGTTCCTTAAAGCCCAACAATGCTTGCAGCCGGTGCGCCTGCTCCGCGTCCTGGCTCAAACGCACCTGCTCCAATCGCAGCCGTTCGATCTCCGCTTTCAGGTCACGATTCTGCTGCCGCACGCCGCGCAGATAAAAGTAACTGTGCCAGAGGTTAGAGGCGCCGCTCTGAAACCAGATAATGACCTTTTCCGCAGGCGTGACCGCATTGACCGCCCAGACGCGGATCAAGCGGCTCGATTGGTCCTCGCTGCTGCGCTTGACCTGGACCGCCAGCCCTAGCACTTGGGCAAACAGAACTGCCGCTAGAATGGTGACGTTGCGGTAGCGGGTGATGAGATTTTCCATGGCACCAAACTCAAGTTTCTAGTTTCCGGTTTCAAGTTCGAGACACGTCAACGGCGCCATGGATTTCTTTCGTGCAGGTTCACAGCACATTCCGCGCGGAAAAACCGGAAACTGGAACTAGAAACTCGAAACTGTCATTCGATCGAAATCTTCCGTAGCAGCTTGAAGTCACTGAGCATCTTGCCCGTGCCCAGCACCACGCTGCACAGCGGGTCGTCGGCGATGGAAACCGGCAACCCGGTTTCCTCGCGGATGCGTTTGTCCAGATTCTTCAGCAGCGCTCCGCCGCCGGTCAGCACGATGCCTCGGTCGCTGATGTCGGCAGAAAGCTCCGGAGGCGTGCGCTCCAGCGCCACCCGCACCGCGTTCATGATGGTGGAAACGCATTCGCTGAGCGCTTCGCGAATCTCGCTGTCGTCCACCGTAATGGTCTTGGGCACGCCTTCGATCAGGTTGCGGCCTTTAATCTCCATCGTCAACGGCTTGTCCATGGGGTAGGCGCTGCCGATTTCGATCTTGATCTGCTCGGCAGTACGCTCGCCGATCAGCAGGTTATATTTCCGCTTGAGGTAGTTCATGACGGCTTCGTCCATCTGATTGCCCGCCATGCGCACGGAACGCGAATAGACGATGCCGCTGAGCGAAATTACTGCAATGTCGGTGGTGCCGCCGCCGATGTCCACTACCATATTGCCGCTGGGCTCGGTGATGGGCAGTCCCGCGCCGATCGCCGCCACCATGGCCTGCTCCACCAGGTACACTTCACTGGCCTTGGCGCGATAAGCTGAGTCCATGACCGCCCGCTTTTCCACCTGTGTGATCTCGGAAGGCACCCCAATCACGATGCGCGGATGCACCAGCATCTTGCGGTTATGCGCCTTCTGGATGAAATAGTTCAGCATCTTCTCCGTGACCTTGAAGTCGGCGATCACGCCGTCCTTCATGGGTTTGATGGCGACAATGTTCCCGGGAGTGCGACCCAGCATCTCCTTGGCTTCTTTGCCCACTGCCTCCACTTCTCCACTGTTCTTGTTGATGGCCACGATGGAAGGCTCGTTCACCACAATGCCTTTGCCGCGGGCATATACCAGCGTGTTGGCCGTGCCCAGGTCGATGGCGAGATCGCTGGAAAAAATGCTGAATAGCGACCTTAGGTTGTGCCAGCGCGCGGCGCTGGAGTGAAAGCCATTCGATGACATGCGAAGCTTCTCTCTTTAGCTCTTCAGACCGCTGTCATTCCGGGCGTGCCCGGTCATTCATTCGGTGGCGAGGGGAGCGCTCTTTGATTCTATTTATTCTATGGGATATTCCCAGCTCCTACAGCAAACGAAAGTTCTTGCACCTCAGGGCCCATCCATACCCACCTTTAGCTTTCTATTGGATTACTACCTTTTTCTGCAGCGTGTTAACGCCACCCTTGGCATTTTGGGCCGTAATCGTGATCACGCTCTCTCCCGGCGGCAGCGGACGGGTGAAGTAGTGAAAGCTGCCATCCGTACCCACCACCGGCACTTCCTGGCCGTTGACCATGACCCGCGCCCCCACCTCGGTTTTTCCGTCCAACTCGATCACATGCCCATGCTGCACTAAGGGGTTGAGTTCCAGGTTAATGGCCGTCGTGGCCTTGCCCTTGGGGATGATGGTGAAGCGGTTCTTTTCGCTCTCCACCGACTCCTTTTCGTTGGCGTCATACGACTGGACCACCCAATAGTACGCCCCTTCACCCAATCCGGAGACAATCACGTCGGCCGTGTTCACTTTGCGATCGACAATCGTCGAGGAGAAGTACGGGTTGCGCGAAATGCGCAGACGGTATCCCGCCGCGTTGTCCATCTGCGTCCAGGAAAACTCCACCGGCTTGGGCTGGCCCGCCACGAAAATCGGCATCATATTGGCCGGGGTAATCGGGGTAGGCGGCCCGATCTCCTTCACCTTGGCCATGCGGGGCGACTCGGCTTGGAAGGCGACCTTCTCCCAGTCCGCCAGGTGGACGACCTCGCCATTGCGCGTCACCTCACCCGTGCCTTTCTTTAGCAGAATCTCATGCTGGTCCGCCTTGGGATCGTTGTGCACCATGGCCGCGCTCTCCGGCGCCAGGGAGGCCGTGGCCCCAGCCACCATGACCTGGGACTTGGAACCCTGTACGTAAGTCGCGGTGGCCAGGTCTACCGTACCCGTGCTCACCGCCACCGCGACGTTAGTTTGCTGCTGCTCGTTGGCCGAACTTTCCTCAATCACGATCAGGGAATCCTGCTTCACTGTGTAATTGGTGCCATCGTTGAAAACAATCTTGGCCATGCCCTCCGAGCCGGTCTGCACCACGTCGCCCTTCTCCAACGGAACGTTGTAATCGGCCGTCACCCAGCTGTTGCTGTTCGCCTTTTTTACCCGCACCGTACCGTCCAGGGCAGTGATATGCGCCTGCTGCGCACTCATGGCTCCGGCCTTGGCGGGCGTTCCGGCTCCGGCCACCCGCTCCAACAGCCTGGTGGCCAAACTGCTAACCGCCTTGACTCCCTTTTCAGTGAACTGCGGAAACATCAACTGCAGCCCGGCAAAAAAGACGAGAATTACCGCTAACACCGCCAACGCCACACTGCGGTACGTGACCGTCTTCCACGCTATGTGAAGCCCCGGCTTGCGATTCGAAGACACTAAGGCCCCTGCGACCAGCCAAAAACTCAAGAGAATATGGGCTAATTGCAACATTATCACAAGCTTAACCAGGCCGAAACAGGTAATCAACTTGGGACACCGGCCCCGTGGTGCATGTCCGGCGGTGCTGTCCGCGGCGGGGCTCCCCCGATTCCGTCAAATCGGTGAGCTATCAGACCGGATACTGGTTGCCGTAGAGCTAACTACGTAAGGCGCCTAACAAAACCTCGGCGCTCGACCACCGGGGGGAGAGCCATTTGCGAGGTTACTGTATCTTCGCGTACTCTGCCTTGGCTTCTTTCAGGATGGGGATGTCGGGGTCGGCGTCTTTCCAGAGTACGAGGAAGTCTTGGTACGCAGTGCAGGGTTGGCCGTGTAGTGGAGAGCGTAAGGCGAGGACTTAGGCCGAGAATGCGCCAGCGCAGTTCAAAACCGGAGGAGTTCCGCGCGCTTATCGCATTAGTCTCTTGAGGGCGGTACTGGCTTCGACGACTTGCGGCAGCCGCGTGCGGGAACGCTCGAAGTGGGAGAGGAAGGATTGGTACTCGTCAATCGCTTGCTGGGTCTTCCCGGTGGCCTCATAGAGTTGTCCCAGGTAATAGTGAGAAAGCAGCGAATACAGCGGTATGCGGGTACGTATGAACCCCAAATTCCCTCCGTAGTGCTGTTCAACCAGGATGCGCCGGAACCCCCGCTCGGCGGAGGCATAGTCGTTGAGCAGCAAATCGGCGCGCGCTTTGGCGAACAGAACGCCAAGGGCGGTCAGGTCCGGAAGACGACCGGCGGCGGCTAGGACGCCGCGCCCGTCGCTGCGGGCCATGGCGCCGGTCATTTCATTCAGAGTCCGCTGTCGCCCGACGAACTGAGGCGAAATCCACGCATGCGTAGCCGCGTATTGCTGAAGAGTTCGGTCGGAGGAGGCCTGGTCTCCCCGGGCGGCTTCCAGCAAAGCTACCGCCGGCAATTCTTCACCGTGGAGTTTCTGATCTCGTGCGAAGGACAGCGCAGCCGAGGCCTCGCCCGTCAGCGTGGCCACAGCCGCGAACGATTGCAGGGCGTCACCGGCTCCGGAGTTTTGGCCACCGCGGGCGAGCTGCGAGACAGCCTTGCGGTAGCTTTCCAGCGCGCTGTCAAGATCACCGCGCAACTGCTGCATTTGCGCCTCAAAGATAGGCAAGTAGAGGCGGTACAGAGGAGTGGTGCGTTGAGCATACTCCTGGAGGGCGGCTCCCGCCAGCGCGAATTTGCCCTGGTCGGCGTAGACGGAGGCCAGCTTGAGGTACTCCGAGTACCCCTGGAAGTCGGGCTTAAGCTCGAGGGTTTTGCGGTAAGCGGCGATGGCTTCATCGTCCCGGCCGAACTGATACAAGATGTCGCCGCGCGTGTCCCAGGGATTCGGATCGTTGGGACGGACCGCGATGTACTGATCATTCGCCTGCAGTGCGGCCGCCTGGTTTCCCAGATTGGCATAGGCGTAGCCGAGGATGTTCAGCAGATTTTCATCCTTGGGATCCGTGGCTAAGCCTTCGCGCAGGATGTTCACCGCCCGCTCATCCTGGTTGATGGCGTGCAGCACGACACCCAGCGAGGCGCGGGAATCGCTATCGCGGGGGAACTCGGAAATGATGGAATCGAGACCGCGAATCATCGTTTCAAAGTCTGTCGAACGCCTGGCCTGGTTTACCTGAAACAACAATTGCTCGTGGCGCGGCAAGCGGGATTGGAGCTGCTCGATCCGGCGGTCCACCTCGTCGGCTTTGCGCAGGTCTCCCTGGAATCGGTAATTGAACGAAAGCCGGAGATATGCTGAGGCAAACTCAGGGTCCAGACGCACGGCTTCCTGAAGCTCGCGGATGGCTTCATCGGTCAGGAAGCGTTGCTCGTGCTCGAACCCAAGTTGATAGTGGCGATAGGCTTCGACGTTCGAGGTTAAAGCCTGTTCGATGGCAGGAGCGTTGCCGGCAGCTGCTCCGCCCGGCACGAAATGCCCGGCTATCCGCGCAGTCAGCGAATCCACCATCTTGAAGATGTTCTGGACGCTCTCTCCTTCGAGTTTCTCCGACTGCACGATCTGGCCGGTTTGCGTGTCCTGCACGCGCACATCGAGCCGCAACTGGGTGGGCCCGACCTTCAACAGCGCACCGGTGATGAAAGCGTCGGCGCCGGCGTCGCGCGCCACTGCCTGCGCCAGTCCCGGATCCATGGCGCCACTGTCCTTCTTGCCCAGCCGTTGCAGAGAGCCCTGGATGCGCTCCGTCGAGAGCACGTCCAGCCCCTGAACCTGCGCCAGGTTGGTGGTGAGCATCTCGGTAAAGCCGCGATCCAGCCAGTTGAGCGAGGGATCCTGCGACAGGTTGGAGAAGTAAAGGACGGCGATGGCTTTGTGCTCTTGAATGCCGGCGGGATGAGGCGTGCGGCTGCGGAAGACCCACCACCCTGCAACCGCCGCAATGATCAGCGCGGCGAGCGCGGAGAAAACCCACCATCCGCGTTTCGGCACGCTGATGAGCGTGGAGTCGGTGCTGGTGGCTTGCACGGGTACGGGTGCGGCGCTCGCCAGACCCGTGGCCCTTGCCGGTCCTGGCGCGGGCACAGATGGTTCCGCTGCGGGGATATTGGACGCTGCGGGCGGCGGCATGGCCGAGACGGCCGCAGTCCTTCCCGAATCCGTGTCCCGCTTCAGGCGCTGAAGATCGGTACGCATGTCCGAGGCATGTTGGTAGCGCAGGTTCCGATCTTTTTCGAGTGCCTTGTTAATGATGTCTTCCAGCTTAGGTGGAAGGTCGGGGTTCAGCCGCACCGCAGGAACTGGGGCACGTTCCAAAATGGCGTGGAAGATCACACCAGAGCTTTCACCACGGAAAGGCAACGCGCCCGTCGCCATCTCATAGAGAACCGCTCCGAATGAGAACAAGTCAGTGCGGGCGTCCAACTCCTTAGCCCGCACCTGTTCCGGGGACATGTAAGCAACAGTCCCCAAAGCCGCTCCCGGACTGGTCAAGTGTTCTGCACTAACTCCGGCTGTTGGCTCGGCCATGACGCCCGCTGCCTCCGCTACCCGGCTGCTCACCTGTGTTACCTTCGCCAGCCCAAAATCCAGAATCTTGGCGTGGCCGCGTTTGGTCACGAAGATGTTCGCAGGCTTGATGTCCCGATGCACAATGCCTTCGCTGTGGGCCGCATCCAAAGCATCGGCAATCTCGATGGCCAGCGCCAACAACGTCTCGGTCTCTAGGGGCCGGCCCGCGATCCGGTACTTCAGCGTCATACCATCCAGGTACTCCATCACAATGAAGGCACGGCCTTCGTGCTCGCCGAAGTCGTAGATGGTACAAATGCCTGGGTGATTGAGGGAAGAGGCAGCGCGAGCTTCCCGGCGGAAACGTTCCAGAGCCTGCGCGTCTCGCGCCACTTCGTCAGGTAGGAACTTCAGGGCAACAGAGCGGCCCAAATTGGTGTCCTCCGCCTTGTAGACGACACCCATCCCTCCGCCACCGAGCTTCTCTAGGATGCGGTAGTGCGAGATGGTTTGGCCGATCACCGGAGCGGGACCTCACCCCCTATTGGATGAGCATAGTAGGCTCGTGCTGACGCCGAGTCAATTTGCCAGTGGCTTTTCGTGGTGCAGGGTTTCGTTAGAACCTGTAAAGAGAGTCACCCTAGTGTGCTATGTGCGTCGGGAGGAGTAAAACTTGAAATTACGACACTACCGAGTGGCTGACATTTGCTTCTGCACTTAGGGTCAGCAATCTAGCCATTCTGGTATTCTTATCCTCTTATTACCCCGATTATCGGCTACTTCCGAGCCTTAGAATCCGTACGAGATACCAAGGGCGAATTGATGCCGTGCGTGGAGGTTCACTCCGGGCAGGACGTTGCCGGCAGCCTGGGCGACACCAAAGTCGATGGTTAACTTCGGCGACTCCACCCCCCAGCCGTGAAGAGGTAACGCCCCCGCAGGGACGATGCGAACCGCGTAAGTGATCGTGGTCGGTACCACGGCGCCGGGCAAGTCCTGAACGCTCCGCGGTTGCTGCAGGACTTCAGAGCCCAGCAAGATCGTACTCCGTCTTGGCCCTTGCAGTGCGAAGGCGGCCGCCCCGAACAATCGCCCCTGATAGGACGGAGCATTTCCAACCAGCCCCAACAATGACGCATTTGTCGCCTTGAAGCCGACATTGAACACTAGCGGGAGATCCCGAATCTGGGTGACCGTCTTGGTGGCTACGGCGTAGAAGTCCGCGTTGTTGGTTTCCTTGTTTCGAATGACGCCGCCTACGTTTTGAACCTGAGTCCGCGCCACAAAACCTAGCGACAAGGCGGGCCGCCAGGTTCGCCTTTCCGATAGCAGATTGAGTTTCCCATGAAACGTATTGAAACCGCTGCTCCATAACTTACTCAGGCCAGCTGTGCCGCCCTCCTGGTGGAGGTTCCGCGTATAGCCAAACTCAATCCGGTTGAATGCTCCCATGCTGACCGAGACCTGATGGAATCCGCCCAAGACTTCCCCAGCGTCCAAGTAATGATAAGCAACCACGGGTCGGCCGAAGCCTTTGTCGGTCGACGGAACCGCGTAGGCCAGTGGCGTGATGAAGATCCCTTCCTGTCCCTCCCAGTTCAGGCTCTGAGCCGATGCACGGTTCGTGCCGGGGCCCATCACCATAACAGTCAGCAGGATTACGGCCAGGACACTCCCATAATGCGATCCCCACCAGGCAGCGCCACGCCCGGGCTTGTACTGGTATGCTTCGTACCACATAACGGATTCTCCTTTATCCAAAATTGCATTCAGGATTCCCTCTTCTAATTAAGAATTCCAGAGTCCAAGATTGCCCGGTTTCACAGGGTTCTCAAATACTTCTGTTGCTTTCCTGTTCGCCCTGGCGCGGCTTACGGGTGGTCCAATCGCCAGAGCTTGATCGTGCCATCCTCACTGCCCGAAGCCAGCCAGTGCCCGCGGGAATCAAAAGCCACCGTATAGATGTGATGGGTGTGACCTTCCAGGGTCTGCATTTCGCGCCCGGTCTGCACATCCCAGATCTTGATGGTTTTATCCCAACTTCCGGAAGCCAGCCAAAGACTGTCTGGGCTAAAAGCAATGCTGGTTACATCATCCCGATGACCGGTCAGAGTATGGACTTCGCGGCCGGTGGTTAGGTCCCAAAGCTTTACGCTCTTGTCTGCACTCGCGGAGGCGAGCCAGCGGCCGTTCGGGCTGAAAACAACCGCGTAAACGTTTTTCTTGTGACCGCGCAGGGTCTGTATTTCTTTCCCGGTGGCCACTTCCCAAATCTTGATCGTCTTGTCGTCACCCCCGGAAGCGAGCCAACGCCCGTCCGGGCTAAAGGCGATGTAGATCACTGACCTCCGGGCCGCAGCCAGGTCCCGTACCGCCTGTCCGGTCTCGACATCCCACAGCCTGACGGTCTTGTCGTCCACGCCCGAAGCCAGCCAGCGGCCGTCGGGACTGAAGGCTATCGAATAAACCCAGCTACTGCCCACGACTCCCAAAGGCTTATTGCTGGAAAAAGTGCGGATCTTCTGTCCCGTCGTGGCGTCCCAAAGTGTGACTGTGTTGCTGGAATTCTCCGCTGCCAGCCAGTGTCCGTCGCGACTGAAGGCCAGCGCCTGGACTTCTTTGATCTTGCTGGCGATGGTGCTGGCCTCTTGGCCCGTGGGCACATCCCAGAACTTGACGGTCTGGTCCCAGCTTCCCGAGGCCAGTCGCTGCCCATCGGCACTGAAAGCAACAGCGGTGACCCAACCGGAGTGACCCTTGAGGGTCCGATCCAGTACGAAGTCGGGAACCGAGGGTCTCGCGACGCGAGGAATTCTGACATCCAGGCTTGGAGCCGTCGCCGGTTCAGTCAGAACCGGCAGTTCGAACGGTTCCAGTTTAGCCGCGACTGTGGAAGTCTGCCCGGCCGGCAGATCGATATCCTTTACATAATCTTGATAACCGTTGACCATCACGCGCAATCGGTGTTGTCCAGGAGTAAGCGTCGAAATTCTAGCCTGACCGTCCGAACCTGTTGCCGCGGTCAACTGGTCATCGAGAAAAATCTGCGCTCCGGGTGGCGCTCCCTCAATCACAAGCGATAGGGAGGCTGGACCGGCAACTTCTGCGCCGAGACCTTCCCTCCCTGGCGGCTTCGAGCCTGGTGCAGCCGCAGCCGGGGCAGGTGGCTGGAAAAGGGGGGACGAAGGTGTTGATGCCGTGGGAGTAGAACCTTCAGCACGCGAACGATCAGAGCTCTCGAGGCTCTGCGTTTCTCCGGTTTCCGGAGCTGCCATTCCCCTCGGTGCCGTCACCGGCTCGACGGGTGTCGCGGGACCGGAAGCGGGCGGATTGGCGGTGGCAGAGGGTGCCTTCACCGGCTTGTGATAAAACCCGAACAGGAGTAAAAGCGAAACTAAAAAAAGAGCAGCTCCGGCAACGGCGGGCCATACCCGCCTTTTTTCCACTGGTTCTTCGAACGGCGTTCTTTCTTCCGACTGCAAAATGGGAACGAGTAAGCGGGCGGCATGCTGCAATCCGGTAACATGCGCTGTGGTGAACGCAGAAGGTCGGGAAGAGAATACCTCCACTACACCCAGAACACGACCTTGTGCCTGGATGGGCAC
>WNFB01005124.1_pt1 | contig 11705 bp, 11 predicted proteins | sample 5400501 | NCBI WGS metagenome assembly WNFB01 (sample SAMN13153341, study PRJNA577476) | soil metagenome | isolation source: 200 cm saprolite under Douglas fir tree site 2 hole 1 | place: USA:California | collected 2015-04-18 | reverse complement strand
CGGCTTCGCGGGCGATTGCCGCGGTTGGCAATGAAGTGCACGTTCCGCTGAGCGAGATTCAGGATGCGAACCTGCATCTATTCACCGTAGATGTTGGCGGGCAATCGCTGCGCTTCATGATTATCAAGAAGCCGAATGGGTACGGCACGGCGCTCGATGCGTGCCGGATTTGCGGGGCGGAAGGTTACCGGCAGGACGGACAGAACGTGGTGTGCCGTCACTGCGGGTCGGCGATTTATGTGCCGTCGATTGGGGAGCAGGGCGGCTGCAATCCGATTGGCGTGCCGGCGCGGGTGGAGGGCGGCGACCTTGTGATGGATGTGAGTTCGCTTACGCAGGCGGCTTCCGAGGTCCCCAAGTAGACTCGCCTGTTTTCGTGTTAGCCATGTAAACGATGGTCGCGCGCGATGCACACAGCCAAAAATGGCTGTGCCACGATTTTCCTGAACTTCGCAAGAAATGTTTATACGACTCGTTGCCGATTCTTTCAGCCGCCGACCGCGGCACAAGCTCCTCACTGGAGCAGCGCTCGCATTAGGGATGGCCGTTGCCACCGCGGCGCTGAGCGTGTCGCTGGACGTGGGCGACCGGCTGGCGCGCGAGTTCCGCAGCCTGGGGGCGAATTTGCTGGTCACGCCGCAAGCGGATTCGTTGCCGCTGGAAATTGGCGGTGTTGATTATCGGCCGGTGAACGCGGGCGCCTACTTGCCGGAGTCTGATCTCGGCATGCTCAAAACCATTTTCTGGCGTAACAACATCGTCGGCTTCGCGCCTGCGGTGGAAGCTCGCGTCGATGCCTGGACGAAGTCTTCGCAAACGTACTCGACGCCGGCTATCGCGGCGCACACCACCTTGATTGGCACTTGGGCCGGCCATGTGGTGCCCGTTCCCGATGGCAGCACGTACGTCACGGGCATAGAGAAGACGAATCCCTGGTGGCAAGTGGATGGACGGTGGTTCAAAGATGGTGCGCAAGAATGTGTCGTCGGCAAATCGTTTGCGGCGCGCTCGGGCGTGAAGATCGGCAGCGCTCTGAACATAAAAACTCCGCAGAAAAATCTGTCCCTGCTTGTCACCGGAATTCTGTCGGGCGGAGGTCCGGAGGACGATGCGATTGTTGCGCCGATCACGATTGCCCAGGAGATTGCTGGAAAGCCGGGAGGGTATCGGCGGCTATTTGTGAGCGCGCTCACGAAGCCGGAGGATGAGTTTGGGCGACGGGACCCGAATGCGTTGGCGCCGGCGGATTACGAGCGGTGGTACTGCACGCCGTACATTTCGTCGATTGCACTGCAGATCAAGCAAGTGCTTCCCGGCGCGGACGTGCGCGTGATTCGACGCGTCGCGGATGGCGAGGGAGCCATTCTCACGCGCGTGCGCACTTTGCTGTGGCTGGTGACACTTGCGTCGCTGCTGGCTGCGGCGCTGGCGGTCGGCGCTTCGTCCGCGGCTTCAGTGATTGAGCGGCGCACGGAGATTGGGTTGATGAAGGCGCTTGGCGCGGGCTCCGGCACGGTGGGCTTTTTGCTGGCGGCGGAGCAGCTTTTGTTGGCCCTGGTCGGCGGAGCCGTCGGCTATTCGCTGGGGATTTTGCTGGCACGACTGGTGGGGCAGAAAATCTTTGGCGTCGCGCCGGAGTTTTCGTTCCTTGTGCTCGGTGTGATTATTGGACTCGCCGCGATCGTCACACTGCTTGGCAGCGCAATTCCGCTGCGCCGCGCCTCGCACTTTGAACCTGCGCCGATATTGCGAGGCGAATGATGCCGGACCGCAAAATGTTCTGGCGCATCATACGCCGCCTGCTCGCGGCCAATCGCGGGCGGCTCCTTGTGATTTTGCTCGCGCTGGGTGCTGGAGCGGCCATCACCGCCGCCCTGCTGAATCTTCAGGTCGACGCCAAGCGCCGCCTCACCGCAGAGTTCCGCGCGTTCGGCGCAAACGTGGTCATCGCGCCGAACGATTCGGGAACGTCGGCTGAGTCGCCGCCATTCCTTAACGATTCGCTTTTTGCCGATCTTGCCGAGGGCATGGACTCTTCGAGCATTCCTAAAGCGGAGTTTCTGTACGGTATCGTCGATGCGGCAAAGGTGCCTGCCGCCAAAGATCAGAAGGCTGGGGCAAGCACCAAGATTATCATCGCCGGCTTCGGTTATTCGGGGAGCCGGCCGGAGCAGGTGCTTGCACCTTCATTGGTTGCGGCGGCGCAGAAGAAGGCGCCTGGCAACACCCTGGCATGTGAAGTTGGCCAGCGAGCAGCCGTGACTTTGCAACTGCGCACCGGCGACCTGGCCGCTCTTACAAACGGCTCCCGACAAGTGTCGTGTCACGTCGAGGTTCTTGCCTCCATCGGCGGCCCGGAAGACAGCCAGATTTTGCTTGAGCTCCCCGCGACACAAACGCTACTGGATCAACCTGGGCGTATCAGCCTCATCCAACTCAGCGTGCCGGGTATGCCTCGGCAAATTCAAGACTCCATCGCTTCTTTGCGGCGCCTTCCGGGCGTAGACGTTCGTCCGATTCGACAATTCACCGAGGGCGAGGCGAAAATTTACAATCGCATCAGCGGCATTCTCTCGGCGACCGTAGGACTTGTGCTGGTGCTCACCGGGCTGTGCGTGATGGCGGCGATGACCAACGTTGCGATGGAGCGGCGCAACGACGTGGGGTTGATGAAAGCCATCGGGGGAGCGACCCGGCGGGTACTGCGGCTATTTCTCGCGGAGGCTGCGCTTCTGGGTCTGACCGGCGGCGTTCTCGGCGCAGCCATTGGCATTTTGCTTTCGATGTGGCTGGGCAAAGCGGTCTTCGGCATTGCGGCGCGCCCGCGCTTGATTGTGTATCCTGTAGCTGTGGCACTGACCATCATCGTCGCGATTGCCGGCGCATATCCGCTGCGGCGGCTGGCCAATATTCGTCCGGCGGCGGTCTTCCGGGGTGAAGCATGAGCCCTGCCGCGCAGGTCGTCATCGAATCGCTCACCAAGAAATACGGCTCGCTGCGCGCCGTCGATGCCCTGAGTTTTAACATCGCGCCCGGCGAATGGGTGGCGCTCATGGGACCGTCCGGCTCCGGCAAAACCACGCTCATCAATATTCTTGGCGGCCTGGATACGCTGACTTCCGGGCGTGTGATTGTCGATGGCGTCGATCTCGCTAAGCTCAGCGAAGGCGAACTGGTGCGCTATCGCGCGGAGAAAGTCGGCTTCGTCTTTCAGCAGTTTCATCTTGTACCGTACCTGACGGCGCTTGAGAACGTGATGCTCGCGCAGTACTTCCACAGCGTCACGGATGAGCGGCAGGCCAGCGATGCGTTAAACCGTGTGGGACTAGGCGACCGCTTGACGCATCTTCCCGCGCAGCTCTCCGGCGGCGAGCAGCAGCGCGTGGCCATCGCGCGCGCGCTCATCAATCAGCCCAAGCTGATCCTTGCCGACGAGCCCACCGGCAATCTCGACGAAGTCAACGAAGCAATCGTCTTGCAGATTTTTCGCGAGCTGCACAACGCCAGCCACACAATTCTGATGGTCACGCACGACCCCGACATTGCCCGCCAAGCCGACCGCCGCATCGAACTCGCGCACGGCCACTTGCAATTTGACACGGCGCTGCGTGGCCCCGGCCACCCGCTCGCCTGCCCGCTCGTCAACACCGCCGATTGCTGCACAAGCAACATATCGACTGACGACGAGATTCGTTTCGATCACCTGCTCGAGCAAATCTGGATTTGCGGCGAGGAAGGAAAGCCGGCGCAGGTCGAGATACTTCATGCCACCGGGCCGGCCGGGCGTCTGCCAATCCTGCCGGATGAGCCCGCGGCGCGCGTGCTCGGCCGCATGTCGGAGCTGCAGTTAGTGGAATTGCAAAATGGCGAAGTACAGTTGACGCCGGGGGGCAGCCGCCGCGCCCGCGACGTCGTGCGCCGCCATCGGCTGGCCGAACGCTTATTCAAGGACACTTTCGCGATCGAAGACTCCGAGGCTCGCAACCAGGCTTGCAAGTTCGAGCACATCATCAGCCCGGAGCTCGATCAGCGCATTTGCAGTTTTCTGGGCCACCCGAAAACGTGTCCGCATGGCAACCCCATCCCGCCTGGCGATTGCTGCAACGGCGAGAGCAAGGCTTGACGGTTTGCCAGAAACGCGATGCCCATCCCCCTTGATTCCCGCAAAAAGCCCGCCACGGTGGAAGTTCATGTGAGCAGCGGCGCCGGCGTCGACATTACGTGGTCCGATGGTCACTCCAGCCACTACGATTTCGCTTATCTTCGCGAGGAATGTCCCTGCGCCACTTGCAATGACGAGCGGATCAGAAAGAGCGCTTCTGCCGGCGCGGGTCACGCCTCCGCTACCGCGTTGCCGATGTTCAAGCCCAAGCCGCGCGCGCAAGCTGCCACGAAGGTCGGCAATTACGCCATTCAGATTACCTTCAGCGACGGCCACGCAACCGGCATCTACAGCTACGATCATCTCCGCAGCATCTGCCCCTGCGCCGACTGCGCCAAAGCCTTCCGCGCCACGGCTTCCTGAGCGCACGTATCTCAGCACGGGTCGCCTTGCCGATTTGTGCCGGCCGGGGCGCCATTGCGTCCGAGCAACTTGCGGCATAGATTTCTCTTCCGAGAGAATATGAACTTGCTAACTCGACGTGTTTTCCTCGAAAAGCTATCTGCATTCGCCGCTGGAAATTTCATTGCGAGCGTGGCGGCGCTAAGCGCGCGTGCGAACGACAACGCGGAGCCTCACATTTCGTTTCCAATCGCGCCGCGCGACCGGATCGCCATCGCTTCTTACCCGTTTCGCGCTTACATTGAGAGCCCCGGCAATCGCGACCGCAACCCCAGCTTGCCGGGAATGGATCTCATCCAGTTTCCGGCCGAAGTCGTAAAGAAATTTGGTATTCACAATATCGAGCCGCACAGCCGGCACTTTCGCTCGCTGGATCCTGCGTACCTCGCTACTTTCCGGGAAGAACTAAGCAAAGCAAACGCGAGAGTGGTGAACATAGCCGTCTCTGTAGGAGAGAGTTTTTACGACGCGGATCCTGCGGCGCGGAGCAAAGCGATCGCGTCCGCGAAGAAATGGGTGGAAATTGCCGTCAGTATTGGCTCCCCAAGCATTCGCGCCCACAATCGGCCCGCGTCGAACTCGGCACCGAATACGCAGCGGATGGTCGACAGGCTTCGTGAAGTAGTGGCCTACGCCGCTGGCAAGAGCGTCGTGGTTACTTTGGAGAACGACGACCTGGTCAGTGAAGACGCCTTCCTCCTCGTAAAGGTCATCGAGGGCGTCAACCATCCCTATCTCCGCGCTTTGCCTGATTTTGCGAATTCCATGCTGACCGGCGACGCTGACTTTAACAATCGCGCGCTGCAAGCCATGTTTCAGCACGCCTATGGCATTTGCCACGTCAAAGACGGCGAGACGGACGATCACGGCAAGCAGTTCAATATTGACCTGGGAAAATCATTCCAGATCCTGAAGGCCAGCGGCTATCGAGGTTACTGCTCGATGGAATTCGATGCGCCCGGCGAACCTTACGGTCCCACGGCAAAATTGGTCGAGGAAACGATCCGCTACCTTTCTTGAGCCGAGCGATCTCGAAAGCGCGTGCTCAGCTTGCGGGCCGGCGATCGGAAAACGTCTCGCTGGCCGGATCCCAATACTGTCGCTTGCCGGACCAGTAGGACTCCGCGGCCATCATGCACGCCACCGAATGCGCGAGCCCGTCTTGCACCGTACAATGCGGCTGCTGCCGCGAGCGCACGCACTCGAACCAGTTGGCCATATGCTCCAGCGAGCGGTCATCGATGCCCATGGGCGGAAGTTGCGTCTCACCGGGAAGCAAAACGTACTTGGAGGACCGCTTTTTGTCGATGTCCGCATTGTCCTCGTGATTGCCCTTCTCTTCGGTCAGTTGATAGCGCGGACTTCCTTCGCCTCCGATATTGGTGAGCGTTGCTTTCTTCCCCATGTAGCGCGTGAAGCTGGGCGAGTCGTTGCCGAAGCTTGTCGAATAGCTGACCAGAAAACCCTTGGGGTATTCGAGTAAGGCTTGGAAGGTGTCGGCATTCTCGCGTCCGTCGGGCCAGGCAAAAATGCCGCCATGGGCCATCACCGAGCGCGGAAAACTGTCGTTCAAGAACCAGTGCACCATGTCGATCCCGTGGCTCATCCATTGGTCGGGAATGCCGCTCGAGAATTCCTTGTACAAGCGGAATTCGCAATACACCTGCGGATCGAATGGGCGATAGGGCTTGGTCAGCAGCCATTTCCGCCAATCGGTATCTTCTTCGCGAATCTGTTTCGTTTCCGCGCGTCCTCGCCATCGCGGGCCGTGGTAATTCCAAACCACTTCCACCTTGCTCACTTCGCCCAAAACTCCGGTCTGCACCACATCGCGCGCAGCTTTGGGATGGGGTTCGCTGCGATGCTGCGTGCCCACCTGCACGATCCGGTTGTGCTGGATCACCGCGTCTCTCGCCGCCTTAGCTTCGGCCAGCACATTGCCCATGGGCTTTTCCACATAGGCGTCCTTGCCGGCCTCCACGGCCATCTTCAGGATTGTTGAGTGTGAGTGTTCCGGCGTGGAAATGATCACCGCGTCCACGTCTTTAAGCGCAAGGACATCCTCGAAATATTGATACGCACGAGGTGGCCGGCCATAGTACTTGGCGTTCGTCGCGACGGCTTTCTCTCGATTCAACCGCCACAAATCGCACACGGCGCTCATCTCCGCGTTGTGCGTGGCGGTGAGCTTCGAGACAATCCAGTCCAGGTCTTCTCCCCGGCTCCCATTTCCGATGTGGCACAAAGAAATTCGATCGTTGGCGCCCGCGATTCTGCCGTACGAGAGAGCCGTGCTCGCGAGGGCTGCTCCTCCGGCAGTCAGCGCCGCGGACTTGCCGAGAAATGTTCTCCGATCCATCGTTCCTTCCGCTTTGCTCATATGTCCTCCGAGGTGGTGAGGATGATTTCGGTTGGCTGCGAAGTCAAGAGCCAGCATTTAGAAGCATTATGACTTTCCTTCGCGGTCAGCTAGACTTCGCGCTGGAAAAGTGCGAGCATTTTAACCTGCTAAGTCACAAGTTCACCCAGACATGAGCAGCACTCCCACCAACCCCGCTGCTACGGGCGGCCGGGGCAACGGCATTCCGCGCGTCATTGTAGCTACCACCGCTCTCCTTACTTTTATTTCCTTTTGGCGCGCGGCGGCGATCGTTCTGAACGATCTGGCTTCCTCTGCGTACTACGCGGGAGGTGAGGCCGAAGGGTACATCGGCAAAACTGCGCCGTGGTTCATTCTGGCCATCATGCTGTTTTCCTACGCCGTGCGCGCGGTGTACGTGGAAAGCTGCAGCATGTTCGTGCGCGGCGGAGTGTACCGCGCAGTCAAGCAATCGCTTGGCGGAGCACTGGCGAAATTCAGCGTCTCCGCGCTGATGTTCGACTACATTCTCACCGGGCCGATCAGCGGCGTGTCCGCGGGGCAATATCTTGGCGGTTTGCTCAGTGAGCTGTCCCAGCATGCCCACCTGAGCGGGCCCTTTTCAGAATCAACCGTGGCCGGCATCGCCACGATTTTCGCCGTCGCGGTCACCGTGTATTTCTGGTGGGAAAACACCAAGGGCATTCCGGAATCGAGCGAAAAAGCGCTGCACATCATGAAGCTGGTCACCGTGATGGTGGTGCTGCTGATCGGCTGGTGCATTTACACGGCGGTGCTGCGACATTCCCAGCTACCGCCCTTCCCGTACCCTCGAAATCTTCATTTCAGTCCGGGAGCACTCGGTTGGCTGGCGCACAGCAGCTTGCCGCACATGTTTGGAATCATCGCCATCTTCATCGCCTTGGGCCATTCCGTTCTGGCCATGAGCGGAGAAGAATCCCTCGCCCAGGTGTATCGCGAAATAGAAAGCCCCAAACTCAAAAACCTGAAAAAGGCGGGCTTGGTCATTTTCGTGTACAGCCTGGTGTTCACTTCGCTGGTGTCTTTCTTTGCGGTGATGATCATCCCCGACGACGTCCGGCAAAACTACTTGGAAAACCTCATCGGCGGCTTGGCCATGAGCCTCCAGGGGCCGCTGATCGCCCGGTTGATTTTTCACGGGTTTGTCGTGGTCGTGGGTACGCTCATTCTTGCCGGCGCCGTAAATACCGCGATTGTCGGCTCCAATGGCGTGCTGAACCGCGTTTCCGAGGATGGCGTGCTCAGCGAGTGGTTCCGCCAGCCGCATCCGCGATTTGGCACCAGCTATCGCATCATCAATATCGTCGTCGGCCTGCAGATTCTTACCATTTTTATCAGCCGCGGCGATGTCACCTTCCTTGCGAACTTGTACGCCTTCGGTGTGATCTGGAGCTTCGCGATGAATGGCCTCGCGGTGCTCGTGTTGCGCTACACCCGGCCGGGCCAGCGCGAGTTCCAGGTTCCACTAAATTTCGTTGTCCGCGGTGTACAGATTCCGGTGGGTCTCGGACTGATTACGCTCACGCTGTTCCTGATCGCGGTGGTGAACCTGTTCACCAAGCCGGTAGCCACAATGGCCGGCGGCGCATTTTCTGTGATCTTGTACATCGTGTTCACCGTTTCCGAGCGCCGCGCCAGGCACGGTGCTGTCGCTCACGTCGAGATGGATCAGTTCAACCTCGAGCTGGAAGGCGAGCTAAGCCCCGAGGCCGTCGGCGCGCGGCCCGGGAATATTCTGGTGCCCGTCAGCAACCACTTCAATTTGTATCACCTTGGAAACGTTCTTGACCGCATCAAGCCCGGCCGCCGGGACGTGGTGGTCCTTCATGTGCGGCTCCTGAGGCGCTCCGCATCCGGCGAAAACGAATTGGACGCCGATCAGCTCTTCGGCAGCATCGAGCAGCACTTGTTTTCCCAGGCGCTGTCCATGGCGGAAAAGCGCGGGAAATCGATTCGACTGGCGGTCGTCGCGGCCAACGACCTGTGGGACGGCATCTTGCGCGCCTCCACCGCGCTGCAGTCCAGCACCATCGTCATCGGCCGCTCCGCCAAGGACAACACCGAAGAGCAGGCGCGGCTGATCGGCGAAGCATGGGAGAAATTGCCGGATCCCAAGCCGCAATTCAATCTTGAGATTCATCTGCCTAACGGCGACAAGATCTATAAAGTGCTTGGTCCGCACGCGCCCAACCTCACCGCCAACGAAGTAAATCTCCTGCATCGGCTATGGCTGCGCTTCAGCGAATCACTCGCGCGCGAAGAGTTGCACCATCATGACGTGGTGCACTTCGCCTTAGAGGAAGTGCAGAAGGAAATCGAAGAGGGCCACGAAGACGAAGTCGTCAATCGCTTGCGCACGCACCTGGAGTCCAATCAGAGCAAGCGCAAGTCCAAGGTGTAGAGAACCTAACGACTGCTATCACTCAATCTGCGCCGTGCAATATGGGCATTTCTTAGCTTTGTCGGGAATCGTCATCGCGCATTGAGGGCACTCCTTCTTTGTGGGCGCCGCAGCGGGCGGTTTCTTGGTCCAGCGGTTCACCTGTTGCGCCAGCAGATAGACTGCAAACGCCACGATCAAAAAATTGATCACCGTGTTTACGAACTGGCCGTAATTAATCGTCGGCGCGGCGGCTGTCTTGGCGGCATTCAGCGTGTCGTAGTGTTTTCCATCCAGGCTGACGAAGAAATCGGTGAAGTTCACATGGCCGAGCAAGCGTCCAAGCGGCGGCATAAAAATATCATCGACCAGCGACGACACGATTTTTCCGAATGCTGCCCCGATGATGATGCCCACAGCCATATCCAAAACATTGCCCCGCATGGCGAATTCCTTGAATCCCTTGAGCATGGCAACTCCTCGTTCGTTCTTGGTGGGCCGGCTGACGGAAGGTCCGTTGCGCGGATTATATCGAAGCAAGAACTGAAATGCAGAAGAGAAACGCCCCTAAGGTAGCTAAAGCGGCCTGAGGATCAGTGCGGCGCCTATGAGGCCGCGAAGCATTAGCAATGCACCGGCGAATGCCAGCAGTCCTCCCACCCACGGAAACGGCACGCGCGAGATCGCCAGCATCACCCCGCCCAGCAGGGTCAAAGAGAGCCCCCGCGTCCACCGCTCCTTGCGGGACCACCATTGTCCGGGCTTATAGAGCGCGCGCAGGCCCCACACGATCAGTGCGGCGCTCAGCAGTAGCCAGCCAGGCTTCCGCCGGTCGAACAAAATATGCTCGCTGAGGCCGAGCCAGACGACCAGCCCTCCGAGCAGCACAAAAATTATTTCAATAGTGATTCGCAGCACTTGCTGCGGCGTGAGCATGCTTCTCCGTGACCTCTATGTTCCGCTCGCGGAGTCCTGGGTTTAAATCCTTGCTACTGCACTCGCTCGATGCGCAGCTTGTTCAAAGTCACCGGCGTGCGCGGACGATCGTTGGCGTCGCGTGGCAGCTTGGAGATTTTGTTCGCTACGTCCTGCCCCTCCACCACCTCGCCGAAGATGGTGTGCTTGTTGTCCAGCCAGGGCGTCGCTGCTACAGTGACGAAAAACTGGCTGCCGTTCGTCCCTGGACCGGCGTTAGCCATGGAAAGCTTCCCGGCCTTTGAGTGCTTCAGCGAAGGGTGAAACTCGTCGGGAAAAGCGTAGCCCGGTCCGCCGCGTCCGTCCCCGCGCGGGCATCCCCCTTGGATCATGAAGTCGGGAATCACACGGTGAAACGTCAGGCCGTCGTAATAGTTTTTCTTCTGTTTCTTTCCGGTCATTTCGTCGGTGAATTCCTTGGTACCTTCCGCCAGGCCTATGAAATTGGCCACCGTCTTGGGCGCTTCCTTCTCGAGCAGGCGAATGACAATATTGCCCTGCGAAGTCTCGAATATAGCGTAACTTCCAGCCGGTCGAGTCATGCGTTCTCCTCACGCACCATCGTACACGAGGGCCCGCAAGCCGTGCCACTTGCCATCCCATCCTAGCCTGCTTGCTTCACCCTCCAGTTGTGGTATAAGTTGTTGGTAACTTAAATGTAGCGGTAACAAAGTCAGTGCAATCCTTCTTAGAGCTGGGTATGTTCGCCTGATTTGCTTTGGGGGCATCGCGGCGCGAACCCCATGCGTTGACGGCAACCAGCAATTCGGAGGTGCCTTTTGAAAAATCACGCCAGTTTGCTGAACACCCTGACGCGTTTTGACCGCTCCGCAAAGATGTGCTTGGCCCGCGTCCAAGATGACTCCATGCGGACTCTCAATTCCGGCGACGCTAATGAGTGGGCGCAAACGTCGCGCCAAATTTCCAGGGTCCAACTGAGTCTGATGACGTTGTCGCGTGAGCTGTCATCCGTAGCCCGTGAGATTCGCGCATTGGTGGCCGGCAAGTCGCGTTGCCTGACAATGCCGGCGCCTGTCAATAGAAGGAATCACCTGACTGATGGCTGCCAAGCAAATCAAACACATGTCGGGCAGCGCTCCGCGTTTGCAGCAGTTACCACGGAAAACGGCGCCGTTGTAGTGCGCGTTCTGCAGGACACTTCAGGGGCGTGGCCTCAAGAGGAGTATGGCCGCTTTGAGACCTGGACGCAGGCGCAGGGCTTTGCCAATATGCTCAATCAAGCGTATGGCCTTGACCCAGTTGAGGCACAGCACATCGTGGTGAGCGCCAGCCTGGCTGCTGCTAGGTTTAGCAAACAAAAATCATAGCTCTGGCTACCAGCCTCTTCGTTTGCGCAATTCCGTCACGTGCGCTGTGTGATGCCG
>WNFB01005123.1_pt1 | contig 11706 bp, 9 predicted proteins | sample 5400501 | NCBI WGS metagenome assembly WNFB01 (sample SAMN13153341, study PRJNA577476) | soil metagenome | isolation source: 200 cm saprolite under Douglas fir tree site 2 hole 1 | place: USA:California | collected 2015-04-18 | reverse complement strand
CGGGGGCACGCTCGCGGTCGACGCGGTGGGCATGGGCTTCGCGGCGGCAGGCCTCCTGAGTCCGCTGCTCGCGGCCCTCGTCCATGTCACATCGGAGCTCGCGTTCATTCTCAATTCGACCCGGCTGCTGCCGTCGGGTCTTCGCGCCCCTACTCGGCGACTCCCTTCTCCTTGAGAATCCGCCACACCTTTTCCGGCGTGATCGGAATGTCGATGTGCCGCACGCCGAGATGGGCCAGAGCGTCCACCACGGCATTGACGATCGCCGGCGGGGCCCCCACGGTTGCTGACTCCCCCACCCCCTTGGCGCCCAACGGATGGTGGGGCGACGGCGTCACCGTCTTGTCGGTCTCCCAGCTCGGCGTTTCCATCGCCGTGGGCAGCAGGTAGTCCATGAAGCTCCCGCTCAGGTTGTTCCCGCCGTCGTCATAGGCGATCTCCTCCAGCAGTGCGGGTGCCATGCCCATGGTGAGCCCGCCGTGGATCTGCCCGTCCACGATCATCGGGTTGATGATGTTGCCGCAGTCGTCGATCGCGACGAACCGCCGGATCTTGACTGCGCCCGTTCCCCGGTCGATGTCAACGACGCAGATGTAGCTCCCGAAGGGGAACGTGAGGTTGGGCGGATCGTAATAGGAGACGGCCTCGAGCCCCGCCTCCATCCCCTGCGGGTGGTTGGTGTACGCCGCGAAGGCGATCTCCTGGATCGTCTTCGATTTCTGGGGCGCACCCTTGACCGAGAACTTCCCCGGCTCCCAGACCAGGTCCTCCTCGCTCACCTCCAGCAGGTGCGCGGCGAGCTTCTTCGCCTTGTCCCGGATCTTCCGCGCGGCCATCGCACCCGCGGCGCCCGCCGTCGGGGTCGAGCGGCTGGCGTAGGTCCCGAGCCCGTAGGGCGCCGTGTCGGTGTCGCCTTCCTCCACCTCCACGTCCTTGGCGGGAATGCCCAGCTCCTCGGCCACGATCTGGGCGTAGGTGGTCTCGTGTCCCTGGCCCTGCGACTTGGTGCCGAACCGCGCAATGGCCTTGCCGGTCGGGTGGATCCGGATCTCGCACGAGTCGAACATCTTGATGCCCAGGATGTCGAAGTGCTTGGACGGGCCCGCGCCCACGATCTCGGTGAAGCTCGAAATGCCGATGCCCATCAGCTCGCCCTTCTTCCGCTTCTCGGCCTGCTCTTTCCTGAGCCCCGCGTAGTCGATCTTCGCCATCGCCTTCTTCAGGGCGGTGTGGTAGTCGCCGCTGTCGTACTCCCAGCCCAGCGCCGAGTGGTAAGGGAACTGGTCGGCCTTGATGAAGTTCTTCAGCCGAAGCTCGGCCGGATCCATCTTGAGCTCCTGCGCCAGCATGTCGGTGATCCGCTCGATGGCGTGCACCGCCTCCGTAACCCGGAAGGAGCAGCGGTAGGCGACGCCGCCGGGCGGCTTGTTGGTGTAGACGCCGTCCAGCTCGACGAACGCCTTTCGCAGATCATAGGAGCCGGTGCAGATGGAGAAGAGACCGGCCGGGAACTTGGACGGGTTGGCGGCGGCGTCGGCGTAGCCGTGGTCGGCGATGGTCTTGATCCGGAGCGCGGTCATCGTGCCGTCCTTCTTGGCGCCGATCTCCGCCTTCATGTGATAGTCCCGGGCGAACGAGTCCGCCTGCAGGTTCTCCATCCGGTCCTCGATCCACTTGATCGGCTTGCCCAGCAGCACCGACGCGGCGACCGCGATCACGTAGCCGGGATAGACCGGCACTTTCCCGCCGAAGCCGCCGCCGATGTCGGGCGACACGATCCGGATCCGCTCCTCCGACAGACCGACGTGCCCGGCCACCAGCGCGAACACCGTACGGATCGCGTGGGGTGCCTGGGTCGTCATGTAGACGGTGAGCTTGCCGCGCGCCCGGTCGAAGTCGGCGATGCAGCCGCAGGTCTCGATGGAGGCGACGTGGATGCGGGGGATGTAGATGTTCTCGGTGACGACTACGTCGGAGTCCTTGAGCGCCTTGTCCGTCGCTGCGCGGTCGCCCGCTTCCCAATGGAAGATGTGGTTGTCCTTCTTGTCCTTCTTGTCGGTGCGGAGCACCGGCGCGCCGGGCTCCAGCGCCTTGAACGGGTCCACCACCACCGGCAGCGGGTCGTAGTCCACATCCACCGCCGCGACCCCGTCCGCCGCGGTGTAGCGGTCGGTGGCGATCACGGCGGCCACCTCCTGCGCCTGATACATGACCTTCTCGACCGGCAGCACCATCTGGGTGTCCGACATCAGCGTCGGCATCCAGTGGAGGTTGTACTTGGCGAGATCGGCGCCGGTGATGACGCCCAGCACGCCCGGAACCTTGAGCGCCGCCGCGCTGTCGATCTTGACGATCTTCGCGTGCGCGTACGGCGACCGGACGATGTCCATGAAGACCATGCCCGGGAGCTTGATGTCGTCGATGAAGTTCCCCTTGCCCCGGATCAGGCGCGGGTCCTCCTTGCGCTTGATCGAGTGGCCCATGCCCCCGACCTCCGGCGACGTCTTCGGTGCCATATCTCCTCCGCTTAGCGCCGCTCGGCGGCGTACTGGATGGCCTTCACGATGTTCACGTAGCCGGTGCAGCGGCACAGATTCCCGGAGATCGCCTCGCGGATCTCGAGCTCACCCGGTTTCGGGTTGCGGCGGAGCAGGGCGTATCCCGTCATCATCATCCCGGGCGTGCAGAAGCCGCACTGGAGGCCGTGTTCCTGGAAGAACCCTTCCTGGATCGGGTCCAGCTTGCCGTCCTTCTCGAGCCCCTCGACCGTCGTGAGCTGCCGGCCGTCCGCCTGCACGGCCAGCATGGTGCACGACTTGATCGGCTCGCCGTCCAGCAGCAGAGTGCAGGCGCCGCAGTGAGTCGTGTCGCAGCCGATGTGCGTGCCGGTGAGGCCCAGCACCTCGCGGATGAGATGGACCAACAGGAGCCGCGACTGGACCTCGGCTTTGTGTTCCGCCCCGTTCACCGTGACGCGAATCTGATGGGTCGCCATTAGACCTTTCCTCCGGCGCGTTGAACCGCCCGCTTGAGCGCCCGGGTCACCAGCACGCGCGCCATCTCTTTCTTGTAGTCCTCCGCTCCGCGCCGATCGGCGGACGGGGTCGCCGCGTTGCCGGCCAGCTTGCCGGCTTCGGCGACGGCGGCAGCGTCGGGCGTCTTCCCCTTCAGGAACTTCTCGGCCTCGACCGCGCGGATCGGCGTGGGGCCGGCATTGGTGAGCGCGATACCGATCTGGGCAACCTTGCCGTCCGCCCCCAGGGTCACCTGCGCGGCCGCCGCGGCCGTGGCGAAGTCGCCCACCTTGCGCTCGAGCTTCTCGTAGGCCCCGCCGGTCCTCGCCGCCGGCACCGGAATCCGGATCTCGGTCAGGATCTCGTTAGGCTTGAGCGCCGTGGTGAGCGCGTCGAGGAAGAACTCGTCGATGGGGATGGTGCGCTCACCCTTCGGACCCTGAGCGACGACTTGCGCGCCCAGGGCCATCATCGTGGCGGGATGGTCGTTCGCCGGATCGCCGTGGGCCAGGTTGCCGCCGAGCGTCGCCCGGTTCCGGACCAGCGGGTCGGCGACGACGGCGGCGGTGTCGAGCAGGATGGGGTACCTGGAGCGGACCAGCTCGGACCGCTCCAGCGTCACCTCGCGGGTGCCGGCGCCGATCCTGAGGAAGCCGCCCTCTTCCTTTATGTATTCGAGCCCCGGAATACCGCTGATGTCCACGAGGTGCGAGACCTGCCCCAGGCGCAGCTTGAGCAGCGGGAGCAGGCTCTGTCCCCCGGCCAGCACCTTGGCCTCGTCCCCCAGTTTGTCGAGCAGCGCCACCGCCTCTCCCACGCTCTTGGCGGAGTGGTAGTCGAATGCTGCGGGTATCATGACGGCTGCCTCCTCAGATGGGAACCGGATCAGGCGGCGATAAGTGTCAGGAAGCGCTCCAGCGATTCCAGGTTGTGGGCCGGCGCGAATCGGTCGACGAACGGCAGGGCGGCTTCCATTCCCCGCGCCTCCGGGCGATAGCGCGGATCGCCCAGCAACGGGTTGAGCCAGATGATCTGCCGCGCCCGCGCGGCGATGACCCGCATCGCGCCCACCAGCACGGCGGGCTCGCCCCGGTCGAGGCCATCGCTCAGGATCACCACGGTCGTCCGCGCGTTCACCGTCTCGTCCAGGTGCCGAGCGACGAACTGCGCCAGGCTCTCGCCGATCCGCGTTCCACCGCACCAGTCGGGCACGCCCGCCGCGAGCCGCTCAAGCGTGGGGCCGAGGCTGCCCGGACGCAGCCACGGGGTCAGCCGGACGAGCTCCGTATTGAAGGCGAACACTTCGGTCCGGGCCGCGACCCGCTTGAGCGAGAGAGTGAAGGCGAGCAGGAAGCGCGCGTGCGGGTCCATCGATCCGCTGGTGTCGCAGAGCACTACGAGACGTGGCAGCTCCACGGCGCGGGCGCGCCGGGCCAGCGAGAGAAACTCGCCGCCGGTGGCGAGGGACCGGCGGAAGCTGCGCCGGAGGTCTACCTGTCCGCACCCCCGTGTCGGTACCAGCCGGCGGCTGCGCTCGGTAGCGAGGCGGAGCGAGAGCCGAGTCAGCAGGGCCTCCATGTCGGCCAGGTCGCGGTCGCTGCACTCGTCGAACGGCTTCCGGCGGAGCAGCGCGTCACGGCTGTAGCTCGGCGCGCCGCCCTCAGGCGCGGGGGAGTCCTGTTCCCCGGGCGCCATCCCGGTCGGCAGGAGCGGACGCGGCGCGGGGTTGGTCGGGCCGTGGAACCGGCCCGGGGCGCGGTTAGGCGCTCGAACCTCCTCCCGGGGACGCCTGGGGGGTGCGTCGGCTGCCCAGAGCTCGGCAAAGAGCGCGTCGAATACGGCCCGGTCGCGCCGCCGCACCTTGAGCGCCGCCAGCAGGGCACGGTGGACTTCGGGGCGATCGCCGAGGTCCACGAGGCCCAGTGCCACGGCGGCGTCGATCTCGTCGCCGAGCGCCACGCGCACGCCCTGCTCGCGCAGCGCCGCCGCGAACCGTGCCAGGTGCGCAAGCAGGTCGTGCTCGCTCATCCCGCTCCGGCCTCCACCGGCTGCGCCTCGGCCAGCAGCGTGGCCAGCTCCGATCGGGTGAGCTCGCGAGCACCGCGCTGGTCCTTCACGAGGCAGCCGAGCGTCTCCTCGACGATCTCGGCGTCGAGCCGGTCGCGGTGCAGGCTCACCAGCGCACGGGCCCAGTCCAGCGTCTCCGCGATTCCCGGCATCCGACCCGTCGCCCGTCGCCGAAGCGCCTGCACGAAGCGGCCGATCTCCTGGCCAAAGCGCTCGCTCATGCCCGGCACTTTCGCGTGCAGGATCCGGACTTCCTTTTCGAGATCGGGGTGCTCGATATAGAGGTAGAGACAACGCCGCCGGAGCGCGTCACCGATCTCCCGGCTCTGGTTGGACGTGACCACCACATACGGCACGTGCTCGGCGCGGATGGTGCCCAGCTCGGGGATGGTCACCTGAAAATCGGAGAGCAGCTCCAGCAAAAAGGCCTCGAACCCCTCATCGGCCCGGTCGATCTCGTCGATGAGCAGAACCGCCGGGCCGTCGCGCCGGGTGATGGCGCGGAGCAGGGGGCGCTCGAGCAGGAAGTCCCGGCCGAAGATCATCGTCTCCAGCTCGGCCGGGCTCTGCCCCTCGCGCTCGGTCATTCGCAGCCGCAGGATCTGCCGCTGGTAGTTCCACTCGTATAGCGCGGTGCTCGCGTCCAGCCCCTCGTAGCACTGGAGCCGGATCAGCTCGGTCTGCATGATCTGCGCGAGCACCTTGGCGATCTCGGTCTTGCCTACGCCAGCGTCGCCCTCGACGAGGAGCGGCTTCCGCATTTCCCGCGACAGGTACACGGCGGTGGCGATGGCAGGCTCTGCGATATAGCCGCAGCGGTCCATCGCCTCCTGCATCGCGCGGATCTCGGGTCTCACGCGCCGTCCCCGGCGTGTCCCAAGGTCACGAATCGGTCCGGAGCAGCGAGAAACCGGGCGCGACATCCGCCGCAGCAGAAGTAATACGTCTGGCCCTCCGTCTCCGCTGTGTGCGCGGCCGTTGCGATCGCGACGGACATCCCGCAGACCGGGTCAACCGCGGCCGCGGGCTCGGCGGGCGGGGCGCTCGGGTGAGAGCGCATCCCGCGCTGCAGCCGCACGATCTCCGCGAGCACGCTCAGCGCGATCTCCTCGGGGGTGCGGGCGCCGATGTCGAGCCCCGCGGGGCCGCGGACCCGGGCGATGTCCGCCTCGCTCACGCCCTGCGTCACGAGGGCATCCCGGATCTGGGTGAATCGCCGCCGGCTCGCGACCACTCCCACGTACACGCTGCCGAGGTCGAGCGCGAGGCGCACCGCCTCGGTGTCACGCTCTCCCATGGTGGCCACCACCGCGAAGCGGATCGCCGCGCGCGCTCCCGGATGCTGGAGCACCTGCGCGGCGTCGAGGCTCCGGATGACCCGGTCGGCGTCGGGGAAGACCACCCGGTCAGCGTCGGGGTCCACGGCGTCGGCCGGGCAGCCCATCGCCTTGGCGAGTCGCACCATGGTCTGCGCAACCGGCGACAGGCCGAACACGATCAGCCGGGGCGCCGGCAGCACCGGCTCGATGTAGACGTCCACGGAGCCTCCGCTGTGGCAGGTCATCGGAATGGCGATGACGCCCTCTCGGCACTCCGAGCCGGGATCGGGTGAGAGCGCGATCAGCCGAGGAGCGCCATCGGCGATCGCGAGGACCGCCTCGCGCGCGACGATCGGCTGGGTACAGCTGCCGCCGAGCCAGCCGTGGAACGCACCGCCGGCGGTGACCAGGGCCGAGTCACCGACGCGGGCGGAGCTGGGCGGCTCCCGTCGGACCACCGTGGCGAACGCGAACGCGTCGCCTCGCCGGGACAGATCGGCTGCGAGCGCCAGGAGGTCTGGACGCATCAGGGCTCCTCGGCCAGCAGGGCTTCGACCAGCTCGAGGTCGGCCGGCACGTCGAGATCGGTGAGGGCGGGCGCCGGCCAGGACAGCACCGCCGCCTGGGCCCGATGGCGGCGGATGAGCTCCCTGCCGCAGCCGCCGCTCTCCGCCAGCTCGGGGAACAAGGTGCGCCCGTAGAGATGGGGCGGCGCCACGGCGTCGCCATATTCGGAGATCACGAGCGGGGCGCCGCTGGTCCGGAACGTCTCCACCATGCGGGTGATCATCGCCGAGGTGACGAGGGGCATGTCGGCGAGCAGCACAACGGCGGCCTCCGCGTCGGCGGGCAATGCGGCGATCCCGGCCTGGACCGACGAGTGGATCCCGGAATCGTGCCCGGGGTTGACGATGGTTCGGCACGGCAGGCCGACAAGCTCCTGGCCCACCTGCTCCGCCTCGTGGCCGAGCACGACGATCACGGGGTCGAGCACGGCGACCGCGCGACGGGCCGCGCGGCGGACGATGGATTCTCCCTTCAACGTCAGCAGCAGCTTGTTCCGGCCCATCCGAATCGACGAGCCGGCAGCGAGCACGATCCCGGCGACACGGCCGGCCGGTTCAGCGGTCATCGGTCTGCTGACGCTCCATCTTTAACGGTATCCCTGAACCTGAAGCTTGCCTAGACGCGTATCAGGCCGATCCCGACGCCCCATCGGAGAGGGTCCGATGCCCGCCACTTCCGCACAGGGCCGTCCGGTGCGTTCTTGTGGATGACATTTCGTGAGGACACAATGCTGCTGTCACGTTGCAATCGCGTGGGTCGCGGGATCGGGCTCGTCATCGTGCTCGCGGCCAGCGGGGCCGCCCGGTGTGGGGCGAAGAATGAGTGCCCCGGCCTCCAGGTTCGCCGGGTCTTTCTCTCCGGCCGGGCGCCGCAGGTGATCGTCAGGAATCGCTCCGATCATCCGATCGGCCACGTCGTATTTCGCATCGGCTACCAGGACCTGTTCCCCGAGTTCCACGAGCTGACGATGGAGTCGGATTCGGTCATCCAGCCGGGTCAACGCCTGACGATTGCCCTCCAGCCCATCACGACCTCGGTCGATTGGGAGACGCTCAACGTCTCCGCGAGCTGCGACACGGTGGCGGCCGATCGTTAGCGTGGGCTGCGCATTGAACCTTCTCCGACCTCATTAACTCCGTGTCCGTCATTCCCACATCCCTGGCCCAGGGCCTCGAAGGCAGCTACACGATCGACCGCGAGCTCGGGCGAGGCGGGATGGCGACCGTCTACCTTGCGCGCGACCTCAAACACGATCGCCTGGTCGCCCTCAAGATCCTGCGTCCCGAGCTGGCCGTGGCCCTCGGCCCGGAGCGGTTCCAGCGGGAGATCCGCTTCGCCGCGCGGCTCCAGCACCCTCACGTCCTGTCCGTCTACGATTCCGGCGAGTCCGCCGGGCAGCTCTGGTTCACCATGCCCTTCGTCGAGGGCGAATCGCTTCGCGACCGGCTCCGGCGCGTGGGCCGGCTGCCGCTCGACGACGCGCTCCGGGTAGCGCGGGAGGCCGCGGAGGCGCTTGCGTACGCGCACGAGCACGGCGTGGTCCACCGCGACGTCAAGCCCGAGAACATTCTGCTCACCCGTGACGGCAACACGCTGGTCGCGGACTTCGGCATCGCGCGCGGCGTCGGGGCCGAGGCGGGCGAGCAGCTCACCGCCACGGGGATGAGCGTAGGGACCCCCGCCTACATGAGCCCGGAGCAGGCGGCTGGCATGGTCGCCGTGGACGGTCGGTCGGACATCTACAGCCTGGGTTGCGTTCTCTACGAGATGCTCGCGGGCGAGCCGCCCTTCACGGGGACGACCCCGCAGTCCGTCATCGCGAAGCGGTTCACCGGTCCCGCGCCTTCGCTCGCGGCGCGGCAGGATAGCGTGCCGGCCTCCGTCGAAGGGGCAGTTGCACGAGCGCTGAGCCGCGAGGCGGAGGATCGCTTCGCAACCGCCGGTGAGTTTGCGGCGGCACTGGGCCAGCCGTCCGGTGCCACGTCCGCGTTCCGGCGCCGACGCGCGAGACGGTGGGTGCCGGTGGCCAGCGCCGCGCTCACCGTCGCCGGCGCCGTCGTCGGGTCAGTCTGGTATCGGAGCCATTCGCGCTATGCCGCCGACGTCCGCTGGGTCCGAAGCGAGGCGGTTCCGCTGATCCGGCTGCTGGCCGACAGCGGGCGCTGGGACTCGGCCTACAGCGTGGCGAGCCGGGCGAGCGCCGTCCTGCCCCAGGATTCCGCGGTCGCCGTCTTGTGGCCCAAGATCAGCGACACAATCACGATCCGCTCGGAGCCGGCGGGCGCGCGGGTCTATCGCAAGCCCTACGCGCGGCCGGCGGACCCGTGGACCCTGCTGGGTGTCACACCGCTGGTCGCTCGTCTTCCCTTCCGGCTCTCCCGAATCCGGCTCGAGAAGGAGGGGCGCCGCCCGGTCGATGTTGCGCTTGCCCCTTCGCTGCGCCCTGCGGCCTTCGTGCTGGACAGCAGCGCGGTCCCCGACGGCGGTGAGGCGCGGGTGCGGGGCGGCGACGTCGACGTGAACCTTCCAGGACTCGATAATCTCGCGCCAGTGAAACTCGGTGACTACCTGATCGACCGCTACGAGGTCACCAACAAGGCGTTCAAGCAATTCGTTGATGCTGGCGGCTATCGGCGCCGGGAGCTGTGGAAGTATCCGTTCACGACGAGGGGGCGGGAGCTGTCATGGGAGGAGGCCGTGGGCCGGTTTATCGACCGGACCGGCCGGCGGGGCCCCGCCAGTTGGGAAGCGGGCGACTACCCCACCGGCCAGGGCGACTACCCCGTCACCGGCATCAGCTGGTACGAGGCGGCCGCATATGCCGCGTTCGTGGGGAAGGAGCTTCCCACGATCTACCACTGGAGCCGGGCGGCATTCACCCTGGGGGGCGCCTACATCGTCCCGCAGAGCAACTTCGCGGGGCAGGGCCTCGCACCGGTCGGCCGGTACCAGGGGCTCGGACCCTTCGGGACCTACGACATGGCCGGCAACGCCCGGGAGTGGTGCTTCAACCAATCCGGTGGGGAGCGGTACATCCTGGGCGGGGGATGGAACGATCCGACCTACGCCTTCAACGACGCCTACGCGCAGGACCCATTCGACCGGTCACCCACGAACGGTGTCCGTCTGGCGAAGTATCTCTCGGACGAAAACATCACGCTCGCGTCCCGGCCCATCGTCCGCGACTTTCGCGACTTCAGCAAGGAACAGCCGGTCCCCGACGCCGTGTTCGCGGCGTACCGCCGGATGTACGACTACGACCGCACCAGGCTGAACGCCACGGTGGAGGCGCGCGACAGCACCGACGACTGGATACGGGAGAAGGTGTCCTTCGATGCCGCCTACGGGCACGAGCGGATGAGCGCCTATCTGTTCCTGCCCAGGCACGGCAAGCCGCCCTACCAGGCTGTCGTCTTCTTCCCCGGTTCGAACGCGCTCCACGACCGCAATTCGGGCACGGACATCTCCACGTTCGTCTTCGATTTCATCGTGCGAAGCGGACGGGTCGTAGTCCATCCGATCTACAAGAGCACCTACGAGCGACAGGACAGTCTCCACAGCGACTACCCGGATCCGACCAACTTCTATAAGGAGCATGTCATCGCCTGGGCCAAGGACATGCGGCGCTCCATCGACTACCTGGAGACCCGGCCCGACATCGACACCGCGCGCGTGGCCTATTACGGCGTGAGCTGGGGCGGCTACCTCGGGGGTCTCATGCCGGCGGTCGAGCCCCGCTTCAAGGCCGTCGTACTGCTCGTGGCCGGGCTCGAGTTCCAGCGGGGCCAGCCCGAGGTGGAGCCGATCAACTACCTCCCCCACATTACGATCCCGGTGCTCATGCTGAATGGGCAGTACGACCACTACTTCCCGGTCGAGACCGCCCAGCGCCCCATGTTCCGCCTGCTCGGCACGCCGCCGGACCGAAAGCGGCAAGTCGTTTCCGAAGGCGGCCATTTCGTGCCCCGCACCACGCTGGTCAAGGAGACGCTCGACTGGCTGGACCGCTATCTCGGTCCAGCCAGGTAGCGCCGTTCTGGTCAGGCCGTCGCCGATCCCTCCTTCAGTGACGCCAGGTCGATCACGAACCGGTACTTAACGTCGCTCTTGAGCATCCGCTCGTAGGCCACGTTGATCTTCTGCATCGGGATCGTCTCGATGTCGGAGACGATGGCGTGCTGGGCGCAGAAGTCGAGCATCTCCTGCGTCTCCTTGATCCCGCCGATCAATGACCCGGCCAGCTGCCGGCGGCGCACAATGAGCTCGAACACGGCTGGGGATGGATGCGGCCGGTCCGGGATGCCCACCAGGCACAGGGTTCCGTCCCGCTTGAGCAGGTGGAGGTACGCGCTCAGGTCGTGCGGCGCGGCGACCGTGTCCAGGATGAAGTCGAAGCTGTTGCCCAGCTTCTTGAGAGCGTCCGGGTCCCGGGTGACAACGACCTCGTCGGCGCCGAGCCGGCGCGCATCGGCGGTCTTGCCGGGCGACGAGGTGAACAGCGCCACCTCCGCGCCGAACGCGTGGGCGAACTTGACGCCCATGTGACCTAGGCCGCCGAGCCCGACGACGCCCACTTTGCGGCCGGGTCCCGCGCCCCAGTGCCGCAGCGGGGAATAGGTGGTGATGCCGGCGCAGAGGAGCGGTGCGGCCGCCGCCGGGTCGAGCTTGTCCGACACCCGCAGCACGAAATGCTCGTCCACGACGATGCGGGTGGAATACCCGCCGTAGGTGATCCCGCC
>WNFB01005121.1_pt1 | contig 11708 bp, 13 predicted proteins | sample 5400501 | NCBI WGS metagenome assembly WNFB01 (sample SAMN13153341, study PRJNA577476) | soil metagenome | isolation source: 200 cm saprolite under Douglas fir tree site 2 hole 1 | place: USA:California | collected 2015-04-18 | reverse complement strand
CGCGTTCACGGGCGAGCTCGCCGACGACCCGCTGAACGACCTCTCGCACCGAGGCCGTCGCATCCGCGAGCTGCTGGTGCGTGACGTGAGCGACGAGGTCGCCACCCGCTGACTCCCGCGTCGCGATGTCGAGCAGGTGCCATACGACGCGCCTGCGGACCGAGCCGAACGCGTTCGTGATCGCGCTCGTCTGGAAGATCCCGGCCAGGTCGCAGAGGTGATCCCCTAGCGACAGGCCGATGCGCGGGTCCTCCTCCGCCGCCTTGCGCCAGTCGTCGCTCCGGAAGCGGATCACGACCGTGTCGACGAGCGCCTGAGAGCCGACGGTCATCGCACCGCGGCGGAAGATCGTCGGGACGCCGCCGACGTCCCCGCGGCTCAGGTAGCGCAGCGTCACCTGCCGGCCGTCCTCAGAGATACGGAATACGCGCACGAGTCCGGAGACGACCAGCGAGATGTGGTTGTAGGAGATGCCTTCGCGATTGAGCTGCTCGCCTTCGGCGAAGCGCCAGGCGACGCCGTTCCGAAGGAGACGCGTGCGGACGTCGGGAGCGGCCCGGCCGAGGAAGCTGAGTCCGGCCGCGCTCGCGATCTCGCGGGTCTCCACCGCCACACCGAAGACCGGCACGGCGTAAGGCTCTCACGGCCGTCGAGTCCGACGGCCGGGACGTCACCTCGGGGGAGCCGACTGCACGAACCGCATGTCATAAAGCGCGTCGACATCGATGCGATCGCTCGGCTTCATCGGTGCCAGCTGCGGATACAGCTCGGCGAAGACGGCGTTCACTTTCACGACCGTCTCAACACTGCCGCGGTCGATCGCGCCGTCTGGCGAGAGGTACTGTTTCGACGTCTCAAGGGCGGCGACGTAGAGCTGGCGGTCGGGCCCGACGAGGTCCGCGGGCATCGCGGCGGCGATCTCGCTCGCCGGGGAGCGCGCGATGTAGCGCAGCGCCCGTATCAGGACATTGACCACACGCTGGGCCAGGTCGGGCTTCACGGTGAGCGTCTCGGCGCGGGCGACCGCTCCGGTGAACTGGTAGCGGCCACCCAGGATCCTCACGGTCTCGTCCTCGCGCCGGAGATCGACGATGAGCGCAGCCTTTCCGGAGCCGACTATCTGCGTGATCAGTGGATCCGTGACCATCGCCGCGGCCACGTCACCTCGTTCCAGGGCTCCGGCGAAGTCCGCCGTCGCGAGCGCCTGCACCTTGTAGTCGCGGTCCGGATCCAGCCCCGCCTGCGATCGGAGGAGGTACGTGAGGAGCACGTGCGCCCCCGATCCGATACCGGGGACGGCGATCGTCGTGCCGCGAAGCGCCGAGAGCCCACTCAGCTGTGCTCTGCGATCGGAGCGCGTGACGAGCGCGACACCCGGAAGGCGCGCGAACGACACGATCATTTGGGTGGGCTTGCCCTGGAGCTGGGCGCGGATCGAGTGATCGAGCGAGCTTCCACCGAAGTCGGTCGTGCCGGCGACGAGCGCGGCCGCGGCCTGTGTCGCGTTCGCCGCGTACTGGAGGTCGAGATCGATGTTCGCCTCGTCGAAGTAGTTCAGCGCCTTGCCGAGCTCCCACGGCAGGAGGATCAGCGAACCCTTCGTTCCCATGGCGACGGTCACACGGACCCGTGGTGCGAGCGTGAGACTCAGCGTCGCGGTCGCCTGCGCCGTCGGCTCCGGGGTCGCTCGCGCCGCGGGCGCGGCGCAGGCCGAGGCGATCACAAGGAGCGCGAGCACCGATGATGCGAGCGCGCGCATAGCGAACCTCCCGGCGTCCAGTGATGGACGGCGCGCGCGACGCTACCGCCGATGAGCCCCGTGGAATGCGACTTTTGTCGCGACGACGGTGCGTGCGGTCAGCGGCGCTCCGCGAGCTCGCGAGTGCGAGCCAACCGCTCGGCCGCCGCGTTCAGCACGTCGTGCGTCTTGCAGAAGGTGAAGCGGATGAGGTGGCGCCCCAGCTCCGGCCGGGAGTAGAAGGAGGAGCCCGGGACGCCGGCGACGCCGACGGTCGACACGAGCCAGCGCGCGAACGCGGTGTCGTCGTCGAACCCGAACGGCGTGATGTCGCAGAGGATGTAGTACGCGCCCTCGGGCAGGCGCGGCGAGAAACCGGCCGTCTGGAGCGCGGGCATGAGGATGTCGCGGCGCGCGCGGTACTCGCCGCCCAGCGTCGCGAAATACGGACGGCCGAGCGCGAGGCCCCCGGCCACCGCCTCCTGGAGCGGCGCGGGCGCGCCAACGGTCACGAAGTCGTGGACCTTGCGGATCCCAGCGGTGAGCGCGGGCGCCGCGACGATCCAGCCGACGCGCCAGCCGGTGACCGAGAACGTCTTGCTCGCACCCGAGATCGTCACGGTCCGCTCGGCCATGCCGGGGAGCGTCGCGATCGGCATATGCGTGCCCTCATAGAGGATGTGCTCGTAGATCTCGTCGGTCACCGCGATGACGTCGTGCTCGCGGCACAGGCCGGCGATCAGCTCGAGCTCGGCTCGCGTGAACACGCGGCCGGTGGGGTTGTTGGGCGTGTTCACGATGATCGCCTTTGTGCGCGGGCTGAACGCGGCGCGCAGCTCGTCCGGGTCGAAGACGTTGTCCGGCGGGCGGAGCGGCACGAAGACCGGCTTCGCGCCGGCGATGTCGGCGTCGGGCCCGTAGTTCTCATAGAAGGGCTCGAGCACGATGACCTCGTCGCCCGGGTCGACGATCGCGAGCAGGGTGGAGATCATCGCCTCGGTCGCGCCGCAGGTGACGGTGAGCATCGTCTCGGGATCGACCTGCATCCCGTAGAGGTCGGCGTAGGTCTTCGCAAGCGCGTCGCGCAGGCTCTTACTTCCCCAGGTGATGGCGTACTGGTTCACGTCGGCGTCGATCGCGCGCTTCGCCGCGTCCTTGAGCGCCGCGGGCGCGGGGAAGTTCGGGAAGCCCTGCGCCAGATTGATGCCGTTGTGGACGGCGTTGAGGCGGGTCATCTCGCGGATCACCGACTCGGTGAACCCCTCGGTGCGGGCCGCGAGCACGCGCTTGGCCGCGCGCATCAGTACCCCCGGTCCCAGTCGACCAGGTTGAGCAGCGGCTCCCCCGCCTTGTAGCGGCGCACGTTCTCCACGAACAGCGCGAGCGTCCGCTCGCGGACCTTCGGAGAGGAGTTCGAGGTGTGCGGCGTGATCACGACGTTGGGCATCGCCCAGAGCGGGCTGTCCGCGGGCAGCGGCTCCTTCGCGAACGTGTCGAGCGCCGCGCCGCCGACCTTTCCACCGCGTAACGCCTCGATGAGCGCCGATTCGTCGACGATCGGGCCGCGGGCGATATTGACGAGCCAGGCGGTGGGCTTCATCGCCGCGATCACCTGCTTCGAGACCGCGCCGCGCGTCGCGGGCGTGAGCGGCGCCGCCACCACCAGGTAGTCGGCCTCCGCCGCGACGCGGGACAGTTCATCCGGCGCCACGACGCGCGACGCGCCCGGCACGGCGCCGCCGCTGCGGCGCACGGCGACGACCTTCATGCCCAGGGCGGACGCGAGACGTGCGATCTCGCCGCCGATGCTCCCCGCGCCGAACACCACGACCGTCTCGCCCCGCAGCTCGGCGTGCTGCTGATCGGTCCACTCTCTGCGCGACTGCTGGTCGCGGTAGAGGTGGAGACGCTTGCCGGCGGCGAAGATGAACGCCATCACGTGCTCGGCGATCTGGATGTCGTACGACCCCGAGTTGTTGGTGAGCTTGATCTTGCGCTGGCGGAGCTCCGGCATCTCGAGGAAGCGGTCGACCCCGGCGGCGGGGGTGTGCACCCAGCGCAGCTTCGGCGCCGCGGCGAGCAGCTTCACGATCCGATCGGCGCTCGTGCCCAGGAAGGCGGCCTCGGCCTCGCTGGCCTTCGGCAGGTCGGTCTCGTCCTTTATCGAGATGACCTCGTCGCCGGGGAGCGCGGCGGCGAGACCGCTCTGCGGCGTCGAGGGCCACTGCGACCAGAAGGCGATCTTCACTGGTACGCCGCCGGTCTCTCGCGCGCGAGCGCATCGGCGAGCATGGCCCGCTGCAGCTTGCTCATGTTCTCCGGCAGCGCGCCGGGATCGACCAGGATCACCTCGGGCGTCTCGATCGACGGCGTCGCGGTGCCGCCGGTGATCGTCGCGCGGAAGCAGCAGATGTAGAACTGGTACGGCGCGACGCTCGCGAAGGTCTTGTTGTCGTAGACACCCACGAGGCGCTCGAGCCGCGCGTCGAAGCCGGTCTCCTCGTGCAGCTCGCGCAGCGCGTTCGCCGACGGCGGGTCGCCGACCTCCGCGACACCGCCGGGGAGCGCCCAGCGTCCGTTGTCGGCGCGCTTGATGAGCACGACCCTGCCCGCGTCGTCGAACGCCGCGACGCTGCACCCGACCTTCGGTGAAGCCATCCACAGGTCCGGGAGATACGGGCGCTCCGGCGTGAAGTCCGCGTCGATCGTCATGGCGGCGAGACCCTGTGCCACGGCCTGCGTGCGCGTGTAGCGATCGCGGTCGTACTCGTTGTTCGAGAACTCGAGGCCCGACCGCGCGATCGCGGCCAGCTCGTGGGCCCAGAAGCGGAGCTGCTCGGAAGGACGCATGGGCCTCGCATACTACGCAGCGCATTGGCCGCGCTCTCCGGGACCCTGCTCAACGCCGCGACCGTGCTCGTTGGCGGGATCCTCGGGACCATCCTCGGCGACCGCCTTCCGGAGCGCATCCGCGAGCAGGTCGTCCGCGGCGTCGGGCTGTTCACGTTGGCCCTGGGTATGAAGTTCGCGCTCGACACGGGGAACCTGCTCTACCTCCTCGGCAGCATCGTCCTCGGCGGGATCCTCGGCTCGCTCGCCGGCATCGACCGCCGCCTGAACGCGCTGGGGGACGCGCTGCAGCGGCGCTTCGCGGCTGCCGGGAGCACCAGCACGGTGAGCGAGGCCTTCGTCACCGCGGCGATCGTCTTCTGCGTCGGCCCGCTCACCTTCCTCGGCAGCATCCAGAACGGCCTCACCGGCGACGCGGGATTGCTCACGATCAAGAGCGTCCTCGACGGTTTCACCGCGATCGCGCTTGCCGCGACGCTGGGCTGGGGCGTGCTGCTCACGATCGCCGTGATCCTCGTCTATCAAGGCGGTCTCGCGTTGGGGGCGTCCGTGCTCGCGGGTCTGCTCTCCGACCCGCAGCTGCGCGAGATGAACGCCGTCGGCGGGTTGCTGATCCTCGGTGTTGGCCTGAAACTGCTCGGTATCCGTGACGTGAGGGTCGCGGACTTCCTCCCCGCCATCCTCGTCGCGCCCCTGCTCGTCGCCGCGGTCATCAAGATCAAGGAGGCGTTCGGCTTATGAGTAATGATCCGGGTGGAAGGGGGTCGCTCCGCGCCCAGGGGCCCCTGCCCCTGCGTTGGATAGAGCTTCGGAGCGATACGTTCACCAAGCCGACGCCGGCGATGCGGAGGGCGATGGCGGACGCCGCGGTCGGCGACGACCAGTACGGCGAGGACCCCACCGTGAACCGCCTCGAGAAGCGCGCCTCCGAGATCGTCGGCAAGGAAGCCGGTGTCTATGTTCCGAGCGGGATGATGGGCAATCTCTGCGGTGTCCTCTCGCAGACGCAGCGCGGTGACGAGGTGATCCTCGGCGACCTCGCCCACATCGTGCAGAACGAGATGGGCGCATGCTTCGTCCTCGGCGGCGTCGTTCCGCGCCCCGTGCCGAACGGCGACGGCCTTCCCTCGCTCGACGACCTCACGACGGCGTTGCGCCCGCAGGGTATGTACCCGCGCACGTCGCTGGTGTGCCTCGAGAATTCGCACAACAACTGCGGCGGCGCGGTGATCACCGCCGCGCAGACGAAGAGCGTCGCGGACTTCGCGCACGCGCACGGCATGCGCGTCCACCTCGACGGCGCCCGCATCTTCAACGCGGCCGCCGCGCTCGGCGTCGACCCGCAGGACTTGGTGCGGGACGTGGACACGGTCCAGTTCTGCTTCTCGAAGGGCCTCGCCGCTCCGGTCGGCTCCATCCTCTGCGGTGACGCCGAGACCGTCGCGAAGTCCCGTCGCGTCCGCAAGATGCTCGGGGGCGCGATGCGGCAGGCTGGCGTGATCGCCGCGGCGGCCCTGGTCGGGCTCGAGGAGATGCGCGATCGCCTGGCGGAGGATCACCGCAACGCGCGACGGCTGGCCGACGGGCTCGCGCAGATCGCGGGCGTGCGCATCGACGCGGCGAAGGTCGTCACCAACATCGTGTCATTCGAGATCGACCCCGCCGTGATGGAGCCGGGCGCCTTTCAGAAGGCCTGCGCCGAAAAGAGCCTGCGCATCAGCCGCTACCTGGGCAACTCGCCGCGGCTTCGCGCGGTGACGCATGTGGACGTGAGCCGCGACGACATCGATGCGGCCCTCGAGATCGCCCGGAGCGTGCTGGTGAGCGCCCGCGCCTTCGTCGGCGCGGCTCGCTGATCACAGCGCGCAAGCCACTCACCCGTTCGGGGTAGGAAGTTCGGGCTACCACGTTGGCGGCTGTCCATGGCCAGTCGCAGGCCCCACTCTTCGCGTCAAGGGATGAGGGATCTGTTCAGCCGCGCGCGATTCGCCTGGGACGATCTTGGTCAGTCGATGATCGAGACCGCGCTCATGCTGCCCATCCTCGTCTTCCTCGTCCTCGCCGGTGGTGACATGGCGCGCGGCTTCGCGCTGCAGATCGCGATCCAGAACGGCGCGCGCGCCGGCGCGGAGGCCGCGGCCATCGACTTCACGCCGACGTCGCTCGAGACCGAGGCGCGCGCCCGCGACGAGATGAGCCGGACCCCGGGCATGGACAGCGGCGCGCCGAACGTGTACGTGACGTTCGCGCAGTCCGACGGCCACACCACGTGCGTCAGTCCGCCGACGCTCGCGAATCCGTGCTTCGCCACCGTGCGGGTCACCTGGACCTGGCACACCATCACCGCCTGGCCGCTCATCCCGAACACGTTCAACTTCGACCGCAGCACGACGATGCGGATGATGAACTACTGATGCTTCCATTCCGCCGCCTACTCCACTCCGATGACGCAGGACAGTCGCTCATCGAATTCGCCCTGGTGCTGCCGCTGCTGCTGCTCATCATCACCGGCCTGTTCGACGTGGCTCGCGCCACCTGGCAGGAGAACACGCTCGCGTACGCCGCGCGCGAGGGCACCCGCTATGCGATCGTCCACGGCTCGGCCTCGGTCGACGGCACGGTCGTCAACTCGTCCAGCTACCAGCCAGTCATCGACACGGTGCGCGCGGCCGCGGTCGGGGTCCCGAACGTGAGCGTCGCGGTGACCTGGCCGGACAGCAACTGCTACGACCGGAACTGCCGCGTCCAGGTCGATGCGACCGCCCCATTCGTCCCGATCCCCTCGCAGTACCTGCTCGGCAGCTTGTTCGAGCTCACGCTGCGCGGCGGCTCGATGCTGGTGATCCAGCGATGAGGAGGCTGCGCGCCTTCGCGATCGGCCGCGAGAGCGAGGGTGGCCAGGCCATCGTGCTCATTGCCGTAACACTGCTGGCCATGCTGATGATCGTCGGGCTTGCCATCGATGCGGGCCAGGTCTACTCCGCGCGGCGCGCGATGCAGGAAGCGGCGGATGCCGCAGCTTACGCGGGTTCCGTCACGCTCTACCAGAAGGGGAGCCAGGACCAGGCGTTCCAGGCCGCAAAGGACGACGCCACGACGAACGGGTTCACGAACAACGTCGGGGGCGTGACGGTCACGGTCCATCAGCCCACGACCGCGCCCTACAACACCAGCGATTTCATCGAAGTGATCATCGTCAAGAACGTCCAGACCGCGCTCGTGCCGGCCGAGGCCGCGATCACCGTTGTGACGGTGCACTCGATCTCGGGCGCCGAATCGCTGAACAACAACTACGCGATCATTGCACTAGACCGCGGCGCCACGAACAACGCGTTCCAGAGCGGCCCGAGCGCGAACATCACCCTCAGCGGTGGCGGCATCCTCGTCAACTCCACCGGATCGACCGCCGCGAACAGCTCGACCCCCGCGGCGAACTGGAGCCTCACCTGCCCCTCCACCAATCCATGCAACATCGACATCGGCGGCGGTGACGCCGGAACGTGGGCAACGGCGCAGTCCGGCTCGCCGCATTACTACGACGGCGTCCGGACCGGGCAGCCGCAGCAGACCGATCCCTTCGCCGGGTACCCCAAGCCGTCGACGATCGGCATGTCGCTCGACCCGGCGGGTTTCGGCCCGAGCAACAAGACGCTCCAGCAGGGCATTTACGACTACGACATCAAGAGCAAGAACTTCTGCCACGGCATCTACATCATCAAGGGCAGCGGCCTGGGTGGGGACCTCGGTGTCGACACGACGACCGCCGATCCAACGCGCCCGGGATTCAATTGCGACGGCCAGGTCTTCATCTTCAACACGATGAGCACTTACCCGGCGGCCGGCGGTACGTGCGCGGGCTTGACCGTGAGCGGAAACCACGACCTCACGCTCGCCGCGATGACGACCGGCGTCTACAAGGGCCTGCTCTTCTATCAGGACTCCGCGTGCACCGCGGCGATGAGCTTTGGCGGCACCTCGTTCAATCTGACCGCGACGGGCACGATCTATCTCCCGAACGCGGCGTTCAGCGGTAACGGACAACCGACGATCGACGGCGGCCAGATCGTCGCGAAAACGATCGACCTCGGCAACGCCACGATCAACATCACCTTCAACTCCGGTACGTCGGCCCAGCCGGTACTGCCGCGCCTCGCCAAGTAGGCATCTCGTCCTATGCCGCTCGAAAGGGCCGAAAAACGGGGGTATCAGGGCCGTCGCGGCGCCACCTGGGTGGCAGATTGCGCACATCGCGTCGATACACTGCGGTCGGTGGGGCAGGTTGGGTTCAGGCTTCCTAAGGTCCCGTTCATCGGCTCGGAGCGTGCCCAGTCGATGGTCGAGATCGCGCTGCTCCTGCCGATGCTGGTGTTCCTGATCCTCGCCGGCGGCGACCTCGCGCGCGCCTACGCGCTCCAGCTCGCGGTGCAGAACGGGGCGCGTGCCGGGGCGGAGGCCGCGGCGATCGACAACGTACAACCGGGGACGGCGGAGGCGCAGGCCCGCGCCCTCGACGAGATGAGCCGCACGCCGGGCATGAACTCCGCGAATGCGATCGTCACGGTGACGTTCAAGACGTCCGACGCGACGACGGACTGCTCCGGCGTTCCGACGGTCGCGGACCCCTGCTGGGTCACCGTGCGCGTCCAGTACACGTTCCACACGGTCACCCCGTGGCCGCTCATCCCGAATACGGCCAATTTCGACCGATCCACGTCGATGCGGACGATCAAGTCCCCATGATGAGCACGCTGCGGCGCTTCTTCCGGGGGGACGGCGAGTCCGGCCAGTCGCTGGTCGAGTTCGCGCTGACCCTCCCGATCGTGCTTTTGATCATCACCGGGACGTTCGACGTCGCGCGCGCGGTCTGGCAGGAGAACACGCTGGCCTACGCGGCGCGTGAGGGTACGCGCTACGCGATCGTCCATGGCTCGGGCTTCTCGCCGCCGGGCGACCCGGTCCTCGTCGCGCGTCCCCCCGACGGAAACGGCAACCACGACGCCGGGATCATTTCCGTCGTCCGCGGCGCGGCGGTGGGCATCGGCACGACGGTCACCGTCGCGTCGACGTGGCCGGACAACTGCTACGACCGCAGCTGCCGCGTCGCGGTGGTGGCCACGAGCCAATTCGTCCCGCTGCCGTCGTACTACATGCTCGGCAGTGCGTTCCAGATCACGCTCCGGGGCGGATCGCAGCTGGTGATCCAGCAATGAAAGAGGTGCGGCCGATGAACCACTCCACGTGGCAGCGGAGCGAGGGCGGCCAGGCCGTCATCCTGATCGCGATCATGTTGCTCGCGCTCACCATGGCGGTGGGCCTGGCGATCGACACCGGCCAGCTGTTCGTGGCGCGGCGCACGATGCAGGAGGCTGCGGACGCGGCCGCCTACGCCGGCGCGGTCGTGCGGTACCAGGCCGGGTCCGTCGTGGAGGCGAGCAACGCCGCCTACGCCGACGCGTCGCGTAATGGCTTCCCCACCCCCGCAACGAACGGCTTCACCGTGACGGTCAACGTGCCGCCGGCGTCCGGGCCGTACGCGGGCAACGACAAGTACGTCGAGGTGCTGATCGCGGGTGCCGTGAAGACCTCGCTCGTGCCGGCGCAATCCGCGCTCACGCAGGTGTCGGTCCGCGGCACGGCCGGGGCGGTGCCGCTGAACAACGGCTACGCGGTCATCGCGCTCGACAAGGGCAACACGCCGGACGCCTTCTACGCTGGCCCGAACGCGGACATCCACCTGAGCGGCGGGGGCATCCTGGTGGACTCGACGAGCGCGACGGCCGCGCAGAGCGACGCCCAGTGCGGCGGGGTCACACCGAGATTCACAATCACTCCGCCCTACGGGACGGCCGTCGCCGGCACGGGGACGGGGTGCTTTCCGACGACGGGTAGTGGCCTCGACAACAACCAGCCGCAGCAGGGCGACCCCTTCTCCGGGACCCTGAAGCCGTCGACCAAAGACATGACCACCTACTCGTCGCTCCCGGGGGATGGCAACCTGAGCCCGGGCGTCTGGACGACCAAGATCGGCGGCACGGGCAACTCACTGTTCACGCTGGCCAGCGGCATCTACATCCTGAAAGGCGAGGGCATTGACCTCGGCGGCAACGCCGACATCGTGAGCCTCGCCGGAGGCGTGTTCATCTTCAACACGCACACCAACTACCCCGACAAGTTCCGCACCGGGATCGACCACTGCGGCGTCATCAACCTGCAGGGCAACTCGAACTCGAACCTGACCGCGATGACCACCGGCTACTACGCCAACTTCCTCATCTACCAGGACCCGGCCTGCACCAACGAGATGAAGATCGCCGGAAGCCAGAACGCTATCTTCACGGGCACCGGCACGATCTACCTGCCGAACGCCACGTTCACGCTCGACGGCAACAACGCGACGCTCACCGGTAGCCAGCTCGTGGCCAAGAACGTGAACATCCAGAACGGCAACCTGAGCATCGACTTCAGCGCCGGCAACACCGCGCAGCCGATCCTCCCGCGCCTCGCGGAGTAAGCCCTCGGCATCTGGCGCTAGCCTCTAGCGCCAGATGCCGCTCTCAGCCCGCGACAAGACCGCGCTCCTCGCGCTCATCGAGAAGGCGCAGCTCGTATACCTGCTGACGCGCTACCCCAAGAAGCAGGTGCTGGACGATCCTCTCGACGTCGAGCGCTTGGAGACGGGCCTCGCCGATATGCGTGCCGCGGCGAAGGAGCTCTCGCCTCGGATCCGCGAGGACCATGCCCTCGTCCGCTGGGACGAGCTGACCAAGAAGCCCGATACGCCCGACCTCGCCTGGCGCGTCGCCAAGCGCGTCGCGCCCACCGTCATCCGCGAGCTCGTGCCGCTGCTCGAGGGCGTGCCTGAGGCGGCGTTCTTCCTGCGCCCCGAGCCGACGCCGAAGAAGAAGGCTAAGAAAGCTCGCTGACGATCGGGCCGAGCTTCTCCACGTCGGGGCCGCGCAGGCAGAAGTAGGTCATCCCGACCGTCTCGCGCAACATCAGGACGTGCCCGCGGATCTCCTCGAGCGTGCCGATGCCCCGATACGCGGATCCGCTGATGAGCGCGGGATCGACCTTCGCGATCTCGGCCATCTCGGCCATCTTCTTCTCGCGGTCGTCGGTG
>WNFB01009514.1_pt1 | contig 11709 bp, 12 predicted proteins | sample 5400501 | NCBI WGS metagenome assembly WNFB01 (sample SAMN13153341, study PRJNA577476) | soil metagenome | isolation source: 200 cm saprolite under Douglas fir tree site 2 hole 1 | place: USA:California | collected 2015-04-18 | reverse complement strand
TTGTTCGAGCAAATCCTCTCGGGAATGCTCTTTCCATACTCGCGTCCGATTCTTGGACTGTCATCTGTCCTAAATAGTTGGAACGGCACTGGTCTTCAACGCTCAGCCTCGCACGAGATCGCGCAGCACCTTTTCGGCATGCGCGCGTTCCTGTGCATATTCCGCCTCGGAGATCGTGCCTGCTTGATGGCGCAGTTCCAGCCGGAACAGACGCTCCTTCAGCGCATCAAGGCTTGTGCCGATGGCGGCGTCGACTTCTGCAAGACTCGAAGCCCCATTCGTGGGAGCCACGGACCCTGTCGGTGCAGGTTGCGCCGGATGAGCGCTCGGTTTGGTCTTCTTCTGCTTCACTGACGGGACGTCTTCCGTCACCGCTGCCGGTCCGGCTATCGCCATGACAGGCTTGCGCCCAAGCAGAATCGCGCCCATGGCGAAAAGAACAACAAATCCTGCTATCAAATACCATTTCAACCCGTCGAGCCGCCCGGGAACCTGTTGGATCGTAACTTCGGCCGATTCGGCGCCTTGCTGCGCGTCCCGGCCCTGTTGCCCCCCCTGCTGACGTTGGTCCGCTGCGGCGTTCGCATCCGTTGGTGGCGCCGTGCCGGAGACGCTCACAGCCACAAGCGTGCCCCTGGGAACATCCTGACGGGCGTAAAGATTCATGTTCTGTTCTTGCCCTGCAGGAGCCAAGCCGTCACCGCTGATCTGCACACTGGGTGCCGCAACTACCAGCAGCCGCCCGCCCGGATAAATCGTGGGAATCTTCACGGTCGCAGCGTTACCCGTGTACGGCAGCTCGTAAGAATACCGTACCGAGCTCTCTCCCGGCCGAAACGCAAACGCAATCGAATAGTGATTTTTCTTCTTGTCGATCGGGAGTTGTACCACCGGCATTCCCGCGGGCCCCGCGGCAGCTACTTGTTGCAGCTGGCCATTCTCCGGCAACGCAAAATCAAAACTGCCCTCCGTTCGGTAGAAAGCCATCGGCGGCTGCGACTTGTTCTCGATCTGATATTCTTCGCCGACAATCATTGTCGAGCCGTTCGGCTGAAAGATCACCACATGTGAGGGAACACTAATCGTCTTCGCGTCTTTAGACGTTTCATAAATATCTACCTGCGCCGTGGTGCTGCCGGCCGGCAAAGCGTGGTTGAAATTGACGCCGTGATACACCGCACGGACCAGCATCGGCTGGGCGCCAAGTCCAGCGTGGTCAAACGTGAATCCCCCCTGCGCGTCGCTCTTTGCGCGACTTCCTGCATTCCTCCCTGAAGCCGTATAAGCACAAGTTCAATTCCTGCCGCTGCTTTGCCGGTTGTGCCATTCATCACCGTGCCGTGAACCGTCCCCGCCTCAGCGATTGCCGCCAGCGGAGCCAGAACGAGCGCGGCGACGAGAGCCAAACGCGCGGAGTAAGAGCGCGTCATTGTGCGCTCCCGTCCGCTGGCCGCGTCCCGCGCGGGCGGCGCACCTGCGCATCCGTCACCTGATCAATCTCTGCGAGCACCAGCGCTGCTTCATTTTCAAGAGCCGTCTTCATCGCTTCGAAGTCACCTTCCGAGTATTTTCCAGAGCGATACTCAAAACGCAGGTCGCGCAAATTGTCGTAGATGGTGTCGCGGCGTTCCAAGAGTTGGTCGAGCTTGGTCCGGTGCGGCGCAAGGTCCGAAGCATCCGGCTGAATGTAAAAAATGAAAAGGAGGACAGCGACGGCCAGCGCCACGCAAGCGCCTAATACCGCCCAGTCCTCGGAGGCGATCTCCAATATCACAATTGCGCAGAGAGCGGGCACGATCTAATCCTGAGTCTCGCGAGACGCCTGCGCTCTGGCACGTTCCAATAGCTCGGCGGAAATGCCCGGCGCACCGCTCGCGGGCCCCGTAGGTTGCACTGGCCGCTTCCGCCAGCGGGAAATCACGAAAATCACCACTGCGGTGCCCACGAACAAATAAATGCTCGGTAATGCCCACGCAACCAGGCTGAATCCCGACTTCGGCGGTTCCGCGTACTTACCGCGCGCTAATGCTACATTCAATTCCTTCAGCATGCTCGCTGACGTGCTGCAGCCAACGTGGTTGCACTCCGTCAGCACCTGGCTGCAACTGCACATGCACATGAATTTTCCGCCGATCTGCTTCGCGCGGTCGGTAAGTTGCTGCGCCCCAACTGGTGCAATCAGCAGCGGCGCAATCGCGATCGTCGCCAGCAGTGCGACCGCAACAATCGGGCGCGCCTTAGTCATGGCCTTCTCGCAATGTAACTGACGAGGGAAGCCCATGCACCACTGGTTGGGCCGCTGGCTGTTGGGCGGCCGAGAGCACCAACACCGCGCGGCGATTCGGCAACATCGCCACGAGCGTTCCGAACACCACTACTACTCCGCCGAACCAGATCCACTTCACAAGCGGATTCAGATAGGCATGGACCACCGGCAGTTGCGTCTCCGGGCTCGTTCCTGCGAACACTACGTACAAATCTTCCTGCAGCGTCGAACGGATCGCCACCATCGTGCCAGTCTCATCGGTGGTGGAGAAACGCCGTTTTTCCGGATACAGCATCATCGTCGGCTTGTTTTCCTGGAGCACTTCAACGAGCAGCCGCTGCGCGGTGTAATTCTTTTCCGGTTCGGTGAAGAAGCCCTGTAGAACCAAAGTATACGGCCCGATTTTCAAGGTGTCGCCCAGCCGCATGTCTTTCTGAACATCGCGGTTGAAGGCCGCGCCGGCCAGTCCGATGAAGACAAAGACCATTCCCATATGAACGATGTAGCCGCCGTATCGCCGCGTATTGCGCATCGTGAGTTCCAAAGCCGACGCCACGAACGAAGCGCCCGACCGCGCGCGAATCACTTTGGCTCCACGATAAAACTCCAGCAGCACCGTGGACGCCACAAATACGCACAAAATCAGGCAAACCCACGAATAGAACTGTCGGAAGCCGAATGCAAACGCGATCGCACCGGCGGCCACGCCGATTCCCAGCGGCCATCCAAAATTCCGCTTCAGGCTCTCCGTCGAAGTTTTCCGCCACGCCAGCAGCGGCCCGACTCCCGTCAAGAACAGCAGTAGCAGCCCGATGGGAATATTCACCTTATTAAAAAACGGCGCGCCCACGCTGATGCGGTTCCCGGTGAACCACTCGGAAAATACCGGGAAGAGCGTACCGGAGAGGACGGCAACACAAGCGACCAGCAGGATCAGGTTGTTGAACAAAAAGCTCGATTCGCGCGAAACAATCGAGTCTAGTTGGTTCTCGCTCTTGAGGTAGTCGCGATTTTTAAAATACGCCCCGAAGCACACCAGCAGGATGATACCCATGAAGCCAACGAACCAGCCCCCGATGCTGGAATTCGCGAACGCGTGCACCGAGCTGACCACCCCGCTGCGCGTCAAGAACGTCCCGAGGATGCAAAGCAGGAACGTGATGAACACCAGCCACACGTTCCAAACCTTCATCATGCCGCGCTTTTCCTGCATCATCACCGAGTGCAGGAACGCCGTGCCCGACAGCCAAGGCAGCAGCGAGGCATTCTCGACCGGATCCCAACCCCAATAACCGCCCCAGCCGAGCACCGCGTAGGCCCAGTGCGCGCCGAGCAAAATGCCCATCGACTGAAACATCCACGCAATCATGGTCCACTTGCGCGTCAAATGAATCCACTTCTCGCCCGGGTAGCGCGCCAGCAGCGCCCCCAGCGCAAAGGCAAACGGGATCGTGAAGCCGGTATAACCCGAATACAGGTTGGGTGGGTGAATCACCATTTCCGGATACTGCAGTAGCGGCGTCAATCCATTGCCGTCAGCGCGCGCGACCAGGTCCATCGCGCCGTTTGCTCCCGCCACCCCCAGCGCCTTGAACGGATTTTCGACGAAATTGTTCAGCGTCAGGAAGAAAATCTGCACGCCGGCCATCACCACGCCGACGTATGGCATCAACTCGCCGTTCTTGTTCCGGTAGGTGACCAGCACCGAAAAAACATAAATGGCCAGCAGGAAGCTCCAGAACAGCAGCGAACCTTCCTGCCCGGCCCACAGTGCCGCTATCTTATAAAATGGTGAAAGGTCGCGATTGCTATGCGCCACAACGTAGGCGATGGAAAAACTATCACTGAAAAAAAGATATTCGAGGCTGAATGTCGCGAGGAAAATCAAACAGCAGGTGGCCATCCCTGCCTGCCGCGTACTTTTCACCAGCAGCGGATGGCGCGTGATGATTGCCGCGATGCCCCCGCCGAACGCATATACCGCACAAATGAACGCTAAGACGAGTGCAAAGGAACCGAATACATCCACGGCAACCCCGCTTATCCCCCGGAGATCCCGGGCGCCCTACATCCCGCTTCGCTCGGTAGCGCTGGGCGCAGCACCACCTTTTCCGCCAGGTGCAGCTTCATACTTGGAGGCGCATTTCGCCTGGACTACCTCGGCGACAAAGCGTCCCTCCGGGCCCGTGTGGCCCTCCACTAGGGCTTGCGATTTGTCTACAAACGTATCCGGCAACGGATCGGTGCCAATGTAGCTGACCGGAAGCGTCTTCCCTTCCCCCTCCAGCACAAAATCAATGCGCCCGGAGAGGTGACGAATACTCCCCGGTGCAACGGTTCCGCCCAGGCGCATACGTTGGCTTTTCGCTGAGCCCTTCAAGGTTTCCAGTTCGGCGATGGTGTGATAATAAGTCTTACTCTCCCCATAGCCGAGCCATGCCAGAAAACCCAGCGAGGCCACGATTACGCTGATTCCCACGCCAAACTTTGCTTGTTTCTTCACGGTGGTACTCCTGCGGCGCACTCAATCCGTCAACGGGTTGATTCTAGCACAGTTAGAAAGGCCGTCTACCTGCTTCGAGGGCTGTTCACACTGCTTCAGTCGGCCAGCTAGTGCCCGTCCACGCGTTCAGTCCTCTGCCGCGCCTGCAAGCATTTCTTGCAACCGCCCAACGCCATTCTCTCCAGCGTAGATCTCCAATCGGAACGGCTTCCCATTATCCAACAGGATCGGGCAGCCCAAATCCATTGCCAGAACATCTTCCACGACGGGCGTCAGTTCCTCAGTGACGGCCATCACACGCTTCGGTTTGAGCGACCGCCGGACCCGTGTCCCCACCGCTGCCAGCCGCTCCTTAAGCGCCGCATGCGCGTCTGCGTGCTGACGCCTCTCATCCTCCAGCGGGCACTCCAGGATATGCGTCAAAAAAAAACCGGCCCGTTGAAATTCCGCGCGCACTGCCTCCGCTGCTTTTCCCGCGGTGGAGATTCCCAGCGCAGCCAGCAGCAGCGCCGCCTCCCCGTGAAACTCTCCACCCGGCCCATACAGGAAATCCTTCTCGTCACGCGGCGAGAAGGCCCCCAGAAAGAGCGTATTGATATGGACCGGCCGGTACCGCGTCGCCCATTCCAGACGCTTCAACCGCCGCGCAACATGTTCCGTTGACGCGCTCTGCCCGCACCCATCACACACCACTGCGCTTGAGCTTGTCATATTCAACTGAGAATGTAGCGGAATGGTGCCGCGACTGCAATCGGTGACGGTCTGCGTAGAGGCCAGGCTTCAGCCGGGCCTTCCTTCTTCAACGCGAGCGGTAATCAAGAGATGAGACTTACTCGGAACCTGTCGATTCCTCCCTTACTGACCATTGAAAAGTGACCACTGAGAACTCAAGAAATAACCGGCGTGTCCGCTGGCAGCTTCGCGCGCAGGCACCACTTCAATTCCTGGCTCATCTCCATGATTTCCATCCCCGGCATCACGATGAACTTGCAGCTCAGCATCTCGTGCGGTTCATCCTCATCCGGCAGTTGGCACGTCACGCGGCAATATTGGCAATCCTGGTTCCAGCAGAACCGTCCATACGGAATTGTTTCGGGACTGATGAACTGGAAGCACCTTAATAGCGAATTCCGCTCCGGGACCTGAAACTTCTTCCCGAACACGGTGATCTCCACCAGCTTTTCGTAAGGACGAAAGGGTTCCGACATGATGAGTCCTGTTCTCCGTGCCCCGGCCCATGCGTCCACGCAGCTTTCCCTGAACCGGTACACCAGAATGATTGCCTCATCAGATTAGCCCGCAGGTTTCACGCGCACAACGCCGCGTCTCGCCCGCGTTCCCAATGTGCTACGGGGGTGCAAACGGAAAGATCTACGTCGGCGCGCTGCGACGTCAATCGCGTACTCGCGCTTTTGTCTTGATAACGAAGATTAGAGCTCGGAACTCGCGTATGAACAGATCTCGCAATTCAGTTCCACTTCTTCGTGTTGCGGCGTTGTCCATTCCATGTTGTTTCTCCCAGGTGAATTTCTTGTCTCAAATGGTGTGAGATCGGTTTGCTGTGATCTCCAATCGCGAAAACAACTAGTTACATCCAATCTGGAAACGCCTACATCGCTCTGGGCGTTATCCACCGTACCTTTTGCACTCCTCACTTCACTTGGAACGGGACTGAATGGGGCACCGGGTCTCCACTAACCATAAAATTCAACTTATAAGTGCCGGTGGATATACCCTGAAGGCTGAGATTGTAGATGTATCCTGGCAATGTCGAATCGAACCGGAAGTCAAAATCGGGATTCGAATTTCCGGAGTCGTCCAGCGGACCCGGGGTATTGTTGCTTGACATGGTGACGCTCTGGGCTTGAACAACGATCAACGCTGAAGAGAGGTTGTTGCCGTTCACATCGCAGATCTGGATCTTGATCGGATAGGTGCTGCCACTCTTCTTCGCTTGAGTCGGGTTGTAGAGCAGGCAGATATTGTAGGACACGATCAAAGTCACCTTCGCGGTATGGGTCTGGATTCCGCCTGTGCCGGTTATTGTTAGCGTGTAGGTGCCTGCCGGCGTGCTCGAGGAGGTGGTGACGTTGACCGTGGAAGTCCCCGGCACCGCCTGGCCGATTGGAGAAAACGAAGCCGTCGCCCCGGCGGGTAGGCCGGTGACGCTATAGGTCACATTGCTGGGAAACCCAGATGGGAATACCGACGCGGTGTTGACTGTGTAGTTCGTGCCGCCTCCCGGGTTCACGGTCCTGCTGGCGGGAGTGGCTGAGATGCTGAAATCAAACAGCCCGTACACCGACACGGAACTGGCCGTGGAAGCGGACGTCGGATCTGGAAACGAACCGATATATACCTTGCCGTTATCTACCGTCGGGGGGTTAAACTTGGCCCATCTTCCGACATCGTCACGCGCCTGGTTCTGCACCGAGTTCCAAAGTTCTGGAGCCGTCAAGTCAGCTGCATTGTATGCGTGCAGCACGCCAGGGTGGACACTGCCGTTTGCGTCCTCCGTCGGCATAGACGCCCAAACAATGCCCGTACCTGCCATGCTGCCATTGGCGGAAACCACCACGACTCCGCCGGCGTTAGTGCTCGCCCGAAGAGTGCCTGTGGAAACGGGTGTCGTGTCAAATGTGGAGCCGTTGAAGTGGTAGGCCTTTAAGAAATCCTGGTCCGCCCATACATACATCCAAGGTCCAGCACCACCGCTGCGGTTCCAATAGGCGGGGCCGCTTTTGACCTCGCCACCATTGATGGCGAACGGGGTTTGGACGTCTTGGGTGTTCTCCAAACCCCCTAGGTTCGAAGTATCCAACAAATAGAAAGTGGAGGATTTCCCAGCGCCCACTATCAGATTAGTCCCTGGAACTAGCATGGGCCCGCCAGAAGCAAAATCGGTGTCCCCCTGATTCCAACCCTCCCATAGGGACGGGGTGAAGTAATCCACCAGACTCGGCCCGCCCGATGAGCTGAACTTTATCAAGCTTTCGCCGTAGTTGTTACCTCCATTGCGGAAGCCTCCGTCAAAACCGCCGTTCCCACTCATATAGTACACGTTGCCGCTGGAGTCCACGGCGGGGCCGCGCCCTGACTGCCAAATGCCACCAGCGTGGCCGCACTCCCCAATAGTACGCGTGTGATCGTCCGTGCAATTGGGGTGAGGCCCGGAGGGGTTTGAGGAAGGGGGAGTCACGCAAAAGATGCTGGTCTGCCCCAAAGTGGAAGCACTGTAAGACATCACCCAGCCATGGTAGACGAAGCTTGGAGGACACGGGGAGTCCGCGAACAAACAGGCGTCTTCGTGGGATGCCCAAGCAATGAAGAGGTGTCCATTGGCCAGGGCCAGCCCGGTTCGCTGGTTATCCATAAGAGGATCAAAGGTAACTCCAGAGAATGTCCCACCAATAATCTTGGGCCCGCCAAATTTCTCAGCGCCTGTTGTGATGTCGAGTGCATGAATCTTCTGGCAGTAGTCGCTGTTGCCTCTAAAGTTTAAACCGCAGGGGCTGCCAGTCTCATGGGTACGAGCAACCACGTACATGGTCCCGGAGCCTGCGTCGATAACGGGCGTACTCAGGATCCCGACGTTGCCAATAATGTTCTGCCTGGTGGGGTCAGTGTTAAAGCCGTTTAAGATATCGTTCACTAGGACGGGAGTAGTCCCGGAGTTAACGCTGACGGGGTTTTGGCACCCCCCAGAGGTATCGCTGATCAAGCTGTCGCACCAAAGCAACGCGTTGCTGTCAGCGTCCAACGCATACACTTTGTCATTCATCGTGGCGACGTAGAGGACGTTGTGTGTTCCGCCGTTGATGCTTAGACCGGGAACATAAAGCGGCTGCGCGTACACGGATCCATCCACGCTGTACGACCATAACTTTCCGAAGTTGTTCACGCTCACGTTGGACGTGGTCAACTGCGTTTCACTCAAGTTTGCACCCGTGCGCCCATTATCGAAACGATTGGTTAGAACAGGGACCTGCGCAGAACTGACCGCTGGGGTGCACACGAGCACACCTGCGAGCAAGCCAAGACGGGCATTTGGTAGTTTCATTGGCTCCCTCCCAAAGGAACATCATTTTCCCAGGCGAAGAATGAACCAACTAACGATCACGCAAGGAGAGTTGTAGGCACGAGGAGAGCAATTTGCAGACCAGTGCAGAAAGCTCCTAAATTCATGATTCTGTTGGGCAGCTACTGATCCGTCGTTCCAATGAGTGTAGAAAATCTCCTCTGGTTTTTACCTGACTATGTAAAGATTTTCCAACACTAACGGCTTACCGTTTAACGGAGTACCGTCCGTAATAGCCTGTTGCAGCGGCGAATTCTTAATTTTCAGTGTGCGAAATCGCTGCCTCAGAATACTGCGATCCGTCGGCAGCGACCAGAATCCTCATGGCTTCCTCGCGCACCACGACGCTTCGCCCGCGTTCCCAATGTGCTACGGGGGGTAAATTGCGAGCCTCGCGCCGCCGTCACGAACTGCCTCCCGCCGGCTTACTACCAGATTGGTATAGACTCAACCTCCTGACGCCGTACACCAAATTAGGAGAAGAAACATGCGCAAGTGGCTATTGGTTTTGGTTCTTGCTCCACTCTTTTCATCCCCAGTTCATGCTCAATCGAATCCGCTCTGGCACACGCAAAAGGTCAAGAATTATCTTCCGCACATGACCTGGTCTGAAGTCGAAGACCTGCTGTCGCGCACAGATATGGCAATCATTCTCCTCCCCGCCATCGAGCAACACGGTCCGCAACTTCCAATCGGTACCGACTACTTCACAGGGGAAGAATTGGCCAAGCTAATAGCGCAGAAGACAGACGTTTTGGTTGCGCCGATTCTGCTTCCTGGAATCTCGCCGTACCACATGGAGTTCCCCGGAACAATTTCGCTCTCCGCTGATATCGTGCAGCGAGTGTACTTCGAAGCCGCACAAAGCCTAATCCATCACGGATTCCGCCGTTTTTTGATTTTCCCCAGCCACGCAGGAAACCAGAACGTATCGCGCTACATTCTCGATCGCATCAATCAAGAGACTCCGGGAATAGCAGTCGAGCTGAATGAAGCGGCCGCTCCATTCCTTCGGAAAGAGAACCGGCCCGAAATAGCTCAGTTTGATCGCCATGCAGGTGTCGGAGAAACCTCTGTGGGTTTATATCTCTTCCCGACTCTCGTGGACATGAGCAAAGCAGGCAAGAATGAAGTTGCGCTTCCCGATCATCTTCAGAAGACTCTCCCTCAAGTGGTCGCGGGGGACGGCACAACCGCCAGAGTATTTCTTGCCGAAGCCCTGAAGCCCAAGGCAACGGGAAAGCACACTTCAACGCGTGAGATGACAAAGACTGGCGTTTGGAGCGAACGAGATACTCGCGAGGCCTCCGCTGATCTTGGCCGCCAAGACAGCGAGGCTTTCGTTGACGCTTCTGTCCAGTTCATCGAACGATGGAAAGCTTTGAAGCCTTTAAAACCGCTGGCCGAGAGAAAGGCTTACTGATTCCGTGGTGCAAATGCCTGAGTAACCCGCTCTCGTACTTTAACTTTTCCTTGACTCTTTTTATCCGTCTGGTACACTAGCTTCCAGGTAATTCTGCGCACCAATTGCCTTGATCCGCGTCTCCCCAACTTTTGAGTTGGCTTGGCGTTTTCTGCTAACTTATTTAGAATCAACACTTGCAAAAATGATCTAAATGGTCGTCTCTAAGCATCTTTAGAATCAACACTTATATGGCCGCCTGCAAGTGTTCACACTTATGGATCTCCCCGCAAGTGTTGCAAACAAAAGACTTACAGCCTGGCTAGGCCCTTTAGATGCAACACTCACAAAAAACACGCGGTGGGGGGTATTCCTCACCCACTTTGCGGCGATCCACTGCCCTGCGCTACACTCAAGCGATGGGAATCTTGCGGCGGCTTTCACGCTGGATGGGAAAACAGGACCACATGACGCACATCGTTGCTGGGAACACGGCTCCCGGATTTTCGCTCAAGGCTCTCGACAACAAGGAATACTCACTCAACAACTTGATGGAACGCGGCCCGGTCGTCGCCGCCTTCTTCAAGATTTCCTGCCCCGTCTGCCAATTCACATTCCCTTTTCTCGAGCGCCTCTATAAACGGTACGGCGGCGACGGCGTGACCTTTCTTGGGATCTCCCAGGACGACGCTCGGTCCACAACGAGTTTTGTGAAAGAGTATGGCGTAACATTTCCGATCCTGATCGACGACGAAAACGGCTATGTGGTCTCCAACGCCTACGGACTCACCAACGTGCCGACGGTTTTTCTGATCGATACCAACGGTACCGTGAAAGTAAGTTCGATGGGCTTCGACAAGAAGGACTTGGAAACCATTGCAGTGAATCTAGCCGAGCGCAAAAAAATATCTCTGGCGCCGCTCTTCCGCCCAGACGAAGTGATCCCCGCCAATAAGCCGGGATGAAGCTCGAAAAATTAAGCCCGGTCGGGCTTGAAGAAATAGGGGTGCCGGACTCTACGCGAGCTGAGTGCAGCGAACGGCTCCCGTTTTTGAGAGCGGCAGAGTTGAAGTAATGAAGGAGTTGAAACTCAAATCAAGTTCATTCGAGTTCGGCTTCGAGCAATAATTTCTTGTGTTTTGGCGGCCGTTTCCGTTTGTCGGGAATGACGCGCGTAACGGCCGGGGCGATTCCGGAGTTCCGCGCCGCGCGCCGCGCTTCCGTTGCCTTGTCTAAAACTCTTTTCCGTTTTTTCATCCCGGCCCTAAGCCGGGATTTTAGCGGATTTAGAAATTGAAGGATACCTGCAAGTCAACGCGCCGATTAGCCGTCGCAGAAGAGTACGGTCCGCCGGCAAGCCCGTTGGCTTGGCCGAAAAGAGGCGAACTCAAGTTGCCGATGGGAGTGGCGAGATTGACGTTATTAAAGACGTTTCGCGCGGAGACGCTAAACGTCAGATT
>WNFB01005120.1_pt1 | contig 11710 bp, 13 predicted proteins | sample 5400501 | NCBI WGS metagenome assembly WNFB01 (sample SAMN13153341, study PRJNA577476) | soil metagenome | isolation source: 200 cm saprolite under Douglas fir tree site 2 hole 1 | place: USA:California | collected 2015-04-18 | reverse complement strand
GTCAGGAGGGGTGAAGGGAATCTCTGTAATCACGATGGAATCTCTTGAAACAGGCACGACACGCCTGACCAGGTCGGCCACCATGGAACTCGGGGGCCTCTTGAAGCTCATTCAGCCGTACGTTTCTCGTAGGGCGAAAGGGTACAACAATAGGCGTCTAGACAATGTGAGGCGTATCCTGGAAGACCAGAGCTCTGGCGCTTAGCAAGAGTTCACTTGACTATCAGCCGAGCCATGAACTTGCGATTGCCGTTCACTTCAGTAGAGAAACGAGCAGAACGTCGGACATATGACCCAGGACTCGAATCAAACGGTTATTTCGCCGGGGTAGTTTTCTTAGCCAGGGTATACAAGTCGTAGGTCTGCGCGACCCATCCAAGACCGAAGACTATGGCAGGGCTAATTGGCGTCTGCCACAGCTGTGGCATGAAAAGTCCAGCGAGAACATCAGCGTATAGCACCGCCGACCAAGCCAAGAAAATGACTCCTCTCTCCTTGCGACCCAGATACAAATGCCCGACTCCGAAGAGGCCTACTAGCCCTACAGTTGTGCCCAGCCACAAGGCGGTTCTATTCTTCCCCTGAGCTTGAATCATGATTCTCCCCCAACTTCGCAGACCCGGTTCATATCTGCATCGTACTGAATGAGCCTCCTTCGAAGGTGAGCCTACTGTTAGGGCTTGGGAACTGCTTCAGGAGGTAGCTCCCTTGGAACTTCATGAGGCAACCAGGTCAGAAGTTCTTCCTTGCTCACCGTCTTCTTCACAAAACATGTGGTGGCTTTGCCGCATTGGTTCAGACTCACTAGCCAACGTCGTCAGCATAAGTATCGAGGTCATCTTTGACTCTTGGATCGTGAAGGGGGTGCAATTCTGCTTCAGCTCCGTTATTGTTCCCTGGAGGGGGCAGATTCTCAAGGAGCGACTCATGGGTTGACTTGCTTTTGGACTCGTCTCCGCTGCGACTCCATTCCATCGCGTAATCTTCTATTGACGCAAGAAGCGGTCTGGCTCCTTCGCCGAATATCGAAGAAATCTCCCCTGCGAACGACCCGGGCCGCCTTAGGAGTTCATCTCCGATCATGGCGCGGAAGACTTCGGATGGTGTCTCTCCCAGGATTTCGGCGAGAGCTTTCCGGCAGACCTTCTCAAATTCAGCACCATCCTTCAGCGTTTCACGCATCTTGGCGACGAAGACCCGTTCGTACGTCTCCATTCGCTATCAAGCCTCATCGATTCGGATCGGTCTCGCGATTTCCTTTGCCAAGCTCCGTTGCTCGCGTTTTGATGAATTCGGCAACTTTCTGTTCACTGTACCTGGCTGCTTCCTCACGTTTCTGAAGATTCTTTTTGATCGACTTCAAAAGATCTTCCAAGTTTACAGGTTTAAGCAAGTAGGCGTCTGCTCCTTCATTGACTGCTGTTATGGCATTTTGCATTGATGGATAACCCGTGAGAATGATCTTGGCCATCTTTGGTGTCGTCTCTCTCATTGCGTTGAGGAGCTCAGTTCCGTACATATCAGGCAGACGAACATCCACTAGCGCGAGGTCGAAGAATTTTTTCTTGGATTTCTCAATGGCTTCCGCTCCGCTTTCAGCGGTATCTACGTCGTATCCTTCTTGTTCGAGTATGGCTGCGGATGTGTCCCTAATGGTCTTATCATCGTCAACAATGAGTATTACATTTTTTCTCTTACTCAAGGATTTTCACCTCCTTTGGAATCGGGTTGCAAAGGAAGCGAAATGGTGAAGGTCGTTCCCTTGCCCAAAGTGCTTGCCACCGAAATCTTGCCTCCATGCGCCTCTATGATTCGTTTACAAATCGACAAGCCAAAACCCATTCCTTTGGCTTTGGTGGTATATAGGGGGGTGAACATCTTTTCCAAGGCTTCTTTTCCTATCCCGACACCGCTATCCTCGAAGATGAAATCTACCTCATGGTCTGATTCATGAGTTCTTATCAGGAGTGACCCGCCATTTGGCATCGCATCTATGGCGTTGTTGATGATGTTGAGAAAGGTCCTTTTTATCTTGTCAACATCGAGTTTGAGCGTCGGATTATTCCCGGTTTCATCTTGTACGCGAAGATTCCCGGGGACCGTTATGTTGGACAAACTTTGTTTCAACAGTAACTGAGGGTTCGTCGACGTCAACTCCAGACGTATATCTTTGGAATAGTCTAGCAGATCACTTATGATTTTATCGGAGTACTTCACGTCCTCTTCAATCATATTCAGCACTCCCTTTTCTTTGGTGCTGGCCGAAGGATTTGCCGCTCGTTTCAGGTAGAACGTTGCGTTAGCTATGCCCTGCAATGGATTACGTAGATCGTGAGCCACCATTGTGGCCAATTCACCAATGGCAGAAAACCGTTCCGCTTTCCGAAGTTGGATGGTCTTACTCTCAATCTCATCAAGCATCTTATTGATTGACCTGCTCAAGGAAGTTACTTCGTCATTTCCAGAGACCGCCACTTTCGCAGAAATAGCACCCTGGCCGCCAATAATCTCCACATCGGTGGCAAGTCTGTGCAATCGCGACAGCACAACTTTCTCAGTTAGCAGCAGCATCGCAAGACTGAAAAATACGGATGCCGTGATGACGGAACCATCAACGTAACTTAATGTCGCGAGGCCTTGCTGGTAGGTGACTCTGGACGTAGTCGCTCCAAGAACAAGCGCGGGCTGACCAAGGATATCATCTATTACATCATACGCGATGACACTAGTCGCACTCGTTGGATGAACATAGATCGAAGGGATGGTCGAGCTGAAGGAGCCTGTCGAAATGAGACCTCGCCAGTTGCTAAAGAGAGTCAGATTCAGGGGTAGATGGACCGTTTGCGACAACGATGCAATGTACCGTTGGTCAAGGTACTGTCCGAAAATTAGTGCGCCCCGAATGGGACCTTGTCCTGCGGTTGTAAGAATGGGCCGTGAAGCGAGAAGCAAGGGTCCTTCGGGCGTGAGAACCGGACCGACCAGACTTGCGTTTGCATCTTTAAAGTTCCAGAGTGGGGTGTTTGTCGTTATCAGCGTCAAGAGACTCCCGGGTACAGGCATTTGCGTTGCGTTGACCAAATTGAAACTCATTCCATTTACGTACCTTCCACTTAAGTTGAAATAAAGAATGAAATTCAAGTCTAAGTTTGCAAACTCTGAAGGGACAAAGTTGGTCTGGCTGAAGGCAGTGTTGTTGTCCTGCACGAATCGATAGCTGTCGTCCCACAGAGCCCAGTCGCCCAGCTTGCTGTTGAGCGCCGAGTATTGATTCAGCAATGCCCCATTTACCTGTTCACCCACGTGGCTAACTTCGTTTTGTTCGACGCGTTCGTAACTGTTTAACAGGATGGTGTAGGATATTTCGTGCACCGTTCCTACAAGGAGAAGAGTCATCACCACGAATATTATCACGGTTTTGATCCGAAGTTTCATGAGCCTTTCACTTTACCAGTTCACTTTAGATCTGTAGTAGTCGGCCGCTCGCCCTACAAGCTCTCCGAAGCTCATTCTTTGGTCACCAGAAGATAAAGAACCATCGTCACCAATCGCTGTGTACAATTGATTGAGCATCGCAGCTTCAAGATAGGTAGCTCCCGTCCCTAGTAATGCCCCGATTGTAGCGTCGAAATCCCGAGTCCTTTGAGGAACATTTTTCATTTCTATACCGTATCCTGTTTCGAGGAAGAAGAGGATAGCCTGAGACACTGACTCTCCGAGGGACGACAAGGTTTCCATCATCACCTCAATCAGAATCGCGTCGAAGCTCCTTGTCTGCAACTGACCACCAAACTAAACCATGCTTGACTCTTTTGAGGGTATTAACTTATTATGAATTCAAGACCCATATTCAACATTCTTCTCGCAAGTGTTCAAAAGGAATCTAAATCATCAACTAACTGTATCCGGATCGGAAGTCCCGTCAACAGATTGCCCCCAGACTTTCGAATCTCAGGGGTTTCATTTGGCCCCATTACACTTTTTCAAGTATTTTTCTGCCAATCCAAGTATTCTATCGAACCATCCACTTTGGGTAGGGCGTCTACACCAAGGGCTTTTTGCCCGACCAGGGCCCCAAAGTGTTCCGTGGTGAGACCGTCATACTTTTGTTAATTGCGGTAAACTTAATTTTCTAGCAGCTTAGTTTGCCTGCTTAAGGAAGGATAATTGCCCCTACGTAGCATTAGCCCCTGGCCGGGCTACAGTATGGGGGTTCCCGGCGTCAGGATTCGCTTAGAAAATTAATCGCATCCCTTCCGGCCCAAACCCTTGATCCGCATGCTAATTTCTCGCGTGCTTGCCCTTCCGAGACCGTGGTATTTTAACGGAAGACGACATGTGCTGCTTACACATGGACCCCGGAACCGAAAGCGAATCCGGGTATCGAACGCCCCGGGGTACGGGACCCGTCGGAATCTAACCCGAAATGCGCGGGAATACGGTGCGCTAAGGATTCGCTTAATATTCTAAGCGCATCCCTCCGGATTCGAACCTAGACCCTGCTGAAACGGATTTGCACAGTAAACCTGTCGAATCCCACCGACCCCATAGTTTCCGGGAATATTCTGCTTTAAGCCCGGCCAGGATGGTACGGATTCCCGTCGACTGCACCCTCAGTCGAGCTTGAGATGATTGAGAATCTTCGCGTAAGAGTAGTCAGAGTGGCCGCGCTTGTATTCGGCTAGGAGTCCAAGGAGAGTCTTGGTATCCTTGATTCCCAGGGTTCGTCTAACCAAGGGAGAAACTGCCCCTCCGATCAGCAGGTACTGGGCAGCCGTGGTAACATTCCTCGGCTTCCTCGATGTCCCCGCCGATTCGAAGTCGATGATCCACGGCTTTCCTTCGGCGATGACGGCATGTTTCCTGAGGTTGCTGAGCTGGCCGTGGTCGATGCCGATTATGTCGAGTTTCCTGCATTGGTTCAGGAGAGAATGGAGGAATCCCCTTATCCGTTGACGCCTTCCCGTCCCCGGCAGGCTCTTGAGCCAATCCCCTATCTCCTGAGACTCGAGGAGCTTCATTAGTATCAGGTCCTTGGAGTGGGAGTAGACTGTAGGCCCGACTCCCACCCGGTTGGCATGGGTCGCGATCCTAAACTCCTGCTCCATGTCAGGCCTGTTTGCGTCGGTCCGCCGGATCTTTAGAGCGCGGAGTTCCCCACCGACCTGGGCCCTGACCACCACCCCAACCGTGCCCAAGCCCAAAATGCCTAGTCGGCCGACTTTGGCGTGCCCCTCGAAGACCAGCTCGTCCACCCCCAGCACCACAAGCTGTTTGATTCTAGCCTTCGCCTCGCGAAGGGAGATGCGGGGATAGGTGAGGACCTGTATGTATGGGGTCCTGGCCAGTTCGTCGATGTTAGCCCGTTCCGAAGGCATCGGAAGTGATTTCTCTAATTCCATTTTGCAACCATTTCGCTTCGGAAGCCGCACGAGTCAGGGATTCGCCATGCATCACGGAAGCGCTCTTCTTCATCCCGGCTTGAATCTCGCGCGACGCCCCGGAAGGCCCGGCCCTCTCTCTGATTACATCTTTCAGCAGATCTGAAAGGCGTGTGTAGCCCCTCGGTTTTAGAATCCTAGCTCTGGCGTCCTCGTCGACCCAGACCAGCTTCGACTCCTTCGCGTTGGAACGAATGAATGCCTCGACGTCTTTCCTCCGATCGACCGTCGGTCCCACCCGCTGTTCAATGGGCGGGAGCTCCCAGATTTCAGGGATCAAGAGGATGGCGCTCCTGTCCGAATTGTTGGACGCCGCAATAGACCTGGCGACTCTGAACCCGTGGATTTCGACGTGTCTAACCAAGTGCTTGGTAGTCTTTCTCAGCTCGCCCCAGAGCGTGTCTTCGCTGAGGCGCTTATGCGAGAAGACGACACCCACGACCGAACCACGCATCGTTGGGTGAGCCTTGCCCGACATGCTACGCAGGAAGGCCAGTTCGGGGCGCCTTAGAAACTCTCTGGCCGCGAGGACCATCTTGCCGAGGCTTTCCCCAGAGACTGCAATCCCCAGGTCCCTGCCCTCGTCCACCGGGTCTGGGAGGACGAAAATCCTATCTTCTCTAGAAGGCTTGTATTCTGCGAACCAGCGAAGGACCCCTTCCAAGTTCTTCAGTTTCATGACGAGCACTTCGGCAACGTAGCCGCTGAACCCCTGCCTTTGAATTTCGGCCCCGTATACCCCCAAGGCGTTCATGAACGACTTGAGCATTCTGACTTGGGTCTTCATCGATTCTGGGAAGTTCCTAACCACCTCAACGTGGAAGGGGGACCTGTCTGCCGCGCTCTTCCACTCGCCTTTGTTTACGGCGTAACAGGGGACAATGTTGACCCTGACGCCCTCCACGGTCGCCTCGGTGTAAGGGTGTTGGGCGAACTTCTTCCCGCGAGGGTACCCACGAGTAGCATTGGCGCCAACCTCCAGACCGATCCTTTCGAATTCCTCTTCGGGAGTTTTGGGGTCAATCTTGACAAAGATATCTAGGTCGACGTTGCCCGGCAGCCAGGTCCCCTTTGCGAATGAGCCTCCGAGCAGTACGCCTCTGGTCTCCGGAAATCTTTTGGCTGCATTCCTAGTCTTTGTAAGGAGGACTCGTGCAAGGGCGGCTATCTTCGAAGTTTCCGAAGCCGACGGAGCTACAGGTCTTTGTGCCTCCGCCATGACACGGGAGAGTCTGCTCAAACCAGAGGATAATCTCCGAGGTCGCTGTATATGGGGCCGCCGGGGGAAAGGACGCTCGACTTGAGTTTCAGGTGGGACAATCTCACCACCCCGAATGGTCTATCCGAATTGTCCAGCAGAAATTGTTCCAGTTGACGGAAGTTACGACCCGACCTGACTCTCCCCAAGGTGATGTGGGCTCGGAAGGGCCTCTCCTCCCGTTCGCCAATTCCTTCGAGAGAGTCGATTACCTGCTGGGCGACTGGCGCGACCAGCGATTCGTGATCGCGAGAGACTCCGGCCCAGACCACCCTAGCCTTCGACGGATTGGGGAATGCACCGGCCCCTCTGACTTCCACTTCGACTCCTTTCAGACGAAGATTTCCAAGCCTGGAGCCGACTTCGGCAGCCTGCGATTCGCTGATTTCACTCAAGAATTTCACCGTGAAGTGCAGGTTCTGTCTCTCGACAAGTTTGATGTCCGCGCCGGTTGCTCTCAGTTCTTCCTCAAATCCGACAAGAGAGTCCAGAGCAGGGTTTGAAATCTCCAATGCGACGAAGGCGCGCAACGACATTCAGCCGTGACTAGTTGCTTTAAATTCGCTCTCGGGTCGACCCGGGGGTAAATAGGTTGCTCCGTATAGTCGCGATCACGGGGATGCCAGGGGCAGGCAAGTCAACGGCAGCACAAGCCCTCGTTCAGAAAGGGTGGAAGAGAGTGGTAATGGGCGACGTGATTCGCAGCGAGACGAAGAGGCGGGGTCTCGAACCAGATGCGAAGAATACGGGTGAAGTGATGAAGCTGCTCAGAAAGGAGCACGGAGATGCAGCAGTCGCCGACCTCTGTCTTAAGGAAATAGAGAAGACGGGCGCCATGAAGGTCGTGGTAGATGGAATCAGATCCATGGCAGAGGTCGACGAGTTCAGAAAGAAAGCAGAGGTTTTGCTAGTCGCAGTTCACGCTTCCCCGGCGAGGCGGTTCGGACTGCTCAAGGAGAGAGGGAGGAAGGATGACCCGTTGACCTACGACATGTTTGTTCAGAGGGACAGGAGGGAACTAGGGGTGGGGATAGCGGAGGCGATAGCTCTCGCGGACGAGACAATCTCCAACCAGCACGCAACCCCGGACAGGCTGGCGGCAGAGATGGCAAGTGTGGTCGGGCACTGGAAAAATGTCCCAAACTGATTTTAGGGCTAAGACCATCCTCAAAGCGAACATCTCGCCATCGGAGGACACCGACAAGGTAGTTGGCGCCCTTGAGAAGATACTCGGGCAATCAACCGGCAATGTATCATTAGGGTCTCACGCCGTCAGGCTGGTGACCGATGACGCGAGGGTACTTCTTCGAATAAAAGACCAGTTGAGGGACAGGCATGTAAGGTCGGCGGCAAGAAGGCGGCTTCTACTCAACAGAGAAAGGAACTCGACCTCGCTGATGCTCAACAGGCAAGCTGCCACGACGGGCGTCCTAGTAGTCTGCGGGAGCCCTGAAGAATCCCCGCTTGGCCCAATCTACTTGACGATCGAATCTGAAAGGCTCGACGCGGTCATAGATTGGCTGACTTCCTACTCAGAAGGATAATCGACGTCGAGGGTCAGCCCGTCAGCCGCGGCCAATGTGTTCGGGAAGAGCTTGCGCGCCTCCCTCACCAAGACCGACGGGCTCGTGTAGCGGGCACTGAAATGAGTCAGGACCAGCCTCCTGACCCGGGCCCTGCTGGCCATCTGGGCAGCTTCAACGCATGTGCTGTGCATCCTCTCCAAAGCTTTGTCTTTGTCCTTGGCGCTGAAGGTCGAATCGAATATCAGGAGATCGCACCCGGAGAAGAAACGGGCGAGACTTGGGGACGGACGGGTGTCGCCGGAATAGCCGATCTTCCTCCCCATCCTTGGAGGACCGGTCACCATAGTAGGCTCGATAGTCCTGCCGTCAACTTTGACGGGCCGGCCCTTCTGGAGTTTGGACCACAGTTTTCCCTCGGGAATTCCGAGTTTCTTCGCCTTTTCGGGATAGAATACGCCTGGTCTTGCTCGCTCTTCGGCGACATAGGCATATGCCTCGACAGAATGAAGCGCTTTCGCGGCCCGGATTCTGAAACCTTCCGTGCGCAATACCACCCCGGACTTCGCTTGTGTGAACCTGATTGGGAAGGTAAGCCCGATGTGCAGAAGGTCAGATGTCACCTTGAGCCACTTGAGGAGCTTCGGTGGCCCGACAATGTCAAGGGGTTTCCTCCTTTGGGCCAGGCTCATTGTTTGGAGAAGACCAAGAAGTCCCGTCACATGGTCTCCGTGCAGGTGCGTGACAAGGATGGTCATGTCCTTTCCAAGCCCTATCCCGAGCGCCAAGACCTGGCGCTGTACCCCTTCGCCACAGTCCATCAGAATGATCTCCCCTTCGCGCTTGAGGGCTATGGCCGGGAGACCCCTGTCCTTGGTTGGAGCGGCTGAACTCGTCCCAAGAAAAGTGATTGAAAGCTTGGCCAACCCTATCTCTTCCTGAGGACTGTGATTGTCCTTGTCAGTCGCTTATGAACGTGGAGATTGTGTTCCTCCTCGACCTCCAGCTCCGAGGTGCTCTCGACGCCGACTGTCTGGGGATGCATAAGGACGATGATCGAGCCTTTCTCCAGGGCTTCGGAAAGTGAAGTGAGGGCCAAGTCGATGATCTTTCGAGTGTCCCGGCCGCGAGTGCTCGATGCCCTTCCATATGGAATGTCAGTGGCGATGGCGTCCACATGCGTGACTGGCGATATGGCGGGGTCCACCCGCATGACTCCCAGCCAGTCTTGGCCAAAATGTTTCATGTTGGCGAGGGACCCCCTCGTCATCTTCTCCGACAGGTCGAAGGCCAGTACCCGGGCCCCGACGATTGATGCTTCGATGGCCAGACTCCCGGTCCCAGCGAATGGGTCGAGAAAAGATTCCGACTCCTTGCATCGGCTCAGATTGACCAGGGCCCGCGAGAGTTTGGGGAAGATAGCAGACGGGTGGAAGAAAGGACGGCTGCGCGGGCGTCGGTGGGACCACCCCTGTTTCATTGCGAGGGGGGCTGAGATGGACAGGTATTCCCTTCCCCCCCGGACGAGGGTAAGCTCTCTCTCTGGGTCACGAAGGTCGATGACAGCGTCGATGCCTCGGAGGTACTCCTCAGGGTCAGGAGGGGCCATGCCATCGACCAGGTCGAAGCATCTGAATCGAATGCGAAGACCCCGCAGTTTGTCGCGTGCTTCCGCTGCGTCCACGAACATTGGACCCACACGCCTCGCGAAGGCGATACGCGAACCAATGACGAAAGGGTCGGCGGTCGAGTCGGCTATCAGTGCCTTTGACTCCGGAGCCTCGAATTTCGAACTGGGGTCGTAGGCAAGGAAGAGCGCCTTCGCTTCCGCCATCGGTACGCTGGTCTCTTCGCCCGAGAGTAGAACGAATGTCTTATTCTTCAAGAGTTCTGAGATGGGACGCAAGGGCCCCTAAGACGTCGACCTTGCTGAATTTGCCCGGGACAGTGTTCGTGCATACTATCGAATTCACTGAGGCCTTCTCCAGCTTTTGCAGAGCATCCCCGACGAACAGTCCGTGGACACAGACAGCCAGAGTCTTCTTGGCCCCCTGCTTGAGTACAGTTTCCGAGGCTGCCTTGACAGTTCCGCCAGTGCTGATTATGTCGTCTAATATGATGACCTCCTTTCCTTCGACGTCGAGCTTGGGATCCCCCATGCTCACGTCCCCGCTCGTTTTGTCCCTGACTTTCTTGAGCTGCAAGAACTTGGCTCCGTAGAGCTGCGCGAACGCCTCTGTCCTCTTCGACCCGCCGAAATCGGGGGAAATCACCACCGGGTCTTTCAGGTCCAGATTTTCTTTCACGTATTCTACCAGACTGGGTATAGCAGAAACGCTGTAGACGGGGAAAGAGAAGAGGGCTAGGCCTTCAGCCGAGTGTATGTCGACCGTGATCAGTCTACGTACCCCGGCGTGGCGCATGAGATGGGCCAAGAAGCCAAGCGTGACCCCCTCTCCAGGGAGGAATTCTTTGTCTTGCCTGGCATAGGCGAGGTAGGGGACGACTGCCGTCACCTTTGCGCCCTGCTCGCTCAGTTGATGAGAGGCCAACAGAAGCTGGAAGATGTGTTGGTCCACAGGCGGATATGTCGATTGGACAACGAAGACACTCTTGCCGGCGACCTTGTCGCTGGTGGTGAACTTTGACTCCCCATCCGGGAAAACCTTGAACTCGGCGTCAAGAAGGCGAAATCCGAGCTTTTCAGCCAAGGACCGTCCCAGCTCCTCAGAAGCAGGGCCCGCGAGGACCAGCTTTTCGGCCACTTGTCGCTCGTTTCCGCCTCGCCCACTGTCGCTATTTAACAAGTTGCGGGGAAATTCTGACTCGCCCCTTTCGAGGGAAAGCGTTAAGGAGACGAGGAGGGGGAAGGGGAACGAAATCGGTTGGACCAGATCTGCCCCGAGTGCCACGTTGGAATTATGTTGTACGACGCGCCAACAAAGCGATATGGGTGCAAGAACTGTGGAGCATTCCTTACCAGAGACCAGCTTTCAGATGCGAGATTCAAGGCCAAAACACCGGAAGAGGATGAGAGGCGCAAGCGTTCTCGACAGCAAGCCGACTATCTTGAATGGTGGCTTAGCGGAAACAAAGAGAAGTAGCTAGTCAGCTCTGGAGGCGCGCTCCCCGTTCGGGCGCCTAGCGGAGCCTATGCCTGAAGTAATTATCGAGGACAACCCTGGTGCCGTCAGTGGTCTCCAACCCTTTCGTTTGAGGGGCGCTGAACCACCCCGCGGCCGAAGACTCCCGGTTCAGTCTGAACTTCCCGCCCGTAGGACTGGCAAGGTAGTCGACAAGGATGTAGTGGTACTCGATCCTTGAATTCGCATCCGTGTAAAGGTCGGTTTGCACGTCGAGCAACGCTTCGATTCTCACGGTCAGCCCGGTCTCCTCATGTGTCTCCCTCACGGCCGCATCCTGCACCTTCTCCCCCAGTTCCACGAGACCCCCTGGAAGCGCCCACTTACCTTGGTTCGGAGGAAACC
>WNFB01005119.1_pt1 | contig 11710 bp, 10 predicted proteins | sample 5400501 | NCBI WGS metagenome assembly WNFB01 (sample SAMN13153341, study PRJNA577476) | soil metagenome | isolation source: 200 cm saprolite under Douglas fir tree site 2 hole 1 | place: USA:California | collected 2015-04-18 | reverse complement strand
GCCGGCAACGCGCAACCGACTCGCGCCGAGTTCGTGGCCGTGCGGGGCGAGACCAAGAAGCCGGTTACGAATCTTCTCGCGTTCCCCAACCAGCACTACAACAGCATCACGAGCTGGGGGATCGGCAGCGATGGGGAGATCAAACATGTCTACGCTTAAGCTGGTCCTCGCCTTTGTCCTCGCGCTCGTCTTAGGCTCGGGCGCTGCGCTCGCCCAGACGCCCCGACTCGGAAAACCGATCTCCGAGGCGGACATCAAGGCCTGGGACATCGCCGTGATGCCAGACGGCACCGGCTTGCCGCCCGGCAGCGGGACGGCGGTCCAGGGCGCCCGCGTCTTCGCCGAGAAATGCTCGCCGTGCCACGGTGAAGGCGGGAAAGGGAGTCCTCTCGCCCCTGCGCCGCTGTTCGGCGGCGCACCGCTCACCAGCGGCATCGAAACGCCGAAGACCATCGGCAATTTCTTTGGCTATTCGACGATCGTTTTCGACTTCGTCCGGCGGGCGATGCCGTTCAGTCAGCCGCGGACGCTGACCGGCGACGAGGTCTATGCGGCGACCGCCTATCTCCTCTGGCTCAACAAGATCGTCGGCGAGAACGACGTGATGGACGCGAAGACGCTGCCCCAGGTGAAGATGCCCAACCGCGACGGGTTCATCATCCGCTTCCCGGACAAGATCTAGCGAGCGCCGATCAATAACCGATCGCGGCGCCGTCGCTCCTCGGATCGGCACCGCCAGAGCGCATGCCGGACACCGGGTCGATGGTGATTGTGTGCGCGTGGCCGGCGAGCTCGCAAAAGTCCGGCCATCGGTTCACGGTATGCCCCCGCCGCTCGAGCTCCTTCACGGTCGCCTCCGGAAAACGGCCTTCGATATTGAGCAGGTCGCGCGAATCTCCGATATTGAAGCGGCCCGACAGCCAGCGCGGCATCTCGATCGCCTGCTGGATGTCGAAACCGAAATCGACGAGGCCTACGTAACTCTGCAGGTGGATCTGCGGCTGGCCATCCGCGCCCATGCAGCCGAGCACCTGCCAGGGCCGGCCCTCCTTGAGTGCGATCGACGCGATGAGGGTATGCATCGGGCGCTTGCCCGGCTCGAGGCGGTTGGGGTGCTCTGGATCGAGCGAGAAATAGGCCGAGCGGTTTTGCAGCACGATGCCCGTGTCGCCCGCGACCACGCCCGAGCCGAAAGTGAAGTAGAGACTCTGGATCAGCGCGGCGGTGTTGCCTTCGGCGTCGACCGCAGCCACGAACACCGTGTCTCCGGCGAGCGTGCCGTAGGAGGGAACGAGATCCCAAGGCAGCGCCCGATCAGAGCGGATAAGGCGTCGGCGCTTATCCGCATACGGCTTCGAGATCAGGCGCTCCACTGGAACCGGCTGGAACTCGGGGTCGGCGAGCAATCTGTCGCGGTCGTGGTAGGCGATCTGCTTCGCCTGCACCAGCAGGTGCGCGAGCTCCGGACCGAGCGGATCCATCTTGCCGATTCCGTAGGGCTCGATAAGGTTGAGCATCTCCAGCACCGTAAAGCCCTGGGTCGGCGGGGGCGTCTCGAAGATCTCGACCCCGCGGTAAGTCGCAGAGAGCGGCTCGCCCCAGCTCGCTTGCTGCGCGAGAAAGTCCGCTTCGTCGAAGAATCCGCCTCCCGCGCGGGAAAAGCTCGCGAGCGCCCGCACCGTGTCGCCCGCGTAGAAACCCTCGTGCCCTCCCGAGGCTATCCGTTCGAGCACCCGCGCGAGGCCTGGGTTCCTGAGCCGGCCGCCGGCACGCGGCGCGGTCCCGTTCGGAACGAAGAGCGCAAGCGCGTGCGCGTTCAGAGCGTTCTCGCCCGCGCACATCTCGATCCAGCGCGCGAGCCTTCCGGTCACCGGGTATCCCTCTTGCGCGTACTCGATGGCGGAAGCAAGGTCGCGGGAAAGGGGCAGCCGACCGTACTCCTCGTGCGCCGTGCACCAGCTCGCCACTGCTCCGGGAACGGTCAGCGTCGCGGGGAGAAAGCCGTGCAGCGGGATCTCTTTCATGCCGCGCGAGCGGAACCAGTCGATGCTCGCGCTTCGCGCGGAGCGCCCGCCGCCGTTCAAGTAGCGCACGCGCCCGGCGCGAGCGTCGTAGATCAGCCAGAATGCGTCCCCGCCGACGCTCGTCATGTGCGGGTACAGCACCGAGAGCGCGGCGCCCGTCGCGATGGCGGCGTCCACCGCCGAACCCCCGGCGCGAAGCGCGTCGACCCCCGCCGCGGAGGCGAGCGAATGCGGCGAGGCGACCATGCCCTTGGGCGCGATCGTCGCGGGCCTGCCGGTGTGTATGGGAAACACCGGCGGATCAACGTTGCGGCGAACCCGCCAGCAGGCGCATCACGGCGGCCATTCGCGTCTCCACGCCGAGTTTTTCGAAAACGTGCTCGAAATGCTTCTCCACCGTGCGCGGACTCATGTCGAGAATCGCGCCGATTTCCACGTTGGTCTTGCCCGCCGCAGCCCACTGCAGCACCTCGCGCTCGCGCGGAGTGAGAGCCGCCCCAGCGGCGGATGCCGGAAAATCGGCCTCGACCGCCAAACTGACGAAGAGCAGAACACCGCCGCCGCTCGCCGGGTTGGGAACGAGCCGCACGCGCAGCGCCCTTCCGCTCCGCCCGACCGTGAGCGAGCCGCTCGCCGCGGTGCCGGCGAGATTTTCCGTTGCTTCGAGGCGTTCCTGCATCCAGCGATCCACGACTTCCGGGAGCCGCGTGCCCTCGCCGCCCTTCCAGTGCGGCCAGCACGCCTTGATGCGCTCCCGCGTCGCTTCAGATGCGCGCACCAAGCGCCGTTCACCGTCCAGTTCGATTGCGCTCCAGCCATCCGGGGTCGCCAGCGAATCGAGTTGCGTCAGCAGCGAGCGCGTGCGCTCCTGCGACAGAGCCTGGCCGAACAGCGCGGCGAGCTGTGGCCGCAACAGGTCGAGCGCGTCGCGCTCTGCTTCGTCGAAATCGCGGCGCTTGCGGTTGAAGACGAAGCTGACGAGAAAGCGCCGGTCCACGTACAGCGGCAGCGCCATCACGTGGTCGATGCCGACGCAGCGGTAGTAGTCGGCGTAGAGCGGAGTTCGCCGGAACTGCGAATTCGTGAGGGAGTCGCTGATGCGGTGCGTGGTGCCGCCCGGCGTCTTCGAGTGGTAGAGCACGAGCGGGTGCTCGTGGAAGTGCGCGTCGAACGAGGCGCGCTCGCCTGCGGAGAAGGCACGGTTGGGCGTGCTGAAGACCGTGCGGCGGCCCCGCGCGAGGTCGCAGATGCTGAGCGTGGTCACTTCGGAGGCGACGAGGCGCGGCAGCCTGTCGAGTCCCGAGCTGGCGAAACTCTCGAGGCTCCAGGCTTCGGCCGCGATCTCGTTCAGCAGCTTCAGACCCTGTTCGGCGATGCGCTCCGCGGCCATGGACTCCCCGTAAGCTCGAACGACTACGTGGAAACACGTATGGCGCGCTCGTGCCCTTCCGGCGGAGTATAGGCTGCAGCTGCCAGGACCGGAAGTATTGGCCGGCGGCCTGAAACCCAAAAGGAGATCACATGAACGCACCCGCACCACGCAGCAACGTTTTGAAAGGCACGCAGATCAGCTGCATGCTCCCGGTCATCGATCTGGAGCGCGCCCGCCGCTTCTACGGCGAGCAGCTCGGGCTCGAGCCCGTCGGGCCCAAGCTCAGCGGCAAATTCGTATACCGCTGCGGCGGAACCGAGCTCGCGCTCTTTCCGAAAGCGGGCGGCACCAAGGCCACGCACTCGACCCTGAGCTTCCAAGTCGCGGATATCACCGCCGCGATCCGCGCGCTCGAGGCGCGCGGCGTGGTCTTCGCCGACTACGATCTGCCGGGCTTCAAGACGGTCGATCACGTCGCCGTGCTGGGCTCGGAAAAGGCCGCGTGGTTCCAGGACCCGGAAGGCAACACCCTCTGCATTCACGAAGATATCGCTTAGCAAGCCCGCGCCATGTCGCGCGTCGCCATCGTTCAGCAAGCGCCGGTGTTCCTCGATCGCGCGGCGACGCTCGCCAAGGCGGTGGCCGCGATCGACGAAGCCGCGCAGGCCGGCGCGCGGCTGATCGTCTTTCCCGAAGCCTTCGTTCCCGGGTATCCGGCCTGGATCTGGCGGCTTCGGCCCGGCGGCGACATGGCGTTGAGCGAACGTCTGCATTCGCTCCTGCACGCCAACGCGGTCAACCTGGCCGGCGATGATCTCGCGCCGCTGCGCGAGGCCGCCAAGCGTCGCCAGGTCAGCGTAGTGTGCGGCGTCCATGAGCTCGACTCCGACTTCAGCCGGGCCACGCTGTACAACACTGTTGTCACGATCGGGCCCGACGGCGCCTTGCTGAACCGGCACCGCAAAGTCATGCCGACCAACCCCGAGCGCATGGTCTGGGGCTTCGGCGACGCCACCGGCCTGAAACCCGCGGACACGCCCTGCGGGCGCGTCGGCGCGCTGATCTGCTGGGAGAGCTACATGCCGCTCGCGCGCTGCGCCCTATACGCGCAGGGGGTCGAAATCTATGTCGCTCCGACCTACGACAGCGGCGAGCGCTCGATCGCGACGATGCAGCATATCGCCCGCGAAGGCGGGTGCTGGGTTCTGTGCAGCGGCTGCGCCTTCCAGGGGCGCGACATCCCCGACGCTTTCCCCGGCAAGGCTCAGCTGTTTCCCGACCTGGACGAATGGATCAACCCGGGCGATTCGGTCGTCGTCGCCCCGGGCGGCAAGATCGTTGCCGGACCATTGCGCGAGGCCTTGGGTATCCTGTACGCGCAGATCGACCTCGAGCGGGTCGCAGTCGCGCGGCGCGCTCTCGACGTCGTCGGCCACTACGCGCGGCCGGACCTGTTCCAGCTGCACGTCAACACCCAGCCGGCGCAGCCGGTGGTCTTCTCGAAGGAGTAGCGCGATGAACGACGAAACATCCCCGGCGTACCACGCCGGCATGCGCGAGCTGCAGGACCGCTTCGACACGCGCCGCCTCGCCGACCGGCTCGACGAGAAACTGGCGCGCCGGGACTTCAGCGACGAAGACCGCGCGTTCATCGAAAGCCGACCGCTGTTCTTCCTCGCCACCGCCGACGCCGAGGGGCGGCCCGACTGCTCGTTCAAAGGCGGGGCGCCCGGCTTCGTTCGCGTCACCGGCGAAGCCGAGCTCGCGTTCCCGAGCTACGACGGCAACGGCATGTTCCGCAGCCTCGGCAATCTGCTCGTCAACCCGGCGGTGGCGCTGCTGTTCATCGACTTCGAGCGACCGAACCGCCTGCGCGTCAACGGCAGCGCGTCGGCCGCCGACGACGATCCGCTGCTCGCGAGCTTCGCCGGCGCGCAACTCATCGTGCGGGTGCGCGCCGAGCGCATCTTCCCCAATTGCCCGCGCTACATCCACCGCATGACGACGCTCGAGCCCTCGCCTTACGTGCCGCGCGAGGGCTACACGCCGCCGGTGCCGAAGTGGAAGCGCTTCGACGCGTTCGCCGACGTGCTCGCCCGGGACGATCCGGCGCGTGGTGACCGGTGACTAAAAATGTCCGCGTTCGACCCTGAGCCGCCGGTCGCCTTTCTCCATACCGGACATTCACGGCTGGTTCTCCGGCGCGCCGCAGTCCAGTCGGGGCGAATCGGAGCGAGTCTAGTGGTAAAATTGCGGTCTAGACAAAGCCGACATTCGTGCCCAGCGCACTGCCGGCATAGTTGCCGATGTTGGGGACAACCGTCGCCAGATCGGAATTCGAGACGCCGAACCAGCTGGCGAGCGTCGCCGCATACTGATCGACCGACAGCGTCGGGATGAGCCGGCCCTGGCCGATGTCATCGGGGCCGCCGTTAGCCAGCGTCGGATTGATACCGTAATACTGGCCGCCCCTGACGGCGCCGCCGAGCACGAAGTGCATGCTGCCCCAGCCGTGGTCGGTGCCATCGTTGTTGGCCGTCAGTGCACGCCCGAAGTCGGAGCCGGTGAAGGTGGTTACCTGCGAGGCCACACCGAGCTCCACCGTCGTGTCATAGAAGGCACGCAGCGCATCAGCGAGGTTGGTGAGCAGTGTCGGATGCAAGGTCACCAGCCCAGCGTGCGTATCGTAACGGCCGGTGGAAACGAAGAACACTTGGCGCTTCGCACCCAGCTGGCTGCTCACCGAGATCAGCTTGGCCACCAGTTGCAGCTGCGCGCCCAGCGAACTCTGCGGGTCGGCGGCCGTTGGGAACACGGTCGTGGTCACCGGTGCCTGGCCCAGAGCAGCCGACACCTGGCTGTACAGGTTGAGTGCACGCGACCCGATGCTGCCAAGCGCCGCTTCGAATTCATGCGTGCCGCCGCCACTGATCAGCGACTGCAGCAGGCTGGCCGCTGCTGTCGATCCCTGCAGGCTGGTGCGCGCATTGAGCGCGATGGGTCCGGCCGGCGTGACCGAATACTGCACGGCCGCCTGTCCGGTGAGGAACGCCGCATTGCCGGTTACGTTGATGCAGGTGAGTGTGGCCGTGCCGTTGCCCGACTGCAACAGGTCGCCGATGCGGCCGCCCCAGCCGGAGGCGGCGCCCTCGGGCGATGAGGCCTGCCAGTAACTCTGTTGGTCGTTGTGCGACAGCAGCTTCGGGGGCAGGCTCACGCTCCGCGCCTGATACTGGGCCTTGGTTGTCGGCTGCACCAGCGTGCCGGCGTTCAGCAGCACCGCCAGATTGCCGGCATTGAACAGCGGCAGCAGCTTGGCGAGCTCCGGCGCGAGCGCGTACTGGGCGCCATTGGGCAGCGGCACCGAGGGCGTGAGCGCGGTGGTGGTCAGCGCCGACTGCGCATAGGCGAGCCCCGGGCGCTGGGCCTGATAGATGCCGTATTGCGTGTTGTCATTGGGCACGAGCGTGTTGGCATAGTCATTGCCGCCATAGAGGAATACGCAGACCAGCGCCTTGTAGTCCGTCGCCGTAGCCGCGGCGGCTTCGCCCATCGCAGCGAGGTTCATGACGAACGGCGTGGCGGCGCCGGCCAGGGAGAGCGCCGAGGCGCGCTTGAGAAACGCACGTCGGGATAGGTCCGAGGGCATGCGCGTTCTCCTCATCGCAGCACCAGGTACTCGGGGGAGGCCATGACCAGAACCAGCGCCGCATAGATGCGATTGTTCAGGCCTGCGCTGGTGGTCGCCGAAATGGTGTCGAGTGCAGTCTTCATCTGCGCGATCGTCGTCGCGCTGATCTGACCGGCAGCCAGCACCAGATTGAGCTCGTTGAGCAGCGCCTGGCTGTCCGAGCCGATCGCGGTCAGCGAGGAGTAGTCTGCCTTGGCCTCACCGGCGCCATTGACGATCACCGACTGCAGGTAGTTGATATAGGCGATCATCGACGGCTCATTGGTGATCTGGAACTCAGGCGCGACGCGGCCGTTGCTCGCGATCGTCGTGCCCGGGGGTGTGTACCCGGGCCGGAACCAGTTGAAGACGCTCGGCGCGTGGCCCGGGCTCTCGCCGATACGGTTGGCGCTCGAGGCGACATTGCCGAACGGCCACAGGTTGGTGGGCGACGTGACGTTGAACGCCCGCGCCCACTGGACCAGCCGCGTGACCGGTTCGCGCAGCTTGCCGAAGCTCGAGCTCGTCACCTGGGTGTCGTCACGGGCCTCGCTGTCGGTCAGGATCGCGCGGATCACGGATTTCATATCGCCGCGCGCGCCGCTGCCGTTGTTGGCGAATACCGCCGCGACGCGGCCGACGTAGGCAGGCGAGGGATTGCTGGTTACCAGGTGCTGGATCAGCTGCTTGCTGACGAATGGCGGCACGTTGGGATGGTTGAACAGACCGTCGAGTGTCGTGGCGCGTGCGGTCGCGCCGCTCGTGCCGGCAGGAATGCTGATGCCGAGGAAGCTGGTCGCGCCGGTTTCATGCTGCGCGGCGTTGATCGCCATCGGCAGGTGCATCCGGTCCGGCGTCGTGTTGTCGGTATTGGCGAAGGTGTAGCCGGTCCACACCTGCGCGCCCTGCGAGACGTCGGTCTGTGTGTAGGTGGACACGGGATTGCCGCCGGACATGACCAGCGTGCCGTCCATATTGAGTTGATACAGGCCGATGGTGAACAGTTGCATCAGTTCGCGCGCGTAGTTCTCATCCGGTATCGACCCGGTCGCCGGATTGGCCTTGACGCTGCCGAGGAAGGTCAAGTACAGGCCCATGGCGACGCTGGTGGATACGCCCTCCATGAGATCGCGATAATTGCTGAAGGCGCTCTCCCACAGCACGTCGAGGTACGCTGCCATGACGAACGGCCGCCAGCTGCTGGCGAACCCGTCGATGCTCACCACCCACTGGTCGAGCAGCGCCAATCCCACGCGCTGGCGCAAGATGTCGCTGCCGCCCATGAGCTGCGACCAGATCAACGGGTCGAAGCCATTGAGCGTGTTGACATTGGTCGAGGCGGCGTAGCCGTTGGTGACCAGAAAGTCCCAGAACTTCTGCGGTCGCGCCATCGCGAACTGGGCGGTTAGCCAGGCGTCGATGCCTGAGGTGGAGACGCTCGTGATATCGGCATGGCTGTAGCCGATGGCGGACTGCGACAGGAACCGCGAGGCCTGTGTGCTGGACAATACGGGCGACGGTGTGCCACCGCCGGAGGAACCGCTGCCACCACCGCAGGCTTCAAGGGCAAGCGCGCCAGTGGCCGCAAGTCCCAGTTTGGCGGGCGCTGCGCCGGCGTCCGCCTCCGCAGCCGCTGTTTCCTGGGCGACGCTTGCAGCCTGTGGCTCGCGTGCCGCAACCATCCGTTCGCTCATGATCACGTGGCGACTCCCCTCCCTTGGTCCGCAAACGCGCGGTACGGTAGCCGGTTGACACGGTGGTCAAGCGGCTTGGCCGGCCCGCGGCAGCGGGCCGGTCCACGTCGGCTACGCCAACTCTTCAATCGCTTTTGATGATCGACCGACCGGCAGCTATTGGGCGAAGGGAGTCATTCGCCGGAGAATCCACCTTAGTTCGACACCCTGCGTGAGAGCCGCCTTGATCGCTTGAAGCCGAGTCATCGTCGCTCTTCGATGTATTCAGGATTGCGCGCGCTTCGGCTATCCTAGCGTCAGTCGAAAAAACATCGGAGTCGCACATGAAGACGCTGCGCAGTTATCTCGGCGACCGCTGGGTCGAAGGTTCCGGCGCCCGACAGACGCTCGTCAATCCCGCCACCGAGGAGCCGCTCGCCCAAGCTTCGAGTGACGGCCTCGACCTCGCCGCGGCGCTAGCCCACGCTCGCCGCAAAGGCGGACCGGCGCTGCGCGCATTGAGTTTCGCCGAGCGCGGGAATCTCCTCAAGGAGATGGCGAAGGCGATCCAGGCCCACAGGGACGAATTGCTCGATCTCGCGGTCGCGAACGGCGGCAACACGCGATCGGACGCGAAGTTCGACGTCGACGGCGCGATCTTCACGCTTCAGACCTACGCCGAGATCGGCGCTTCGCTCGGCACCGCGAAATTCCTCATCGACGGCGAAGGCCTGCAGCTGGGGCGCTCGCCGCGCTTTCACGGCCAGCACGTCAACGTGCCTCGCCACGGCGTCGCAGTCCAGATCAACGCGTTCAACTTCCCGGCCTGGGGCTTGGCGGAGAAAGCGGCCTCGGCGCTCCTCGCCGGAATGCCCGTGCTCTCCAAGCCCGCGACCAGCTCGGCGATGGTCGCGCACCGCGTGATGGAGATTCTCGTCGAGAGGAAAGTATTGCCGGAAGGCGCCCTCTCGCTCTTGGTGGGTGCCCCGCGCGACCTGCCGGCCTTGCTCGGCGCACAGGACGTGCTCGCCTTCACCGGATCCGGAGATACGGGCATGCGCATTCGCGCGCTGCCGAATATCATCCGGGAATCGGTGCGCGTCAACGTCGAGGCGGACAGCTTGAACGCCGCGGTGCTCGGGCCCGACGCCGAGCCCGGCGGCGACATGTACGAGACCTTCCTGAAGGACGTGCTACGCGACGTAACGCAGAAGGCCGGCCAGAAATGCACCGCAATCCGGCGCGTGCTCGTGCCCGCGGCGCATGCCACCACGGTGCGCGACGACCTCGTCGAGGGCTTGAAGGCAGTGCGCGTCGGCAATCCCGCGCTCGAGGAATCGCGCATGGGGCCGCTTGCGACGAGTGGACAGCTCACCGACGTGCGCGAAGGCGTCGCCAAGCTCGGTATCGAAGGCAAGCCCGCGTTCGGCGGCGCCGCGCCACTCCCGGGCAGGGGATTCTTTATCTCGCCGGTGTTAATGGAGTTCGCAAAGGACGTCCTCGCCGCTTCAGTGCACGCACGCGAAGTGTTCGGCCCGGTTGCGTCGCTCCTGCCCTACTCGGGCAAAGGCCCGGATGCCGCCGCGATCGTCGCGCGCGGCAACGGGGGCCTGGTATCTTCGGTGTATTCGGAAGACGCGGAGTTTCTGGAAGAGATCGTCGCAGGCATCGCGCCGCATCACGGGCGGCTGTTCCTCGGCCATCCGAAGATCGAGATGTCGCCGGGGCCGGGAACGGTGCTGCCACAGCTCGTGCACGGAGGTCCGGGGCGCGCGGGAGGCGGCGAGGAGCTGGGCGGCGCTCGCGGGCTTGCTTTTTACATGCAGCGCGTGGCGCTGGAAGGCTCGCGGCCGGTGATCCAAAAGCTGATCGGGGTGCAGCCGGGCTGACCGCCGCGGCTACTTCGTGAATTCGATCGCGCCCTGCGGCAGGAGGTAGAGCACGAGCGCGCGTCCGTCGCTCACGGTCGGACTGTGCGCGCTGTCCGGGCCGTACACCAGCCAGCCGGCGCCGCGACCGTCGAATTTCGCCCTAGGGGTGACCGGCATGATCATGTCGATCTCGCCGTTGGGGTGCCGGTGGTGCGGGCCCTCGAGGTCTTTCATTTCGACGACGTCCACGCTGAAACCGTGCGTCCCGCTGCTCGGCCTGATGACGCGGCCGAATTTGATTCCGCCCGTCTCGCGGTTGCACATCCAGCCGCCTTCGATTGCTCTGTTGCAGGCTTGGAAGATGCCTTTGAAAACCGGCCCACCGGCAGGGTAGGCGGCGTTCAACTCCCCTTCGAGCTTGGCGTCGAGCGGTTTGTCGTGAACGAGCTCGGTGACGGGGGCGATGATGGCCTGAAACTGCCCGGGGGTCATGGAATTTCCTTCAGATCGTGTCGCGCGATGCGCACGCGCGTCGCGCTCATCTCGTCGCCGCGGATTTCGCGCAGCGCGTAGCCGACGAACTCGGACACCACGTCCTTGCGCCAGTAGAGGTTGAGATCGGTATTGTCCATGGGCTTGGCGACGGAGGCAACCTTTCGGCCGACCTCGGCGATGGCTTCGTCGGTCAGCCTGCGGCCGACGAGAAGCTCGCCCGCCTTGGTGAGGAACGGCCGCGAAGAGACCGCGCCGAGCGCGATACGCGCGTCTTCGACGGTGCCGTCTCGTGCGGTCTTCACCGCCGCTGCGACGCCGAGCACGGGAAAATCGAACGAGCCGCGGCGGCGCAGCTTCCAGTAGCTGCTCCGCCATCCTTCCGACGCGGGCAATTTCACCTCGGTGAGGATCTCGTCGGGGCGGCGCGTCAGATAGTCTATGCCGTCGTTCCTGTAGAGATCGGCGAGCGCCACGTCGCGCTCGCCCTGCGTGGAGACGAGGCGCACGCTCGCGCCGAGCGCGATCAGCGCAGGTGCAGTGTCGGTCGAGGAGGCCGCGACGCAGCGCTTGCTCGCGGTCGCGACCCAGCAGATCTCGCCGTCTTT
>WNFB01005961.1_pt1 | contig 11712 bp, 7 predicted proteins | sample 5400501 | NCBI WGS metagenome assembly WNFB01 (sample SAMN13153341, study PRJNA577476) | soil metagenome | isolation source: 200 cm saprolite under Douglas fir tree site 2 hole 1 | place: USA:California | collected 2015-04-18 | reverse complement strand
AACGTGATCGTGTCCGCGGCCGGAACACCGACCTGGTAACGGCTTACGTCGCTTCCGTCGAGCTTGGAGTTGTATAGAAGCCGGCCTTTCGCGAGCGCGGACGAGCTCGGCGACGGGCTCGCCGCTATGGACGGCGTCGTGGGCGGCGGTGCGTGCGATTGATTCGCGACCGGACCGTAGATCCGCTGGTAAACAAGCAACGATCCAAACCCGACAACCGCCAAAACGATGATCGCCATGACGAGGGTCACAAACCGTATGACGAGAAATCCGCCGAGCCGGGGAAGGAAACCCGACGGCCTGGGCAAGGCCGCAGGCGTGGCTGCGACCAGCACAGGCGTGGCCGCGGACTGAAGGGGTTCGGCTGCGACGGCGCGCACGAATTCCGCGGCGGTGTGGAAGCGGTCGGCAGGCGACTTGGCGAGCGCCTTCATCAACGCCGTTTCCGCGGCGGATGGAAGATTGGGGTTGATCTGGCGCGGCGGCGGCAGCTTGTTCTGGATCTGCGCGATGAGGACTGCGGCGGGGGTGGCGGCTGAGAACGGAACACGCCCCGTGAGCATCTCGTAAGCGACCACGCCGAGCGAATAGATGTCGGCCGCCCCGCTCATCACCTCGCCCTCGCACTGCTCAGGCGACATGTATTCGGGCGTGCCCAGGATGGTTCCGCTCTCGGTCAAGCGCACCGCCGAGGTGGTCATCATCAGGGCCAGCCCGAAGTCGCTGAGGATCGGCGTGCCGTCGCTCGCGATCAGGATGTTCGAAGGCTTCAGGTCTCGATGCAGCACGCCACGGCCGAGTTGATCGGCCAGCGTGCCTCCCTCGACGAACTCGGTGACGATGAAGGCGACTCCTTCCAGCTCGCGGTGGTCGTAGACCGTGAGGATGTTGGGATGCCGCAGGCTGGCGACAGCCACGGCTTCGTTCTCGAAACGAGCGCGGAAACCCGGATCGCTCGCCAGGAAATCCGGCAGCACCTTGATCGCCACGAACCGCTTCAGAGAGGGCTGGAAGGCCTTGTAGACCGTCGCCATCCCGCCTCGCCCGACCTGCTCGACGATGCGATAAGGCCCGAGATTCGACCCGGCGCCGAGCGCCATTTCGGAGCGAGTGTAGTCCGCGGCGAACGCGACGCCTAGTCGGGCAGCGCGTAGATCCGAATCCCGGTCACCCGCACCACCCCGCCCATTCCGAAGCAAGCAAACCCCGTCTCGGCAAGATCGGTATGTGGCGGATCCGACGCGCTGATGACGAGCGCGCCGTTCAGGAAGATCTGGTACAGGGGCGGGTCGACAAGAGCGCCGAGCGTGAAGCTCTTTCCCTCCTGGAGATGCGGGAGGTACACACTGGTGCTCAACCTGACGTCCGGCCTAGAGCTGTTGTCCGGCGAGGGCAAGAAGCAGGCGAGATGCATGCTCTCCTGCGCAGTGTCGATCTCGACCTGGTGATTACACACCTGATTGGCGCCGGTCCGTATGTCCCACCAGAACGTCACATGCGATCCGGGCCGAACCGAGAAGTCCATCTCGGTCGCGTACCGCGCAAGGTCGTTGAAGTTCACGCCTGCGCCGGTGTTGCCGTTCATCTTGATCACCGCAAACTCGATCGCACCGGGGGCGAACGTGATCTTCGACGCCGACGTGTCACCGATCTGATAAGGCGTCTGCAGGTCCGCGCTGCCGCCGTCGAGGCGCGCCTGGAACACGAGCGGCCCCTTCACCATCGACGATGGGCTTGGCGACGCGTGCGAAGCCGAGAGTTGCGAAGGCGGCGGGGACGGTCGGAACAAGACGATCAGTGCAGCGAGCAGCGCGATGAGGACGATCAGCGCAGACCCGACGACCAATCCGCGACGACCTCCCGCCGCGGAGGGCGGACCCGGTCGCGGTCGAGCGACCGCCGGCGCGACTGCGACGGTGGAGGCGATGCCCAGCTCACGCACGAATTCGCTCGCGGTCTTGAAGCGATCGGTCGGATTCTTGGCGAGCGCCCTGAGGAGGGCCTGCTCAATTACGACCGGCAGATCCGGATTCACCATTCGCGGCGGAGGTAGCTCGTTCTTGATCTGCGCGATGAGCACCGCTGCCGGCGTCGCGGCGGAGAAGGGCACCCTGCCGGTGAGCATCTCGTATGCGATGACGCCCAGCGCATAGACGTCGGATGCGGGCGACACCTGCGCTCCTTCGCACTGCTCGGGCGACATGTACTCGGGCGTGCCGAGGATCGTACCGGCGCGGGTGAGGCGCTCCTGCGAAGTCATCATCAGCGCAAGGCCGAAGTCGCTGAGGACCGGCGTTCCATCCGCTGACATCAGGACGTTCGCCGGCTTCAGGTCTCGGTGGAGGATGCCGCGCGCATGGGCGTAGTCGAGCGCTGACGCGATCGGGGCCAGGATCCGGATGACGTAATCGACGGGGAGCGGCTTGCCGAGCTGGTCGGCGAGCGTCCCTCCGTCGACGAAGTCGGTGACGATGTAAACGACTCCAACCTCTTCGCCGTGGTCGTAGACATTGGGGATGTTCGGATGCCGCAGCCGGGCGATCGCCACCGCCTCCTGCTCGAAGCGCGTCCGAAAGCTCGGGTCGGCAGCCAGGAAATCGGGCAGCACCTTGATCGCCACGAATCGGTGCAGCGAAGGCTGGAAGGCCTTGTAGACGGTCGCCATCCCGCCTCGCCCGACCTGCTCGACGATGCGATACGGCCCGAGATTGGACCCGGCGCCGAGCGCCATTGCGGAGGGAGTGTAGTCCGGCGTTTACGCTATGGACTGCCGTGAAGATCAGCCTTGCTCTGGCGGGCGCCGCCGAGCTGAACGTCGACGCCCTCGCGGTCCCCGTCGTCACCGGCCAGCGCCTGGCCGGCGCCGGCCTCGAGCTGGATCGCGCAATGGGCGGCGTGCTCTCCGAGATGGTCGCCAACGCCGAGTTCCGCGGCCGCATCCACGAGGTCCTCCCCATCCCGTCCCAGGGCAAGATCGGGCCGCGGCGCGTGATCCTCTATGGGCTCGGCGCGCCGCATGACCTGGATGGCCAGCGCCTCCGCTCGGCACACCACGAGCTCGTCCGCGCGTCGCGGACCTGGGGCTACAAGCGCATGGCCATCCTGCGCACCGATCCGCTCGGCCTGGACAGCTTGAAGGCGGTTGTGGAGGGGTGCGTCATGGGCACCTTCGAGCGACGCTCGCGGCAGACCGGAGCCGCGCCGGAGCGGCGGGAGATCGACGAGATAGTGCTCGTGGGCTACGGCACCGGACGGGAGAACGAGATCGTCGCGGCGCAGGAGAACGGGGAGGCGACCAACCGCGCGCGCGAGTGGCAGAACGCGCCGGCGAACGAGCTGACCCCGGACGCCCTGGCGCAGGAGGCGGTCCGCATCGCACAGCGGCACAACCTCGAGTACGAGATCCTCGGGCCGGCCGAGCTCAAAGCGGGCGGTTACAACCTTCTGCTGGGCGTCGGCGCGGGCTCAGCGAGGCCGCCCCGCCTGATCCGCGTGCGTTACCACGGCAACCACGAGTCTGGACAGCAGGACGGGACGACACTTGCCCTTGTCGGCAAGGGCATCACCTTCGACACGGGCGGCATCTCGCTCAAGGCCGCGGAGCACATGAGCCAGATGAAGGACGACATGTCCGGCGCGGCGGCGGTGCTGTCGGCGATCGACGTCATCGCGTCGCGCAAGCTTCCACTCGACGTCATGGCCGTGGTCGCCGCCGCGGAGAACATGCCCGGACCCGCGGCGCAGCGCCCCGGCGACGTGCTCGTCAGCGCGGACGGCAAGACGGTCGAGATCGTCAACACCGATGCGGAGGGCCGCCTCGTCCTCGCCGATGCTCTTACCCACGCACTGCGCAACGGAGCCACGCACATCGTCGACCTGGCGACCCTCACCGGCGCAGCGACGATCGCCATCGGGCACGCGGCGAGTGCGGCTGTCAGCAACGACGACGAGTTCTGGACCGTGGTCGAGCGCGCGTCGCGCGAGGCGGGCGACCGCGTCTGGCGCCTGCCGATCTACGCCGACTATCGCATCCTGCTGCGCAGCCAGATCGCCGACCTCCGCAACGCCGAGTACGGCGAGGCGGGGACCATCATGGGCGGCATGTTCATCGCGGAGTTCGCCGGCGGGAAGCCATGGGCTCACATCGACATCGCGGCCTCCGCCTGGAACACGAATGTCGAGCTCACGACCGTGCTCCGCGGCCCGAGCGGGGCAGGCACCAGGCTCTGCATCGAGCTCGCTCACCTCATGGCAAGGCATGCGTCGGGCTCGCGAGACTCGTGGCCGCCGGCGCCGCGGAACTCATGAGTGGGGCCGCGCGTTAACTAGAAACGTGGGAATCCTCGAGACGATCCATTCGCCGGCCGACCTCCGAGCTCTTGACGCGCCACGCCTCACGCAGCTGGCCGGAGAGGTCCGCGCCTTCCTGGTCGAGCAGACCTCGCGAACCGGCGGTCACCTGTCGCCCAACCTGGGCGTCGTCGAGCTGACCTTTGCGCTGCACCGGGTCTTCGACAGCCCCAAGGACGCGATCGTGTGGGACACCGGCCATCAGGCATACGTGCACAAGCTCGTGACCGGCCGGGCGGACAAGTTCGCGTCGCTGCGGCAGGGAGGCGGTCTGTCGGGATACCCATCGCGCAAAGAGTCCGAGCACGACCTGGTCGAGAACAGTCACGCTTCGACCTCGCTCAGCTACGCGCTCGGCATCGCGGAGGCCAGGCTGCGCAAGCGAATCGACGGTTTCGTGGTCGCCGTCATCGGCGACGGCGCGCTTACCGGCGGCATGGCTTACGAGGCGCTGAACCAGATCGCCCACCTGCAGCCGCCCAACCTGATCATCGTGATCAACGACAACGGCCGTTCCTATGCGCCGACCGTGGGCGGTCTCGCCCGCCATCTCTCGCAGCTTCGCATGGACCCGCGTTACGAGCGGATCAAGGACGACATATCGCGGCTGCTGCGCGACCTGCCCCTGGTCGGATCGACCGCGGACCAGGCCGCCTACCGCGTGAAGGAAGGTCTCAAGCAGCTGCTTCAGCCCTCGACCATGTTCGAGAGCCTCGGGATCAAGTACGCGGGCCTCGTCGACGGCCACGACGAGGCGGCGCTCGAAGAGGTGCTGAACCGCGCCAAGAAGCTGCGCGAGCCCGTCGTGGTACACGTCGTGACGGAGAAGGGGCATGGCTACAGCCCGGCGGTCGACGACGATGTGGACAAGCTTCACGGCGTCAGCGCGTTCGATCCGCTCACGGGGCGACCTCGCTCGACGGAGGTCACATACACGGACGTGTTCGGCGAGGCGCTCATGAGCTCCGGCGCGCGGCGGCCCGAGGTGGTTGCAATCACCGCCGCGATGGCGTCGTCGACCGGCCTGCTGAACTTCGCCAAGGAGTTTCCCGACCGCTTCTTCGACGTCGGGATCTGCGAGCAGCACGCGGTGACGTTCGCGGCGGGTCTCGCTCTGGCGGGCATGCACCCTGTCGTCTGCATCTATTCGACATTCCTCGCGCGCGCGTTCGATCAGACCCTGATGGACGTCGCGATGCACAAGCTGCCCGTGGTGTTCATCATCGATCGCGCCGGCGTGACCGGCCCAGATGGCGCCTCGCACCACGGCATCTTCGACCTCTCCTATCTGCGTCTCATCCCCAACATGAAGGTCGCGGCGCCGAAAGACGCGACCGAGCTGTGCGCGCTTCTCGAGACCGCGCTCTCAATGGACGGACCGGTGGCGATCCGCTACCCACGTGGCCCTGTGCCTTCGACCCCTGACCTTCCCGTGGAGCCCCTGCCCATCGGCCGCTGGGAGGAGCTGCGCAAGGGCGACGAGGCGGTTGTGTTCGCGGTCGGCAAGATGGTCGAGGTCGCCCGCGAGGCGGCGGAGCGCCTCGAGCTGCTGGGCGTCTCATGTGCGGTGGTCAATGCACGGTGGATCAAGCCGGTCGATCCGCGAATCACGGATTGGGCGCGCTCGCATCCGGTCGTGATCACGGTCGAGGACAACGTGGGCACCGGCGGATTCGGAGGCGCGGTGCTGGAGGCGCTTGCGCCGCACGGCCTGGCCGGGCGGGTCCGCACAGTTGCGCTGCCGGACCAGTTCCTGCCCCAGGGCAAGGCCTCGGACATCCTGAAGGAGCACGGCCTCGACGCGGCCGGGATCGCGAAGACGGTCTACGAAGCAGTCAGAGGTCGAGTCCAGGAAAAGAAGGAAAGCTAGAGGCGCTTCCTACCCGCGAAGCCTTCGCCTTCGCGGTGCCAGTGCTCGACGCGCTCCTCGCCGAGCTTCCAGCAGAGCTCGATCAATTCGCCGTCGCGATAGCTCGGGAAATCGATCAGTCCTTCGAGCGGGCCCTTCAGCCGGATGCCCATGCTGTTGAGGCCCAGCACGGCCTTGAGCAGCTCTTCCTCGGCGCCCTGCACCGCATCGCGCGCCTGCTGCTCGCGATCCCGGTCGTCGCTCGCGGCGCCCCCCCGTTTCGCCGAGTACTCGGCCATGCGCAGCTGCTCTTCGAGCTCGGGCCGGAGCGCCGAAAGCTCGACGATCTGCGCCACTATGGTGCGCACGCGCGGCAGCTCGCGATTCGCCTCGTCGACCGTGTAGGTGCGGAGCCTCTGCACGGCTCAACGATACTTCGTCGGATGGACGCCACGACGATGCGGGAGCGCCTCGCGGACGCGAGGGTGGCGCACCTGGCCACGGCGGGCGCGGATGCGCGGCCGCACCTCGTCGCGATCACATTTGCGGTCGACGGCGACACACTTTACTTCGCCGTCGACGCCAAGCCAAAGCGGACCACCGAGCTCCAACGCCTGAAGAACATCGCCGCCAACCCCGCGGTGGCGGTCCTGGTCGACCACTACGAGGAGGACTGGAGCAAGCTCTGGTGGGTCCGCGTCGACGGCACCGCGCGCATTGTCACGGACCACGCCGAGATGCAACGCGCGCTCGACGTGCTGGCAGATCGTCATCCTCAATATCGCGACGCACGTCCCGCGGGTCCGGTGGTCGCCATCTCGATCGATCGCATGTCAGGTTGGTCCTCAGCCTAGCCAGGCACCGAGCCGCATCCAACCCAGGCCGTTAAGGGATTTTCAGCACGCGATCGAATGTCCCATCACCGGCGAGGCTGACGCGGAGCACGTAATCGCCACCGCCACCCAAGCGGAATCCGAAGAAGTGAATCTGCGTCGCGCTCAGGTCCCCCGACGATCCGCCGTTGCCGTTGATGACCTGGCCGTTTGGATCGATGAGGTCGATGGTGAGCGCAGGCGTTCCCTTGCCACCATCGGGGATGATCCGCGCGAGATATTCAGAGGAGACGCCCGTCACCTCGATGTCCACCTCGATCGTTGCCGGCGTGTAGGTCACAGAAGTAAACCGAAAATGCGCCTGTCCGAGATTCGCGGGCTCAGGCACCGGCAAAGCCGTAGCGACGTCCACACCCAGCGTTGCCGGAAGCGTCCACGAACCGGGAACACTTGGACCAGGACCAGTCTCGTAGACGGGCTGAAGCGCGGGCACGTGCAGGGTGATCCTTGCGCCTGTGTAGCCGTCGGGCCAGGCGAGGGGCTCGAATTGCATCGTCTCGTCGCCATTGCGCATGTCTGCCGTTCCGCCCTGGTACTGGTAGCTGCGACCGAATTGGTCCGTCAGCACGGCTCCGAAGTAGGGCAGCGACGGCGGATTCGAACGGACGAGCAGCACTGTCCGGCTCGAATCGGCGTACGCGCCGACAAGGGTCAAGGTGTAGCCGGAGGAGGTCGCGCTCGAGCCCACTGACGTGATGCGATCCTGAGCCCCGACCAGGCCCGCGTCGCGCAGCAGGTCGCCGGCGAAGGGGACCTTGGCGACGACCGTGTCCGCGGCAGGGACGAAGTACGCCACCAACGCGACGAGGACCATCGTCGCCACGGTGCTCAATGCCACCCGAGGCCAGCGCCGCCGGCGCGGGCGGGGCGCTCGCGCCAGCACCCGAGCCGAGACGCGACCCGGATCCGGGGTCTCGACCGCGAGGTTCTCGAGCCGCAGTTCAAGCATGTCAGTGGTCATCGGCTTATGTCCTCCAGGCGCGCGCGCAGACGGGCGCGGGCGCGATGCAATGCACGCGATGCGGAGTCGGCGCTGAGACCGACCGCGTCTCCGACCTCTCGGGCGTCGAGGCCTGCGCCATACCGAAGGGCGATCAACGTCCGGTCGCGTAGTGGGAGGAGACGGATCTGGGCATGGAGCTCCGCGTCGCGAAGGCGCGTCAGCGCCGTGTCCTCCACCGTCTCGGATTGGCGCGGAGCGAACATTCCAACCCTGACGGCGAGGTCGCGCAGCCGCTGGCGCCGACCGGCCGCATCCCGCGCCGCGTTGGACACGATCCGCCACAACCAGGCGCCCATCGAGCCGCGCGACCCGTCGAAGGTGCGCAGGCTGCGTACGGCCCGCAGCAGGGCTTCCTGGGCGAGGTCCTCGGCGTCCTGCGGCCCGGTCATCATCGCCGCGAAGCGGCAGACGTCCTGCGCGTACAGCCGGCACAGGTCGTCGGGAGTGATCGGCGTGGCCTCGGACTCGCGCAGGGTCAGCGTGGCCCCCATCTTGCCTTGAATACCGCGCTCGGACGAAAAACCGGACAATGCGGCCGTGCGCGAGCAGCGCAAGGTCGTGACCATCCTCTTCGCCGACGTGGTCGGCTCAACCGAGCTGGCCGCACAGCGCGACCCCGAGGTCGTGCGCGCCGTGATGGCGCGCTACTTCAAGCGGATCGGCGAGATCTCGGCCGCGTACGGCGGCACCGTGGAGAAGTTCGCGGGCGACGCCGCCATGGTCGTGTTCGGCATGCCGACCGTGCACGACGACGACGCCGAGCGCGCCGTAAGGGCCGCGCTCGAGATCCGCGACGGGGCAAGTGAGGTTTCGGTGCGGGTCGGGGTCAACACCGGCGAGGCAGTGACCGCGGTCACCGAGGATCGCCAGTTCATGGTGAGCGGCGACGCGGTGAATGTCGCGGCTCGCCTGCAACAGGGAGCCGAGCCGGGCGAGGTGGTGGTCGGCCCCATGACATATCAGCTGACGCGCAACGTCATCGCGTACGAGACTCGCGAATCGATACCCGCCAAAGGAAAGACCGAGCCGCTAAACGCGCATCGGGCGCTCCGGGCGCTGACCGAGCTACCGATCCAGGCTCGCGGCGTACCCGGGCTGCATGCGGAGCTCGTCGGACGCAAGCGCGAGCTGCGACTGCTGATCGACACCTTTGCGCGAGCGGCGGAAGACCGCAGCCCGCACCTGTTCACCATCGTGGGGAGTGCGGGAATCGGCAAGTCACGTCTTGTCGACGAGGCACTGGGCAGCGCGGCATCTTCCGGCGCGCGGGTGCTGCGAGGCCGCTGCCTGCCCTACGGACGCGGCATCACTTACTGGCCGCTTGTCGAGATGCTGCACCAGGACACCGGGATCAGCCTCGGCGACGATCGCGCAGGCGCTTCGCGGAAGCTCGACCGGTGGTTGGGCGAGTTACTTGGCGCGGATCCCCAGCGGCCGGCGGTTCGGGCCCGCCTCGCCGTGATGCTCGGGCTGGAAACGGCCGACTCCGCCCTCTCCGACACCCCGGCCGAACGCGTCGAAAGAGAGATCGCCTGGGCGATGCGCCAGTACATCGAGGCAGTTGCCGCCGGCGCGCCGCTGATCGCCGTGATCGATGACCTGCAGTGGGCGGAGCCTCCGGTCGTGTCCCTCCTCGAGCAGCTTGCTGAACGCGCTGTCGACGTCCCGCTCCTCATCCTATGCATGGCGCGGCCGGAATTCCTCGAGTCCCACGCCGGCTGGGGCTCGGGCAAGCCGAACTCGACCACGATCACGCTCGATCCGCTGAGCGCCGCCGAAACCACGACCCTTGTCTCCCGCCTCCTCGAAGTCGAAGCGCTGCCCGAGGAGATGCGCCGTCAGATCGTGGAGCGTTCCGCCGGCACGCCGCTCTTTTGCGAGGAGTTCATCCACATGCTCATCGATGAGCGGGTGGTGGTGCGCGAAGGATCGAGCTGGAAGGCGACCGCACCGGTGGCCCAGATTCGCGTACCCGAGGGCATCAACGCGGTTCTGGCCGCGCGACTCGACCTTCTGTCCGAGCAGGAGCGGGCGCTCGTGCAGGCCGCGAGCGTGATCGGCCAGCGCTTTGCCATGGGCCAGGTGGCAGCGCTGACCAGCAACGCCGACATCGAGTCGGATCTCGAATCGCTTCGGCGGAAAGGGCTCCTGACCGGTGGTGACAGACCTGACGAGGAGTACCACTTCCGGCACATCCTCATTCGTGACGTGGCGTATGGGTCGCTGCCCAAGTCGGGTCGGGCGATGCTTCATGACAGGTTCCGCTCCGTCCTCGAGCAGGAGACCGGCGACCCGCAGCAGATCGCCGAGATCCTCGCCCACCATGCAGAGCGCGCCTTCGAGCTATCCCGCGAGCTCGGCCTGGAGCACGAAACCGTGCTCGAGCGAGCGAGGAGTGCGATTCCGTGGTTCTTCGTAATGGCCGATCGGGCCCGGACGCGATACGACGCGGTCACCCTCGAGGCGAGCCTTGCGTCTCTACGGCGGGCCGCCGACGTACTGCCCGACGGCGGAGACACCGCGACTCGAGCCAGGCTGCGACTGCTTGAGGCTCAGCTGCTCGTCATGAAAGGTGACTATCCCGAGGCGCAAAAGGCGGCTGCCGAAGCAGCGACGCTTGGCGAGCAGGCAGACCTCTTGCCGACTGTGGCCACAGCCCGGCTGGCCGAAGCGTGGATCACAAACTGGGCGCTCGACGAATCGATCGAGTTGTTCCAGGCGGTCGTCGGCCGTGCGATCGAGGCCTGCCGGCGCGCGGGTGATGTGCCGGGTGAGATCGAAGCGCGCCATGTGGGCACGAATGTGCTGTGGGCGACCGGCCGCATCGAAGAATTCGTCACTGTCAATGAGGAGCTGATCCGCCGGGCAAACTCAGTGGGCGATGTCGCCCACGTCGCGGCGATCAGCGGTCGCCTCATCTCGTGTGAGTTCTTCCGAGGCAACCTCGAGGCGTCGCGAGGTCATATGGCGCAAGCTGAGGCGCTGGCTGCAGAGCACGGCCTTCGAAATGTCGCTCTCCGCGTCCACTTCGATAGGGCCAGTCAAGCGATGCACTACGGGCAGTTCGCCAATGCTGAAGCACTCTGGCGCGAATACGAGCGTGCCGCCGTCGATGCCGGCGCCCAGCAGTCACAGATGAGCGCTCTTCGGTTTCTCGGCTACAACCTTCTCTTTGCGGACCGGCCGGCTGAGGCGGCTGCAGTTCTCGACAAAGCCCTGGCGCTCAGCCACGCCACAGGCGAGCGATGGAACCGCACAGAGGTGTTCGCCCTGCGGGCCCGAGCGGCGCTCGAGCTAGGGGATGTCGAGTCGGCAGACCGATTCATCCAGCATTCGTTCGAATCCCTGCGCTCCGAGGACATCACAGCGATATCCGAGGCCAATGTCCATCTTGGTGCGATCCGCGCGGCGCAGGGCCGCGATGCCGAGGCCGAGTCTGCCTTGCGCCGCGCCCTGGAGGTCGTCGCACTCACGGAGTATCTGAACATCGCTGCCCCGGCCGCCGTCAACCTGGCGATCTTCTTAGCCTCCCGTGGGCACCTCGACGAGGCGGCAAGCCTGGTTGAGCATTACGCGGCAGCTGTACACGCTCGCGGCTGGACGCTATGGGATCGTCT
>WNFB01005118.1_pt1 | contig 11712 bp, 13 predicted proteins | sample 5400501 | NCBI WGS metagenome assembly WNFB01 (sample SAMN13153341, study PRJNA577476) | soil metagenome | isolation source: 200 cm saprolite under Douglas fir tree site 2 hole 1 | place: USA:California | collected 2015-04-18 | reverse complement strand
GATATCCCAACACTGGAGACGCATGCAGCCGCAGACCTATTGCGCCAGCATTTTCCGGACATCAAAATCCGCGTCGTCAATGTGGTTGACTTGATGACCATCCAGCCTTCAACCGAACATCCCCACGGCCTCTCCGACCGTGAGTTCGACTCGATCTTTACAATCGACAGGCCGGTCATCTTCGCCTACCACGGCTATCCTTGGCTGATTCACCGTCTGACCTATCGGCGCACGAATCACGACAACTTGCACGTCCGCGGTTACAAAGAGGAAGGAACAACCACGACTCCGTTCGATATGACGGTGCTCAACGATTTGGATCGATTTCATCTAGCAGGCGATGTGGTCGACCGCGTCCCTCGCTTGCAACGCGTCGGCGGACATTTCAAACAGTTCCTGCGTAACAAGCTCGTTGAGCACAAACAATACATTTGCGACCATGGAGACGACTTGCCGGAAATCCGGGATTGGAAATGGCCTCATTAGGCTATGAAAATCCTTGTGCTCAATTCAGGTTCCAGCAGCCAGAAGAGCTGCCTGTACGACATCGGAAAGACCCTTCCTGCACATCCGCCTGCACCAGCCTGGGAAGGCAAGATCGAATGGAACGGCGATCATGCCGATATCCAGGCACAGAATTCACAGGGGGCACAGCTGAAAGATCGCGTCAAGGTTGCGTCGCGCTCGGATGCCATCGAACGTCTGTTGGATACTTTATGGAGTGGAAAGCTGCATGTACTTTCTGCGCCTTCCGAAATCGACGTAGTAGGTCATCGTGTGGTGCACGGTGGTAAGAGCCTCCAGGAGGCAACCGCCATCACACCGGAAGTGAAATCTGCAATCGCGCGCATGTCCGTCTTTGCGCCATTGCATAATCGCGACGAGTTGGAAGGAATCAAGATTATCGAGAAACGTATCGGCACGGTTCTCCAGGTGGCCGTGTTCGACACCGGCTTTCACAGCCGACTGCCGGAGCCAACCGCCGTATACCCTGGCCCTTATGAATGGCTCGCGCAGGGGATCCGTCGATACGGATTTCACGGAATCAATCATCAGTATTGCGCCGAGCGCACCGCACAACTCCTGGCCAGGGACTTACGATCGCTGAAACTCGTAACCTGCCATTTGGGAAATGGTTGCTCTCTGGCGGCTATCCGCGAGGGACGAAGCATCGATACGACCATGGGATTCACGCCGCTAGAAGGGCTAATGATGGGAACGCGCTCAGGTTCTGTGGATCCCGGGATAATGACCTATTTGATGCGAAGCAGTGGCTTCACGGGACAGCAACTCGACGAGGTGCTCAATACGAGATCAGGCCTGCTGGGAATCTCTGGAATTTCAGGTGACATGCGGCAGATCGTGGCCGCGATGAAAGAGGGCCATACGCGGGCAAAGCTGGCTTTTGAGATGTTCGTACATCGACTTCAAGGTGGCATCGGCGCAATGATTGCCGCGTTGGGCGGAATAGATGCGTTGGTCTTCACCGCCGGGATTGGAGAAAATTCGCCTGAGGTACGAGCCGCAGCTTGTGCCAACTTTGGATTTCTGGGTGTGAAGCTCGACGCCGCGAAGAACGCGCAGTCGTCTGCGGACCAGTATATTTCTCTGCCCGAATCACCTGTTCGCGTCTTAATCGTGCGCGCTCAAGAAGATTGGGCTATTGCCAGAGATTGCTGGCGGCTGATTTCGGCAAGAAGCCAAGGCGGTGCAAGCGCGAACTAATCAAAAATGCCGTGTGGCCACATTCCCGGGGGCGGCGTCATCTTCGGGCTACTAGAAGCGGCATGAGGGCAAACACCCCAAGCAGCACATAATAGACTGTTCCTGCTACACGGTCCCGGCCTGCAAGGTACTCTCTAATCGGGAGGCCTCGAAGCCAGACCACAAGCGTAAACTCAGCGATCAGCATAAGGCTAAGTGCGACGCCGCCCATACCGAGTCGACTCGACGGCATGGGCGGCATAGCGAATCTCCGAACGATCCACCGCGCCGCCACAATTGTGATGACAAACATGATAGGCGCTTCTAAGAGTTCGGCCACTCTCGTGCCGAGTCGAGGGACGACCCACAGTATGCGAATGGGTCCAAGCAAGAAGCCCGCTCCGAAAACGACTGTGAAATAGAGGATGCCAGCTTTCAGAATCTGCATTCCGGTTCGCCTCCTCCTGGCGTGAAGTATCGCGTTCGTCTTGTTAGAAGCAAGACGGAAGACCGGAAATGCCGCCGCGACCCTTTGGAATTCCGCAAGCGCGGCATCTTGTTCACGGGCACGTGCGGTCGCGCTCCCGTTCGTTCTCAGCCGCGAACAGTCAGAACCGGGCAATGTGCCTCGCACACGATCTTGTGAACAGTGCTGGCGTTTAGATGCGAAGACATCCACTTCGCCGGCTGGACTCCCAACACGATCAGGTCTGTGCCTCGCTTATGTGCCACTTCCAGAATTTTCTCTGCCGCGTTCCCTTTTTCGACCAGGCATTGCGGCTCGCACCAGAGTTCCGCTTCTAGCGGAACCAGATTTGCAAGCTTGCGCATTTTGGAATCCACGAGTTCCCAGGGATGCACCAGTTCCCCTGCCTTCTGATGTTCAATGACGTGCAGCAGCGCCAAGTGCGCCTGGTTCTCCTGCGCCAGTGAGATTGCGTAAGGTGCCGCTGCTGGAAATTCCGCAACGAGGTCGGTAGCATAAAGAATCTGATGCATCTTCACTGCCTTCTCTGGCTGTAGCGTCACGTGCGGCCCCACGGTCAGCACCGGGCACGGCGCTTGCCGTAGAATCTGTTCGGCAACCGAGCCGAGCAGTGCCTTTCCGATCCCCGTGCGCCCGCGTGTTCCCAGCACAATCAGGTCAATTTCTTTTTCTTTGATCAGGTTCGAGATCACTTCCCAGATATTGCCCTCGCCGATCACCACCTCGTGCTCGATTCCCACGAGCTGCTCGTTCAAACGCTGGGCATTTTCCTTCGCTTCTCGCTCCGCGGCCTCGGCCATAGCCGCCCACGCTTCCGGCGCCGCAGCCGTGTAATTATCGAAGGGGCTTACGTGAATCCCAACCACCTTCGCTCCATAATTCCGGGCGATCTGCATCGCGAACGGTGCTGCCGCATCTGCGGCGGGAGAAAAGTCTGTCGTAAATAGAATGTTCTTTAGTGCAATTCTTTCTCTTGCTTCGACTGCTTTCATGGGCCACCTCCCTGCTTTCAACCAATACACCGGGACGAGTCCGCTGGCTGTGACGGCCGTCACCTTCGACCGTGCCTCGGATCACGCCCTTTCCATTGCTACCTTGGTAACTTTGAACTGTTTCGCGGGCTGAGTTCGCAAGAGCTCAGCCGTCGCATGTAAGGAGAATAAGATGGAATCCACCCACGAATATCGTATTGAAGCCATCGGCGCAGGGGGACGCAACGGCGTCGTCCATGCCGAAGGAATCCTGCCGGCCATATCGTTTAGCCCGCCGCCTGAATTTCAAGGTGAGGTCGGCCGGTGGACTCCGGAACATTTCCTGGTCGCCGCTGTGGCCAGCTGCTTCATCAGCACCTTTGAGGGCATAGCACAGACCTCATATCTGGAATTTGGTTCTTTACGATTGTCCGCAGAAGGTGTGCTGGCCAAGGAGGACAGCGGTTGGCGCTTTACAGAAATTCGACTGCGGCCGACCGTGACCGTCCGGAAAGAAGAAGATCGTGACCGGGCCGTCCGTCTTCTGGAGAAGGCGGAGAAATCGTGCCTGGTCGCACGGTCCCTTGAGTGCAAAGTCACTCTCTTTCCAGCTGTGAAGATTGAAGAGAAATTGTCGGTCTCGATAATGGTCTGAATAATTTGCGGCACCAAGTTGATCGGGGATTATTGACTTCACCAGCGAAGCCCCTAAAAATGACCGCCACAAGCGAACTTTCGTTTCGTGGCAGGATCTACGTCGTTTTCTTACTCCCGGAGCATCAAGTGATCGATGATCTCTATGATCTTATCGGTGGAAGGCAAACAGTCTGGGCTGCTACCGAGTCCTTTTATAGAAGAGTCTTGGCAGACGACACACTCCGCCCCTTTTTCAAGAGCACCGACATGGCGCAGCTGCGCGCTCGGCAAAGTATGTTTATCTCGATGCTTCTCGGGGGACGAATCGTATATACGGGCAAAGATATCCATGCCGCTCACCTGCATGCGCGGGAGCAAGGATTAAACGACGGGCATTTCGATAGGTTTGTTGGACACTTTCACGACGCCCTGAAAGAAGTGGGCGTCGAGACTGATAAAGTGGACAAGGTTACGAAGCTTCTTGAAACGAGACGCAACGCTGTCCTGAATCCCTGAGACCAATTCAGTGCGCGGGCCTGTCCACAACCAGTTCGGGATGTTCCCGCCGAAACGTTTGCGCGATGTGGCAGTTCCAACAGACGGGCCAGTGTGTCCCCAATACTTCCTGCAGCTTTTCAGCAGGGATCTTGTCCCATTCAACAGTCCTGCGCTCGGAATCCAGTAGCGCCGGCGGATGATCGTGCCAGTGGATTTCTCCGAACGGTTTGTGGCAATAGGCGCACTTCTGTCCCTGATACCACCGGTTTATGATCGTCCATACTAGGCAGGCTTTTGGTGCCTCTTGGATTTGCGCCAAACACTCTTGCCCGCAGGCTTCCCTTTCAGGCCAACGCGAGCATTCACTCAACTTCAACTGCTCTTTCCCAATTGTTGCCTCGAAGGCCGTCTTTCCTGTTGCAACGCGTACTGCCGCAGGCCGATGCGTTTCCGGGCATGAGACAAGCCTCTTGCCTCGAAACTTTAGATACGTTCGCAGAGCGCGACGGAGCGCTACCACGGCGAGAACAGCAACTGCGATCGCCAGCGTAAGAAGGATGTATTTCATGGGCCGCTCCTTTGGGCGCCGCTTCCAGGACAACCAAGGCCCAAGCCTGCATTAGCGCCATTTCAGCGAGTATCGAAGGCAGCGGCGAGCGTCGAAGCATTCTTCCGGCCTGAAGGGCCCGTGCGTCGAACCAATTGGCGCTTCCCATGGACTTCGCGCCTCACCGCTGCCTCGGAGCGAAGGACACTGGCTCTGCCAGGTCTAACCTCCGTCTGGCCATCGTACTTGCCGCTAAGGTAGAACTGCGGGCTTTACCGTCTTTCTGCGATCCCGGCAGCCTCTGCAGTTCGCTCCCTTGGCAGTCCGTGTCCTTCTGCATGTCCTTCATACCCCGGTTTTCACTGAAAAATCAGTGACCGCAATCATGGTTCAACGTGACAGCCATCATGCAACAGCGGCCCGCTTCGCGACGACTTGCGGAACTTGTCGTTGCGTGATCGCCCGGTAGGCTCTCACAACTTCGTCGCTGGACAGCTCCGGTTCCTTCCCCAGGCTCATGGGCTCCGTCCGCAACAGGATGTCGTCCATCGAAATAACGCCCACGAGAGACGCATTTTTTGCGATCACAGGAAGCCTGCGTACCTTCCCTTCTTTCATCGTTTGCAGCGCCACATGGATATCGTCGTCCGGGGCGCAAGCATGGAGTTTGCCGGACATGACCTCACCCACGTTGATATCGCCGGGAGGTCGGCTTCGCGTTCCTAGTGCGATGCAAATGTCCCGGTCTGTGATCACGCTGATCACTTTTCCATCTGTTGCCTCGACGGGAAGGAATCCGCAGTTTGCATTCCACATCAGCTCTGTTGCTGAACCGAGGTTTGTCTCCGGTTGACAGTAATACGGGGTTCCCATCATTACTTCCTTTACTTTCATTTGATTTCCCCTTTCTCTGGCCCTGTGCCCGCTGGCACTCGAGTAGGATCCCGTTAGTACATAACTCCCAGCACCGAAAGGGCGCTGTGACGCAAGTCACCCCGGGCCGTGACGCTCATTACAGTCGAAGACAGTCAAGCGTGCGACTATACAAATGTGCTTGGTTCGCGCGGTGAGCGGTATGCCGCGCCCCGGGCCCAGGTGGAAAGACCTAAGGTACTTGCTGTGTGGACGAAGCCGAACAACATTGCGCTTCTGACAATCGCAGGGATTCTTCTCCATCTGTTTCTTCGATATTTTCTGAATTCTCCCCGAATCGCTTGGCAAGTTCCCCTTTTCGTGGTCTTGATCATCGGCGGTGTACCTCTCCTTGTGACCTTGACGCAAAAACTCTTTGCGCGGGAATTTGGATCGGATCATCTCGCCGGAATCTCGATCATCACCTCGGTGATTCTTGGCGAATATCTTGTCGCCGCGATCGTGATTCTGATGCTCTCGGGTGGAACGGCCCTTGAGGTATTCGCTAGCCGCCGAGCCTCCTCGGTTCTTGATGCGCTCGCCAAACGGATGCCACAAGTCGCCCATCGCAAATGCGGTCCCGACTTATCGGATATAAGACTCGGGGACATAGCGGTCGGGGACACGCTCGTCGTATTTCCACACGAAGTTTGCCCCGTCGATGGTGTGGTCATGGAGGGGCACGGAAAAATGAATGAAGCCTACCTCACAGGTGAACCATTCGAGATCGCCAAGACGCCAGGCTCGGAGGTGCTTTCGGGCTCCATAAATGGCGATGCTGCCTTGCACATTCGTGCTGAAAAACTGGCAGTAGATTCGCGTTACGCCAGAATTATGCAAGTGATGCAAGACGCGGAACAGCGTCGCCCGCGCATCCGTCGCTTGGGAGACAAGCTTGGCGCTTGGTATACACCACTGGCACTGTCGCTCGCAGGAGTCGCTTGGGCGGCGACAAGCGAATCCCATCGCTTCCTAGCCGTCTTAGTCGTAGCAACACCCTGCCCGCTTCTAATTTCCATTCCTGTAGCGGTAATTGGCGCCATTTCTCTGTCCGCGCGAGGGGGTATCATCATCAAGAATCCAGCCGCGCTAGAGCAAATAGACCGTTGCCGTACCCTGATCTTCGATAAGACTGGCACGCTTACCTACGGCAAACCCTCGCTGTCCGACATCATCTGTGCTCCCGGATTTGCGAAGGATGAAGTTCTCCGACTGACTGCATGCCTGGAGCATTATTCAAAACATCCCCTTTCCCGGGCGATTCTTGAGGCAGCTGAAAACGCAAGCCTCCCCGTGGAACTCGTTTCGGAAATCAGCGAACGACCCGGTGAGGGACTCAGAGGAAGGGTTGGCCAGCACAGTGTCTGGATTACGAACCGTAAGAAGGTGATCGAAAGACAGCTTGCCTTACCACCGGTCGCTCCGGGGTTAGAGTGCTTGCTCTTCATCGACGACATATTTGCTGCTACCTTTCGTTTCCAGGACATGCCTCGCACAGAAAGCCGCACTTTTATTGGGCATTTAAGACCGCGTCATGCGGTCAACCGTGTCCTGATCGTTTCAGGCGATCGCGACCAGGAAGTGCGGCGCCTAGCCCAGCAAGTTGGAATCACGGAACTGCACTCGGCCCAAAGCCCGGAGGACAAGGTTGCTATCGTCCGCAAGGAGGCGGCGCAGGCCCCTACGCTGTTCCTTGGGGATGGCATCAACGACGCCCCGGCAATGCAAGCCGCAACGGTCGGGGTTGCCTTTGGAGTGCAGAGCGATATTACGTCCGAGGCCGCTGACGCAGTTATCCTGGAGACTTCCCTGAGTCGAGTAGACGAACTGATTCATATCGCGCGGCGCATGCGTCGTATTGCTCTTCAATCCGCCATCGGGGGGATGGTATTGAGTATCTTGGGAATGATCGCCGCCGCGTTCGGATACCTGCCGCCGATCGGTGGGGCCGTGGCACAGGAAATTATCGACCTCGCCGCAGTCCTAAACGCGGTGCGCGTTGCTTTACCCACGCATTCGCTGACTGATTTCTGACCTGCAATTCGTTGGCTTCCTGGAAGAGAGACGATTCTGTAATCCGAGGCGACATCAGCGCGCAGACTACAGTTCTGACGCCAGGGCGAGCGCTCCGTGGGCAAGAACTTGCGCGGCCACTTCTCATAACCCTAGCTGGCAAGGGCGGAACTGCCGGCTGACTGTGTGTGTGCATTTACAGGGATTGTCACATCTTCCCTCACTGTGGTCCCCTCACTACCCGGCAAACTCGTTGGAAAAATGTACTAGTACCAAGATTTTTTCTCCTTTTTTCCCTTCTCGATGTTCCTTAATTAAGTATGGGGCTGTGATCGGAATTTCTCTGCCGAACTGGGATTTTTCCGGGAGATTAAGATTTTTTCTTACTTTTCCCATTCTCGATGTTCCTTAAATAAGTAGGGGACTGTTACCGGGATTTCACTGGCAGCCCGGAACCCTCCGAGGGATTAGAGTTTCTTCTTACTTTTTCCCGACTAGATGTTCCCTAGTAAGTAGAGGGCATCGGTGAACTTTTTACGATGAAGGGGCTCGCTCCGGTTTCTTGTAGGTCAGGCGGCAAACATTGCTATTGAGCTTTTTCATTTCCGAGGCCTCTTAATGTTGTGGGACTTGACTATTTCAAAGAGCCTCCGTCGCTATTTGCAACGCGGGAGGGTGACGGGTGCATGAAAGACACAGATCACCATATCCGTCACCCTCGCGGTCACCTTGGCGATCGAGCAAGTGCCCAAGGAACATGAAGTTGCGCATGGCGCGACAATCAATTTGGACGCGGGCAAAACACCGCGTTGGGCTGGAGCGACCCCACTTTTTCGGCTTTCAGCCGCCCAAAAAGTTCGTCGGGTCGCTCCCGCCCGTTACGCAGGACGCGTGACCGCGTTTTGTTCGCGTGCCCAGCGAGAGCTGTTCCGCAAGACAAACGAAACTATTTTTCCGTGGCGACACATTGATCTCGCATCGAGCTGGACAGGCTAATAGGGGGCAAACGTCTCTTTTCTCAGAGGCACAAATGACTGACCACGCAGATCACAAGCTAACCCACCACACACTTCGTCGGACCGAGGTGGGTTCGGCCGATGCAGACTTTTTGCGTCGCACCTGTGCTGCATCCTCATTCTTGCGTGCATTTCTGAACACTCGAGGTGAAGAGCGCTTCACCCCAGTGCTTCACGGGGCACTTCATCGGTCACTTCATCGGAGCGCTGCGCGCAAAGCTAGACAAATTACTGCGATAGAGGTTCTAAACACGGTCGCACTGCACGAGGGCTGGAACGATATGAGGGCGGGAGCTACCCCACCCTTTGACGCACCGTGCGTCACGGTTGCCGTGTGGTCGCTCCCGCCCTCAAATGAACTTCGTGTCAGCGGTCTGCGCGGTTGCATGCACAGAACTGAGAATTTGTCAGACATGACGTCTGACACTTTGAATGAAAACGAAAGGAGAAGCCCGTTGTCTATATTGAAGCCACCATCAAAACAGCCCAAAGCAGTCACCATCCAAGCCCGTGTCGAAGAATCGGTAAAGACTCAGCTGGAGCTCTATGCTGAGTTCATCGATGCTTCGCCGTCTTACGTGATCACCGAAGCCCTGAAGCTGCTCTTCCGCAAGGATGACGACTTCAGACGCTGGGCAGACCAACACGCAAACAACCACAACAACGAAAAAGCTAAAGGAGACGTTCTTGCGAAGGCCGTCTAGCAAACATGAAAGTCCGTCCAACCCAATTCGGTGCGCGCGAGAACACAGCGTCCACAAGACAGCATGCCCCGCGCCTTGTAGTAAGCCACTCTCAATCCCAGTCGAATGGAGCGTCAGGAATCCCCAGTGGAGATGAAAGTTCCCCGCACATGCCCGGTGCAATCTCATTGTTCGAACCATCCGTCGCTGAGGCCACGAACGCAGCCACAGGAGGAGAGAGAACGGAGAATGCCCGACTTCTCAGCGTCCACGACGTAGCTGACCTTCTGCAGGTGCCAGCCTCATGGGTATACGGGCACACGCGGGACAGGTGTCCGGACCGCATACCTGGATTCCGTCTAGGAAAGTATTGGCGTTTTGATGAGGCGGACGTGCTCGCGTGGATTCAACGTCGACGGCTGGGAATGCGCCGAAACTCTTGCGTCTCAGAGTACAATGGCACACGGTGAGGAAAAGGGCGCGCGAATCGGAAAGGAGTTCACGATTCGCACGCGTTTCCAAGAAGGGCATGTTTTTCTTCGACGCGGCAAGAGAAGAAAGGTCTGGACAGCTCGCTGGAGAGAAGACGTGATTGCACCCGATGGTACAGTGAAGCGGATTCTTCGCTTCGCAGTGCTCGGGACAGCCAGTGAGATTAAGGGCAAGAAGGAGGCTAGGGATCTCCTTCAGGCCAAACTCAGGCCAATCAATCAAGGCCGTCAACGTCCACAATCGACCATGACGCTGGAGCAATTCATTAACGAGATGTGGAGGCCAGGCGTAATACCCACGCTTCGGTCAGGATCGTCTCGCTACTACGAAGTGCAGCTCCGGTGCCACATCCTTCCTACATTCGGCCCAAGAAGGCTTTGCGACATCACGCGGGTGGATGTCCAAACGTTTTTGGCCGACAAACGAAAGAACGGCTTTTCTGGTTCGAGCGCGCACGGTATGCGGACTGCAATTTCGAAGGTATTGCAGGCCGCTGTTGATTGGAATCTCCTTGAGCAAAACCCTGCAAGAGGGATTCGCATTGGCGATCGTGCACCAAAGACAGAGAGGCTCTATCTCAATCCGAAGGAAGTAGGACGATTACTTTCTTCCCTTTCCGAACCTTGTCGTGCTCTCGTGCTCGTTGCAGTTCTGACAGGCATGCGAATCGGCGAAATCCTTGCACTGCGATGGAAAACCCTTGATTTAGATCGTGGTGTTATCCAAGTGCGAGAGACAGTCTCGGAAGGTAAGTTTGGTTCGCCAAAGACAAAAAGCAGTAGACGAGATATTCCGATCAGCAAGCCTGTGTGTGACGCGTTTCAAACACACCTTGCCGGCTGTCGGCAAAGGGGTCCGGAGGATCTCGTGTTCACAACCCGCAACCAGACGCCGCTCAACCCGAAGAACCTACTCCGCCGTGTTTTGCGACCAGCGTGCAAAACCCTGGGGCTACCCTTGATCGCCTGGCACAGCTTCAGACATACGCATGCAACGCAGCTCGCTGAGGTGGGTGAATCACTCCGAACAGCCCAGTCACTTCTCGGCCATTCGGACCTTTAAACAACGCTAAATGTCTACATGCATGCCATCCCTGATGCACAACGGCGTGCGGTCGACAAAGTTGCTGAGGTTTTGTTCACTAATGTTCACAAGATTTCAGCGGATACAGAAAGCCAAAAGGTCAACTGATTGATGTCGTGGGACTTGCAAGAACGGTGGAGCCGAGAGTGGGAGTTGAACCCACGACCTGCCGATTACGAATCGGCTGCTCTACCACTGAGCTACCTCGGCCCGCTCTAATCACAATACCATTGGCGGAAAATTACTGTCAATTCATCCGCGAAAATCGCCTTCTTTCAGTGTGAAAACGGATACATCGCCCATCCGATTCCCACGCCGATCAGCAGAAAAAGAAACAGCGACCACACGATGTATTTTACGCGGTCCATCGGGCGGCGCCGGCTCAGAAAACCAAACACGATGGAGATCAGCAGCGCGAAGAGCAGCATGGATTGCAGATGATCGAGCTTGAATCCCATTCCTGCGTTCATGCTTTGCGTCCTCGCGCTGCTTCATACGAGTGCAACGCCGCCAGCAAATTCAGTACCCCCGCGGTGGCGAGGAAACGCGTTCCGTAATCGCCGCCGGCGTGCGAGACGTCCGCTCCGTTCGTTTCGAACGACCTGGCCGCCAGGTAAAACGTTCCCGTGCCCAGATCCGCCAAAAAGCCCAGGGTATCGAAAGCATCGTT
>WNFB01008528.1_pt1 | contig 11713 bp, 5 predicted proteins | sample 5400501 | NCBI WGS metagenome assembly WNFB01 (sample SAMN13153341, study PRJNA577476) | soil metagenome | isolation source: 200 cm saprolite under Douglas fir tree site 2 hole 1 | place: USA:California | collected 2015-04-18 | reverse complement strand
AAGGGGCTTACGGAATTGCCGCCCTCCCCGTGGAAAACCGACACACCGGGCTTCATCGGCATCTGGGACATCACCGATAACGGAGATGTACCGCCTAAGGCCATCCTCAGAGGGCCGCTTAGCCAGCTTGTTCATCCGGCAGGAGTGGCGTTAAACGCGAAAGATGGTGAAATCGCCGTCTCCGACAGTGTCAGGAATGGTGTTTTCACCTTTTTGGCCCCGGAACTCTTGAAGAAAGCCGAGAACCGGAAGGAAAGCAAGAAACAGCAATAGCGGAAACGTAGCGGATGCTCGTGGACTGCTGACAGCCTACCGGACACGGCAAATTCCCTTTACCTTACAGCGCCGCGGCGGCAATTTCACCGGCGAGGCGGCAGATCGTTCCTCGTCGGGCACCTAAGCGTGCTGCCACTCTTCGCCAGGCACGCTACTGCATTCCTCCACCCCGTTGGGACCGCAGGCGAGACCGTCCCATCGTTCACCGTCGGACTGACCGTCCCTCCAGAGGCAATGTCTCCAGTTAACGGGTTGAACCAGGTCAAATCAAATGTGTCTCCGGCGAATGCGCCAATCAGAGTCAGGTTTATTGTCGAGTCGCTGGGGACGGTTGGAGCGAACGCGAGGAACTGCTTCCCCGTCTGATCCCCCAGCGTCTGCGCTAGACAGTAGCCCGTGCCTGCACAGCGCTCGTTTTCGGGAGTCATGTGGATCAGATCGATTATCCTTGAAAAGACCAGGGCATCGCCCATCGCTTTCCGGATCGGAGCATAAGCCGATGCGCTATCCTCCTTGATGGGACCACCCTTACAGGCACAGTCGTTTAGGCAGGATAGCGGTGGGATATCCGACAGCGGTACGAGGTCCGGGTCCAGGAAAACCAGTCCCCCCATCCCGCGGGTCAACGACTTCCAGACCAAATTCACCGGTTGATCTGAGCCTTGGGCTACGTTGCCGCCCCAAAGGTGGTCGGTGTCGCTGACAATTACCCTTGTGCCATCGGAACGTTTTGGGCCACTACCGTCGCCAGCGTAGTCCTCCGTATCCGGATCACCAGGCCATGGCGAGATGGCATTGGCGTCAGTCCCATCGCCCGCGTTCACAAACAGATATCGGTTGTCGCCGTTCACGCACTCATTGCTCGGCGCTTGTAGCACGTAAGTGCCTCGTAGAATTGGATGCTGCCTTAGCGTGTTTTTTTCAGCATTGCGGATGACCTGGACGATGTGTCGTTCCCAAGCATCGAGCTGGCCGCTGGGGCATCTGGGCGGCTCATTGATGATGTCGTAGATTACGTTATCCAGGCCATTCACGGTTTCGACGAAATGCTGAACGTAGGCGTCTTGTAGACGGTTAATGGTCGCAAATTCAGGATCACCGTAGGTGAGAAGCCCCAGTCCCTGCCCGGTGCCGCGCGGATCGCCGTTCACGCCGTTGATGTTGTTTCCCGAGTTGTACGGATGGGCAAACCAACTGTCCCAGACCGGGTTGTTATTGCAGTCGGGGACCGTGTTCGTGATCGAAAAGCCTTCGAACAGCATGACACCCAAGTAGATCGGTGTGGGCCGCGAAGGTGTCGGCTGACCTGCCTTGCTGGTACGCTGGAGCAACCGGCTAAAGTAGTCAGAGCTGAATTGAGAACCGTCCGCTCTGTCCACGGTGAACCGAGGCTGGCCATCGTTGGCTGGCGGAGACGCGGGGTCGCGGAAATAAGGCATCGGGTGGGCGAGGACATTCATGATGCTGGAGTCCACGGGGTTCCATCTGCTATGTTCAACCATGTAAGCGCGAATGTAGTTGTGATTCTCGCCAGCAAGAAAATCCAGATAGCTGATATTACCCGGCGCGGAATTGTCGAAATTAAATGTGTAGGAGATGCTCCAGGAATCGTCTTGAAGTTCGCCCCCCCAGTTTGAGCCTGTCAGAAAGATGGCCTTGCCGCTGTTGTCCGTGAAATAGCGCGGGTTCGTCGTGGAAACACGCAGCGGGTTCGGAGTGTCTTGTGCCTTTGCCGAGAGGCCAAGGAAAAAGATCAATGTGAGAACACCAAGTCTGGGGTATCTCATCGTCGCTCCTTTCGTTTCTGGTTATGCGGGAGTTTGCTCCGCTTCTTTGCTGCCGCTCCGAGTTTAGCTTGGCAACCCGGTTCGAGCGGCCTCAGTTTGACAATAAACGCATCCCCGCGGCCGGCCAAGCCCGGCTGTAAAGGATTCGCCGTCGGGAAATCGTTAGAATGAGTGAGTCCTGCCACGTAGGCGTTGCCTTGGGGATCCACGGCCATGCCCCCCGCTGCGTCCAAGCTGTTGCCACCGAGGTAGGTGGAGTAAACCAGCGCAGACCCATCCGCATTTAGCTTGGTCAGGAAAGCGTCGAAAGGCCCGCCGCCATAATCCGGCTGTAAGGCATCAACTGTGGGAAAATCTCTCGAAGACGTCTGGCCGGCCACATAGGTGTTGCCTTCGCGGTCTACAGCGACGGCTAGGCCTGCGTCGCCGCCCCTGCCGCCCAGATACGTGGAATAGCTGAGTGCGGAGCCCTTGGCATCGAGCTTGGCTACAAAAGCATCGTCGCTGCCCCTCAATTCGGGCTGCCAGGGATTCACGGTGGGGAAGTTGGGCGAACTCGTTCCCCCGGTCAAGTATGCATTGCCGTCGGCGTCCACGGCGATGGCCCACCCATTTTCGCTGCCCCTGCCGCCCAAATAGGTGGAGTAGACGAGAGTTGAGCCGCTGGCATCGAGCTTGGCGACAAAGGCGTCGCTCTTCCCGCCGCCGTACTTAGGCTGCAAGGGATTCACGACAGGGAAGTCAGTCGAATTGGTGCTACCTATCAGGTAGGTGTTGCCTTCGCCGTCCAAGGCGATGCCGTGGGCTCCCTCGCTCCCTGTGCCTCCAAGATAGGTGGAATAGACCAACGTGGAGCCATCAGCGCTCAGCTTGGCCACGAAGGCGTCGCCGGTGCCCCCGGCATACTTCGGCTGCAAGGCATTGGCGGTCGGGAAATCGCGGGAGGAAGTGCTGCCCGTCACGTAGGCGTTACCTTGCGCGTCCACGGCGATGCCCTGCCCGATGTCGTTCTCGCTGCCGCCGAGATAGGTGGAATAAACCAGGGCAGAGCCGTCCGCATTCAGCTTCGCGACGAAGGCATCGCCGGAGCCCCCATAACGTAGCTGCAAGCCATTGACCGTGGGGAAATCCATCGAAAAAGTGTGACCTGCCACGTAGGCGTTTCCCCGTGTATCCACGGCGATTCCAAAGCCTTCGTCGCCCTGGCTACCGCCCAGGTAGGTGGAGTAAACGAGCGCAGACCCATCCGCATTTAACTTGGCCACAAAGGCGTCGCTGGCTCCGCCGTCGTATGCCGGATGCAAGGCATTGGCGGTGGGGAAATCGCGCGAAACCGTCAAACCTGTTATATAGGCGTTGCCCTCGGAGTCCACGGCGATGCCATGGCCACTGTCGTCGTTGGCGCCGCCGAGATAGGTCGAGTAGACAAACACAGGGTCGATCACCAAGGCTCTGCTGGGGTCGTACGTGCCAAGCTGAAAGCCAACTTCATGGCCGCCCTTGAGCACGTAGCCGCCCGAAATTTCCTGCCGGACGCCGCCTAGCTCCTGGTAGACCACCGGTCTTTGCAGCCGCATCTCCGCGTCCGCGAGATGCACCACAAGATCGCCGTGGCCGTCAATTTCGAGCGCCGCTGGTTGCGGCGCGTCGCTCCCACCCTCGAAGGCCAGTCGGATGGCTCCGGGGTCGACTCGCGGCGCAACGACGAAGTCGTGCTCGAGCTGCCGCTGGTTGCCGTAGTACACCAGGTCCACGCCCCGATAGATCTCTCGGTAGCGCACCTTCTCGTAGTGGGCCACCTTGGTGCGCCACTTCTTCGGGTCATTGCCGAGGAAGTAGTTGCTCTTGCCCGGCAATTCCTCCAAACCTTCAACGCGTGCCTTCGTGTTGGTCCCTGCCACCCTCATGCGCAGCACAGCGGGCTCTGCGCGTCGAGCGCCGCCCGAAAGTTGTCCCGACGGAGTCGGGAGGGCGGCAGGGGCGTTCCATTTTCCCGGCCTCCCGACTTGGTGGGGATAAATTCCGCCCGCGGCTACGTCGGCTACGCCTGCTGGCTTGGCTAGAGCCAGCACCGCTTCGGTCGGGGTCAGGAACAGCGTGTACCCGCGGCCGCGGGAGAGGAACTTGACTTGGGCGTCGGTCTGCCCCTGGTTCATCTCAAAACTCAGTGGCCGTTGACCGTAGCCCCACAAGACCCGCAGGCCGGTCCGGCCAATTTGCTTCGGCGGGTGCCGCAGCACCGTGGGGACAATCGGGGAGTCCAGCGGGGGACCCATGGGAAAAAAAACAACGCCCATGGCGAGAGCCCCAAGCGCAACGGCCCCCGGAATGCCAGCTCTGAGAACATATGCGGTTTTCATCGGACGCAGCCACCGGGAGCCAAAAACTGACGGAACGTTACTGCTCTGCGCCGTACTTGTCAACTACACAGCCGGAGAGAAGCGCCTCTTTCGGGGCGCGCGCGCGACTATCGCGGATGTACCGGGACGATCGCGCCCCTATTGTCCGGCGTTCTCTCCTGGTTCAACACCATCACAGGAACATTCGAACGGACAGTCATGGAGCCGACGAACCCCGCCGGCAGGGTCAAGAACGGGGCAATATCCTCGGTGAAAAATTGTCCACGGCCGACCACCTGGACGCGAGCTGGCGCTCCGGCGGGACTCCCATCCGGATTGAAGGCGGCCAGGTCGACGTTAGCCAGCGTCGTGCCGGGATTGGTGATAGCGACGCGCGTGGCGCCGGCGAGAACGAACGAAGTGAAAGCGTTCGAGACCGCCCCGCCGCTATCGAGATTGGCCGGATCGGCGGTAGCGCGGTTCACCAGCGAAACCTGCGCCGTGACGGTCTGCGGCGTCGTGATGACCAGGAAGCCGCGCTTGCCGCTTGGAGTTTCACTGCTGCTGCCCAGCACCCAGCGCACGATGTCGGAGACCGAAGTGGCGCTGTTCACGCGGACTTGAAGGTCGCGGGTGCTGACCTCCCCCGCGGTGCCGCCAGCGGGATCTCCAACGTCGAAGAGGAGGACGGTGACGTTGGCGGTAAAGCCTCCAGAATTGTTGAGCAAGAGGCTTGTGCTGAAGGCGTCTGTATCCTCGACGTAGCCGACCACCTGATTTGAACTGCCGTCGGTGAGTTTGTGTACCGGCTCGGCGCCGCTGAAGCCGCCGTCCAGAGTAACCTGGCGCGCAAATACCAACAGCGGGCCGGTGGAATTCCAAGTGAGCTGGCCGGAGTAGCCTACGGGCAAACCGAGCCTCTCGACGATATTCGGGAAGTCGAGTATTCCGCGAGGCGGAACCGTGACCGAGACAGATGCCTGAGGAGTATCGCCGCCTTCGGGGGGATAGGCGAGCAGCTGCACGTTCGCCGCGGCCCTTGCGGCGTTGTGGAGGACCACTTGAGTGCGGTACGCGCTGTTCCACTGGGTCACCGGCACGAAGCCATTGGAGACGCCGGTCAACAGTTGGCCATCCACGACGCTGACGTCGTTGGTGACGTTATTGCTCACGAGGGTGATGGCGTCGAGCGAATGTGTGGCCAGGATGAGCAAGCTGCCCTCGGCGTTCTGCACGTCGCTCGAGCCGCGCACCTGGCGGATGATGTCGTTCAAGATTTGGGTTTCCTTCGGCGCGAGCGTAAACGCCCGCGAGGAATCGAGCGTGCCGTCGGTTTGATAGAAGAACACCGTCGCGGTTACGGAGTCTCCCAAGTCGTTGCTCAGCACCAGCGCGGTGCTTTCATTCGGAACGCCGGGCACGGTGCCGTTGCCGTCGGCCGCATAGGGGATCTGCTGGGCGGCGCTGGCGCCGCAGACGGTGAAGACGCGGTGCGCATTGATGCCATTCGCGCCGTCAAATCCGCCGACGAGATAGAACTTGAAGCCAATGGCATCGCCGGCCGTGTTGTCCACTCCAGTTGGCAAGCCCGCGACCAAAGGACCTTGCGACCAGGTATTCGTCGCCGGGTCGAAGATCTGCGTGCGTGGGTTGGGACGTCCGCCCACGACGTAGAACTTGCCGTCAATTGCGGCGACGGCCGGGTCGGTGACTCCGAACGGCATGACCGGGGCGGGGCGCCAGGTGTCCGTTGTCGCGTTGTAGACGACGTGAGCCGTGCCGTCAAAGCCTCCGGCAAAGGCATGCATCTCGTTGCCGATGGCCGCTCCGTGGACCCTGGACGTCGAGGGAATCGGTGGCGGGTCGGCTTTTCTGGTGTAGTCATCCGACGCGGGATCGTACTCCCAGGCCTGGAGCCCGAAAACCGTTCCATAGGCCAGAATGATCTTGCTGCCGATTTTGGCGACGGCCATTCCGGCGTTGGCGGTGGGCAAGTCGCGGCCGCGGCTCCATGCGTCGGCGGCGACATCATAGATCCACAAGGTGCGCAGAGTCTGGGCGAAGCGCCCGACACCCGTGATTCCGCCAAACACGTAAATCTTCCCGCCGAATTCCACTGCTGAACCGAAGGTGCTGCCGGGGCCCGGCGTGGGGACATCGGCCTTGCGCGTCCAGTTGTTCCTGGCCGGATCGAATTCCCAGACCTGATTGATGCGGCTCGAAGGCCCCGGACCCGTGCCCCCGCCGATTACGTAGATCTTTCCGGCGGCGGCGACGACGGTCGATTGGGAGGGCCCGTTGGTGATGGGAATCGGCGGATTCACTTCCCAACTATCAAAGCAAGCGCCGGTCACAAAACTCTGCGTGGCCGAGAAGGGGCTGGTGCCGCACGCATTGGTGCCGTTGACGTGCCAGAAGAAAGTGGAGGCCGGATCGAGGCTGACGGACAGAGTGAGAAAGGTCTCGGGAGTCGCCGTGTCGACCAGCGGAGAGCCGAAGCCGGTATCGCCAGCGACCTGCACGCGATACCTGGCCGCGCTGGATACCTCGATATTGGGCTGGCCGCCGTCGGGTTCGGGGGCAATCCCGTCCGGCAGGTTGCCCATTTGCGGAACAGACGGATCAAACCCCGGCGTGCGCGCAGTGGGAGTTAAGTCGGGCACAACGGGCGGCGTCCAACTGAGCGTCGGGCGACGCGGCACGTTGAATTGGCCGTCGAGCGGGGCGATTTGCTCCGGCGCTTCGGGAATATTCGCGCTGATGAAGGTATCCACGGTGGTCGCGCGCGGCTCCTCTGGCGGCGGGCCAACGGCCGCGCCCACCACCTTGAAGAACCGGCGGCCGCCGATGGCGGGCCGCGTAGTGCTCAGCGTCAGTATGCTGCTGCCGCCCGGCGGGACGGGGTTGGCCGAGAAGGTGGCTGAGGTGCCTTGGGGCAGATTCACGGCGCTGAGCTGTACCGGGCTGGTGAAGTTGGGTCCGTTGAGTGATTCCACGCCGATAGTGAAGGCGATGGAGTCGCCGGCGCAGACTTCGTTGAATGTAGGCGCGGTCGCGCTCAGGAAGAAATCGGGCGCGCCGCAGGTGACAAAGGTCACCTGCACGTCGTCCACAAACATGCCCGTGGGGTCCGGCCCGGCATCGTCATGCACGCGGAAATGAATCTCGAAGGTCTTGCCACGGAAGGCATCCAGCGAAAACTCCCGCCGGAGATAGGTCTGCGCGTTGTTGGCTTCGCGCAGCAGCGTGACCGCAGGTCCCGGCGGGTCAATCGGCACGGCGAACACTTGTTGCTGGTCAGAAGCCAGTGAATCGAACGATTGCGGCCAGAACCAAAAACTCAGCTTGGCGTTCACCGCGGTGGCGGGCAGGGTGAAAGTCTGATGGATCTCAGAATTGCCCCCTTGCGTGGCCGTGCCGGGAGGAAGGATGTTGCCCAGCTTCACGGCTTTTGCCCCGGAATGTGGGCGTTCGGTGGTGACCACCGGCGGTGGCACGCTCGCATCCACGATCCAGCCGGTGAGATCCTGTTCAAACCCGCCGTTAACTACAATATCGTGCGGCACGGTGACGCACGAACGCGTGCGGAAGCTGAAGCACTGGCCGGAAGCAGTTGCCCCGCAGGAGTTCTTCGCCGACACCAACCAGGAGAAGGTCTGGAAAAACGGCAGGCTTTGCGCGGCGGACACGGTGAGTGAAGTGCTGCTGATGTTGTCGAAGTCGCGCACCGGAGTGCCGCTGCAATCGAGCGAGGAGAAGAGTTGCAGCCGATAGGCTGTGGCTTGATCGGTGGCGGACCAAGAAAACGTGGGTGTCTCCAGCACGCCGTCGCTGCCGTCCGCCGGGGCGATCAGGGCGGGCCCGCCCGGAGTCTGCGAGCGGACGATCAGATTGACCGTGGTGCTCTCAGAGCGCGTGCCGTCGTTGCCCTGCACCGTGAGGACGTAGGAGTCGGGCGGCGTGTCGACGGTAGTCTGGATGGTCATCGTGGAGTTGCTGCCGGTAGGCGGTGGCGCAGGCACGGGGTTAGGGTCGAAGGAAGCGGTGATTTCTCCGCCGGCCGGGGGCGGCGGGTTCACACTCGCGAGCGACAGGGTCACGTCGTTCTCGAACAGTCCGGGCCCGCCAAGCAATGTGATATTCGTGGTCGTCGGTGTAGGCCGGCAGGCTTCCACGCCCGTGGGATTGGCCAGGATGGGAGAGGACAAAAAGCCCGCAGAAAAGGTGTCTGGGTTGCCCTCACGGCCGTCGCCATAGAGGAAATGGAATCTGGCGGGGCTGGCCGCGGCGCCGTTATAATCGCCGAAATTCGGCGTGCAGCTGCTGGGGACGTTCATGGAGAAAGTTTGGCTGGTCAGCCGTTGATTAGGGCTGACGCCGCCGCTGACGGTGAACTGGGCGGCAAAAGCGTCGGTGAAGGCTGGGTTGGTGCCGCGCAAGCGGCGGTCGTACCAACCCAGATTCGCCACGCCGCGCACATCCACTACCAACCAGGGAAGCCAATGGTGCGTGCCCGTGGCCGAAGGCAGGCCATCGTCGTTCACCATCAGCGGCTCACTCCAGGTCGTGCCGTCGGCCGAGTGCGCCAGCAGGATGGCGCCGACGTTGCCTGGCCCGCCAAAGCGCCCGTCGTTCCACGCCACATACACGCGGCCGCGACGAACCCGTCCTCCCAGGCCACATACACTTCTCCGTCCGGACCCACGCGGGGCAGCGAGCCTTGATGCACCGTTGCGGAGGCTGCGGCGATGACCACCGGTTCGCTCCACGTTTGCCCGCCATCTGTGGAGCGCACTATTTCAATCTGCCCGTTGCCCCCGGCCGTAAAGTTGCTATACGAGACGTAAATCGTCTGCGAACCCGGGCGTTTGTCTGCGCCGATATGCTCCTTGTCCGTGCCAAACCCGCTGGTGAAACTCGTGGCGAAGGTGGGAGTATTCCAAGTGAAGGTAGTGTCGCTGAACCGGCCCTTGTGCACGCTGACGTTCAGCGCGCCGACGCCGGCTTTCTGGTAAAGGGAAGCATAGTAAAAGTTGCCGTCGGCATCGACGTCCACAGACGGATCGCCGCGCGTCCCGAAGTCGGCGCCGCTTGCCTTGGGCAGCCCCGTCTGCACCGGCGTCCAAGTGGCTGCGCCGTCTAGAGAAAAGCCCCAACCGGCGAGACCGTTGCGGCTGGGAATAGAGAACCCGCGACAGTCGTTGAATCCCCCGATCAGCCGCAGAGGGTTGGTTGGGTCCACGCCGATCGTGGTTTCGCTTTGTGTCTGGTCGGGCGCGTCGCCCACCTTGTCGTTGACACGGACGTTGGGCAGCAGCGGCCCGGCCAGCGCTGTCCGCGGCCCCGGCGGCTGGGGGCTTGCCGGTCCGCTGGGGATAGGCTGCATGGGCCCGAGGTAGCCTGGCGGGGGTTGCTGCTGCGCGAGCGCGCTGCCCGCGGAGAGGGCTGCGGCAACAACCAGCACAAGAGCGAAGTTCAGCGGCTGGCGAGGCAGGTTCCGTCTGCAACGCGAACGATTGCCTTTGGTCCACGTCGTCATGGATGACTCCTCTCCACTGTGGGCCGAAATGAACTTTGCCGCGAGGAATGGCTTCTGTGCGTGACCGATCTTGCTTGTCTCAGGAACGCGAGGAAAAAGAAGCGCAAGGGGGTATGCTTTCACACTTCACCCCTTGGCATCGGGTTGCGCTGGGCTGGCAACTCCATGAAAGCCAGAGACTCCCCCTTCGCCGCTGGTGCGGGTTAGCCTGGTTCGAGATTACTTGACTGTGTCGCCTCAGTTCGGAGCAGTCTCACACGCCTGGAGAACGTGTGTACTTACTGACCTGGTCCGTGCCCCGACCTTCTAAGGCTGTAAGATCCCCCTCTTTTGCAGGAGCAAGCCGTGTTCCAAAACGGGAGGCCGCTTGCCAGATTTCCACATCCCTTAAACTATTGTATGCATAAGTACTTAATTTCCATGAGAGTCTCGCGCGACTCCTGCTTCACGATCTGAACACTTGTATCTGCATAAGTTTGCACAAAAGTGGCCGTTGCGCCGGGTGCGGGGCAGTCAAGCGCGGCTCCTTTTAGCGCTTCTGCTGACCGCCCTGGCCTGTTGCCTGGCTCGACGCTGACACTCCTCCCCGCGGGATGGCTTCTGAGCGCTCGATTTTCAATCTAATAGGGCTACTGTTTGGGCGGTTGTTTGGCGGCCTTGGCCGGAGCTTTCGCAGGCTTCGGCGTGGCACCTTTCATGGCCTGCTCCGGGGGAATTTCGTTGCCTTTGTCGTCTACGTAGTGGATGTCGAACGCGCCGTCAGAGGTGAGGAACATCACGCAGCCCTGCTCGCTGCTGAACGTGTGCACGTGCTTCGTAGGCATCCATGCGTAGTCGCCCGCGCGCAGCGAAGCCGGCTTATCGCCCTTGGCCTGGAGCCGGCCCGCTCCGCTGACCATCAGAACCGTCTCGTTCGGCGTGTGGAAGTGCCATGGCACGGCGCAGCCCGGCTTGAACTTCGCCAGGATGACCGAAGGGCCGTTGGCCGGATCGCCGCGCTCCACCGCGCCGGTCACGCAGTCGGGGGTGTTCGGGAAAGGGTTATACTTTGCGCTCGCAGAGTGCTGTACCATGGGCTGGTCGGCCGCCTGCTGGACCGAAGCGCGCGAACGCCCCAGCCCGCCGATAGCAACGAGCGCGAGGGCCAGCGCGAGAACCGTCAAGCCAATCCACCTTGATGGGCGCATCGGATGTCCTCCTCGGATTCAAAGAGCGATTTCGCCAGGATTGTGCACACCCGCCGCCGCTAAGTCAACCGCCGTCGCCCCTCCCGCAGGTCTCGGCTCTCGCCCGCTCCTGCTGGAGTAGCACAGCCACTCCGGGCTGTGCGCCTTTCCCGCCATCTGTGTACCTTCGCCGGGCTGGAGTTCACCGCGACGGCTCTTGTCGGCGCCCGGCACCTCTGCCGTGGCTCTTGTAGCGGCGGGTTTAGCCCGCCATCTGTGTACTGTAGGTAGCGCAGGCTTGTAGCCTGCGTGGGACAAGCTCCCCCCACTCACGCCCTACCGTCGCCCCCGTTGGCAGTTGCGCCCGCCCTCAGTCCTCCTGACCATCCGACGAGGCTCGTCATCCCGAGTGAGCGGAGCGACGAGGGATCTCTCTGCCGCTTCCCCGCCATCTCTGCCCTGGCTCATGTAGATTCTCTCTTGTTTGTAAAGGTCCTGGGTGGATGTTAGGCGCATGCGGCCTCCGACTCGAGCGGGAGGCTGAAGACTTTTGCTCCCACGAAGGGTTGGTCGTGTTTGAACATGCCGAAGATGGCGTGCAAGAGC
>WNFB01005114.1_pt1 | contig 11715 bp, 9 predicted proteins | sample 5400501 | NCBI WGS metagenome assembly WNFB01 (sample SAMN13153341, study PRJNA577476) | soil metagenome | isolation source: 200 cm saprolite under Douglas fir tree site 2 hole 1 | place: USA:California | collected 2015-04-18 | reverse complement strand
TCATCGCGGCACTCCAGCACCTTCCGGCACGCCAGCGGGCGGTGCTGATCCTCCGCGACGTCCTCGGCTTCTCCGCCCGAGAGACCGCTGCGGTGCTTGAGACGACGCCGGCGTCGATCGACAGCGCCCTGCAGCGAGCGCACAAGTCGGTAGACGAACAGCTCCCCAGCCAGGCGCAGCAGCAGACGCTTCGCCTCCTAGGCGACGACGAGCTGGGCCGGCTCGTCGAGCGCTACGTTGCTGCCTGGGAGCGGAACGATGTCGACGCCCTCGTCTCGATGCTCGCCCAGGACGCCAGGATCGCGATGCCGCCGCGTCCGAGTTGGTATAGCGGCCGTGAGCAGGTCGCCGCCTTTGTCCGCCGCTACCTCTTTACGGAGCGCATCCGGTGGCGTCTGGTCCCGACCACGGCAAACGGACAGCCCGCAGCCGCTGCCTACCTTTGGGTCGAACAGGCCGGCGCCTTCATGCCGGAAGGTCTGCACGTCCTCACGCTGCGCGGGGGCGAGATCGAAGAGATCATGGCCTTCCGCAGCCCCGAGGTATTCCCCAGCTTCGATCTGCCCGCATCGATCGCCGCCTGACCACAGCCAACACACGCCTCAATTACGTTAAGTCCCTGTCATCCGGGCGATCGCCACGGCGGGTTCGCCCGACGGGCGTACCTGGAACTGGCCGGGACCGATCAGGCGCGAGAAGAAGGAGGAAACCATGAAGCTCACGATCATCGCTGCCACCGGAGGCGTCGGCCGACAGCTGCTGCGCCAGGCCCCAGACGCCGGCCACGATGTCACCGCGGTGGCCCGCAACCCCGCCAACCTTCCCCAAGACGTCCTCGCCGGGCGGGCGGTGCGGATCGTCGCCGCCGACCTCGCCGCCCCGGACCCCCAGGTCCTGCAGGACGCAGTCGCCGGGGCCGACGCGGTGCTGTCCGCCCTCGGCCCGCACAACAACGCCGACGCCGGCATCGCCGCACCCGGCACCCGCGCCATCACCGACGCGATGCGCGCGGCCGGGGTGCGGCGGATCGTCGCGATCAGCGCCTCCCCGGTCGCCACCACCCCCTCGCCCGGCCGCCCGAACCCGCCCAGGCACGACCCCGGCGACGGGTTCCTCATGCGGCAGGTCGGCGAGCGGATCGCCAAGGCCCTGTTCGGCAAGGTCTACGACGACCTGGCGCGGATGGAAGACATCCTGCGCGAGTCCGGCCTGGACTGGACCATCCTCCGCCCGCCGCAACTCACCGGCAAGCCGCTCACCGGCCACTACCGCACCGCCGTGGGGCGGAACGTGCGCGGCGGCCGGTCGGTCCCCCGCGCCGACCTCGCCCACTACATGCTCGCCGTGCTCGGCCAGCCTGGGACCATCGGCCAAGTCATCGGCATCGCCAGCTAACCGGCACCCCCGAGGCGTTACCCAGATTACCGAACAAGGAACGACGACCCGCTTGCCCGAGTGGAGGCTGATGTACGTGTCGCAGGACTGGGCCCGCCGCTACGGCACGCCGATGACCTCCTAGCGGCCCCGGCCTCGCAGGCGAAGCAGGACGAGCTGGCCGTCGCGCATGCAACCTCCTCCGGCTCCACGCCTACTGGACCGGCACCCCGCTAGACCGGCGGCGAATCAGCCACCTGGCCCGCCTCGAACTCGGCCTCGCCGCAGACCTGGAATTAACCACCAGGATCAACATCGGCCGCAAACCAGCAGACATGACCTCTGAGAGATCGTCGCCGCCCGCGCGCAGATCATCCATTCGCGCCCGCCCATCTACGGCCTGGCCAGACAAGTCACTTCCGGTGCATATCGGCGGATATCGCGTGCCGCACGCTCGCTGAGCTGTCACCTTCGGTGACGAAGTGCCAGTGCCCGGTCTGACAAGTCAGATGCCCGGCGGGTCAGTCCTGGCTACTCCAGCCTGGGCCCTCATTTGCGCCCATCAGCGCTACGACGACGTCATCAGCGACTTCTCCGTCTGACCAGCACGATCACGCTCATTTGGGGCTGGTGACACGGTTCTATTGCTCAACCCAACCAGGCGGCCTTCAGCCCGCTATCGCCACTGGCCGTTCCGTTGTCGCTCAAGCCCCGCATCCTCGCTTTTCTTCTTTCCGCAGGGGCGCGTTCGGCTCGCTCAACGATAAAGACGCCGCCGGGCCCGCGAATTGGGCGGTGTCTGCGCGCCCATTCATGGCCGTGCTGGCGTCTACCTGTTTGGAGGCGGTCCCAGTCCGGGGCGCGCCCCGGATACAGAACAGGACCACAGATCATGGCCAAGTACGTTTTCTCCTTCCGTGTGCCCTCCGACTACAGGCCCAACGCCGGGACGCCGGCCGAGTGGCAGGCCTGGTTCGGCGGGCTGGGCTCGGCCCTGGTGGACGTCGGCAACGCGGTGACCGATTACGCCTCGCTCGGCGAGGTCGGCGGCAGCGACTCCCGGATGGTCGCCTACTCGGTGGTGCCCGCCGAGGACATGGACTCCGCGCTGGCGCTGGCCAAGGACTGCCCGGTGATGCGGGTCGGCGGCGGGGTCGAGGTCGGCCCCGTGATGGAAGCCGCCGGGTCGTGAGCGACGCCATGACCGCATCGACGGCACCGCCGGAGGGGTCGCTCCTGGCGACCGGGCGCGGCAAGGTCACGCTGGCGCTGCTGTGCGCGGTGACGTTCCTGGACGTCATGGACGGCGCGATCGTGAACGTCGCGCTGCCGACCATCCGTACGCATCTGGGGTTCTCGGTGCAGAACCTGCAGTGGGTGGTCAGCGGCTATCTGATCACCTATGGCGGGTTCCTGCTGCTGGGCGGTCGGGCCGGGGGCGCCTCCTTTTCCGATGCCGCGGCGTCTAGACCAGTGATAGCCGACAACATTGTCAAAGGAGCACGGAAATGGGAAAGATCGTCATCAGCACAAATGTCACACTCGATGGAGTGGTCCAGGACCCGGACGGCCAGGAAGGCTTCGAGCTGGGCGGCTGGTTCCACCAGTTCGTGGGCAAGGACCTCGAAGACTGGACCGCCAACGAGACGGAGGAAGCGCTGGGTGTCGAGGCGCTACTGCTGGGCAGGCGGAGCTTTGAGTGGTTCGCGTCCCGGAGGCCATCGCAGGATGTCCGCGTAAGCCGCGAGTGGGCGGACAGAATGAACAGCCTCCCCAAGTACGTCGTGTCGTCGACTCTCGAACATCCTCAGTGGAGCAACACCACGGTCCTCAACGGCGATGCGGTAAAGGAGATTTCGGAGCTGAAGCGGAAAGTGGACGGGGAAATCCTGGTCTACGGCAGCTATCAGCTCGTGCGCACACTGATAGAACAGAACCTGGCCGATGAACTGCGGCTGGTAGTTTTCCCGGTCGTGCTGGGAACCGGCCTGCGTATCTTCGACGAGACCAGCGACAAGAAGCCGCTGCACCTGGTCAACACACGAAAGATCGGTGACGGCCTGGTGTTCTACACCTACGAATTCGTGCAAGGCTAACGGCTGTAGACGGCGACGAAGTCGCGTTCGTCGGTGTTGAAGTAGCGTCCCCCGTTTTGACGGAATTCGGGGAGAAGCTTGGTGGCGGGCGGGTTGATGGGGTCGCGGATGCTGTCGTAGGTCATGAACGAGACCCACTCGGTGTTGATGTCGAGCTCCATCGCCCGCACCGCGCCCGCACGGTGCAGCAGTTCGGCGAGGGTGCGCACGCTGGGTGAGCAGCCCGCCGAAGAACAACCCGACCGCCGAGGCCAGCCCGCTGATCCCGGCCCACACGCCCAGCGCCTTGTGCCGGTCGGAGTCCTGGAAGGTGGTGGTCAGGATGGACAGCGCGGCCGGGGACATCATCGCCGCCCCGAAGCCCTGGGCGAGCCGGGCGCCGACCAGCAGCCCCTGGCTGTCGGCCAACCCGCAGGCCAGCGAGGAGACCGCGAACAGCGCGGTCCCGGCGATCAGCAGCCGCCGCCGCCCCAGCAGGCTCCGCGACCGCCCCGTTCGCGCCTTGGCCGGCGTCCATACAGGATGGAACTGCACACAAGGAATGAGGTGGCGGGAGTGGGGTTGGCGAGAACGGACCTGATGTCGAGGGCGCAGGCCGGCGACGGCGAGGCATTCCGAGCGCTGACCGAGCCACACCGTCGCGAGCTACAGGTGCACTGCTACCGGATGCTCGGATCGTTTCAGGATGCCGAGGACGCTGTCCAGGACACGATGCTCGCCGCTTGGCGAGGTCTCGAACGATTCGACGGGCGCGCCTCACTTCGCACCTGGCTCTACCGCATCGCCACCAACCGGTGCCTCGACGCGCTGCGCTCTGCTCGCCGACGTCCTGCAAAGCAGTGGGACATCCCGGGAATCGAACCACCGGAACCCACTGGACTCGGCGAAATCCACTGGCTCGAGCCCTATCCCGACGCCCTTCTGGACGGTGCGGTCAGTGTGCCGCTCGGTCCGGAGGCGCGCTACGAGCAAACCGAATCCATTTCCCTGGCCTTTGTGACCGCCCTGCAGATCTTGCCGCCTCGCCAGCTCGCCGTCCTCATCCTGCGCGACGTCCTCGGATTCCACGCGAACGAAGTAGCCGACATGCTGGACACGACCGTCGAATCGGTCAAAAGCGCCCTCAAACGCGCGCGTGCAGGAATGCAGCGCCGACTGCCGGTGACTACTGCCCGAGAGCAGCCGCCTGCTAGCGACTCACCTGCCGAGGACGCGATCGTGGCGAAGTTCGTCAGCGCCTACGAATCTGCCGACATCGACGCGTTGGTGGCTCTGTTCACCGACGACGTCTTCATGTCGATGCCACCGATGCCGCTGGAATACCAGGGCCGAGACAGCGTGGCCCGCTTCTGCGCATTCATTTTCGGCTCGGTACAGAGATTCGAACTGGTGCCGACGCGAGCCAACGGTCAGCCGGCATTCGGGGTCTACCGGCACACCCCCACCGGCATCCACGGAGTCGGCCTCTTCGTCCTCACCCTCGCCGGCGACCGAATCGGCGCCATGACCCGCTTCGAAAACACTGTCCTCCCCATATTCGGCCTGCCGCAATCCCTCCCGAGTGCACAGTAGACCGCCTTCGAGTCATGCCACGTACCACCGACACACTGCCCTGACCAGCGGTTACGTCATATCCGCCCGATTTTCGGCCGATACTGGGGTGTCAGTAAGACAGATGTCATCAGGTACACGCGATTGCGTTGAGCCAGGTCAGGAGCGACCCCTGCCGGCTGGCTGAGAGTCTTTGGCGGATCTCGGGACGTGGTTGATCGTGCGCGGCCAGTATTGATCCGGATTCGTTGGGTTTGCGGTGGCTGGTGGCCGCCGTACTTGCCGGGGAAACAGACGCCTGATGGCGCGTGTGCTGGATGATGATGATGAGCTGATCGGGAACTGGACGCTGGTCGGTGATGAGCTGGAGCAGCTGTCCGGCCGGCGTGGCGCGACGAAGCTCGGGTTCGCTCTTCTGCTCCGGTTCTATGCGGTGCACGGCCGGTTCCCGGCGGGCCGCGGCGAGATCCCGGACCAGGCGGTCGCCCACGTCGCGCGGCTGGTGGACGTTCCCCCGGATGAGCTGGGGCTGTATGAGTGGGACGGCCGGACGATCAAGGCTCACCGGGCGGATGTCCGGAGGTACTTCGGGTTCCGGGAGTGCTCGGTCGCGGACGCTGACAAGGCGGCGGAATGGCTGGCCGCGAACGTGTGCGAGAAGGAGCGCCAGGTCGACCGGGTCCGTGAGGAGCTGCTGGCGCACCTGAAGGGCGAGCAGATCGAGCCGCCGGCCCGGGACCGGGTCCGGCGGATCATCGGTACGGCGCTGCGGCAGGCTGAGCAGGCGCTGACCGCGCGGATCGCCAGCCGGATCCCCGCTGAGGCTGTCGCCCGGATGCTCGCGCTGATCGCCCGGGCTGCCGACCCCGGTGACGAGGAGGAGGCCGCTCCCGGGGAAGCCGGCACGCTGTTCGGTACTGCCGAGGTGACCGGGGTGGACGTGTTCGCGGCGATCCGGGATGAGCCGGGCAACGTCAGCGTGAAGACCATCGGGCAGGAGACGTTCAAGCTCGGCGCGATCCGCGTGGTCGGGCTCGCCGACGACCTGTTCGCCGATGTCGCGCCGAAGGTGCTGGCGGGCTGGCGGGCCCGGGTCGCGGCCGAGGCGCCCAGTCACCTGCGCTCCCACCCGCACCAGATCAAGGTGACGCTGCTGGCCGCCTACCTGTACTGCCGCCACCGGGAGATCACCGACGCCCTGGCCGACTTGCTCATCGCGACCGTGCACAGGATCAATGCCCGCGCGGACACCAAGGTGACCAGCGATTTCGTGGCGGAGCTGAAGCGGGTGTCGGGCAAGGAGAACATCCTGTTCAAGATGACCGAGGCCGCCCTGAAGTCGCCCGGGGAGCGGGTGGAGGACGTCATCTACCCGGTGGTGCCTGGCGGGCATGAGACGCTGGTGGCGCTGCTGCACGAGTTCAAGGCCAAGGGCACGTCCTACCGGCAGCACCGGCAGCGGGTCTTCAAGGCCTCCTACACCAGCCACTACCGGGCCGGGCTGATCCAGATCATCGAGGTGCTGGAGTTCGGGTCAACCAACACGGTGCACGCGCCCATGGTTTGAAGCGCTCGCGCTGATCAAGCGGTACAAGGCGGACGTGCCCAGCCGGGTCAAGTGCTACGCGCCCGGCGAGCACGTCCCGGTCGAGGGGATCATCCCGGCCGAGCTGGCGGAGCTGATGTACCAGGGTGACAGAAAGCGCCGCCAGCGGATCCTGCGCACCGTGTATGAGTGCGGGGTGTTCCAGGCGCTGCGGGAGAAGCTGCGGTGCAAGGAGATCTGGGTGGCCGGCGCCGGGAAATGGCGCAACCCCGACCTCGACCTGCCGGCCGACTTCGAGGCCAACCGGGCCGGGAACTACGCCCAGCTCCGCAAGCCGCTGGACCCCAGGCGGTTCACCGGCGAGCTGCGGGAGGAACTGGACGCCGAGATGTCAGCGCTGAACGACGCGCTCGGCGGGAAGGGCCTGGCCTGGCTGAAGATCGCCGAGCGCCGCAACGCCGGGGCGATCCACCTCACGCCGCTGGACGCCGCGCCTGAGCCGCGGAACCTGCGCCGGCTGAAGACGGCGATCCGGGCCCGGTGGGGCGTGGTCCCGCTGATGGACATGCTCACCGAGACCTGCCTGCGCACCGGCTGCCTGAACGTCTTCACCCCGGCCGGCACCCAGAACCACCTGGACCCGCAGGTGCTGTTCGAGCGGCTCCTGCTGCTGATCTACGCCTACGGCACCGGGACCGGGATCCGCGCGGCCGCCGCCGGCGACCACCCGCACACCGAGGACGACCTGCGGTACGCGCGGCGCCGCTACCTCACCGTCGAGGCCTGCCGGCAGGCCGCCCGGATCATCGCCAGCGCCACCTTCGCCTCCCGGCAGGCCGCGCTGTGGGGCGAGGGGACGACCGCGGTCGCATCGGACTCCACCCACTTCTCCGCCTTCGACCAGAACATCTTCACCGAGTGGCACTCGCGCTACCGCAGGGCCAGGCGCGGCGTCCTGATCTACTGGACGGTCGACGTGGCCGGGTCGATGGCCGTGCACAGCCAGCTGATCAGCTGCTCCGCCTCCGAGGTTCACGCGATGGTCGAGGGAGCGATGCGGCACGGCACGGACATGGAGATCGAGCAGAACTTCGTCGACTCCCACGGCGCCAGCTTCGTCGGGTTCGGCATCACCAGGCTGCTGGACTTCGACCTGATCGCCCGGTTCAAGCGGATCAACACGATGAAGCTGTACGTGCCGGGCCGCGGCGACCAGTACGCCTACCCCCTGCTCGCGCCGGCGCTGACCCGCCCGGTCCGCTGGGACGTCATCGAGAACAACTACGACCTGATGATGAAGTACGCCACCGCGATCCGGCTGCGCACCGCCTCCACCGAGGCGCTGCTGCGCCGCTTCACCTCAGAGACCACCCACCCGGCCTACGCCGCGATGCTCGAGGTCGGGCGCGCCCAGCGCTCCATCTTCCTGGCCCGCTGGCTCGGCGACCGCGACCTGCAGCGCGAGACCGAGTCCGGGCTGAACGTGGTGGAGAACTACAACGGCGTCAACGACTACATCCGCTTCGGCAAGCGCGGCGAGCTCGCCTCCAACCGGCGCGAGGAGCAGGAGCTCGGGATGCTGTGCCTGCACATCCTGCAGAGCAGCCCCGGCCTGATCAACACCCTCATGATCCAGGACACCCTCGCGCTGCCCGAATGGGCGGACGTGCTCACCGACGCTGACCGGCGCGGCCTCACCCCGGTCTTCCACACCAACATGACCCCGTACGGGGAGATCCAGCTACGGACCGACCACCGCCTGGACCTCACGGGCATCCCTCCAGCTGCGACCTGATCCCGCGCGCCACGCCCCGTCGCCTGCCATCACGGGGCCAGCACTGGGCGCAGGACCCCCATCGCTATGCGCCTCCCTGCCGCTCGCGGAGTGCCCGGGTATTTGTAAGAACCGTGCGCCCAAGTGCCAAATAGTGGATCATGCGGGCCGGGCCGTGAGCCTTGAAGATCTCAGCTGGACAACTGACCGCGATCTGCGCAGAGGCGGCTATCGGGCGGATGAGCCCCTGCTACGCAGGGTGAGCACGGTGGTGGTGCCCTGTGTCCTGGGACGGCGACAGATCCTCCCTGCCGAATAGGTATCCGTCAAGAGCGCGATGGTTCCCGGTGGTGGAGCGCGCCGATCGCCCGGTTATGCCGGGATCGGGTGGCTGTCAGGGATCTGCCGGCCGCGCGGGATGGGCCGGCGCCGCTGCGGTCAGCTCAGCAGGCCGCGTTTGTAGGCGGTGGCGACGGCGGATGCCCGGTCCCGGACGCCGAGCTTGGTGTAGATGTGCAGCAGGTGGGTCTTGATCGTGGTCTCGCTGACCAGCAGCTGACGGGCCGCCACTTGGTTGGTGGCGCCGTCGGCGACCAGCCGCAGCACCTCGATCTTCCGCGGTCCCGACGCGCTCAGCCCGCGGGAGATCGAGGTGCTGCGGCTGGTCGCCGACGGAGAGAGCACCGACTGCCCGGCGTGCGCCGCGCGCACGGCGCGGATCAGCTCATCCCGAGGGGCATCTTTGAGCAGGTATCCGGTGGCCCCAGCCTTGATAGCGGGCAGTACGTCCCGGTCGGTGTCGTAGGTGGTGAGTATGAGCACCCGGGCCGGGTGCCCCAGTTCCCGCAGGCGGGTGATGGCCTCGACGCCGCCCATGGTGGGCATCCGCAGGTCCATCAGGATGACGTCGGCTTCGACCCGCTGGGCCAGCCGGACGGCCTCGGCCCCGTCGCCGGCCTCGCCGACGACCTCGAAGCCGGGGTCGTCGCTGAACACGCCCCGCAGCCCGTCCCGCATGATCGGGTGGTCATCGACGATCAGCAGCCGGATGGCGGTCATCGGCTGGCTCCTTCCGCGGGCCCGGCCAGCGGCACAGACGCGTTGAGGATGGTCCCGGAGCCAGGGACGACTCGACGGTCAGCATCCCGCCGACCCGGCTCAGCCGCTGCCGCATGCCGGCCAGGCCATACCCGTCTGTTGTGGCGTTGGGGTCGAAGCCGGTTCCGTCGTCGGCCACGTCGAGGAGCAGGGTATCGCCGAGGTAGGTCAGGGTGATCTGAACTTTGGTCGCCTGAGCGTGCTTGGCCACGTTGGACAGTGCCTCCTGGGCGGCCCGGAACACCGCGGCCTCGGTGCCGGGGGTGGCCCGGACCACGATGCCGGTCGTTTCGAGATCTGCGGCGATCATCGACCCCTGGGACCAGGTGCGCGCCAGCGTGCCCATCGCTTCGGGCAAACTGGCCTCCTCGAGCTGTTCCGGACGCAGCGCGTGCACCGAGCGCCGGGCCTCGGTGAGGTTGGCGCGGGCCAGGGCCCGGGCCTGGGCGAGGTGGCGGGACCACGCGTCCGCATGATGGCGGGTGTGCTCGGCCGCTTCGAGCTGAGCGATGATCCCGGTGAGGCCCTGCGCCAGGGTGTCGTGGATCTCGCCGGCCAGGCGCTGCCGCTCCTCGACGATGCCCGCCTCCCGGGCCTGGGCCACCAGCCGGGCGTGCAGTTCGGCGTTTTCGGCCATCGAGGCTTCCAGCCGGCGGTTCGCCTCGGCCAGGTCGCTGATCATCTGTCCCCGCTCCTGATTCTGCTCAAGCGCCCGGTTGGTAATGCTGGCCGAGTTGCTGATCAGCGCCACCAGCACGCCCGCCACCACCAGGTAGGTAACCGTCTGCCCCGCGTTCCCCGACGGATAGCCACCGGCCACCGCCGCCGACACGACCAGTGCAGTGGCTATGAAGCCAGCGGCCCGCCACCGGCTACCCAACCCGTAGGCGAACAGAAACCCGGTATAGGCGAACACCCCATAGGGGAGGCTGACCCAGACCAGGAACCCGGCCAGGGCGGTGTGGACCGCGAACGCCGTCAGCCACCACCTGGTGGAGGCGTCCGGGCGAAGCCGCGCCGTGACAAGCGCCCACCAGACCGCCGCCGCGGCCGCCACGAACAGGCCGAGCTCGAAGCGCGCCCAGGTGTGTTGCGTGGCGGCCACGACCGCGGCCAGTGATATGGACACCAGCAGCAGCGGCACCGGCAGCAGGCGCCGCATCCGGTCCATGCGCGCCTGCCACGGATCCTCGATAACGGCGTCAGACATGTCTCTCATCGTGTCATTCCCCGGGCCCCGCTGATCACGGCCGCGCTACGAGCCGGTACCGCGACACTGCCAGGGTGCCTCCCCATGGATCTGCGCCGCCAGCACGTGCGGCTGGCGGCGCATCCAGCCATCACTTGGCGGCGAACAGCGACCGCAGATGGCTGCGGTTCACGAGCACGGCGACGCCGATCATGAGCAGGCCGGCGACCCCTTGCTCGGCCTTCATCCACAGCGGAAAGCTGCCCGGCAGCGCGATGATGACCGCGATGGCCACCACGATGACCGGTGAGCCGATCCGGAGCCGCCGGAAGGCACCGCGGGAGCCGCGGGCCGCGCGGACGGCAAGGCCGAAGGTCACCAGGGCGCTGGCGGCGACGAGGATGCCATGCGTCCAGACGGCGGAGTTCACCTCCGCCTGGTGGTGGCGCAGCAGCACGATCGCCACCACAGCGAGGGCGCTGATGCCGAGGTAGCCGCCTGAGAGCAGCTTGACCTTGCGGAAGGCCGCCGTGGTGCGCGGGTGGTCAAGAGCCGCGGATGGAGTGGATATGCACTGGGTGGTCACGGGGATCGTTTCCTTTGCTGGCTCGGTTTGCCTGGTGCCGCCGGGCGAGGGCTTTGCCTCGCCAGCGGCTACGTCAAGCATTCGCCACTAGGGGTCTTGGGCACATCGACCGGCGGGGCGCGGTTGGCCGCCGCATCGGGCCATGGCCGCATCCACCGATCGGAGGACGCCGGACCGCAGGAGCAACCATCGCTCCGGCCCGCCAGATCACCTGGTACCCGACCGTGCGTCCTGGCTGCCGGGTAAGCGCCACCACTGGACGCTCGGCACTGGGCCCCGCCGGCCATGCAAGCGGGAACGCAGATTTCCCGTATCTGCACCATCACCGGAAATATCGACACGCTCAAGCCAGCCACCCAGATCGGCGGTTCTAGTACGCAGGCGCAGCGACCAGGCGTTACCGACTGTAACGGCTCAGGTGGATGGCTTGCTCGGGTGCCCGCGGTGCTGGGCTCACCGGTCATGCCGTCCCTCCGCCTCGGCGAGGTGGCCGGCGAGTTC
>WNFB01005113.1_pt1 | contig 11718 bp, 10 predicted proteins | sample 5400501 | NCBI WGS metagenome assembly WNFB01 (sample SAMN13153341, study PRJNA577476) | soil metagenome | isolation source: 200 cm saprolite under Douglas fir tree site 2 hole 1 | place: USA:California | collected 2015-04-18 | reverse complement strand
GCCACGCTGCAACAATTCACGATCTCAGGCAATCCTTACTTGATGAAGCGTTTCAAATTGTCCATGTCTCGGGACATGGTCTTAACAGGGGACTTGTCCTAGAAGATGAAGTAGGCAACGAATACATCGTTCCTCAGAAAGCTCTCGCAGGTTTATTCAAAGTATACAGTCCCCCGCTCCAGAGCGTTATCCTCAATGCCTGCTACTCTATCTCACAAGGAAAACTCATCTCGCTTGGTGTGCCTTTCACTATTGCAATGGAAGGACCAATCGACGATAGGGCTGCTATAGAGTTTTCCAGAGGCTTCTACGATGCTATTGGAGCAGGGCGATCTATTGACTTTGCCTACGGGGAGGGATGCCGTACCGTTGAACTAGCAGCCCCCAGTACACAATTTATTTCAAAAATGCTCAAGAGCCGGGCTAGACAACTCCAGAGCTTTAAGAAATCTCCACTTGTGGCAGAGAACGCAACATCCAAAGAACCGCTATTATCCTCAAATCTTATTCTTATTGATGCGTCTCTTGATCCCCACGATAGCCCATATGAACAGACTATAGAAGATGGTAGGAAGACAATCCGATACAAAAGTAATCCTTGGGAGGGAAGTTAGCAATGTTCGAGGTGAATCAAGAGAGTCTGGCTAACACACGTTCAGAGTATGGATATGATTTTCCAACTATCGACTTCAAGTTTCAGAATACAGGTACAGCGACAGCCTTCCTATGGCGGTTTGCTGTGGATGTGGTTCAGGCCGAAATCGATCCAACTCCTGTATTGTTTTTCGGAATAGCGGAAGGCAGTAGCGAGTTACATATAGGTGTGCAAAATAGAGGATGGGGAGCAGCACAGAATTGCCAAATTCAAATGGATGGAGATCTTCTTGACCTGTTTACAAATTTACCTCGACAATACAAAGGAACCATCCAAAGCAGAGCGTTTCAACATCTTTTGGACATCAGACGTCCTGATCTTGCTCAGCTCAGAGCAATTCCTGACAGGTTTAAAGAAAAAAGAGAAAGGCTCGTATTTGATAGGCAAACGGGAGGCTTTATAAAGCAAGAAATGGAGGTCTTGAAGAGAGGAACCTTAACAGGGATTCTGGCCACCTACAGATCCTGAAGAGATAGACATGGACGCCGAGGTGAGGTATCGTGGTCTGTGGATCATTGGAACAGGTGCGACCCGTTCACAATGATCCACAGATCCCAAGTATTGATAAGTATAATGTATGTTGTATAATATTTACTCGTATTGCACAAAGAATCGTCTAGCCGAGTGAAGGAAGATAGTCTCATGAGCACCATCTGGACCGTCACCGATTGCAGCAGTGAGAGCCAACTGAGAAACTTCATCGAGAACAAGGTGGCCTCAGGCGACACTATCAACTTTGATTGTTCCGGCACGATCACGCTCACGAGCCCGCTGAGGATTACCAGGGATCTGATCCTGGCGAGCCTCGGGAAGCCTGTGATCCTCGATGGGGGCAACAAAGTGGGGGTGCTCTCTGTTCAAGGTGTGCGACTTACCCTGAAAGGGCTTACTGTCATCAATGGGAATGGGAAGACGGAGTCCGGAGGCGGCCTTTACAACAAAGGAGGCACGGTGACCATTAGCAACTGCACTTTCTCCGACAACTCAGCCAAGCATGGCGGCGGCCTCTTTAATGAGGGCGGTGAGGTGACCGTCAGCCTGAGCACCTTCTCCGGCAATTCGGCATTGGCCTGGGGAGGCGGCCTTTACAACAACTTCGGCAAGATGACCATAAGCCACTGTACCATCACTAATAATACTGCTAACATAGCTGGGGGCTTGGCCGGAATTGGCCCTTTCAACATGAGTGCAACCATCGTGGCCAACAACACAGCGAGGTACAGCAAGAGCCAGAATGGGAGTGGCAAGATGACCAGCCTGGGGTTCAACCTGGAGAGTAGCACCGATTGTGATTTTACCACTATGCCCATCGACCAACAGAACACCGATCCCACCCTCGATCCCACAGGACTGCAAAACAACGGAGGCCCCACGCACACCATCGCTCTGCAATCGGGCAGCCCAGCCATCGGAGTCATCCCTGCCCAGAGATGCCCCTCTCACGACCAGCGTGGCTACCTTCGTCCCGCCGGGCTTTCGTCCTGCGATATCGGGGCTTACCAGTCCTCTTATACGCACCCCTGAGTACAACTCCCTATTTCACCTGAAAGCCTATGAGAGGGCTTTTTTGGTGCAATGGCGACGAAGCGGCCACCAGCCATTGTGGGCAAAAGGCCAGCGTGACGATGCTATGAAGCGGACCAGGTGAAGGGAGGACAAGGATGCACGGATCTGGTTCTGCCTCCCCATCGTAGGGCGAGATGTCGCTGCGCGTCGCGGGCGCAATCACTTCTTTTTCTTCCAGGTGATCCTCCTCACCAGGGTCCGCGTCTCATTTGGCGCGGGTTTCAGGCCGAGATGCGGCTATGACACGCACCTGTCGGCCATCGGGCATGTGAAGCGGTTTTGCTTCCACATGACGACAGATCTCGGCGAGATCCCGATTCAAGGAGCGATCATTGAATGGATACAACTCTACAATGACCATGTCTTTGCCCCAGGTGATCCGCCCTGGTAATCGGAAGAAGGGAGCCAGCCGTTTCCAAGTGGCATGGGCATAGCTCGCCGGAAAATAGCGATCACGCACCCACATGCCTAGATTCGCCAACGCGACCTTACACACGCTCATTATCTGGTCCTTGTCATGATGGATCTCGTACATGAGGCGTTCCTGGGAGGCAAGATCCTCCAATGCTCGCAGAAGCGTTCGCTGTTCACGGCAGTAGCGTTCGTGTTTGTCATGTTCTTGGTTGCTCCGCGCGAAGACACGATGATAGCGATCCCACCGTTTCTGTAATTGCGCATCAATGGTAGCTTTGCGTTCAGCAACCTGGGGATGATGCTTGACTCCACATCTGAGAGGATCTTCCACTGTCTGCGCGAAGCGGTCCAGTTCCCGATATTGGGCCTCTCCCCAGTCTTTTGTTTCGCGCCAGAGACGCGTGGAAAGCAAGCTGGCTTGGTGAGAGCGCTCTTTCGCTTTGGCTCCCCACCGTCTGATATTCTCCAAGCGTCGCTCTAGCGCTTCACGACGGCTGGCCACTTCAGAATTTACCACAGGCGTCTTGGCAAAACCGTGATTCGTATCCAGCCCCAGAGGCAGTAACCAATCTTTGATATTATTTTCCTGGACGGGCCACCGTGCCGTATACCGATGCACCAATTCAACGGGGTCAGCTTCCAGTGCGGTCGTCACAATCGGAATGAGTTTGGGGGCAGCCGCAGGTCGAGGAGCAGGGACACCTTGCCAAGCGGGATCGGACCACCAAGCATACCGGTCAGGTAAGTCATCATACCAGGGGCGTGGCTCCTCATCGTCTGGTACCGCACACGGTACCAGGTGCCGCAGATCGCGAATGAGGGCCACGGTCAGGGACAGTGATGCTCCCTTCTCCGAAGGAATCGCGAGAGCGAAGCGTGCTGGTGCCACTTCCCGGATAACAGCCCCGTGGCGATCATGGTCCAGCGGAACAAATGGTCCCACATCGCTAAACGATTCGACTCCCGTATATTGGTCACTGCGCAGGAGCGTGACGACCGTTCGCCCTGCCCGTGCTAGCGCCGCCAAGAAGTCACCTGCCATACCTTCGCGATCGACGACCATGCGCTCGGCCTGGACGGTGGACACAACCGTTTCAAAAAGCGACACCAATGATGGCAGTCCCATCGTCAGGTGCTGATCTCCTCGCGCGGTCGTCACGAGTAAGGGATGACCTTGTTCATCATGCAGCAGGCTCAAGGCTCGACAGCCAAGAATTTTACCGGTTCGCCCAATGAGGCCGCGAGGAATGAGCACATCGCAATAGACTGCTTTGCGATGTCCATCAACGTAATAGACAGCAGAAGCAGAAGGTAATGATGGTGTCCACAGATCGTGCGTCCAACCAGCCAGGGCAGCCGTCAATGGGGAGGCCGCATCGGCACGAACGAGATGAGTGAGAAATCGTTCAGTGTGCCAGTATCCGTAGGCCAGCTTTCGAGTAGTCATGAGCGCAAGTCCATCCCCTGTGTAACTGCGCAGATCCCAGGGGCGCGTGATCCCGACGGCATTGAGAAACAGCAATGTCAGTAGCGACGAACGTCGCGACCTGGAGGACAGGTGCGCAAAGCGAGGAGGCGTTCGTTCAGAAGGAACTGGAAGGGCCTCTTCTAAGGCGGAGAGCAGGCCCGTTTCTTGCGCTGCTGCCAGCAGCAGGACACTTCCTACGCTCTCGCACTCCTCGGCGATTGGAAGATGATTTTTTCCCCCGACCGATACCCAACTGGCGTCGAAGATAGTTGATGTGGCCAATGCTGATGCTCAGACCATACTCGCTCCGTAAGGCCGTTTGAATGAGGCGAGCAGAATGGTCGGGATATTGGCGACAATAGGCCACCAACCAGTCACACAGCGGAGCCCGCATCTTGGAGGGGTGGCCATGTCGATGGTCGATGTATGCCTCCTCACCGATCGTACGCACCCGTTTGACCAGATGATAGACGGCGCTCCGATGGAGAGGTAGTCCAGCGAGGAGCACGGCATCGTGCCATCGCTGTCCTTCTTGCATGGCCGCAACAAGTCGCTGCTTCGCACAGAGTTCTTCTTCCCGGTTCACGGTCTCCTCCTTGCCTGATTTTTCCTCAGAGGATACCTCATCCCGGTGTCCATGTCTATCTCTTCAGGATCTGTAGGTGGCCAGAATCCCTGCATAAATATTACTTGGAGATGTAGCGATGCTAATCTTACTCAGTATAAAGGCAAGAAACAATTGAGCCTTGTATTTGAGAAGGAGAGAGATGAAATCCCACCTGGAACATTTCATGGATCGGCCTTTAGTGATGCCACATATATCAGTATTATGGACCCATCAATAGGTCCGCATGAAAAGATATATCCTATCTCGCGGAAAATCCCACCTGGAGATGTCGAACGCTTTCACGTTATGATTGGCTCTCCGATGTCCTGTCGGTTCCTTATTCGTTTCAAGTTTCACATTGATCAGTCGAAGGTGATCGAATCAGAGATGTTCTTTATAAATATATGGAATCCTATTGGGTCCCATTGGGACAACAAATATAAAGATGGCGAAGAATTACACCGAGAGTTGGAAATGATGCAGCGCTTAGCAAGCGGTATTCAACCAGCATGGGAACAAAACGAGGAGGCATTCAGGGACTTACAGAGGGAGGCCAAGGAAGCACTCAAGGGCTTACAGAAGAAAGCGCTGAATTATCCTTTTCTTGAATAAATTTGATCCATAAGAAATCGCTTTTTTCTCATGAATTATTTCCATGCGCTCATGAAACCCTAATGGGGATCACATTTCACTGAATGTTTGCTAGTGCAGACGAAATTCACACCAGTGCAGACGAAAGTTTGCAGTGACAGATGCCGACAATACGTATGAATGGTCATATATGCGAGTCGCAGAGGGAGTCACCATCAATGTCGTTTCTGCTGTCCTTATTAGCGTTCTGGGGATCATACTCGGCGTGATATATGGTGGGTGGACATTGTTGCTCAATGTGTGGCACGCGCCTGCTGGACTCATTGGTATTCTTGCATTCATTCTTTTGGGCGCAGTGCTCGTGCTTATTATCCTGGTACTTGTGATTGTCGCGTGGTTCCGTGGTATGAGTTCAGCAACTCTCGCAGGTATGATGCTTGGTGCAATAGTTGGTGCCGCTATCGGGGCAGTTATTGATTCAGGGGAATGGAAAAAATGGAAATTTGATTTTACAGAAGCTGCACCAAAGACGCAAGAACAGAAGAAAGCGGCAAAGACAGAAAGTGAGTAACCCACAATGACAGAGACTGCGCTCACCACGTACCAATTTTCGCTTGACTCGGCCATTGCTGAATGGGTCGCACAAAAGCGAATCCGCACCGGATCTGAAAAGACGCGCCAGGCTTATGAGGATACCATGCAGGCTTTCCGAGCGTTTCTCTTATCCGGAGGCCTCGACTTGCTCAGCAATCCGATTGACGTGGCCCGCGTGGCTGCCTTGTGGGCGAGCATGAGAAATGAGCACACGCGCCGACCTGGTCAAGATGTTTCACCTAGCACCTATAATCAACGCCTGGCCATCCTCTCATCCTTCTATACCTTCCTGAATGAGAACTACAAACTTGACCCAGCTGTACCTAATCCCATTGAGACGGTTAAGAAGCGCCCGGTCCAGGCGTATGCGGCTGCCATCCCACTCGAACCTGAATCCGTCATCGAAGGCCTTGACCACATTGATCGAAGCACCCTTGAGGGTATGCGAGATTATGCGATCCTGGCGGTTGGCCTGGCCACTGGTCGCCGGGCGAGCGAGCTGGTCGCCTTGCGCTGTGAACATCTCAAGATCACCGGCAGGAAGGGAGCGCAACGCATTACCTTGACGTTTGCCCACTGTAAGGGCAATAAGGAGATGCGAGATAAGCTTGATGAGGAGGCCTCCGCCGTGTTGCTGGATTACCTTCACGCCCAGCACGGGGAAAACCTGAAGCAGTTGCCAGCCAGCACGCCGGTATGGGTATCGTACAGCAGGCGCAATGCTGGCCAGCCCATCAGTGCAAAGACGCTCAGCAACATTTGTGAAGGAGCGTTCACGACCAGCAAAGTACACGCGCTGCGCCACACCTTCGCTGTCGGCATGATACGCTCCGGGGCACCGATCACTGATCTGGCGGGTCGCTTAGGACATACGGATATCAAGATCACGAACACCTATGCCAAAGAGATTATGAAGGATGATAACCCTTACAGTGAGAAGTTAACCGCCCGTTTTGGGATACGCCGCAAAGGCAAAAAATAGCGGTTGCTTTCAATCCATCTGGTAATTCTCATCAATTAGATTGAAAACGCTTTTGTGGATCCACAAAATTGAGCGTAAAGTATCGAGGCCTGGTCGGTCCCACTTTTCAATCAACTGAAAAGGAGGTGCGACTAGGATCCTGAGAAAATTGTACATTAGAGCATCCCCATTCTAAAAATGTTGGTCGTCTGAATTTTTCAGTTCACAGTTTGAGAGCAGCGCTGGCTTCCTGCACAATTTGGTCAGGATCTTAGGCCAACCTCACCAAGAGGTCACGTGCCCTCACCTGGAGGTATCAATTCTGGATGTCGTTGGAAGAATGCCTGAAATTCTCCTGGATAATCTGCGTGAGCCGCTGCAAAGATCGTATGGAACCGATCAAAGGCGTGGGAATCGCTGAAATCTAGCTCCTGGGTTTGGGCGAGAATCTCCTCGGCGATAGCAGGATGCTCCTGGTGGAGGGCTTTCAAGAAAGCTATCATTCGTTGATAGTCCGGCTTGGAATTTTGGAGTGCTGTCTCTATCTCGCTGATTCCAGCACTGTGAGGTGTGGCCCATAAACGCATGAGGACCAACAGAAAGTAGACGTGAAAGGCAGGGTCGCCAGGGAGTTCACCCAACAAACCGAAGCCGAAGGCATTGGGCCCAAACATCCCTTCCATTGCCTTTGCTGCTTGTCTGAAGTCACGCAAACGTGCCAGATCAGTGCGCGCCTGGACAAGTTGCCTGGAATTAGCTTCCTTGAGCGTTTGGAGCAGCGCAGGAAGTGAGAGGAACTGCCCCACTGCCATATCCTCGAATTGCCTGGCAAGCTCGTTGTTGTCTTGAGGCAGCCAGGGCTTGACCTCGCCAATGCGATCGGTTTGTGCGCGGTTCAAACCAAGTACGTCAACAAAGAGCTCTGTCAGGGAGCGCTCCCCATAGTCTTCCTCAGCATGGGCGGTAAAGCCTGGCACATCCCCGAGGGCAAGTTGGAACATGGCAGTCACCACCGAGACAACCTCGTCGGTATTTCTCAGTCGTTTCAAGCGACGCCCACTGCTTGACCGGAGGGGTTTGGACTGCACCTGGCTGGCTTGTTGTTCTGCGGCAGTGAGTGGATCGGACGCATCAAGCAGGAGTGCCCGCAAAAGGGGAGTCAGCAACTGTTCCATTGACTGCTTTACATCTTCAATAGGAAGCGGATAGCGTTCATACCAGAGGCCGAAGCGGATGGCATCCAGATTGTGTGGGAACCGTCGCCGAAGCCGACAGAGCGCCAGGAGTCTCTTCCCCGTTTCCGGTGGGTATTCTGAGCGCGTGCCCTTGCGTCCTAGCCGAATAAGTCGAGGATGCGGCAATAAGCGTACCTTGCGCCACCGCTCAATCTTGCGTGCTGTGATCTCTGGTGGATGAAAGCCTTCAGCAGCAGCCAGAGCGAGTAATTGATCAGCAGTCAGCCAATGCTCTTCCATAGCCAACATTTTACATCAGGCCGCGAAGCCTGGCAAGTTTCCATTGGGCTCATGGTATGCTGCGTTCAATTCCATCAGAAAGGAGGTGTAAGACTTGATGAAGAAAGATTGGCTTCTTCTCGCTGGTGTGCTCCTTCTCATCGCGCACATGGTGAACATCATGGACGACGTTCAGACGGTCATCTATGATCCAAATATCGAGAACAAGCCTGCTGAAGTCGTAAAACTAGTCGTTGATCTCAGTCGATACTGGCCGAAGTAGTGAGGATGCAAGGAGCTGAACAAGTAAGAGTCTCTTGCCAGAACTTAAAGGCAAGAGACTCTTTCGGCAAGGGTGTGTAAGATTGTGGCGCAATAGGCCTATCCATAGCAACGCCGAGAAAAGCAACGGTAAGAAACCAAGCTCGCTTGTCTCTCTGGTAACACATATGCTCTCTCAATCGAGCGAGGGTATTTTCTATGAGGTGGACATGAGTAGTGTTATAATAGCATCTACGCTTGGTCGTGAATTTTCGGCAAAGAAGAACACTGTCGTATGGGAAAACAACAGCACGCCTGGCAGCGGCGCAGGCACAAATCCTGGAAACGTTGGACCATCTTCATCGTTGGAGTTATTTCTTGTACCGCTGGCACGATGGTTCTCCTGTTGAGTATTGGGAATATCATTCCGGCGATCTGGTCTTACATTCTCACTCCAGCGATGGGACTTTGTGGCTTGCTGCTGGGACTTGGTGCCTGGCTCTTTCCCCTTTCTCCTGAGCAACCCGAAACAATGCCCTTACCGCGTGCGGCTGAACTCGTGCGCGAAAGTTTTCGGCTCGGCGATGACAGTGCTGCGAACTTTCCCTTTATCACGCAGCCTGTCCGGGACGCTTACAAAGCTACCGAACAGGCCCTTCTTGACGCCAGCAGGGGCGCCGCTGGTGCAAGAAGCGGCGTCGTTATTCTCGGCGAGGCCAACACGGGGAAGACCCGCTTGGCCTTTGAAGCGCTCACACAAACGCTCCCGAGCTGGCCTGTCTTGCGCTGGAGACCAGACTATTCGATAGACAAGGTGCCGACAACAGCCCTCCGAAACCAGCAGGGCCTGGTCGTTTTCATTGATGACCTCCAGGATTATGTATCCGTTCAAACGAAGGACACTGACGGGAGTGCCCTCACAGCCGATCATCGCATTACTACCCTGCACACACTTTTAGAGACGATACGCCAGGATATGCCACACCCGGTGGTCGTGGCAACATGTCGTCTGGAGGACGAAGCACGAGTGAGGGCTGGGTTGGGTCAGCTTTTCACGAAATTTGGCGTTGTCGCGCTGCCCCGCTTCAGCGTGGATGCTCACGACCCAGAAGCCAGCGAGATTATCGCCGACTTCCAAATGCACGGCTCCACGCATATCGGTGACTGGGATGGGACCTTGGGGTCGCTGGTGCTGGGCCTTTCGACGAAAAACCAGGAGTATCTGAAGATACGAGCGACTCCTGCCGCAACCGTGTTGCGAGCGATGAAACTTTTGACGCAGGCCAACATACTGGAACATACCGAGCTGCGACTGCGACATGTGTGTGCAGCGGTATTTGGGGAAGAAACATTACAGACGAACGAAAAGACCTGGCGAGAAGCAGTGAACCAGTTGGTGCAAAAGCAGTTCGTCACAGAAGAAGAGGACGAAGAGATCCAGGAGCTCCTGCTGGTGATCCGCAAAGACACCTACTTCGACCAGGTGATTACAGATTATCCTGTATCCAACCGACCTCATCAACTATGCCGGGATCTCCTACGACTCCAACAGGTTTTTGTAAAGCTCAAAGATGCCCTTGCTCTTTTCGATTTGGGCCTGGCACTTCATCGTCTCAAGCAGTATGACGAGGCCCTGGCAGCCTATAACCAGGTCATTCACCTTGATCTCACTGATGCTCTTGTCTACAACAGGATAGGGAACGTGCTGGGCGCCCTCAAGCGGTATGACGAGGCTTTCGCCGCCTATGATCAGGCCCTTCGGCTCGATCCCGATGCCGCATATATCTACTATAATAAGGGAGTCACACTCGCGATCCTCAAGCGGTATGACGAGGCTCTGATGGCCTATGACCGGGTTATTCAAATCGACCCGAACGATGCCAATGTCTGCTACAACAGGGGTATCGCACTTCATTACCTGAAGCGGTACGACGAGGCCCTGGCCTCCTATGAACGAGCTCTGTCCCTGAACACAAACGACGCTGATATATACAACAATATGGGGTGGTCGCTCGACCATCTCAAGCGGTACGACGAGGCCCTGGCCGCCTATGACCAGGCTATCGAACTTGACCCCAGGAGCGCTCACGCCTATGCCAATAGGGGGACGACACTTGACAACCTCAAGCGCTACGACGAGGCGCTGGCCGCCTATGACCAGGCGCTCCGGCTCGATTCTCGACTCGCACTGGTCTATGCTAACAAGGGACACACCCTCATGCGCATCGAGCGCTATGACGAGGCGCTGGCCGCCTTTGAGCAGGCCCTTCTGCTCGATTCAGATGATGCTCCGGCATTGCTTGGAAAAGGGGCCGCGCTCATTAAGCTCAAGCGCTATGACGAGGCCTTGGGCGCCTTTGAGCAGGCCCTGCGCCTCGACCCTGGCTATGCGGCTGCCTATCATAATAAAGGTGTCGCGCTCGCTGAACTCGGACGGTACGACGAGGCCCTGGGTGCCTACGACCAGTCTCTGGGCCTTGATCGTGACCACGTTCCTACCTACATGAGCAAAGGAGCAGTGCTCACCACGCTCAAGCGGTACGACGAAGTACTCATAGTCTATGAACAAGCACTGCGCCTCGTCTCCGATGACCCTGGCATCTACAACAACAAAGGGGTCGTGCTTGGCAAGCTCGAGCGCTGTGACGAGGCGCTGGCCACCTTTGAACTGGCCCTTCAGCTCGATCCGAACGATACGACGGCCTACATCAACATCGGGCGCACCCTTGCCGCACTCAAGCGGTACGATGAGGCACTCGCCACCTATGACCAGGCTCTTGAACTTGATCCCAAAGAGGCTCTTATCTACAGTAATAAAGGGTGCGTACTCGCTCTCCTCAAGCGGTATGACCAAGCCCTGGCCGCCTATGACCGGGCTATCGAACTTGACCAGAGCAACGTTTCGACCTATATGTACAAAGGGAATGCGCTCGATGGCCTCACACGCTATGAGGAGGCCTTGGCCGCTTACGAACAGGCCCTTGGCCTTGATCCCCACTGTGTTGAAGCCTTATACAGGAAGGGTATTGCACTCGCTCACTTCAAGCAGTACGACGAGGCCCTCACCACCTATGACCAGGCTATCAGGCTTGATCCTCACGAGGCTCTTGCTCACTTCAACAAGGGGAATACCCTCGCCGAACTTCA
>WNFB01005112.1_pt1 | contig 11719 bp, 12 predicted proteins | sample 5400501 | NCBI WGS metagenome assembly WNFB01 (sample SAMN13153341, study PRJNA577476) | soil metagenome | isolation source: 200 cm saprolite under Douglas fir tree site 2 hole 1 | place: USA:California | collected 2015-04-18 | reverse complement strand
CCGGCCCGGCTACTCATGGCTTCCGCACCTCTACCAAGAAAGACTAAGTTTAGGAGAACAACCCGGAAAAAGCGAACGAAATATTAGATAGATAACATCGAAAAAAGTGCTACAACTCGAGAGGCTTGAGCGGCACGTGCTGCGAAGCTACCAGCAGCTCGCCCCGGAACGCGCAATCGGCCGGGCGGCGCCCCAGGGCCTCTTCTGCGGATATCCTCGCCGTATCCGGATTGTTGTTTTCCTCAGAGAGGTGTGCAAGAACGAGGTAACGAGCCCGAGCGTCAAAGCCGGTAGTGCCGTCAGGGTCGGCCAAGTATTCACTGACCGTGTGATTGGAAAGATGACCGTTCTGGCTCAAGATACGCTGTTTGACGACCCACGGATACGGGCCCGCTTTGAGCATGTCTGGCTCGTGATTCGATTCCAAAACAACGCAATCAGAATCGCGTAGATGGACTTTGACATGATTGGGCATGTAGCCGAGGTCGGTGACGATAGCGAGCTTGGTGCCGTTGGTGCGAAATGTAAAAGCGACGGGATCAGCAGCATCATGAGGAATTCGAAAGGCGTGAACCTCGATGTCGCCAACGGTAAAGCATTGGCCGGCGTGAATGGTTTCGACTCCCTTGAGCCGCTTTCCAAACGTTTCCGGGAGGATGCGCTGCATCGCGTCCAGGGTCGGTTCCGTAACGTAGAGCGGCGCCTTCCAGAGACCGAGCATCTGCGGGAGGCCATTACAGTGATCGGTGTGCTCGTGGGTGATGAGAATGCCGTCGATGTGCTCGACGGTTCTTTCGACAGCCGCGAGGCGGGCAAGCGTTTCGCGCTTGCCGAGACCGGCGTCAATGAGGAGGCGGGTCCGCTCGGTCTCGAGCAATGTAAGATTGCCCGAGCTGCCCGACGCCAATATGGATACCCGCAAGCCGATCGTTTTCTCCTGAACTGCGCGCCAAACAAATTTTCAAAATAATGGCAGAGCGCCAGGCGCGCGTCAACAAGGACTCAACTATTCCAACGGTGATATACTCCCGCCGCGAACCATGGAAAAGTACGATCTCATCGTGGTTGGTTCCGGGCCCGGAGGCCAGCGGGCCGCGATTCAAGCGGCAAAGTTCGGAAAGCGAGCCGCTCTCGTTGAAAAGCTGGAAGTGATCGGCGGAACCGCCATCAACACTGGCACAATCCCGAGCAAGACCATCCGCGAAGCCGTTCTGCATCTTTCCGGATATCAGTATCAGAGTATTTACGGCGTCAATTATCGCGTGAAAGAGCCGATCACCATGGCCGATCTCTCCTTCCGGGCCCTCAACGTCATCAAGACGGAGATCGATGTAATTCGCGCGCAACTGTCCCGCAACGGCATCGAAGTCGTGACGGGAACCGCCAGCTTTTTAGATTCTCATCACATGCAAGTCACCAGTTCGCGCGGACAATCCGAGTTTGAAGCTGGCAACATCGTCATTGCGACAGGCACGAAACCCGCAGTTTCTCCCTTGGTCCCTTTCAACAACACGACCATCATCAATAGCGATCAAATCTTGCGCATGCCGGAGATTCCGAAATCCATGATTGTCGTGGGCGGTGGCGTGATCGGCGTCGAATACACCTGCATGTTCGCGACTCTGGGCGTGCGCGTAACGTTGATCGAGAAGCGCCCGCGCCTGCTGGAGTTCGCCGACGCCGAAATGGTGGAGGCGCTTTGCTATCACTTGCGGGACCGCCGCGTCACCTTACGGCTGAACGAGGAGGTCGAAAGCGTCGAAGAAACTCCGGAGCACCTGGTCGTGGCCAACCTCAAGAGCAAGAAGAAAGTCTCCGGCGAGGCGTTGCTCTATGCCGTTGGCCGCCAAGGCAACGTGGATGAATTGAATCTGGCCGCAGCGGGCCTGGAGGCTGACGAGCGCGGACGGATCGTCGTGGATGAAAATTACCAGACCCGCCAACCGCATGTCTTTGCCGTCGGAGACGTGATCGGGTTTCCCAGTCTCGGCTCGGTCTCTATGGAGCAAGGACGTATCGCCGCGGCCAGAGCCTTCGGCATGCCAACCAATTCGAACCGCGCGAATTATCCCTACGGCATTTATACGATTCCTGAAATCTCCTTCATCGGAAAAACGGAGGAGCAGCTCACAGAGGAAGGGATACCCTACGAAGTGGGAATGGCCTTTTTCCGCGAAATTGCCCGGGGCCAGATTCGCGGCGACACCACGGGCCGCCTGAAGCTCATTTTCGATCCTTCCTCCAAGCAATTGCTGGGTGTGCACATCATTGGCGAAGGAGCCTCGGAGCTGTTGCACATCGGGCAAGCGGTGTTTGCGTTGAAAGGCACGGTGGAGTATTTCGTGGATACGGTTTTCAATTATCCGACGCTGGCGGAGTGTTATAAGGCTGCGGCGTTCAACGGTTTGAACAAACTGGCCAGGACATAGTCACGTCCGGGTGAGGAGTCGATTGCCCGAATCTTCGACTCCCTAAGATCGGCGGGAGTACGATGCGCAAGACAGTTGGTGTATTGGTCATGGAACATATCGCCGTTGGCCTCGTGGAAACTCACAAGGTGCTCGGCGCGCTCAACATCTATCCGGAGAAAATGCAATCGCTCGACCCATTGCAGTCCATGCCCGCAGAGGGCATCGTGGATTGTATCCGCCAGCAGATCGAGAAGGTTGCAGACGGGGAAAAGATCGCTGCAATTGGAATCGGCTTCCCGGGAATCATCCGCTCTGGCGTCGTGGAGGATTCTCCCAACCTGCAGCAGGTGAAAGGATTCGCATTGCAAGCGGCTTTGTCATCTGCCCTGGGCGCCAAGGCTGCGGGAGTGCCAGTCCGCTTGTTCAATGACGCGGACGTGATGGCTGCGGGAATCGCAGCGACGCAAGGAAAATTGAACAAACTTACGCGCGTGTGGACACTTGGAAATGGAGTAGGCTTCGGCCGCTATCCTTCCAGCGAAGGGATCTGGGAAGGTGGGCATTCTGTCGTCACGCTGGACCTCAAGGAAAACTTCTGTGGATGCGGCGGGCGCGGCCACCTGGAGGGCATTCTGGGCCGCCGCTCCATGCGGCTGCGTTTCCTGGATCTCGAACCCGAAGAAGTCTTTGAAAACGCCCGCACGGGTGACACGCGTTGCGCCGAGTTTGTAATGCTGTGTCATCGCGCACTGACTGCGGCTACCGCGACCTGCATTCACATGGAGGGTCCGGGAACTTTTTTCATTACCGGACCGGATGTGAAGTTTATCGACATCGGATTGCTAGATAGACTTTTGCACGAGATGGTGAAAATGAGTCCGCTACAGGGCAGCCGCTTCGAAGTCGTGCCGACTTCGGACGAGATGGGGATTATCGGCGCCGCCGTCAACGCCGACCGCGCCACGCAAAACTAGCGTTCCCATCCTTTCATTCCTTGGTGCACGGCTCTTCTATGGAGGAAATCGTTGGGTTGGTTTGAGATCATTCGGAAACAGGGTTACGCGATTATTCCGGACATCCTCGAATCAAATGAAGTTAACCGATTGCTTGATGAATTCAGCCGCGTGGACTTGCCGCGCAGCAGAGCCGGCCTGCGTCACGCAATGAAAGTTCCAGCCGTCGCTGCTGTAGCTCACGATGTGCGGCTCATTGGCATCGCGCGTGAAGCTCTCGGCGCAGAGGCATTCCCGTTTCGAGCAACTCTGTTTGATAAAACCGCGAGCGCAAACTGGCTCGTGGTGTGGCATCAGGATACAGCATTATCTTTGCGAGAGCGGCATGAGACGGCCGGGTGGGGACCCTGGTCGGTCAAGGACGGCGTGAATTATCCGCACGCTCCAGCGAACGCGTTAAGTCAGGTGCTGGCGCTCCGCGTTCACCTCGATGATTCGACGGCCGAGAATGGGCCGTTGCGCGTTCTTCCTGGGACTCATACTCTCGGAGTTCTTACAGACAATGCCCTGCATGAACTCTCCACGCAGGTCGCGGAGGTGGATTGCCTCGTCTCTCGAGGCGGGGTTCTGGCGATGAGGCCGCTCATCGTCCACGCATCATCAAAATCGCAGTCGGAAAATCCTCGACGAGTCCTGCATATTGAATATGCCGCGTTGGCGGGCATCGCCGATGGACTCGCATTTGCGATCGCGTGAAATCGCTTCTCTCCGACTCACGAGGGAACCTTTGTATCGACGGACAGCCTCGCCGGCGAGGGATTTTAGCAGGCCAGGCGGGAACGGTCGAGGGTGAAGCCGTTGAGGGGGCCGAGGACAGTAACGGCGATTTGGGTGGCCTGAAAATAACGCTGGGCGAGGGACTGGAGTTCCTCGCGGGTGACGGCCTCGATCCCCGCAAGAATTTCGTCGAGCGAATAGAAGCGGCCGAAATACAATTCTTGTCGCGCGAGATTGGACATGCGCGAGCTGGTGGACTCGAGCGAAAGCATCAGTGAGCCCTTGAGGTGATTCTTCGAGCGGCGCAGCTCTTCTTCAGTTACCAACGATTCCTTCAGCGAGCGAAATTCCTGAATGGTGAGATCGATAACCTGGCCAACGGTTTCCGCCGCGGTGCCGGCGTAAACGGTCATCATTCCAGCGTCAGAGTAGGGCGTCAGCTCGCTGAAAACCGCGTAGGCGAGGCCCTGCTTTTCACGAATGTTCTGGAAGAGGCGCGAGGACATACCGCCGCCAAGGAGATTGTTGAGGACGGCGACCGCGAAGCGGTCTTCGTGGCCGAGTGGAACCGATGGGACGCCGATGCACAGATGGACCTGTTCGAGGTCGCGCTTGGCTTCGAGATGGATGGGCGCTTCCGTGTGCGGAGCGGCATCGTCTTCGGCGGGACCGGTCGGCATCATGTGGCCGAACTCTCGCTGAACCAATTCCAGCACCTGCTCATGCGTGACGTTGCCCGCAGCGGTCACCACCAAGTGATCCGGCGCGAACCACTCCCGGAAGCGCGCAAACAGCGAATCACGATTGAATGCTTTCACGGTTTCCGGCGTGCCGAGAATCGGGCGGCCGAGCGAGTGTTGCGGCCAAAACCCGCTCGTGAAAATTTCGTGAAGAAGATACTCAGGATTGTCCAGGTCCATCTTGATTTCTTCGAGCACAACCTGGCGTTCCTTTTTCACATCTTCGGAATCGAATTTCGGACGCAGAACGAGGTCGGCGATAACGTCAAAAGCAATGGGCAAGTGCTCGTCAAGAATTTTGGCATTGAAGCAGATCTGTTCCTTGGAGGTGAAGGCGTCGAGCATGCCCCCGACGGAATCCATTTCGCGCGCGATGGCTTCGGCGGAGCGGCGCTCGGTGCCCTTGAACACCATGTGCTCCATGAAGTGGGCCAGGCCGTTTTCTTCGGGAACTTCGCGGCGGGAACCGTTGCGGACCCAGACACCCACGGAAACAGAGCGCACGTGGGGCATGGTCTCGGTGATGACCACGAGGCCGTTCGGCAAAACGTGCTTCTGAATGTCGCGCGTTTCTGTGGCCATCTAAACATTGTGACACAGGCGAGGTCGAAAGGAGAAACAGAAGCAATCGAATTGCGAAATTCAAGCTCTGCAACAACATGCAAGAAAGACGCCCCTACCGACTCGGAAAGCTACAGAAGTTTTTCAGCGGAGTTCAGTTTGCCGTATTCGCTGGTGTAAAACAGCGGGACGTCCGAGTAAGTGCCCTGGTCGCGAAGGTAGACCTCGCAACTATCGAAGGGCTTTGAATAAATATGGATGCTGACGGCGCGCTGGTTAAACTCAGCCAGGTTCATGACTTCATGCACCGGCTCGATGGGGTTCACATAAGCGGGGTGCGCAGCGTCGAGATCGTAGGTATCGGTGGGAATAATGCTGCATGTGCCGTGAGCGGCGTCGCGCCGGCTCACGCGATAGTTCTGAACCCGGAGCCGGCCAATGGGCGCGGACATCCAACAATTCTGATCGCGATGGTTGTGGATGCGGCTGTGCTGGCCGACTTCCCAGCAAACCGTCATGCACTCGAAGAGATCATTCTTGAAAATCAGATTGCGCGTGTAGCTACCTTTTGAAAAATAGCAGTACTTGTCCAGACTCTCGGGAAGGACGGAGTGACGCACGATGTAGTCCTGAACATTTTGCAATGTGAAGTCGCGAACAGGAATAGCGGCGAGGTCCTTTACCCAATCGGTGATGGGCATATGTCGGGTCGCGACGTTTTGTGGCATTGGCGCCTCCGGAAAAAAAATAATGACGCTGGGATTTCCTAAGGATTATAGCGCCATTCGAGGACGAAGTATTGCGGTCGCCAACCGAGGTCTTTCGCCCTCCAGTCTCCCCTCTAGCGTCGAGGTACACCGAAAGCTTCGAGCACCTTAACCGTATCCGTATACATGTTGAATCGAACGATCTTCCCATCGCGCACCACCCAACGGTGCGCAAAGGGGCGGACATTCTTAGCCCTGTGCTACGGTAAGTGCCCGCATAGGTGCCGAACGAGCCTACTCTCGCATCCGCCGGAAGAAACTCAGCCTGACAGCTGCCGGGCGGCTTCGCCCGCCGCCACGATGACCCGAGCGACGGACCCGGGAGCCGAAGCGAGCGGTGAATGATCCACAGATTGAGAATCTATGCGCGCCTTCATCCGGTCGGCCATGAACCGCTGCGTGAGCGGGGAAATCATGCGATCGTTTTCGGCCAGCAGGTACCACGATGGCTTCTCTTTCCGTGCCGGTCTGGTCATAGGCTCGCCGATGCATTTCAGGGCGATTGGCTTCTGCGTTGCCACCATCAGCGCGATCTCTTCGGATGTAGCCTCGGGAGCAACGGCGCTGGAGAATTCGTCTGCCGACATCCAGAGAAATCCGTTTTCGTCGGGAACAAGCTGTGGTGCCTTCTCGTGTGGTTCAACTCGATGCAATAACTGGCCGACAGTTTCCCCTTCATCCGGGGCCATTGCCGCGATGAAAGCGAAAGCTTTCACGTTGGGCTGACCGGAGGCAGCCGCAGTAATCACCGCGCCTCCGTATGAGTGTGCCGCGAGAACTATGGGCCCACTCACCCGGTCAAAAACCCGCTGGACGGCAGCAACGTCGTCCGGAAATGAGGTGAGCGGAATCTGCGCGGACACAACCTGGAGACCAAGCCGCTGCAGTTGCGGAATGACTTTGCACCAACTCGAGGCATCCGCCCAAGCTGCGTGCACCAGAACGACCGTCACGTTTGGGAATCTTTCGGCGCTCATTTGGACACTGCCTTTCCGGCAGCGCGACCGAGGAATTCCTGGATTCGATTGGCGATGCAGTCCCCCTCTTCTTCGAGCGCAAAGTGGCCCGTATCAAGAAGGTGAAACTCCGCTTTCGGCAGGTCGGTGAGATAAGCCCTTGCGCCTTCGACAGTGAAGAACGGATCGTTCTGGCCCCACACGATCAATGTTCTCGGCTGCGTGTCGCGGAAGTATTGATGCCATTTGTCATAGAGTGCGACGTTCGACGGGTAGTTGTGGAATAGGTCGAGTTGGATGGCATCATTGCCGGGCCGGTCGAGAAAGTGTTGATCGTGGGTGTAGGAATCGGGACTGATGCTCTCGGGATTTTTCGCGCCGTGAATGTACTGAAACCGCGTGGTTTCAGGCGTCAGCAGCGCAAGCGCCGCTTTTTCCGTTTCCTCGTTCCGACTTGCCCAAAAGGGCTTCAGGGGTTCAAATGCCGCGCCGATGCCTTCGACATACGCATTGCCGTTCTGGACGACGATGCCCTCGATTGCTTCCGGGTGCCGCGTCGCAATGCGGAACCCGACGGGAGCGCCATAGTCCTGAACGTAGATGCTGAACTTCCGAAGGCCGATGACGTCGAAAAGCAGCTTTTCCACGTGTTCGGTCAGATTGTCGAATGTGTATTTGAATTCTGTGGCGGCTGGCCGAGCGCTGTAGCCGAACCCAATGTAGTCCGGCGCGATGACGTGGAAGCGATCCGCGAGCCGGAGAATCAGCTCGCGGAACATGTGCGATGAGGACGGAAAGCCATGCAACAGCACGATGGTTGGTGCGTCTTGTGGGCCCGCCTCGCGATAGAAGACTTCAAGGCCTTTGACAACAACACGATTGTAAGTGGTCATATTGGATTAGCCTTTGCCAATGTTGCGCGGTGTCAGCGAGCAGCGGCCGAGAGCCCTTTCACGACCGGGAAGTCGACGTCCACCTGGAAGGCGATGTTGAAGTAGTTCGTAAAGATGTTTAGAACCGTGAGAGCCACCACTTCGGCGAGCTCGCCGTTGGTGTGCCCGGCTTTACGGGCGGCCTCAACATCCGCCTCACTCACTGCCCCACGCTTCTCGATAACGAGGCGGGAAAAGTGCAGAGCTGCGGTAGTCTTGGCGTCGGTGGAACGTGCCCGGCGGCTGTCGAGAATCTCGGTATCATTCAGTCCAACCATCTTGCCGATGGCAGTATGCGCGGAAAGGCAATATTCACACTTGTTTGCTTCAGCCGTTTCCAGCGCAATGCGTTCACGTGACTTTGCGTCAAGGCTTCCGTTCTCCAGCGAACCGCTGAACTGCAGGTAGGCCTCAAGAACGGCTGGCGAATTGACCATCACGCGTGTCATGTTGGGTACCAAGCCAAGCTTCTTTTTTACGGCTGTTAGAAGATCGAGCGCTTTGCCGGTGGAATTTTCGGGATTAATGATGGGAAGACGAGCCATTTTGTATCTCCTGTACATCTATTTGATGTAACCTCCCATTGTGCAGTTTTAGAGGTTACTTACTTAGAGATGGAAAATGGGGAAAAGTTTCAAAAATCTTTGTTTCTTTTGGACTGCTTATGCCTAATTTTTTGTTTGTCGGCAATGATCCAACCTTAGACCTTATAAACACAGAGGTTATCCTCGCCGGGGTAGAAACCGATCTCCTGCAAAACTTCGCGGACCTTGCCTATTGGTTCGCGCAGGCGAACCTGGCTTCGATGTCCGAGATGCAAAGTTTTGCGAAGATCTGGCAGGACACTCCGGAGGCTCAAGCTGCCCTTCGAGCGGCCCGTGCTCTGCGAGGTGTCCTTCGCAACTCCGTGGAACGAGTCGCGAGAACTGGGCGCTTGCCGGGTGATCTCGCAAGTGTGCTAACCAAGGAGTTGCAACATCCACGCCTGGCGACCGACGTAGTGCATTCTCAAGGGCGATTGAAAACCTGTCCGCATTGGATACTGGAAAAGCCTCGGGATCTTTTGGTGCCCGTGGCGCACCATGCCGCCAGCTTCTTCAATGCGGCGGATTATTCAGCAATCCGCAAATGTGAGAATCCCGAGTGTATCCTTCTTTTCTACGACACCAGCAAGAACCATAGCCGCCGCTGGTGCAGCATGGATTTGTGCGGCAATCGGGCAAAAGTTGCCGCATTCCGCAAACGCCTTTGAACTAGGCACAGATAAGCATGGGGCAGGGGCAAGAACTTGGTTCTCGTGATGCCCGATGCGATGATGAGGAAAGAGAGGATTCTGAGAACGGACTGGAATGGAACTTCTGGGCAAATCGAAAGAAGAGTTGCGCGCGTTCTGCGAGACGCTCGGAGAGCCGGCGTTCCGTGGAGCGCAGATTTATCATGCGCTGTACTCGGAAAGAAAATTTGATGTGGCGCAGATCACAAATTTGCCCACGGCACTGCGAGAACGACTGTCGAGGGAAGCGCGCGTTACCTTGCCAGAGGTGAAGCAGCGGTTTGTTTCAGCGGATGGTTCGGTGCGCTATTTGTTGGGGCTGCCAGCCGGCGAAGAGAAGTTGGCGCGACCAGCTTCGGTGGAAGCCGTATTTATGCCGAGCGAGGGGCGGCAGACGATTTGCATATCCACGCAGGCGGGATGTGCGGTGGATTGTCATTTCTGCCTCACGGCGAAGCTTGGATTGATTCGCAACCTCACGGCGGGAGAGGTTTTGGCGCAAGTAGTGCTGCCACTGGAGGAGCACAAGGCGCAGCTTGCGCCGCAGACAAACATCGTGTTGATGGGTCAGGGCGAGCCGCTGCTGAATTTCGAGCCGGTGACGGCGGCGGTGGGCATCATGCTTGACCCGGCCGGGATGGGAATTTCGCCGAAGCATGTGACGCTGTCGACGAGCGGGATCGTGCCGGAAATCGAGCGGCTGGCCCAGGAGAGGGTGCGGCCGAAGCTGGCGATTTCGTTGAATGCATCGAATGACGAGCAGCGCGACGCGCTGATGCCGATCAACAAGAAATATCCGCTTTCCGCACTGATGAACGCCTGCAAGGAATATCCGCTGCGCACTTGGGAGCATCTGACGTTTGAATACGTGATGCTTGGCGGAATTAATGATGCGGTGGAAGATGCGCGGCGCGTGGTGCGGCTCCTGGCGCCGTTGAAGAGAGTAAAAGTAAATTTGATCCCATGGAATCCGGGAGAACTTCCCTACCGCGAATCGTCGGCGGAGCGGATTGAGGAGTTCCGGCGGATCCTGGTGGAGCGCGGAGTGCAGACGTTTGTGCGCTACTCGCGCGGACGGGATGTGATGGCAGCGTGCGGGCAGCTGGCGTTGCTGCGAATAGATGGTTCTCCGTTGTCGGTTGTCAGTCCGCAGTGAAGAGGAATAAAGCCTGCCGGCCGGATAGACTGTGAGAGAGAGCATCCGATGCTTTCAGTAACTTGTCAGAATGCTGAAGGACTGACTCGAGAAAGCAAATTGCGGTAGCTAATAAGTGCATCCAAGCATTAGCGGGACAGACAGGCTCGGTCGCAGGTATAGTTAACCCCCCTCGATGAGAGGCGAAGGGTGGGGAACCCTCGTATTGCGCCCCTGTAAAGGACAAGATGGCGACGTCCCGACAGGAGCCGGGACAGGCGGGATAAATTCCGTCGCGCGTACAAAGGGCTGGAAGAAAGATGGCGATATGGGAGTCGCCGCTACAAGAGGAGGAACGAGAGATGGCGCCCTTCCCGGTAAAAACCAACGGGACACTGAAAACGTGAAAGGGACGCCGCTACGTAGACAAATTTGAGGAGCGGGCGGGGCGATGCCGTATCCCTGCAAGATGAAGAGCACAGCCATTCCTGTGCCACGAAGAGAGGGTACTAACTATCGTGCCCATACAAAGCTAAGGCGAGCACGCGACGAGGCGTTCCAGTCGCTTGCCGAATCACTGCAGGCTCGCGATTCAAGGTCATGTAAAATGGTGCATGGTCATTGGGAGACGGCCTCCATGATTGATGAGAGCGCGAAGCAGGCGGCGCAGGAATACCTGGCGGCGAAGCTGTCGGAAGAAGAGCAGATTTACGAAGACACGCAGAACAGGGCGCTGGCGCTGGCGCAGTCACCGACGGTTTGGAAGTATATTAAGGACACGATTATCGAGAAATGCCAGGAGTGGAATGCCATCACGCAAGAAGAGACGCTAACCTGCAAGGAAACGGCGATGGGTGATCTGAGGATCTGGTGCGCGGCGCAAAGGCAGCAGATGATGGTGCATTACGATTCCAAGAGGCTTTTGATCACGGTGAGGAACAGCGGGCGGCTCGAGCATGAAAAAGACGTGGTGATGCACATAGAAGGATACCGGACGGGCCCTGAGCGGACGGACCGGGATGTGCACCTGGTGAGGAACGAGCAGGCGGTGAACATCGATATGTTGATGGTGGGCGAGTTGCGGGTTTTGACGGGATTAGGGCGGCAAAGAAAAGCGTAGAGATTAAGAACGGGCGTACCTTCCGCAAGACGATCCCTCTAGAAAGTCAAATTCTTTGTGGTCTCAGTGGCGGGGTGTCGCGCCCACGGCGCTA
>WNFB01005110.1_pt1 | contig 11719 bp, 14 predicted proteins | sample 5400501 | NCBI WGS metagenome assembly WNFB01 (sample SAMN13153341, study PRJNA577476) | soil metagenome | isolation source: 200 cm saprolite under Douglas fir tree site 2 hole 1 | place: USA:California | collected 2015-04-18 | reverse complement strand
CATGCGCTTGAGTTTGTATTCCCATTCGCCGGTCATTTCGGGCGAGCACAGTTCGGTGATGCCGATGCCGCGCAGCAGGGTAATAAGGGCCAATCCTTTGGCCGTGGCAATCAAGTCGCGGTTCTGCCGAATCACGTAACCTTGTGAAATCAAACCTTCGATGATGGCGGCGCGGGTGGCGGGTGTACCAAGACCTTTCTCCCGCATGGCGTCGCGCAGTTCTTCGTCTTCCACCAACTTGCCCGCGCCCTCCATCGCGGAAAGGAGCGTCGCTTCCGTGAAACGCGCCGGCGGTTTCGTTTCGTTTTGTGCTACATCGATACCCAAAACCTTGGCCGTTTCGTTAGGCGAAATGGCAACCAGCGATTCGTGTCCTGCCTCGGCAGACGCGGCTTCGCGTCCGTAAACCGCCAGCCAGCCGGGATCCTTGACGATCTTCCCTTCGGTCTTGAACGCGTCTTTATCCACGCGCGTGATTCGCGTAGTCACTTCAAACTGGGCCGGCGGAAAAAAGACGCTGATGAAGCGCCGCACAATCATGTCGTAAATTTTTCGTTGTACCTCATCCAGTCCGTGCGGCGTTTGACCGCTTGGAACGATGGCGAAGTGGTCGGAAATTTTCGCGTTGTTGAAGATGCGCTTTGACGGTTTGACCCAATTATTCCCCAACGCTTTACGCGCGTATTGATTATCGATCTTTCCCAATGTCGCTCTTACCGTCGGGATGTAATCCTCCGGCAGATAGCGCGAATCGGTGCGCGGATAAGTGATCACTTTGAAGCGCTCGTAGAGTTGCTGGGCAATTTGCAGAGTGCGCTTCGCGCTGAAGCCGCGCGCGTTCGCCTCGCGCTGCAAACTCGTCAGGTCGTAAAGCAACGGCGGCGCTTGCGTGGTCGGCTTGCGTTCCTCGGTCGCAACGCCCGTCTTTCCCAGACAACGATTTTTAATCTCGTCGGCTGTCGCTTTGTCCCAAACCCGCTCGGCGCGCGCATCTTCGTCGCCGTCTTTCGCAAAATCTTCCCAAAACCAGCGGCCGCGATACGTTCCAGCCTTTACTTCAAAATCGGCGAAGACCTCGAAGTAAACGCGCGGCTTAAAGTGATGAATTTTGTCTTCGCGTTCGGCCAGGATTGCCAGCGTCGGTGTTTGCACACGGCCAACCGGCGTCAGTTGGAACCCACCAGTCTTGTTGTTAAACGCGGTCATTGCGCGCGTCCCATTGATCCCGACCAGCCAGTCGCTTTCGGAACGACAGACTGCGGCTTTCGCGAGCGGAACCATTTCCTCGTTCGAGCGCAAATGTTCGAACGCCGCGCGAATCGATTCCGCAGTCATCGATTGCAACCAAAGCCGACGCACCGGTTTCTTGCTGCCGGTTAGTTTGACGAGGTAACCGAATATGAGCTCACCCTCGCGACCGGCGTCGCAGGCGTTGATCAGCTCGATCACGTCTTTGCGTTGAATGAGGCGCTTGAGAAGGTTGAAGCGCGCCTTGGTTTTCTCGATCGGTTTCAGCTCAAACTCGTCCGGAATAATCGGCAGATTCGCGAAACTCCACTTGCCCCGTTTCACATCGAGCTCGCTCGGCAGCGCCAGCTCGACCAGGTGACCGAGCGCGGAGGAAATGATGTAACGCTCATTTTCAAAATGCTCGTCCCCTTTTTTAAAACCGCCGAGCGCGCGAGCGAGATCATTCGCGACGCTCGGCTTTTCCGCGATGATGAGCGATTTGGACATTAGGGCTGGAATCGAAGCTCAGATGAGCTGGATTTGCAAGTAACAGCAGGTTGCAAGCCCCGGCGGCCCGGTTACAAAATCAATCACCGAGGAACGCAACGTGCAATTCCCGCGCGATGCGGTGTAATTCACGATCGTGCGTCCAGAGCTTCGCCCCGGCCACAAGCACGGCGCCAAGCAACTGCACGTCCACCCAACTCAAGCCGCGGCCCCAGAGTTTCCGCCGGTCGATCAACGCCATCAGTTCGCCAAACGACGCATCCGGCAGTTCTGGCAAGCCCATCAACTCAGTTAGAACTTCAGCTCTGCGAGCAAGCGTCCCACAGGCGAGTTCGCCAATCACCGCGGAATGCACGCAGACTTCCTCCGATTCTAAAGCGACATTGAATGCGTCCACTGCCTCGTGCAGATGATCAATCCAAACCGACGAGTCCGCCAGGAGCTTCATTTTCTCTTCCAGGGATTTCGTCGCGGCGCGGCCTTGGCATGAGGATCACTCCCTCCAAGAGCGATCAATCGCTTCACCACATGCCTCTGGATTAAGGACTGCAAGCCCATGTGCACGAGCTTGGTTTTTTCCTTTTCGCCCGTATAACGCTGTGCATCCGCCAGCAGCTTGTCGTCAATGTTGATCGTCGTCCTCATGCATACAATGATGCATTAGAATATGCATATGTCAATGCCTCCTTTTGATTCAGCCCAATTTGACGAAGTATTTTCCGGGCAATTGTTTTACCAGCCGCTTCAGTTCAAGGCGCAGAAGAGCGGAAGATACGGTCGCGCTTGGGAGCTGGCATTTTCGGCCAATGTCATCAATCGCCGTTTCGGTCGATTCGATGGCATCATAGACGCGGCGTTCCTCATCCGAAAGCGCCGGCAGATCTCGCGCAGCCGCTTCGGGCGATGGTTTTGTTTCGGGCAAAAGAATCTGCAAATCATCCAGAATGTCGCTCGCGTCCATGACCAGCTTGGCGCCTTGCTGGATGAGACGGTTTGATCCGAATGCGCTCGGCGCGTTGATGTGGCCCGGCACCGCGTAAACCGATCGGCCCTGTTCGAGCGCTTGTGACGCCGTGATGAGCGCGCCGCTGTTCAACCCAGCTTCCACCACGAGAACGCCGTGGCTCCAACCAGCAATGATTCGATTGCGCATCGGGAAAGTTTGGCGATCTGGTTCTATCTCCATGGAAAATTCGGAAACGATCGCCCCATTTCCGTCCCGAATTTTTTCCGCGAGCCCACGGTTCTCCGGTGGATACAACTTCGACAATCCAGAGCCGATCACGGCAATGGTGCGTCCTTTCGCCGCGAGCGCACCTTGATGCGCGGCGGTGTCGATTCCGCGCGCGAGACCGCTGATTACAGTCAAGCCCGCGTAGGCAAGTTGATACGCCAGTTTCTTGGCCGACTCCGTGCCGTAATGCGTCGTGCGCCGCGCGCCGATAATGCCAATGGCGTGATGAGCGCGCTCCGGCAATTCACCCCAAACATAAAGCACAATGGGCGGGGCGTGAATCTCGCGCAGCGGTTTCGGATACGAGGGCGACTCTTGTGTGATCACGGCCGCGCCGAATTCGCGGATGCGATCGAGCTCGGCCGCAAGATCGACAATCGATTCCCAGTTTGCGATTTGATCTGCAACTTCGTTTCCGATTCCTTCCGCTGCTCGAAGCTCGCTGCGCTTCGCGGCCAGAACTCGCTGGGGTTCTGCGAAAATTTCCAGCAGTTTTCGCAGCCGCACCGGCCCCACGGTCGGCAGCATGTTCAGCGCGATGCAGGCTTCTGTGGAGTTCATTGACTAACTTTGAATCAAACTAAGCTTCGGTAGGGGCGATGCTCGGCGGAGTCTCGCCTACCATTTCCGCAAACGCCCAAGATCGAGAAGTGCCGCTGCTCGACCGCGCGGCAGATGCATTACGAATTCAGAACGGAATTTCGTCCTCGTCCGGCTCGGAAGGTGCGGCGGATTTCGGCGGAACTGCGGTTGGTTTGCCGCTGGCGCGCGATTGTCGATCTTCATCGGTCGTTTCTGCGGGACCGCTTGCCCCGGCGCCACTCGGCCTGCTGCCGAGCAATTGCATCGTTTCGCCAACGACGCGAAGCCTGGTTCGTTTCTGCCCAGTTTGCTTGTCGTCCCAGGTGTCCATTTGCAGACGGCCTTCGACGAAAACGGGGCGGCCCTTTTTCAAATATTCGCCCGCGATCTCGGCCAGCCGCGCCCAAAGGACAACATCGACATAAGTGACTTCTTCACGTTTTTCGCCGCCCTCAGTCGTGTAAACGCGATTGACCGCAATGCCAAGGTCGCAGACTGCGCTTCCCTTGGGCGTGTAGCGCACCTCCGGGTCGCGGGTGAGATTTCCGAGCAGGATAACTTTGTTGAAGCTGGCCATGTCCGCGTTCTATCGAAATTATTTCGCGGACGCCAACTTTTTCGGCGCCTTTTCTTTCTTTTCGTGCAAGCGCTGGTAGTGCTGGCGATAGACTTCCGGATCGAGCTCAAATTTTGAGCGCAACTTCGTGATGAGTTGCGGATCGGCGTGAAAGACAAAGTTCACGTAAAATCCGGCGTCGAGCGGCCCCGCCACGTAGGAAAAGGGGCGTCTCTCCATTTTTTGCACCTGCTCGATTTCGGCGCCTTCCTTTTGAAATTCAGATTCAAGCCGATCGACGATCTCTTTGACGTTGTCTTCCCGGCCCTGGGTATTGAGCACGAGCAAGGCTTCGTAACGATTTTTCATGATTCTTCTGCTTGGTTGAAGTTGTTCATCGCGGAAACAAGCCCTTTGTCAATCGCCCATTTCACCGCCTCGGCCACGCAATCGATTGTCGATGCAACAATCGCTTTCTCTTCGTCAAAAAATCGACTTAGCACGTAATCGACCGAGCCATCACGCGGCGCGGCGCCGATGCCGATGCGCAGTCGCGGGATCTCCTCGGTGCCGAATTGCGCCAGGATCGATTCGAGGCCGTTGTGACCACCGGGCCCTCCGCGCGCGCGCAACCGGAGACGGCCAAGCGGTAGCGCGAGATCATCGAGCACAATCAAAATTTCCGGCGGCTCGATTTTGTAGAACTGCCCGATCGCACCAAGCGGTTCGCCGCTGCGGTTCATGTAAGTCATCGGCTTTACCAGGATCACCTCTCCGCATTTGGCTGAGACCGCGCCCCATTTGCTGGACTTTTCCCAGGTCGATCCAAACTGTGCCGCCAGACGATCAACGACGAGGAAACCGATGTTATGCCGCGTTTGTTCGTACTCGCGGCCAGGATTTCCGAGACCCGCAATCAGACGAATTTGTGGAGTTTTTTCTTCCAAATTCGCTCAATCGAAAATCCAAACTCCAAAAATCTGTCCTGAGCGAAGCCGAACGGATCCAAAATCGATTACTTCTTCTGCTCTTTTTCTTTTGCAGCGGCTTTTTCCTTTGGCGCAGTTTCCGGCGCGGCTGCCTCGCCCTCTTCTTTCTTCTCCTTAATCACTTCCGGCCCAGCCGCAGCGGCTTCGGCCTCAGCGACGACCGGTTCCTCTTCAACTACCGGAGCGAGAACAGAAAATGCCGTCAAATCGGGCAGCACTTTCGACGTGACTCCCGGTGGTAATTGAATCTGACGCGCATGAATGGAGTCGCCGATGTTCAACTCGGAGACATCGACAGTTATCCGGTCCGGCAGGTCGCGCGGCAGACATTCAATTGCGAGCGAACGCAAACTCTGCTCAAGCAAGCCGCCAAAGTTTTTGACGCCATTGGCGATGCCGAGCGCCTCCAACGGGACATCGGCTTGAATGGTTTCATCCATCGACACGGCATGAAAATCGACATGCAAAATTTCGCTCCCCACGGGCGAGTGCTGAATTTCCTTCACCAGCGCCAGGCGATTCGATTTTTCGCCGTCGATCTCGAGCTCGACGAGAATGTTTTCGCCGGAAGCGTGGCTCAACATCGCATGGATGTCGCGCGCCGAGAGCTGCAACGGCTGCGGTTTATCTTTTGCGCCGTAAATAATCGCGGGAACGGCGCCGCGCGCTTTCAATTTGCGTGCCGCCGACCGGCCCGTGGCCGTCCGCCGCTCAGCTTTGAGTTTAACTTGTTTTGCCATTTTCTTTCGTGCCGTTCTCGATCTTAAACAGCGACGAAACGGACTCATCATTGTGAATCCGCTTCATCCCTTCGCCGAGAAGCTCGGAGACGCAGAGCACGGTGGTCTTAAATCCATCCACCGCCCGCACCGGTGTGCTGTTAGTCGTAACTAATTCCTCGATTTTCGATTTTTGCAACCGAGGAATCGCAACATCAACCAGGACCGCGTGCGAAACGCCGGCGTAAATTTCCAGTGCCCCGCGTTTCCTCACAAGCTCTGCCGCGGAAGTCAGCGTCCCAGCCGTTTCGGTCAGATCGTCAACCAAGAGCACATCGCGATCTTCCACTTCACCGATCAGATAAAGCGCCTCGGTCTCGGTGGCGCTGCGGCGTTCCTTTGCCACGATCGCGAGGTTTGCCCCAAGAGCGTGCGCATAGGCCGAGGCCATTTTAAGTCCACCGACATCTGGAGAAACCACTACCGTCTTTCGCGTGAGCCGCTGCCGGAGGTACTTGATCAATACCGGCAGCGAGTAGAGGTGATCGACCGGGATATCGAAAAAGCCCTGCACTTGTTGGGCGTGCAGATCCATGGTCAGAACACGATCCACACCGGAGGCGAGAAGAAGATTCGCGACGAGTTTCGCCGTAATTGGAACGCGCGGCTGATCTTTACGGTCCTGGCGCGCGTAGCCAAAGAAGGGAATGACCGCCGTGATTCGGTCGGCGCTGGCGCGCCGCGCGGCATCAACCATGATGAGCAGCTCCATCAAGTGCTGATTGGTCGGCGGGCAAGTCGGTTGAATGATGAAAACATCGTGGCCCCGAATGTTTTCCTCGATTCGGACGTAGGTCTCGCCATCGGGAAAGGAACTGATGGTGGCCTGCCCGAGCGGCACACCGATGTATCTGCAAATGCGCAGCGCCAGCTCGCGGTTGGCTGAGCCGCTAAAAACCTTCATCTCGGGTTGACGCGCAAACATTGAAGCGGGTTAACTTAGGCGCGCACGAATGACATTGGCAATCTTCAAAACTTGCCAACCGGCATTTCTTCCACGATTAATTTTTGCCCATCTTTCGCACATGAACATCGCTGACGCCATCGGAGTGGAACGGCCCATGACCAAATCAAAGGTTTTCGCGCACACGCGCTGGGATGCGGTTCCGGCACTGGCGAGTCTATTCCATCTCGCTTACTTCTTTGCGCTCTTCTTCCTCTACCCGTACACGCCGCTGTGGGCGATGCTCATTCTTGGCTTCATCTACTCGCTAATGGTGAACGCAAACATCAACGGCATCGGACATAACTTCATCCACAATCCATTCTTCCGGTCGCCGCTCCTCAATCGGCTTTTTGGAATCATGCAGTCGGTCGCGTGTTGTTTTTCTCAGACCTACTACGATGCCGTCCACATGCAGCATCACAAAGGCAACGCCGATCGGCCCGATGAGAACAGCGAGACCGTCGATTGGATTTCGATTTATAAGCACGGCCATGACGGCGAAGCCGAAAATCCGTGGAGCTACGTGTTTCTCAGTTTCTTCCGAGATGATGTTGGAGCGATTCGGAAGGAATTGCGCAAGCGCGGTCGTCGCGAGCTGATTTGGGGAAATGTCGAGCTGGCGGCGTTTGCCACCGCCCTCTTCGTCATGTTCCTATTCAATTGGCGCTACATCATCTTTTATTTCCTGCCGTTTTTTTATCTCGGTCACTGTTTCAGCTATCTCAACGGTTACTTCCGGCATTATGGCGCTAATCCTGATAAACCGATCGCGTGGGGCGTGAGCAGCTACGGCAAAATTTACAATTGGCTTTTCTTTTTCAATGGCTACCACGCCGAACATCATTTTCGGCCAAAGGTGCACTGGACGAAATTGGAAGCGTTCCGCCGGCAAATTGCCGAATTGCAGAAGCAAGAAGGCGTGCGCGTGATCAAGCGCGCGCACATGCTCGGCTTTCTCGATCCTAATTTGCCGAAGCGGAAGACAGGCGGCTCGCCTGTCATGGCAGACATGCCTCTGGCATGTCGCACTGAATCGACAGGCTCGGAAGCCCGTCTGCCATAACAGCCGAGGACGGCTATTTTCCGAAGCTAGCCCGCAATTTTTCTTTCTTCGCCTCGCAATCTTTCCGCAGACGCGCGACTTCAGCGGTGAGTTGCTTCTCCAGTTTCTCCACGTCCTCAAAATTTCCAGCCGTTTGCGTTTTGCGAATCTCGTCGCGCAAGAACAATTCCCTCTCTGCAATCTTCGCCCTGTAAGTTGAGTCAACATCGGCGAGCTGTTTTTTTTGGTCATCGCTCAGCGCGACACTTGGCTGAGTTTTCTCCAGCCGCTCCATTGCCAGTTCGTAAGCGGATTTCATTGTCGATCTTGTTCTTGTCGATCTTAGCCCGCCTGTCCAACGGAGCAAGGCGAAGGCGGATTGCGTTTGCGAATTCAATTCCTAAGTTAGCGTGCGATGTCTTCCGAAATTCGCCTTCTCAGCATCGATTTCGACGGAACGCTGGTCTCGCGCGTGAACGAGCCGGTACTCGACGATCGCTGTATGAAATTGATTCGCGATTTACAAAAAGATGGCGTGCTCTTTGCCATCAATACCGGACGTTCGGTTGATCTGCTCGAATCCGGCCTCAGCGACTTCTCATTTCCGATGCGGCCAAACTTCATCCTGACGAGCGAGCGTGATGTTTTTCGTCCGGGGCAAAACGGAGAACCGTGGGAAGCCTTTGGCGACTGGAATCAACGCTGCGCGCGCGAACACGCCGAGCTTTTCACTTCGGCCTCGTCCGTGATCGCGGAGGTGATCGATTTCGTGAATCAAAAAACGGAAGCGCGCGTGATTTACGAGCCAGAAGGTCCGGCTGGCGTTGTTGCCTCGAGCGATGAAGAAATGGATCGGGTGACGAGATTCATCGACGAAACCCGGACCAAACAACCGAAATTCAATTACCAACGCAACACCGTTTACCTTCGTTTTTGTCACGCCGATTATCACAAGGGCGCGGCGCTCGGCGAGCTCTCGCGTTTGGTCGACATCCCGCGCGAAAACATTTTCGCCGCGGGCGATCATCACAACGACATCTCGATGCTGGACGGCCACTACGCACAATTTCCCGCTTGTCCTGCAAACGCGATTCCCGAAGTAAAAAACGCCGTGCGCGCCGCTGGCGGTTACGTCGCGCAAACCAATCATGGCGCTGGCGTCCATGAGGCGTTACGCCATTTCACAACATTTTAACCGCGGATTAGCCGGATAACGCGGATGTCGGAACTCTGATGCGCGTAATCCGCGGTTCAGTTCTGGCTGCAACGGTGCTCTATGAGCATCGCATTAATTCGTCCGGCAGAATCCGTTTCCACGCTTCAAGGTTTTAACGCTTCAACGTTCGCGACAGCGAGCGCCAGCGCCGCGTCGGCTTCGATTTTTCCGGCGAAGCGGTTGGTCATATAAGTTAAAAGCAGAACCCAAAACGAAAGTGCAAGGCCGAAGAGCGGAAACTGCAACGCGAGCGGCAACGAATAAATGATGGCCATCAGCGGAATCCAAACCGCCCATGTCGCCAGCAGCGTCGGAATAATTTTGTCGCGATAATGTTCCCACGAAAGCGCACGTCGCACTGATGACCAGGAGAAGCCGCAATTCTTCCATTCATAGGCGAGGACACCGAAGGGCGCTGCGAAAATTGGGTTGTAGCCGAACTGATCGACGCAGATTTTCGCCGCAACCACCGGCAAGGCCACCACGTCGCCAAACCACGTCGCTTCGCCGCGGTACAAGAGATCGACCAGGGTGCCGTCAAATCCCCAAATCGGGATCGTGAACATCAAGTTGCGCAGATTTTGCCGGCTCGGCCGGCCGTGCTGAAAAAACAAAATGAGAAATAACTCCGGAATGATCGCGCCGGCAGTGATCGATGCCACCAGCACAAGCGGCAGGCCGTGCGTGCGCTTGAACTCTGCAAACTTGTTCAGCGCATTCGCAATTGATGAGTTTGTGTAGTAAGCGACCAGCAACCCGAGCGTGATCGCTTGAATGACCAGCGCCGGAATCGCATTCGCGCGCGCCGCTTCCCAACCGATTGTCAGTGGCGTGCGCGATTTCCTCGCAGTCATCTCCGGATTTCAGTGTAACGTGAGACTAGCACGCATGCGCCGCGCTCGGCGCGACGAGCGTCCTACAGAACCTACCAGCGAACGCCCGCGTTTGCTCCGGTCGGCCCGGGGGCGAGGCCCCCGTCGTCGGACACTTTTTCCCCGGGAACAGCGCCAGCGCCCTGCGAGCTGGCATCAGGTTGCTCAGTCATGATCTCCTCCCGTGGCGACGACGCGCAGCCGGTGAAGAGAAATATGAATGTCACGAGAAGAACTGATTGCGCGGCCAGTTTTTTCATCATGCAGACGAACTTTCTCGTACGCACGGAGTCGGGCAAGCTGAAAAAGTAGCGCCAGTCTCTGGCTTGCGGCGAGCCGCGCATTCGTAAGCGAAACGCACGCGCTACTCTTTGCCGGGTCGTGACACTGCCGTAAATTGCTTCGTGACCAGTGAGGCGAAGATCGACATCAAGTCTCTGCAGCTTGACGAGCTGCAAGAGAAACTACGCGAACTGGGCGAGCCATCGTATCGCGCTGGGCAGGTGACGGACTGGCTTTACAAAAAGCGCGTCGATGCAATTGAGCAGATGACCGACTTGCCGCGCGATCTTCGGGCACGGCTCGAAGAATTGTTTCGTTGCGAACATTTGGAAGTCGTCCGCGTGCTGGGTGCGCGTGACAAGACGAGAAAATTTCTTTTTCGTTTAAACGACGGAAATTTGATCGAGTCCGTTTTGATTCCGGCATCGCCCGCGCTTTACGGAGAAAAATCAGACCGCCGGACAATTTGTATCTCGACCCAGGTCGGTTGCGCTTACGGCTGCAAATTCTGCGCCAGCGGCCTGGAAGGATTTTCGCGCAACCTGAGCGCGAACGAAATTGTCGATCAAATCATTGCGGCGGAGCGCGAGTCCGGTGACAAGATCGACAATATCGTTTTCATGGGCATGGGCGAGCCGCTGGCGAATTTCGAAAACTTGATGCGCGCGATCCGAATCATCAACGCGCCGTCGGGACTCGGGATCGGCGCGCGGCGCATCACGGTTTCGACCAGTGGTCTCGCCCCACAGATTCGAAAGCTGGCCGACGAGCCGTTGCAAATCCGACTCGCCGTTTCCTTACACGGCGCAACCGATGCCGTACGCGATCAAATCATGCCGATTAATCGCAAGTACAAGATCGAGATGTTGCTTTCCGCGTGTGACTACTACGTCACCCACAAAAAACAGCGGATCACCTTCGAATACATCCTGATCGCAGGCGTGAATGACGGCGCCGATCAGGCGCATCTTCTCGCGAAACACGCACGAAGGCTTTCGGCAAAAGTAAATCTGATTCCGTACAACACCGTGGAGGGTTTGCCGTGGTCGCGACCGTCGCGCCATCGACAGGACAAGTTCTTGTCGATCCTACGCAGGGAAAGAATTCCGGCCACCTTGCGGCGCGAGAAAGGCCACGACATTGACGCCGCTTGCGGACAGTTGCGATTGCAAACGAAACGCGAACTTCAGCCTCGGTAGGGCGACGCTCGAGCTTGCCCTGAGCGAAGCCGGAGGGGCGCAGCCGTGGAATTATTTCGTCGGCTCGACCGAATCTCGCCCCACCACAAATTTTTTGCGCGGCGGCAAAAGCTGGCATCTAGTTAAATCCATGGGTGGCTTCGATCGCGAGCCCGGACGGGCCTGGGATGAATATGACTGGGAGCGTTTCCTCCAGCAGCAGGACCACAAGACGGAGAAGTACATGGAGCTGCTGGAAAAATATCTGGACGATCCGCAGCGCGACGAAATTATCGCGCGCGAGAT